>Ga0302298_10000082_pt1 | contig 20220 bp, 14 predicted proteins | sample III_Fen_N3_3_FD_198757 | JGI IMG/M metagenome (GOLD analysis project Ga0302298, IMG submission 198757) | Peat permafrost microbial communities from Stordalen Mire near Abisko, Sweden - III_Fen_N3_3 | ecosystem: Environmental > Terrestrial > Soil > Wetlands > Permafrost | place: Sweden: Abisko...
ATCTTCATGCAGTTCATGGGGATCGACGACGGAGGGTACTCGCAGTACCTCTCCGCGCTGAGCGTCCCCCCGTCGAACCTGGAGGGCAGCGTGAAGTTCTACAGCTCGCCGACCTTCAGCGACCCGCGGTTCGCGGGCGTCGTCGACCTCATGAAGTACGAGCTGGCGAACACCACGACGCTGCGCCTGCAGACCGTCGGCTACGTCGAGTTCGAGGACGTCATGACCACGACGTTCGACGACATCATCAACGGCACCGACGCGGCCACCGCCCTGAAGTCGGCGTCGAGCCAGCTCGACGACGCCTGGAAGAAGTTCCAGTAGCCGTCCCGGGCGGGCGGTGCGACCCCGTGTCCACCGCCCGCCCCGTCCCCGGGGAGACACACCGATGACCGCCGTACCCGGTACCTTGCCGCCACGCGCCACGCCGGACGACCAGCCGCGACCGGGCCCACGCCCGCGATCACGCACCACCTACCGCAACCGGGTAGCCGCCGCGGTGTTCCTCATTCCGACGATCCTGCTGATCGTCGTGCTGCGGATCGTCCCGATGGCCTCTGCCGTGGCCGACTCGACCCGGTCGGGCCTGCCCGGCAGCCTGGCCGAGCCGAAGTTCGTGGGGCTCGACGTCTTCCGGGAGATGTTCGCCAGCGCCCAGTTCTGGAACACCGTCCGCCAGACCCTGGTGTTCAACGTCATCGTCAACCCCCTGCAGATCTTCCTCGCGCTGCTGCTCGCGGTGCTGCTCACCCAGGCCATCCCGTGGCGCGGGCTGTGGCGGACCGTCCTGTTCCTGCCTGCCGCCGTGCCGCTGGCCGGGTCCACCATCGTCTGGGGGATCGCGCTGCGGCCCGACGGGCCCGTCAACGGTCTGCTCGAGCTGGTGGGGATCCCGTCGCAGCCCTGGTTCACCAGCCCGGACCAGGTGATCGCGTCGCTCATCGTGCTGGCCAGCTGGATCGGCATCGGCTACTGGATGATGTTCCTCATCGCCGGCCTGAACGACATCCCGCCGGTCTACTACGAGGCTGCGCGCATCGACGGTGCAGGGGCCCTGCGCACGTTCTTCTCCATCACCTTGCCGATGCTGCGCCGGCCGCTGCTGTTCGTGCTCGTCGCGGACACGGTGTCGAACTTCGTGCTCTTCGCCCCCGTGCAGATCCTCACCGGAGGCGGGCCGGAGTCGAGGTCGAACTTCCTGATGTACGACATCTTCCATCGCAGCTACGAGCTCAGTGACCCCTACCAGGCCTCCGCCGAGCTGGTCGTTCTGCTCGTGCTCATGATCGCCATCGTGGCGGTGCAGTTCCGCCTGCTGCGCTCCGAGGACGGGGACGAGTGACCATGCGCACGAGCAAGAAGGGTGCGGTCGGCCGAGTTGTGCTCACCGCGGTCGCCGTCATCGTCTCGCTCGCCTTCCTGCTTCCGGTGCTGTGGCTGCTGGCGAGCACGTTCCGGACGGCCACGGAGACCTTCGCCAGCAGCTCGCCGCTGTCCTGGCACGCGCTGTGGCCGCAGCACTTCACCCTGGACAACCTGCGGTCGACCGTGGACAGCGGCTTCCTCGTCGCGTTGCGCAACAGCGTCGTCGTCGCAGCCGCGACGGTGGTCGGCGGGCTCGCCGTCAGCGCGTGCGCCGCGTTCGCGCTCGCCGTGATCCCGTTCCGCGGCCGCTCGGCGATCTTCACCATCGTCGTGCTGAGCTTCCTGGTTCCCTTCGAGGCGATCGCGATCCCGCTGTCGCGCAGCTTCAGCGACTGGGGGCTCACCAACACCCTGATCGCCCTCATCCTGCCCGGGCTCGGCAACGGGCTCGCCGTGTTCACGCTCCGCCAGTTCTTCCTCGGCATCCCCCGGTCGCTGTCCGAGGCCGCGCACCTCGACGGGGCAGGCTGGTTCCGGATCTTCTGGTCGGTCTACCTGCCCCTGACCCGCCCCGCGCTCATCGGGGCCGGGCTGATCCTGTTCCTGTTCCAGTGGCAGGCGTACCTCTGGCCGATCCTGGTGACGTCGACCGCCTCGCTCGACCTCGCGCCGGTCGCCATCGCCAAGTCGTTCGGCGCCTTCTCGACCGACTACGGTCGCGTGTTCGCGGAGACGGCGATCCTCGCCGTGATCCCGGCGATCGTGCTGCTGTCGCTGCAGCGGTACTTCGTCACCTCCGTGGCGAGCACGGGGAGCAAGGAGTGACCCCCGGCGGTGTGGCCGTCGTCGGCTCGGCGAACCTGGACATCGTCATTGCGAGCCCCCGCCGCCCCGCCGGCGGTGAGACGGTCATGGGAAGCTCGGTGGTCGAGACCCCGGGCGGGAAGGGCGCGAACCAGGCGCTCGCCGCGGCGCGGATCGGCCCGACGGCCTTCATCGGCCAGGTCGGCTCGGACGCGGCAGGGGACCTGATGGTCGCCGCCATGTCCGCCGCCGGAGTCGACGTCGGCCATGTGCTGGCGGCGGGGGGTTCGAGCGGCCGGGCCTACATCACGCTCACCCCGGACGGGGAGAACAGCATCATCGTGCTGCCCCTGGCCAACTCCGAGCTCGCTGCCGTGCGGGTCACCGCGGCGCTGGACGACACCCAGCCGGCCGTCGTGCTCTGCCAGCTCGAGATTCCGCCGGACGTGGTGGAGGCGGCGGCGGACTGGTGCGTGCGGCGGGCGGCCCGTTTCGTGCTCAACCCGAGCCCGGTGGCCACGGTGGCCGAACGGGTGCTCGCGGCGGCCGACCCGCTCATCGTCAACCGTGGAGAGGCGCAGTCCATCCTTGGCACCGACTCCGAGGACGACGAGGACCTCGCCCTGCGGTTGGCGGAACGGGCGCGTTCTGTGGTCGTCACGGCCGGACCCGACGGCGCCGTCGTCGCCGGCGGCGCGAACGTCGCGCGGATCCCCGGCGCCCGGGTGCGCGTGGTCGACACCACGGGGGCGGGTGACACGTTCGCGGGTGCTCTTGCCGGCCACCTGGCCGCCGCGCGACCTCTGACCGAGGCGGCACGCCTGGCCAACGCCGAGGCCGCCCGGATCATCCAGCTGCCGCGGGCTGCGCGGTAGGGGCGTCGAGCCCGCGGTTGGGCCATTCGGTCGAATCGATTCGACGGGCGGCCGGGTGCGGTGCGACGATGTCCGCGATGACTTCCCCCGACGCGACCGCGGCCCCTGCGGCCGACAAGGACGTGCCGCACTTCCGCCCGGATGCCCGGCACGTGCTGCTGCTCGGGCTGATGGCGGCGCTGCCGGCCATCTCCACCGACCTCTACCTGCCGTCGCTACCGGACGTCGCGCGCGACCTGGGCACCTCCGCCGCCGGCGCCCAGCTGACCATCACCATGACGATGATCGGCGGCGCGGTCGGCCAGGTGGTCGTCGGGCCGCTGTCGGACCGGTTCGGGCGGCGCCGACCGGCGCTGATCGGGGTGGCGCTGCACGTCCTCACGTCGCTGGCCTGCGTGATCGCGCCCGGGATCGGCATGCTCGTCGCGCTGCGCAGCGCCCAGGGCTTCTTCAACGCCGCGGCGACCGTGGTGGCGATGGCGGTGATCCGGGACCGCTTCGTCGGCTCGGACGCGGCGCGGCTGCTGTCCCGGCTGATGCTCGTCATCGGTGTCGCGCCGCTGTTCGCGCCGTCGGTCGGTGGGCTGATCGCGGGGCAGTGGGGCTGGCGCTCGGTGTTCCTGGTGCTGGCGCTGTTCGGCGTGGTGCTGTGGCTGGTGGTGTGGCGGAAGCTGCCGGAGACCCTGCCGACCGCGGCGCGCCGCCCTGGCGGGCTGTCCGTGGCGATGTCGGGGTACGCCCGCCTGCTGCGGGACCGCCAGTTCGCCGCGCTCGGCATGGTGCCCGGCCTGACGTCGGCGGTGCTCATGAGCTACGTGGTGGCCTCGCCGTTCGTCTACCGGGTCGGTTTCGGGTTGACCGACCAGCAGTTCGCCCTGATGTTCGCCGTCAACGGACTCGGCCTGGTGGGCGGCGCACAGGTGAACGCCTCGTTGGTGCGGCGGATGGCACCGGTGCGCATCCTGCGGGTGGCGCAGCCGGTGCAGGCGGCCCTCGCGCTGGTGCTGCTGGCGCTCGCCGTCACGGGGGCGGGCGGGCTGTGGGCGCTGCTGGTCGCGCAGGCGGCCGTCATCTCGACGCTCAACCTCGGCTCGCCGAACGCGTCCGCGTTGGCGCTGTCCCGGCATGGGGAGGTGGCCGGCACGGCCGCGGCGTTCATCGGCGCCCTGCAGGCCGGGGTCGGCGGCCTGGTCAGCCCGGTGTCGGGCCTGCTGGGCGGTGACGCGACCGCGATGGCCGCGGTGATGGCCACGGCCGCGGTGGCGTCCGTCGTCGTGCTGGCCGTCGGCACGCCCTCCTACCGGCGGGGCCGCGCCTGGCGCTCCGACGCGACGGCCGAGGTACGCCGAGGCTAGAGCTCGGCGTAGGTGAGGGTGCCGTCCTCGTTGATCGTCAGCATCCAGCCGGGGCAGGCCGCTTGGTCGACCCGACCCACCGGGTCCCCGTCCTCGGTCTCCACCTCTATGGCCGTTCCCCAGCATTCCGTCTGCGATTTTCCTCCGTAACCACCGCTCGATAGAGTGTCCTTTATGTCAGAATCGCCATATCCTTCGATAATGATGACGACGGTCTCATCGAGGTTGTTCCGGTACCGGACTCCCGGCTTCGCGGCGTCGTAGGAGAAGCATCCGCTCAGCGAACTGAGCATGACGACGCAGCAGAGTGCGGAAAGCGTGTCGCGTCTCACGTCCCCGCCGTTCGGTCGAACCGGTTGACGCCTCATCAGTCCGGGGTCCGTCGCGACCGACGGGCGTGGCGACCACGCCGGAACGGAACGGCCAGCGCAATGACGATGCCTGCCGCGGCCGCCGCTGCGACGACTGCCCCGGCTACCCGGAGCGGGATGGCACCGCCGGGCTCGAACGAGAGCGTGAGTCCGCCGGCAACGACCGCCACGAGCAGGAACGCGATCGTGAAGGCCCACGTGTGGCGCCAGTCGCGCAACTGCACACTTCCTCTCGTCGTCTGGTGGTTCGCTGGCGTCGGCACGGGTGGTGTGGCTAGAGCTCGGCGTAGGTGAGGGTGCCGTCCTCGTTGATCGTCAACATCCAGCCGGGGCAGGCCGCTTGGTCCACCCGGCCCACCGGGTCGCCGTCCTCGGTCTCCACCACAATGGCCGTCCCATGGCACTCGTCCGCTGGAGCGCCGCCATTCTGGCCCGCGCCAAGTTCTACTTCGTACCGGAATTCGGCGCCCTCAAGATAGACGGTGACTGTCTCGTCAAGATTGTTCTGATACAGAACCTCGGGTTTGGCGGCGTCGTAGGAGAAGCAACCGCTGAGTGCGCCGAGCGAGGCGACGCAGCAGAGGGCGGTCAGCACCTGGCGTCTCACGTCTGCGCTCCTCTCCTCGGCTGGTGGTTCGTCGGCGCTGGTGATGTGGCTAGAGCTCGGCGTAGGTGAGGGTGCCGTCCTCGTTGATCGTCAGCATCCAGCCGGGGCAGGCCGCTTGGTCCACCCGGCCCACCGGGTCCCCGTTCTCGGTCTCCACAACAATGGCCGTGCCGTAGCATTCCGTCTGCGGATTGACGCCGGAATGACCGCTCGACAAGGTATCCCTGATGTCGGAATCGCCGTATCCTTTGATAGTGATCACGACCGTCTCGTCGAGATTGTTCTGGTACTGGATTCCCGGTATTGCGGCATCGTAGGAGAAGCAGCCACTAGGGGCGCCGAGCAAGACGAGGCAGCCGGCGGCGGTGATTAGGAGCTTCCTCATGTCATGACCTCGACCTAATCGGCGCGGATGGTTGGCTTTCCTCAACGATAGCTGGGCCACGGCACTACCGATCGTGCTCACTGTGCTAGGCATAGTGGCGCATGAGGTAGGAGATGGCGAAGATGCCGGTGACTCCGCCAGTGGTGCCAGGCCCGGCACCTGGTTGGGCGAAGGCGTAAGCGGCGGGGTCGACGGCGTTGATCGCCCAACTGGCCGACTGCGGGCCTGGGGTCACCCCGATGTACATCGTGAACGAGACGCTGTCGCCAACGGCGAGATCGCCCAGGTCCAGGCCGATCGACGCGCCTAGGTCCGCGGGCCCGTACGTTTCGCCGAGCACGGAGGCCTGCCCGAGCGTCGTGAGGGGATCAGCCCGCGGGAGTGTGAAGTGCCCAAGTGAGGTGACGAAGGGTGGTACCTCGTCTGCGGGGGAATCCCAGGTCAGCGTCTCGTTACCGGGGTCCGGCGGGACGTCGAAGTCCAGCATCGTCTGGAACAGCACATCACCGCTGGTCGAGGCGAGTGCGGTCCGCTCGATCTGCACATCGATCGCGTAAAGGCTCGGGCTCGCGGACGGGTGGAAGCTCATCTGGATAGCCAGAGTCTGCTGGTACGGGCGGCTGAAGGAGTCCAGCAGCCCGGCGCCCACCTCGGCCGTCTGGCCGTCGATGTTGAACTCGGTCGTGGCCAGCATCCCGTCAGGCACCACGCTGTACGCCGTGATCGATCCGCTCTGGGTGCCGTCCGCGACACCCCACGTCGTCGAGTCCCAAGTCCTCGACGCCACCTCGGTCTCGGGATCACCCGCACGCCGCACGCCCACGCCATCCGTGCTGATCGTTCCGGAGTTGTTGACACCCATCTCCACCACACCGTTGTTCAGGACGACCGACTCTGGATCGAACGTCACCGCCCAGTCGAACGTGAACGGGGTCGGGCCGGCCTTGCTCGCATTGGTGACCGCCAGAGTAATGATCGAGCATGTCGTCGAGACGGCGAACGAACCCTGCAGCACGTCGACGCTCTCCATCGATGACCGAGAGGCCACCGGTGGCTCAGCTGACTGACCGAGCCCTTGGGCTTCGCCGCACAAGGCCGGGTACTCGGACAGCGGGACCACCGACAGGCGCACGTTCGACAGGTCAACGCGCGAGCTGCTGCCGGTGACGGCGACCGATGCGACGCCACCGATGCCGACCGGCTTGGTGATCTCGATGTAGGCGGTGTTGCTTGCCGCCACCGACGCGCTGCCGCTCGCCGAGCGCGTGCCCGTGTCGATGGAGGCCGTGGCGGTCACGCGGCGAAACGTCTCGTCGTTGTTGAGCCGCTGGCGCCAGAAGCCGCCGGGCCCGGCGTCGGGGTCGCTGAAGCCGATGTTGCCGCTCTCGCCGAGCACGTACGTCCACAAGCGGAACTCCTCGATGGCCTCTGCGTACGTCGCACCTTGTGACTGGACGTAGTCATCGATTGCGTCGAGCGGGCGCACGCCGAAGACGCCGTCGCCGATGCGGTCCCAGGTCCAGCGGATCGCCTCGTCCCCGCCGAAGCGGTCCTCGAGATACTCCGCGAGGATGAAGGCACCGTACTCGTCCCCTCTACCGGAGAAAAGGGCCGATTGTGGGATGTGCAAGGAGGCGGTCGACGACAGGAATCCCTTGAGATTCGACGCGTAGGCAGCACTCGCCTCTCCGGGGAAATCCCCCTGCTCTTGGACACGGTGTGCCGCCCACTCGGCGGTGGCCTCCATCCACCAGTACTCGTCGCTCTGGGAGTCCCAGCCGTTGACGTACTCGTATTGCACCTGATGGAAGTACTCGTGCGTCGGCAGGTAGTAGTCGGCGCGGGTGGTGACGTTCATGTTGATGACGCCGGTGGGTAGCGAGATGCCGACACCGGGTTGGATGAAGGGACCACCCACGAGGTTGACCCGGATGGTCCGCGACGGTGTGGCGAAGCCCATCGCCTCGTAGGTCAGCTTGGCGTAGGCGAGCGCCTCGTAGACCGTCTGCACCCGCGATGGGATACCCACGTAGTCGTTGGGGACGCCCACATCAGCGGGGATGTAGTAGATGGTGAAGCCGGGGAACTCCACATAGCAGTTCGGTGCCGTCCCGGCGAACAGGATGCATACCGCCTCAGCATCGGCGGCCTCGCCCCGGACTCCCGAGAAGCCCCGCAGGGAGGGCACGGACGCCCCTGGGGCCTCTTGCGGCGTAAGTGCCTCGATGAACGCTTCCCGTAGCTCCGGGTCCAGCAGACTCAGCGCGCTGAGCACGACCTCGGTCGTCATGCCGCCCTCGTCGGAACCGTCCAGGTACCGGATGGGCACGCTCGCCGGCTCGGTGAGCATCCGCACCAGGAGGTCGACGAGCTGGGCCGCGTCGAGGATGCCGGCGCGATACTCCGACAGCACACGGTCCACCGCGTTGGAGGCGACGGCCACGATGACCGAGACTCGGCCGGAGACCTCGTTCCCCTCGCCGTCGACGACGACGAGCTGGTAGTCCCCGTCGGGCCAAACGCGCTGGCCGCCAACCAGGTCGGCCGGGTCCCAGGCGACGGTGCAGGTGCCGCCGTTTGCCGAGAGAGCGCCGATGGCTGTCGTCGCACCGAGCTCGTCGATCGTGACCAGATCGAGGCCCGTCACGTCAGTCGGGCACGCCAGGTCGATGGACGTGCTCTGCCACGCCCACACATCGTCCGCCTGGAGGATAGCCACTGCGTCGTCCGTGACGATCACGTGGAGGTGGGTGGGCGGGCCCCACCGGCCGAGGGCATCGCCGGCGGACACGTGCAGCCACCACTCACCCGGCTGGAGCGTCGCGACGAGTCGGGGCTCGACATGCCCGGCCGCCGGGTCCGGCACGGTGTCCGGGTCCTGGTCCACCACGGCTGACCACTGGGACACGACGTTGGTGTCGCCGGATGTGAAGTCCGCGATCAGCGTGCGGCGGCCGGACTCGATGCCATCCTCGTGGGTTGCGGTCACTCTCGGGGCAGCGGGTGCTTCGCCAGCGACGTTCACCTCGTACGACTCGGGCTCCCCGGCGTTGCCCGCGGCGTCAACCGCGCGGACCCGCAGGTACCACAGGCCGTTGTCGATCAGATTGAACGCGTTCTGGGTATCGGTGGTGTCGATCTCCGCGTCGGGCTCGCTGGACGGGCTCTTCGACGCCTCGATGCTGTAGCCGGCGACTCCCGAACCCTCGTCGGACGCGGCCCCCCAGGCGAGCTGCACTGTGAGCGCGGCGTAGAGCGCGGACGTGTCCGGGTGGGTCGAGCTGCTCAGCGGTCCGAGGCTGGGCGCTACGGTGTCGACCTGGATGAGCGTGTGCGTGGTCGGGCCTAGCGTCCCGTCGTCGAGCACGGCCCGCACGTGCAGCCAGCTCTCGCCGTCGGGGACGGTGATCGCCCCGTTGTCGTCCACCGTCGTCGTCACCGTGGGCTCGGTCGTGGGGAACTCGTCCAGCACCAGGGCGTAGCCGGCAATGGGCTGCGCGCTCCACGTCGGCCACGTGACGCTCACGGCGCTCGTCGTGTACCAGCCGGTGGCGGTCTCCGGCAGGCCGACCATGGGTGCCGCCATCCGGGCCGTGAGGTCGCAGCGCCACGAGCCCGTCACAGAACCCCGCGGATCGAGCAGGATCGTGTAGATCCCATCCTCGGGCACTGTGAACGACACGGTTCGGTCCAGGCTCGGGCTGTCGTCCGATACGACAACCGCTCCCGTGCCGTCGCGCAGCGTCACCGAGGTCGGGCCGCTGGCAGCGTCGATGTGCAGGTCGTACAGCACGCCGCTGACCAGGTCCGTGTCCAGCACAACGTTCTCGCCGGCGGACGTCGTCTCGACGGTCAGTGCGCCAGCGTCCGCCACGATCCCGAACGTCGCATCCTCGCCGGTCTCGACGATCTGGACGTCGACCTGACCCGTGGTCGTGCGGTCGGGATCGATGACGAGCGTGTAGACGCCGTCGACGGGCAGCACCGCTTCGACGAACTCCGAGGCCGACGCGAGCTGCGACGACGTCAGGAGTGTCCCGTCCGGCCCGTACAGCTGGAGCGACGCTACCTCCGACGTCGTGTATGTCGAAGCCGTCATCAGCAGCCCGATGCGCTCGCCGCTGTTGCCAGAGAAGACCACCGCGGTGTTCTGTCCCGCGACCGTCGTCACCATCGGCACCGGGTCGCCGCCCACCAGTGCGGGGACGAGCTCGTCGTCCGGCACGATGAGTGCGGTGATGGTCGCGCCGCCCACGTCGTTGCCCAGCGGGTCCACGATGACGGTGTAAGTACCGTCTTGAGCGATCTGGGCAGGCTCCAGGAACGCCCCTTCGTCAGTGAGATCGGCCGAGCCAGCCACGTTCTGCCCATCCGGCCACATCACAGTGACCTGAGTCGGGGACGACGAGCCGCCGAGGGTGCTCGCGGTGATGTCCAGCGCGAGACGCTCTCCTGCGGCCAGCGTCATCGTCAGAAGGGCGACCTGTTCCGGCACGGTGAGGGTGACGAACACCGGCTCGCCCGGGGTCGCATGCTGGGCCATCCCCACCATGGCCGGCGTCACGTCTGTGGGCGTGATGTACAGATCGCTCTGAGAGGTCCCGATGCCCCCAGGGCTGCTCACGGTGATCGGGCCCGACCCGACGGCCGGGACGACCAGACTCACCGCTGTGTCGGTTGCGGAGGTGACCTGGGCGACCTGCCCATTGACCTCCACAGTGCCTCCGTCAGAGACGTCCAGGCCCGAGCCGTGGACCGTCACCGCCGCGCCCGGCAGCACGATGGCCGGCTCGAACGACGTGATGACGGGGGGCCCTTGCTCCGCCGTCGCGGGTAGCGCCCCAGCGGCGAGGAGAATCACCGCGACGAATGCTGCACCGAATGCACGAGACGTGCCCACAGCCTGCCCCCTGGCTCGATCGCCGGGGCGCCCTTGCCCCGACTCGTCGGGAACGCTACGCCGCGCCGTGGAGCGCGGGAGCCGCTGTTCGGGTGAAGGGCGACGACTTCAGTCACGTTCGTGCGGGGCGTTGGCGAGTCGTCGACATGCCTCCGCCCAGCAGGAGGCAGTCGCTGCGCGCTGACAGCGCCAACCACCCCGTCGTCGGGTCAGTCGGACGACGTCTGCGCCAGCCGGTCGCCGAGCTCCGCGAGCTGGGTGGCTGCCGCGTCGAGCGCGCTGCCTGCGGTGTCGCCGGCCTCGGCGCGGGCCGCCTCGAGCTGGGTGCGCGCGGCGGTCAGCTGTGCCTGCGCGGCAACGAGCGCGGCGTCCGCGGTCGCCGACACGTCGGACGAGGCTCCGTCGAGCGCCGCCTGGGCCTTGTCCACCGCCTGCTGAGCGCCCGTCAGGGCGGACTCGACGTCTGCCCGGGTGGTGGCGTCGAGGGCGCCCAGCGACGCGCGCGCCTGGTCGAGGGCGGACCCGGCCGACTTCGCGGCGTCCTGAGCGTCGGCGACGGCCTGCTGTGCGCTGGCGGCGGCCGACCGGACGCCGTCCGCGGCGTCGTCGAGCCCGGAGCAGCCGGCGAGGGCGACCAGCCCGCAGGCGGCCGCGACGACCACGGCAACGGCCCGAGCGAACCGACGACCGGTCATGGCAGGACTCCTGACGATCCGAGGACGGGACGCCACCAGTCTGCCCGCACCGCGCCCCTGTCCGGCGCACGCGCCACCAGAAGGACGACGACACCCCAGGAATCGACGGAATCGACGACGCCCCGCCCGGCACGTGGCCGGACGGGGCGCCGTCGATCGGGGTTTGGTCAGCTCGCCTGCGCCTCGCGGCCGGCGCGGACCTCGTCGATCGACGTGCCGTAGTAGGCCGCCGTCATGAGGTCCTTCATGTCCGCGATCATCGGCATCCGGGGGTTGGCCGGGGCGCACTGGTCCTCGTAGGCGCCCATCGCCACCTCGTCGAGCCGGGCCATGAACTCGGTCTCGTCGACGCCCTGCGCCTGGAAGGACGCCGGGATGCCGACCTTGGCGCGCAGCGCCTCCACCGCGATCGCGTACGACTCCACGCCCTCGTCGGGGGTGGACGCCGGCAGGCCGAGCATCGCCGCGATCTGCTGGAACCGCTGCGGCGCGACGTAGCTCTCGTACTTCGGCCAGCTGGTGAGCTTGGTCGGCACCTTGCCGTTGTAGCGGATGACGTGCGCCAGCAGCGTGGCGTTGGTCCGGCCGTGCACCAGGTGGAACGTCGAGCCGATGACGTGGGCCATCGCGTGCACGATGCCGAGGAACGCGTTGCCGAACGCCATGCCGGCGATCGTGCCCGCGTTGTGCATCTTCTCCCGGGCGTCGGCCGTCAGCGGGTCGCCGGGCGTCCCGTTCACGCTCTGCGCGAGGTTGTCGAAGATCAGCCGGATCGCCTGCAGCGCCATGCCGTCGGTGAAGTCGTTCGCGTAGACCGAGACGAACGCCTCCGTGGCGTGGGTGAGGGCGTCGAACCCGGAGTCGGCCGCCAGCGAGCGCGGCATCTTCGCGGTGAGCACCGGGTCGATGATCGCCACGGTCGGGGTCAGCGCGTAGTCGGCCAGCGGGTACTTCTTGCCGGCCTCGGGGTCGCTGATCACCGCGAACGGCGTCACCTCGGCGCCGGTGCCGCTCGTCGTCGGGATGCAGACGAGCTGGGCCAGCTCGCCGAGCACCGGGAACTTGAACGCCCGCTTGCGGACGTCGAAGAACTTCTGCTTGAGGTCGGAGAAGACGATCTCCGGGTGCTCGTAGAGCAGCCACATCACCTTGGCGGCGTCCATCGGCGAGCCGCCGCCGAGCGCGATGATCGTGTCCGGCTTGAAGTGCCGCATCTGCGCCGCGCCGGCCTGCACCGTGCGCACGGACGGCTCGGGCTCCACCTGGTCGATGATCTGCAGCGCGATGGTGTTCGAGCGCCGGTTGAGCACGTCGATCACCTTGTCGACGAAGCCGAGCGTGGTCATCGTCGCGTCGGTGACGATCGTCACGCGCTCGATGCCCGCCATGTCCGCGAGGTAGCGGATCGCGTTCGGCTCGAAGTAGGTCTTCGCCGGCACCTTGAACCACTGCAAGTTGTTGTTCCTCCGGCCGACGCGCTTGATGTTGATGAGGTTGACCGCCGAGACGTTGTTCGACACCGAGTTGTGGCCGTACGAGCCGCAGCCCAGGGTCAGGGACGGGATGAACGCGTTGTAGATGTCGCCGATGCCGCCGAGCGAGCTCGGGGCGTTCGCGATGATCCGGACGGCCTTGATGCGCTTGCCGAACTCCACGGTCAGCGCGTCGTCCTGGGTGTGGATCGCAGCCGAGTGGCCCAGGCCGTCGAACTCCACCATCTGCTCGGCGAGCGTGATGCCGTGCTCGGTGCTCGTGGCGCGCAGCACCGCGAGGACGGGGCACAGCTTCTCGCGGGTCAGCGGCTCGTCCGGCCCGACGCCGGAGACCTCGGCCAGGATGATCGAGGTGTCGGCCGGCACGGTGAAGCCCGCCTGCTCGGCGATCCACGTCGGCGACTTGCCGACGACCGCCGCGTTGAGCTTGGCGCCGGCGCAGTTCTCGCCGCCGGCCTCCACGCCGAAGATGTAGCGCTCGAGCATCGCCTTCTCGGCGGGGTTCGTGCGGTAGGCGTGCAGCCGGGCGAACTCGGCCATCCCGGCGTCGTAGATCTCGTCGTCGAGGATCGCGGCCTGCTCGGACGCGCACACCACGCCGTTGTCGAACGCCTTGGACAGCACGACGTCGTTGATGGCGCGCGCCAGCTTGGCGGTCTTCTCGATGTACGCCGGCACGTTGCCGGCACCGACGCCGAGCGCCGGCTTCCCGCACGAGTACGCGGCCTTGACCATGGCGTTGCCGCCGGTGGCGAGGATCGTCGCGACCCCGGGGTGGTTCATCAGTGCGGACGTGGCGGTCAGCGACGGCACCTCGACCCACTGGATGCAGTGCTCCGGCGCACCGGCGGCCACCGCGGCGTCCCGCACCACGCGGGCGGCCTCGAGGGAGGACCGCTGCGCGCTCGGGTGGAACGCGAAGATGATCGGGTTGCGGGTCTTCAGCGCGATGAGCGACTTGAAGATCGCGGTGGAGGTCGGGTTGGTCACCGGCGTGATGCCGGCGATGACGCCGACCGGCTCGGCGATCTCGGTGATGCCCTGCAGGTCGTCGACGCGAATGACGCCGACGGTCTTGAGGTTGGCCATCGAGTGCGTGACGTGCTCGCACGCGAAGATGTTCTTGACGGCCTTGTCCTCGAACACGCCGCGGCCGGTCTCGTCCACCGCGAGCTTGGCCAGGCGGCCGTGCTGCTCGAGCGCGGCGACCGCGCCCTTCTTCACCAGGCGGTCGACGTCTTCCTGCGTGAACGTCGCGTACTGCGCGAGCGCTTTGGTCGCGTTCGCGACGAGCTCGTCGATGGCGGCGGCGATGGCCGCCCCGTCCTGCACTTCCGGCGCGGCAGCCGGGGCGGCGGCAGCTGCCGGAGCGGCGGTGGCTGCCAGGGCGGCGGTAGCCGCCGGGTCCGCCTTCTTGGCGCGCGTCGTCGTGGTGCTCACCGTGGTGCTCTCCCTCTGTCGTAGGTGCCGACCCACGTCATCGGAGGCCAAGCGGTGCGAACAAGAACGACGCTACGGACCGCAATCGTGGGACGACTGGGGCAAAGGTCCTCGCGTGCGGACGCACCTCGGTCCCAGTCCGCAGGCCGGACGACGAACCGGGATCAAAGTCCCACGCGGGCGGCCGACCAGCGGCGGGAGCGGGTCAGCGCCAGGCCGGCGTCACGGGCCCCAGATCGCGGCGACGCCCAGCACGCCGATCAGGAGCCAGAACAGCATGGTGACGCCGCCGAGCTTCCAGAAGTCACCGAACCGGTAGCCGCCGGGCGCCATCACCATCATGTTCGGCGGCGTGGCGATCGGGGTGAGGAACGAGGCGCCGCAGGCGACGGTGACGGTCATCAGCACCGTGTGCAGGTCGAGCCCCAGCTGCAGGCCGGCCTCGATGGCGATGGGCACCACGACGAGCGACGTCGCCGTGTTGCTGATCACCTGGCCCAGCCCGGCCGACAGCACGAACAGGGCGACGAGCAGCAGCAGGGGGTGACCGGACCCGACGAGGTCGACCAGCCGGTCCGCGATCAGGGTGGCGGCGCCGGACTCGCGGATCGCGACGGACAGCGGGATCAGCCCGCCGATGAGCACCAGGGCCTGCCACGAGATCGAGCGGTACGCCTGCGCCGGGGAGACCACCTTCAGGATCACCATGGCCGTCGCGGCGATCAGCCCGGCCACCGCCGGGGCGACCGCGCCGGTCGCCAGCAGCACCACCATGAGGACCAGCACACCCACCGCCCGGACGGCCGCGCCGCCGAGGGGGACGGTCTGCCGGCGCACCAGCTCGGGGGAGTCCACCACCAGCACGTCCGCGTCGTGCTCGAGCGCCTGCACCGCGGGCCAGGTGCCGTGCACCAGCAGCGCGTCGCCCTGGACGAGCGTGGTGCGTGCGGCGCCGCGGTCGCGGCCGTACCGGCTGACGCCGAGCACCGTGATCGGCCCGCGCACGAGGCCGGGGAAGAACGTCTCGCCGATGAGCGAGGACCGCGGCGCGACCACCACCTCGGCGACGCCCACGCTGCCGTTGAGCAGCGACTCGCGGGTCTGCCGGGTGAGGGGAGTGCTCACGACGGTGAGCCCGGAGTCGGCGGCCAGCTGCTGCACGGCGTCGTACGGCCCGGTGACGACGACGACGTCGCCGGTGTCGAGCGGCCGGTCGACCGACGCCGGGTCACCGGCCCGGTCCTGGACGCCGACCACCTGCACGTCGGCGTTCTCCAGCACGCGGGCGGCCGGTGCACCGCCGGCCGGGACGCCGAGCCGGAAGAAGCCCTGGTCCAGGCTGTAGTGCTCGACGAGGGTGTCGAGGTGGCCGCCGTAGTCGGCGACCACGGAGCCGGTGGCGCGGTCCGGCAGCAGCCGGTGGCCCAGCACCGCGCAGACGATGGTGCCGATGACGAGCGGGACGCCGACGAGGGCGAACTCGAAGAAGCCGAAGGGGCGCCCGCCCGCGCCCACGGCGGCCTCGGAGACGATGACGTTGACCGGGCTGCCGGACAACGTGAGCAGTGCGCCCGCGCTGCCGCCGAACGCGACCGGGATGAGCAGCCCGGACGGCGACAGGTGCGCCCGCCGCGCGGCGACGATCACCACGGGCAGCAGCGCCGCGACCGCCCCGTTGGGGGTGATCAGCGCGGAGAGCAGGGCGGACAGCAGCATCACCGCGACGAGCAGCGAGGTGCGTTTGGTGCCGGCCTTGTCGATGAGGGCCCGCGCCACCCACGAGGTGACGCCGGAGTCCTCCAGTCCGGCGGACACCACGAAGAGGCCGGCGATGAAGATCACCACGGGATCGCCGAAGCCGGCCAGTGCGGTCGGCACGTCGATCACGCCGGTGGCGGCCAGCGACAGCGCGGTGAGGATGGCGACGACGCCTACGGGCAGCCGGTTCCAGACGAACAGGGCGATGGCACAGGCCAGCACCAGCAGGCTCACCGCGGCGTCACTCATGCCGGCTCCACCGATCGCGCCATCGCAGCTCCGTCCCTGCGTACGGACCGGGCACAGGCACCCGGTTCGGGCTTGGGCCACCCGGTTCGGGGCCAGGCGCCCGGCACGGGCCTCAGCACCCGGTTCGGGCCTCAGCACCCGGACGGCGCGACGCTAGCAGCCCGGGCACGCGCAAGGCTCCCCCCTGGCGCCACTCCGGCGCCGATTTCCCCGGAATTGGGGGGTGCTCCGGACTCCCGCCGCGAATGCTCCACGCCTTAGTCTCGTGACGCAGGACGACGAGGTTCGCGCGCCGCCGGTGTCGCGGCGTCCCCCGGGAGAGAGGCGTCCATGAGCAGCGAGGTCGAGGCGGTCGCAGCGGAGGAGCCCGTCAAGAAGGGCGGCATGGCCCGGATGCTCGACACGATCGAGCGGGTCGGCAACAAGGTGCCCAACCCGACGATCATGTTCGTCTATCTCATCGCCTTCATCGCCGTGCTCTCGACGATCCTGGCGTGGGCGAACGTGTCGGTGACCGACGACGTCGTCATCCAGGTGCCGACCCAGCAGCTCGCGCAGATCAATGAGCACCTCGGCGGCAACTACTCCATCTACGACTCGGTGACCGGCCTGCCGGCCAGCGTGCCGGACTTCATCGTCACCCAGCAGGAGTTCCCGGTCCGCAGCCTGCTGTCGATCGAGGGCCTGCGGTTCTTCTTCTCCTCGTTCGTCAGCAACTTCGCCGGTTTCGGCGTTGTCGCCGTGGTCCTCGTCTCGATGGCCGGCGTCGGGGTCGCCGAGCACGCGGGGATGATGGGCGCGCTGATCCGCAAGACCGTCAAGGTCGCCCCGCCGCAGTGGCTGGCGTTCATCCTCATCTTCGTCGGCGTGCTGTCGTCGGTCGCCACCGACGCTGGCTACCTCATCCTGGTGCCGCTCGCCGCCGCCGCGTTCCTGTCCGTCGGACGACATCCGCTGGCCGGCATGGCCGGCGCCTTCGCCGGCGTCGGCGCGGTGTTCGGCGTGAACATCCTCATCACCCCGTCGGACTCGATGATCACCGAGATCACCAACGACGTGCTCGGCCAGCTGGGCATGGACCCGATCGCCGTGACGCAGAACTACTACTTCTCCATCGTGTCGTCCATCGTGCTCACCGTCGTGGTGATGCTCCTCACGGTGAAGTTCGTCGAGCCGAGGCTCGGCCCCTACGACCCGTCGCAGGCCGGTGCCGGCGGCGTGCCCGAGGAGGTCGACCACGACGCCGAGGCCCGCGGGCTGCGGTACGCCGCCTGGACGCTGCTCGTGGTCGTCGTCGCAGTGCTCGCCCTGACGCTGCCGCCGGGCGCACCGCTGCGCGACCCCGCCACCGGCGAGATCATCGGCACCACGCCCTTCATGGCGAGCCTGATCTTCATCATCTCGCTGGGCTTCCTCGCCTGTGGCATGGCCTACGGGCGGGGCGCCAAGACCCTCATGGGTGGGGATGCGGCGGTCGGTGCGATCGCCAAGACGTTCGGCAGCCTGGGCGGCCTGCTGGTGATGTTCCTGATGATCGCCCAGTTCATCGCCCTGTTCAACTGGTCGAACCTGCCCACGGTGGCCGCCGTGGAGGCCGCTCAGCTGCTCGAACGGGCCAGCGTGCCCGCCATCGTCCTGCTGCTGGCGTTCATCCTCGTCATCGTCGTGCTCGACGTCATCCTGCCGGGCCTGATCCCCAAGTGGGCCATCTTCGCGCCGGTGTTCGTGCCGATCTTCGCCACCCTGGGAATCGCGCCGCAGACCCTGCTGGCCGCCTACCGGGTGGGCGACTCCCCGATGAACGTGCTGACGCCGCTCATGGTGTACCTGCCGTTCATCGTCACGGTGGCGCAGCGCTACCAGAAGAAGGCCGGCCTCGGCACGGTGATCTCGCTCATGCTGCCGTACACGGTGGTCGTGCTCGTCTCGTGGGTCGTGCTCTACGTCGCCTGGTTCCTGCTCGGCATCCCCTGGGGTCCGGGCGCACCGGTCAACCTGTAGTCCTGTCCAGGCCAGTCGAACGGAGCGTGTCGTGATGTCGGTGTCCGTCGAGTCGTTGGTGCCTTCCTGGTTCGCCCCGGTGGACGTGCACGTGGTGGCGGACGGGGCCGCGCTCGACGACGTCGACGCGCTGGCCGTGCCGGTGCCGTCGTCGGGCCCGGTACCACCGGTGCTCGGGCTGAGCCTCGACGCCCTGCGGCGGGCGGGGTTCTCGCCGGCCGTCGGCTCGGCGCTCGGACTGCCGCGCGCCGACGGGCCGGCGCTGGTCGCGGTCGGCATCGGCGACGTGGAGGACCTGACGTCGGCGGCGGTGCGGGACGCGGCCGCGGCCTTCGCGCGCAGCGTGCCCCAGGACAGCGCCCTGGCCACCCGCGTGCCGCACACGGCGGCGCTGGCCGCTGCCGACGCGGCGGCGGCGATCGTCGAGGGCGTGCTGCTCGCCCGCTACCGGTTCGACCTGCGCAGCAGCGCGCGGCCGTCCGACCCCGTCGCCGTGCGCACCCTCGTCCTCGTCGCCCCGCGCGGTCAGCGCACCGCCGTGGAGGAGGGTGCCGCCCGCGGTCTGGTCACCGCCCGCGTCGGGATGCTGAGCCGCGACCTCGCCGCGTGCCCGGCGTTCCTGCTGACCGCCGAGGCGATGGCCCAGGTCGCGGTCGAGATCGGTGGGGCGGTCGGCCTCGACGTCGCCGTGTTCGACCGTGCGGCACTGACCGAGCTGGGCTGCGGCGGACTGCTCGGGGTGAACCGGGGAAGCGCCCGCGAGCCGGCGATGATCCGGATGTCCTACGCGCCGGCCGGCGCGCCGACCGGACACCTCGGCCTGGTGGGCAAGGGCATCATGTACGACGCCGGCGGCATCAACCTCAAGCCGTCCGACGAGTCGCACTCGCAGATGAAGAACGACATGACCGGCGCCGGCGCGATCCTCGCCGCCATGGTGGCGCTGCCGGCCCTGGGCTGCCCGGCACAGGTGACGGCGTGGCTGATGTGCACCGACAACATGCTGTCCGGCACGGCGATGCAGCTCGGCGACGTGCTGACGATGCGCGGCGGCACCACCGTCGAGGTGCTCAACACCGACGCCGAGGGTCGCCTGGTGATGGCCGACGCGCTGGTCCTGGCCGTGGAGGCCGGCGTGGATGCGATCGTCGACATCGCCACCCTCACCGGCGCGGCCCTGCGCACGTTCGGCACGGAGGTGGCCGCCGTGATGGGCAACAGCCCGGCGGTGGTCGCCGCGGTGCGGGCCGCCGGCGACGCGGTCGACGAGCCGGCGTGGGAGCTCCCGTTGATCGCGCGCTACCGGCCGCAGCTGGACTCCGACATCGCCGACCTGAAGAACATGGGCGGCATGAACGCCGGGTCGATCACCGCGGCGCTGTTCCTCGAGGCGTTCGTCGCGGGGACGCCGTGGGCGCACGTCGACATCGCGGGGACCGGGCAGTCGCCGGCCGCGACCCGGTGGGTGAACAAGGGCCCGACGGGCTTCGGCGCCCGCCTGCTGGCGGAGCTGGCGGTCGGGTTCTCGGCGCCGGTGGCCTGAGCGCCGGTGGCCTGAGCGTCTCTGGTCGCCTGAGCGCCGCTGGCCTGAGCGCCTAGCGGGCCTTGCGGCGCGTCCGCACGATGCCGACCAGCCAGCCGGCGACGAACACGCCCGCCAGGACCACCCACAGCGGTGCGTGCACCCTGGCGACGAGGAGCGAGATCACCACGTCGTCCCGGTTCACCGCGATGAACACCACCGCGAGCACGAGGACGAGCAGGGACAGCCACCGGGCGCGGAGGAAGGTGACGACCGCGTTGTCTTCGGTAGGGGGTGTGGTGCTGCTCATGGTGACCTCCACGACGGTGTGCAGGACGGACGCTGGAGCGGTGCAGATCGGACGATACCGCCGTCGGGGCCGGGCCGGCACGCTGCCGAT
>Ga0302298_10000091_pt1 | contig 18817 bp, 14 predicted proteins | sample III_Fen_N3_3_FD_198757 | JGI IMG/M metagenome (GOLD analysis project Ga0302298, IMG submission 198757) | Peat permafrost microbial communities from Stordalen Mire near Abisko, Sweden - III_Fen_N3_3 | ecosystem: Environmental > Terrestrial > Soil > Wetlands > Permafrost | place: Sweden: Abisko...
CGCGCAAGGCCTCGTGCTCACAAACGTGGGCATGTGCCTGCGCTTATGGGCGGCGCGGTCGACGTGAACGAGGATCAGGCGATGCAGTTCGCTGCTCAGCCACGGGCACGAATCCGCCGTATTCTTCCCACCAGTGCCCTGCGTCAACCACGTGTCCATGGCGTCGAGAAGGACCTCGGAGGGTTCGCGGTTTGCGTGTGCGACCCAACTTGAGATAGGCACGCTCAACGGGGCCCCCCTCGTGGGGTCGTGCGGGCCCGCAAAGGCCCCGCGGTGATGTGGGATGCTCCCACGGTACGAGCGATGCCCCGGCATCGCAAAGGGGATGTGGCGATTTCGACACGCCACTCCATGACGTGGCGGTGCATCACGGTCATGGATGAGGAGTCGGCGTCACGCGAGAGGCGTCGTCGAGCGCATCTCCACGAGCGGCCACAGCGGCTGGAAGGTCAGGACGCGAGCGGCGGCATCGGCCTTGATCTGAATGATGTCGTCGAGGACGTCCTCCATGAGCAGCGCGAGGCGGGTGTGATCCTCGAGCGTGAAGTCCTCCCAGTCGCACTCGAACGTGTAACTGGTGAACCCCGACGCGCGAACCACGTCCTCGCGGTCCTGCGCATCCTGATCCGTCTGTCCTCCTGGAACGATCATGAAGGGAATGACGACGCCACTGTCCCTCGGGTCGAGGAGCCGTGAGGTGTGCAGGTGAAAGAGGTCCGCGTCCATGAACTCGGACTCGGTGAACACGGGAACGAGGGCAGATCGCTCGGCGCTCGTCGCGCGCGCAATGGCCTCCGCGAGCGTGGATGCCCCGCCCGTGTGTTCGACGAGAAGGTCTTCGGGCCCGTACTCGTCGTGCGCAATCACATCGCACATCGGCCGCAACCCGTGGCCAGCCAGCGCCGTGAGGCCGCAAGGCTTCGAAGACAAGAAGGTGGGGCGCTGACGCCGCTTGTGGAGCGCCCTATCCGTGTGCGCGACGATCCCGGCAAAGACGGCGTCTGCCAGGAACGGACATGAGCCCGGGGTGGCGGTGGCTAGGCGAACCGAGTCATCGATCCATTCGTGTAGCGCGACAATCATGCCCGCGCTTGGTTCGCGTGACGCATGCGCCACCCAACTCGATGTCGTTGCCATCCTGGCCTCCCCGTCGGTTACCGGCGTGAGTGGCAGACGCCCTCCTGGCTTTGCCTACCTCACCCACTGTGCCTATCGACCCGGAGACGGTGGGTGTGAGGAACAAGAGTGGAGACTCCGAATCGACGCGGTCGGGTGGTAACTCGAGTGTTGGCACCACATGCGCGAAAAGTCAAGCCCCAACTTAGGGTGCCCTCACTTCTGGGGGCTCGCCACGTCTCCCTCTAGGAGACCGCGGCGATCGACTGGAGCGCGATCTCGCGCTCCTCGTTGGTCGGAACGACCCACACCTGCACGGGTGACTCGTCGGCGCTGACCAGTTCGGCCTTCTTCTTGCGACCGGCATTGCGCTCGGGGTCCAAGATGATGCCGAGCTCCGAAAGACCGGCCATCGACTGGGCGCGGACGATGTCGGAGTTCTCGCCGACGCCGGCGGTGAAGACGATCGCGTCGAGATGTCCCAGCTGCGCGTAGTACTGACCCACGTAGCCCCTGATGCGACGGCAGTAGATCTCTAGTCCAAGCTGGGCGTCGTGCGAGCCTTCGCTTGCGGCCTGCTCGACGTCGCGCATGTCGCTGTATCCCGTGAGGCCCAGCATTCCCGACTGGCGGTTGAAGAGGTGGTCGATCTCGTCGAGGGTCATTCCCGCGCTGCGCCCAAGGTGGAACGCGACAGCGGGGTCGATGTCTCCGGTCCTCGTGCCCATGACGAGACCCGCGAGGGGGGTGAGGCCCATGGAGGTATCGATGGCTCGGCCCGCGCGCATTGCGGTGACGGATGCGCCGTTGCCGAGGTGAAGCGCGATGATGTTGACCTCGTCGGGACGCTTTCCCATGACGCGGGGCGCCTCGTGAGAGAGGTATGCGTAGCTGGTGCCGTGGAAGCCATACTTGCGGATCGAGTGCTCGGCGGCGACGTTCCTGTCGATCGCGTAGGTATAGGCGGCCTCGGACATCGTCTGGAAGTACGCGGTGTCGAAGATCGCGACGTGCGGCTTGTCGGGGAACGCCTCGCGGGCGGCGGCGATGCCGGCGAGGTTCGCGGGCATGTGCAGCGGGCCGAGCGGAATCAGCCTGGTGATCTTGCGCTCTACCTCGTCGTCGATGATCGTCGGCGCGGAGAACTCCTCGCCGCCGTGCAGCACGCGGTGGCCGATGACAGTGAGCTTGCTCAGGTCGACGCCCGAATCCGGGGCGCTCAGGCTTGCGATGACCTCTTTGATAGCGAGCCCGTGGTCGGTGACGCGCTCAACGAGCCCCGATGCCAATGGTGCGTCTACGGTCGTGTCGACCACCTGATACTTGACTGAACTCGAACCACAATTGAGGACGAGTGCCAAGCCGATGTAATTCACTGCCACGGGTTATCCTTCCGCCGCGATTGTCGCGGTGAGTTGCTGCGCCTGGATCGCCGTAATGGCGACGGTGTTGACGATGTCTTGAACCAAAGCGCCCCGGCTGAGGTCGTTCACCGGCTTGCGAAGACCCTGGAGAACTGGCCCAACGGCCACCGCTCCCGCGCTACGCTGCACGGCCTTATAGGTGTTATTCCCCGTGTTGAGGTCGGGGAAGATGAGCACGGTGGCCCTTCCCGCGACGGGGGAATTGGGGGCCTTCGACTTTGCCACGGAAGGCTCGACGGCTGCGTCGTACTGGATGGGTCCGTCGACCAAGAGGTCGGGGCGGCGTTCCCTGACGAGGCGGGTTGCCTCGCGCACTTTGTCGACGTCGGAACCCGTGCCCGATTCGCCCGTCGAATACGAGAGCATCGCGATTCGCGGTTCGATGTTGAACTGGATGGCAGTCTCGGCGGACGAGATCGCGATGTCCGCGAGCTGCTCGGCGGTGGGGTCGGGATTCACCGCGCAGTCGCCGTAGACGAGCACACGGTCGGCGAGACACATGAGGAACACGGAGGAAACGATCGAGACGCCTGGAGAGGTCTTGATGATCTGGAACGATGGCACGATCGTGTGGGCCGTCGTATGTGCCGCGCCTGACACCATGCCGTCGGCAAGGCCCAACTGCACCATCATCGTGCCGAAGTAGCTGACATCCTGAACGCGGTCGCGCGCCGCCTCGGGCGTCATGCCCTTGGCCTTTCGCATCTCGTAGTACGCCGTCGCGAAGCGGTCAACGTACTCGGGATCGGTGGGCGACAAGAGCTGGGCGGCCGAGAGGTCGATGCCGAGTTCGCCGGCCCTTGTGGTGATCGCGGCGGGGTCGCCCAGGATCGTGAGGTCGACCACGTTGCGCGTGAGCAACGTGCCTGCTGCTCGGAGGATTCTGTCGTCTTCTCCCTCGGGGAGGACGATGCGGCGGCGATGTGCACGGGCCCTGTCGAGGAGCGCGTACTCGAACATGAGTGGCGTGACGACGTCGGTGCCCGCGAGGTTGAGGCGGTCGATGAGCTCCCCGCCGTTGACGTGGTTTTCGAACATGCTGAGCGCCATGTTGACCTTCAACACGGATTCGCGAGACAAGCGGCCGCGGGTGTTCCAGCAGCGTTGCGCGGTTTCGAAGGTTCCGAGGTCGGTGGCGATGATGGGGAGCGTGGGACCCAGGCCGTCGATGAGGCGCTGCACCGACGCGGGTGGCCGGAAGCCTCCGTTGACGACGATCCCAGCGAGGGCGGGAAAGCCGGACGCCGAGTGCGCCGTGAGGGACGCGAGGAGGATATCGGATCGATCTCCTGGGGCGATGATGAGCGCACCCTCTTCAAGCCTGTCGAGAAGGTGTTCGACCGTCATCGCGCCGATCTGAATCGCGCGGACCTCACGCGACAACAGCGCGGCGTCCCCGGCGATCATCTCGCCGCCGATTGCCATGGATAGCGCGCCGAGGGTTGGCGCATACAGCAGCGGCTCCTCGGGAAGCGCCGCGACGCCGATGTCCTCAGGCAACGCCGCCTTGATGGCGTCGACTTGCGCGGGGTCGCACCGGTTGGCGAACGCGGCCACCACCTTCGCGTGGTGCTCCTCCATGGTGGCGCGGGCCTGCTCGAGCACGTCGGCGATCTCGGCGGGCGTTCGGTCGAAACCGCGCACCACGAGCGCCACGGGGGCGCCGAGGTTAGCCGCGATCTTCGCGTTCAATTCGAATTCGGCAGGTCCAGCAACGTCGGTGTAGTCGCTGCCGACGATGACGACGACGTCGCACTTGCGGGCGACCTCGTGATAGCGAGTCACGATGCGCGACAGTGCCGACTCTTGGTCGGCGTGAAGCTCCTCGTAGGTGACGCCGACGCATTCCTCGTAGTTGAGATCGACGCCGTCGTGCCCAAGGAGAAGGCGCAACACATAGTCGGAGCCGTCCGAGACGCGCGCGACGGGGCGGAAGATACCTACCTTCGTCACGCTGCGTGCCAGGAGGGCGGTGATGCCCAAGGCGATCGTTGACTTGCCGGTGTCGCCCTCTACGGATGCGATGTATATGTTGCGTGCCACCCCTCCAGCATTCCACGTCTCGTCTAGGACTTCTGGCCCGGGGAGGGACCTTGTGCGATTCGCCACGGGTTGTTGGCCCGTGAGAACGCTGCCCTTACCTTGGGGGTATGGCCCTCGGAGCGTTGACGCGCGTGTTCAAGCGCGTCAGCCGCGCGGGCCTTGGCAAAGTCGATCGAGCGACCGCCAGATACGTCCAGGGATCCAATCAGTTTCTCGTCCTCGCGGTGGCGTCCGCCTTGCCATTCGAGGCTTTCTTCCTGGTCGCGGACGGCGGGCGCTTGTGGTCCGCCGCGGCGGTCGAGGGCGCCGTGATCGCGGTCTGGCTTGGTTGCTTCGCTCTGAACGTGGCCGGTTGGGTGCGCACGGCGGCGGTCATCGAGCTCGCGGGACCATTGCTGGCCTTCGCGGTTCTGACGTGGCTCCTCTCGTACCGGGCGGGCTTTCTGCTGCCGATGCTCATGACGGCGAACGTGTCCTTTGTGACGTTCGCTCCCAGGAGGCTGAGTTGGGGCTTGGCGCTCACGACCGCGTCGGCCGTCGCCGTGGTGTGGTCGTTCCTCGACACGCGAGTCGCCGAGCCGAGGCTTGACGTGAGCGCTGGCGTCGTGAACCGCCTGTTGGTGGGCAACGTCGTCCTCGTGACCGTGGTGATGAGTCTGACCTCTGCGCTCAACCACTACTACTTCTCTCGCGAGCGCAGCCGAGCCGAGCGCCAACTCGTGGTGGCCCAAGAGCAAGCGCGTACGGATCCGTTGACGCGGCTCGCGAATCGCAGGGGCATGGTGGAGGCTCTCGCGGCGGCGCCTTCGGACAGGCCCTACGTGATGGCGCTCGTGGATCTCGACCGGTTCAAGGAGGTCAACGACACCCTGGGTCACGCGCAAGGCGACGCGGTCCTCGCCGCCATCGCGGGGATCCTTAACGACGCAGTCGGGGAACTCGGGATCGTGGCGCGATGGGGTGGCGAGGAGTTCCTGGTTCTCATGGCAGACATCCCGCTCGCCGCGGCTGTCGCTGGCATCGAGCGCGCACGCGAGGCCGTCGAGGCGCTCGTCAACGGAGAACCGGGTAGTGCGGGAGTGACGTTCTCGGCCGGGCTCGCGGCGGCTTCTCCTGGGCTCTCATGGGAGACGACGGTTCGAGTCGCGGACGCGCTTCTCTACGACGCGAAAGATGCCGGCAGAAATCGGGTGAGGTATGCCCAGGTTCGTGCGGATATGACCGAATGGGACCGCTAACGGGGCCCTAGTCAGGGAGTCCCGCGAGAGTTACTGTGATGTTCCTAGCGCGGGCCGGCCCGGTCCTCATGGATGCGATGACGCACCTTCACGCTCACGAATCCTGGGGGTTCCACTGTGGCGACGGACGAAGGCTTCGCGGCTGGAGCGAAGCGCGAGAACGTAGGCAATCTCGCGCGCCTCATTGATGTCCGCACGGGCGCGAGTCACGGCGATGCGACCCATGCGCGATGGAGCGCCCACGACTTCGCGCTCTTCGCCGCGCTCCTCACGGTCGGGTACCTCGTCTACTACCTCGAGTGGGCGGACACCTGGCTGGGGCGGCTGCTCGTTGTCAACGCGATCGCCGCCGGCCTTCACGTCCTCGCGATGATCCTCGCGCGCCGCGGGAGACAACTCGCTTCGGCGCTCGTCGCCGTCACCACCGCGACCGTTCAGATCATGTTTGCGGTCCAGATGCTCGGCTGGGAGTCGGGACTCCACCTCTACCTCATCGCAGGAGGAGTGCTGGTTTTCGTGATCTTCACGGAGCGTCAGGCCCCGTGGAGGTGGTTCTCCATCGTCGTCGCGGCGGTGACATTCATCGTGTGCCAGACGATCCTGTCGCCAGGGCCAGAGCGTCCCATTCCCGTGGAGTCGCTTACCGTCATGTTCTCTATCAACGCGGTGCTGACGGTGATCCTTGTATTCGCGCTTGCGGGATTGTTCTATGAACGGACCAGCAGGGCGAAGGCGGCGGCCGCGCTGTCGTCCACCACCGCCGAGTACCTTGCCAACACCGACGTCCTCACCGGCTTGTCAAACAGGCGGCCCCTGATCGAGTCGCTCGAGGCTCGCGGCCTTGAGGGGGATTACGTCGTGGCGATTGTGGACATGGACCACTTCAAGGCGCTCAACGACACCTTCGGTCATCAGTGCGGAGACCGAGTCCTGGCCGAGGTCGCGGGCCGCTTCACGAGCGTCTTGCGAGAGGCCGACGCCGTGGGGCGCTGGGGCGGCGAGGAATTCATCGTCGTCTTGCCTCACACCGGCATCGAACAGGGTGCCGCCCTCATGGAGCGACTGCGTGAGCAGGTTGCCCACACCGTCGTCCCTTGTACGGGGCATGACCATCGGGTCACGATCTCGATCGGTGTTGCCGATGGGGAAGACGATGGCTTGCCTCACCACGTGGTGAAGCGCGCCGATGACGCGCTCTACGATGCAAAGGTGGCAGGGCGCGACACCGTGCGCACGCGCGGCCTCGCCGAGCCACTTCCCACTGAGTCTTATCAGGAGAATCCACGTGCCTCCCGAATCCGACATCCCGGAAGCACCGCCGGTCGCTAGCGTTGGCCGCTTGCGGTGGGGGAGCCTCGCGGGCGCCGCGGCGGTGGCGGTCGTGTCGCTCGTCATCTGCGGATTTCTGGGCACCTGGCAGTGGCAGCGAGCCCACCAACAGTCGCACGCGGTCGATCCCGACCCGAGGACCCAGCTTTCGGCGGTGATGCGCCCTGGCGAGCCTGGCAGGGGCGAGGGCCGCCTCGTCGAGGTCGATGGGACATGGGCGAATGCCGAGGCGGGCCTGGTGACGGGCAAGCAGGTCGATGGCGTGTCCGCCGTTCTCCTGGTGCTGCCCCTCACGGTGGCCGCGGACGCCACCGGCACCGGAGTCGAAGGCACCCTTGGTGTGATGGCCGGTTGGCTGCCGGCGGACGAGGTCGTCACAGCGCCGCTCGTCGGCGGAACCCCACACGTCACGGGATATGTGCGCGGCGGCGAGGGCCTCACCCCACCCCCGGCCGAGCCGTCCGTGGCGGGCGCGGTGTGGTTGGGCTCGATGTCGACGGCGACCCTCGCCCAGCACTGGACCGCGCCCGTCTACTCGTACCTCGTTGTCGCGGACTCGCCCGCACCTGGCTGGAGGGCGCTTCCGCCTCCTCCCGAGCAGAAGAGGCTCGACCTGAGGTCGCTCACGTATTCGGCCGAGTGGTGGCTCTTTGGCATCTTCGCGGCGGTGATTTCCGTGCGATGGATGCGGGACAATGGTCGCGAACAGACTGCCGAGGAGGACGCATGACCCCCGCCCCCGTCCAAGGAGCTCTCAAGCGCTACCGCGTGATGGCCTTCGTGACCGGTTCGTTCTTGCTGTTGCTCACGGTGGTGACTCTCGTGAAGTACATCGGCGATGCCGCAGGATGGCACGCGAACGCCTTCTGGAGCTTTGCCACGGTCGTCGGCATCATTCACGGCTGGATCTTCATGATCTACGTGCTCGCGTGCGCCGACCTCTGGCGCCGCATGAAGTGGACCACAGGACGCCTGTTGACGATGGTGCTTGGCGGCGTCGTTCCCGCAATGTCCTTCGTCATGGAGAGGCGGGTGTCCCGCGAGGTCCCCGTGAGCGTCGCCGCGTGAGCACGCAGGATTCCTCCGCCCAGCACCCTCCCGTGCAACACCGCCCCGTTCTTGTCGTCGACTGCGGTGCGCAATACGCCCAACTGATCGCGCGTCGCGTGCGCGAGGCCAGGTTGTACTCCGAGATCGTCCCCCACTCCATGAGTGCGGCGGACATGCTCGCCAAGAACCCCGTGGCCATCATCCTGTCTGGCGGTCCCTCGTCGGTGTACGAGGACGGCGCCCCCCAGGTCGACTCCTCCATTTACGACACGGGCGTTCCGGTGTTCGGGATTTGCTATGGATTCCAGCTCATGGCCAAGGCCCTGGGCGGGACGGTAGCGAAGACGGGCCTGCGCGAATACGGCCGAACCACGGCGAGAATCGCCGACGCCGGCGCCACCTTGGCCGGAAGCCCGGCGGAGCAGACGGTGTGGATGAGCCACGGCGATTCTGTTCACGAAGCCCCCGCGGGGTTCACAGTCCTCGCGACGACCGACGGCGCCCCCGTCGCGGCCTTCGAGGACACCGGGCGTCGCATGGCTGGCGTCCAGTGGCACCCCGAGGTCAAGCACTCGCCCCTCGGCCAGGCCGCGCTCGAGAACTTCCTCTACTCCGTTGCCGGCCTCACGCCCGACTGGACGAGCGCAAGCGTCATCGACGAGCAGGTGGCGCTTATTCGCGCCCAGGTGGGCTCCGCGCAGGTGATCTGTGGGCTGTCAGGCGGAGTCGACTCCGCGGTGGCCGCCGCGCTCGTGCAGAAGGCCGTGGGGGATCAGCTCACGTGCGTCTTCGTTGACCACGGGTTGTTGCGCGCTGGCGAGGCCGAGCAGGTCGAGCGCGACTTCGTCGCGGCCACCGGCGTGCGGCTCGTGGTCGCGAACGAGAGGGACCGGTTCCTCGACGCGCTCGCGGCCGTGACCGATCCGGAGACCAAGCGTAAGATCATCGGCCGCGAGTTCATTCGCGCGTTCGAGGCCGAGGCCCGCAAGCTCGTGCACGACGCCGGGCTCGGCGAAGAGGTGAAGTTCCTAGTGCAGGGAACCTTGTACCCCGACGTCGTGGAGTCCGGCGGAGGCGAAGGTGCGGCCAACATCAAGAGCCACCACAACGTCGGCGGCCTGCCAGACGATCTGAAGTTCGACCTCGTCGAGCCGCTCCGCGCCCTCTTCAAGGACGAGGTGAGGGCGGTGGGCCTCGAGCTCGGGTTGCCCGAAGAGATCGTGTGGCGCCAGCCGTTCCCTGGCCCAGGGCTCGGCATCCGCATCATCGGAGCCGTCACCCAGGAACGCATCGACATCCTGCAGGCGGCCGACGCCATTGCTCGCGAGGAACTCACGAAGGCGGGTCTCGACCGCGACATCTGGCAGTGCCCTGTTGTGCTCTTGGCCGATGTGCGGTCAGTGGGCGTGCAGGGAGACGGCCGCACGTATGGACATCCGATCGTGTTGCGCCCCGTGTCGAGCGAGGACGCCATGACCGCCGACTGGAGCCGCGTGCCCTATGAGGTGCTTGCGCACATCTCCAGTCGCATCACGAATGAGGTTCCCGAGGTCAACCGCGTGGTGCTCGACGTCACGAGCAAGCCGCCGGGGACGATCGAGTGGGAGTAGCCCACTCGGGTGTGGCAGGGTGGCGCTCGGCCGCGTGAGCGGACGAGTGGGAGTAGCCCACTCGGGTGTGGCAGGGTGGCGCTCGGCCGCGTGAGCGGACGAGCGGGAGTAGCCCCGGAGTCGGGGCGCGCATTTCGCGCGCCTCGGGCGGGGGAATGGCGCATGGCGGCATGATGGTGCTACCAGGCGCGACTCGAGAGGGGCAAAGATGCCCGACCTGTTGTTCTCCACCGTGGTGCAGCAGCGGGAGTGGGCCGCCAACGGCGTCGTGACGGCCCGCGAACTTGTCGAGCATTCGCTCGCCCGGATCGCCGCACTTGACGCGTCCCTCAACGCCTTCGCCCATGTACGTGCCGACGAGGCGCGCGCCGAGGCGGACGCGCTCGACGCCGCGCGAGCCGCGGGGGCTCCGTGCGGGCTCCTCCACGGCGTTCCCATCGCGATCAAGGATGAGAACGACGTCAAGGGCCTGCCGACTGCGTACGGCGGCGCCGCGTTCACCACAGTGGCAAGGGCGGACTCCGAGGTGGTGAGGCGGCTGCGATCCGCCGGCGCCATCATCATCGGCAAGACCCGCATGCCCGAGTTTGGGATCTTCCCCTTCACGGAGACCCAGGCGAACGGCTGGACACGCAACCCGTGGGACGTCTTGAGGTCACCCGCTGGCTCGTCGGGGGGCACGGCCGCGGCAGTGGCGTCGGGGATGGTGGCGGCGGGCATCGGCGGGGATGGCGGCGGTTCGATCAGGCTGCCGTCGTCGTGGTGTGGGCTGTATGGACTCAAGCCGCAGCGCGGGCGCGTGAGTGCGGCTCCCAATAGGGACCTGTGGCGGGCTCTCGGGGTGATTGGGCCGCTGACGCGAACCGTCGCCGACTCGGCGCTCATCTTTGACGCGATCGCCGGCACGACCGATGTCGACCGGTTCAGCGGTGGCGAGTGGAACACGACGCTGGTCGAGGCCGCCGCGGCCCCGCCGCGGTCCCTGCGCATCATGGTGTCCACCAAGAACCCTGGCGGCGGCAAGAGGGCCGACGCCGCGACTCTCGCTGCGTTGGCGGCGACGGCCGAGCTGTTGCGTGGGCTTGGGCACACGGTGATCGACGGCGACCCCACGTACCCGGCCGTGTCGATTCCGTTCATGGTGCAGGTGGCCGGCGGCGTCGGCGACGAGACCGCCCGCGCCGAGCACCCGGCGCTCCTGGAGGCCCGTACCCGCAAGCTCGCCCGTCTGACGAGTCCTGCGCTTCGGTATGGCGCCTGGGCCGAACGCGCGCTCGCGCGGACGTCGGAACGCTTTCTCGGGAGCCTCTTTGCGGGAGTCGATCTGGTCGTGACGCCCACGACCCCCACTCCCGCGCTAGCGGTGGGTCAACTCGACGGCGTGGGAACCCTTCGCGCCTTGAGCAGGGCTACCGCTGTCTCGTCGTACACGTCCATGTGGAACGCGTTGGGCAATCCCGCGGCGGCGTTGCCCTCCGGCTTCACCGACGACGGGCTGCCGTTGAGCGTGCAGATAGTCGGCCCCTCCGACTCGGAACCCCTGATCGTGGCGTTGAGCGCTCAACTCGAGGGCGCGAGTACGTGGCTCGCGAGGCGCCCGCCGCTCCCTGAGTGATATCACAGGTGCTCTCAGGGAGCGGGAGCCGGGCGCGGTGACGCGCTACTCCGTGACTCCGGGAGGCAAGGGTACTTCGGCGTCGGTCCGCTTGGCCTTGGAGGCTACCTTGCGGGCCGCGGCGGTGAGAGGTGGCTCATCCGCGTCGTGCATTGCGGCATCGTGCATTTCTGAAGCGGGAGGGGTGCTCGAGAAGTCCCTGGCGTAGACGGAAGGTGATGGCTCTGCGGCCCACTGACCCGAGCGCGGGCGCCTGCCCGAGAGCATCGCGGTGATGAGCAACCATCCGCCCACCGAGGCAAGCGCGATGATCGAGATGAGCTCCGTGTCCAGCTCGCGCCCCGACAGGAGCGCGATGGTGAGCACGCCGACGGCGGTGACAATCGCGCCAATGAGCGCCGAGGTGAGACGGTGGGCGGGGCGACGACGGGTCATGATGCGACCTCCTGGATGACGATGGTGTTGGCGTACTGGTCGTCGTGGACGACGAGGTTGGTCGTGGGTGCGCCGGCTTTGGTCAGCTCCATATACGGTCCCGTCCCCGTCTGGAAGTCGCACACGAAGCCCTTGTCGGCGAAGACCACCGTTGCCGACGCGTTGTCGCCGCCCGACAGGGTGATGCTGGCGCCACGGGGGATGGTGACGTAGGTCAATTCCGCGGTGATGTCCACCGTGGTGTCCTTCGATGCGGGGGCGGTCGCAGGCGCGGGTGTCGCCAGGGGCGTCGCGGACGCCAAGTTGAGCCGTTGCACGCTCGAGTAGACGTTTGAGTCGCGGAGGTTCTTCCAGTCAGCCTCGTAGCACGACGCGTTGAAGTACACGTCGGAGTACGCAGAGCCGAAGGCAAGCGTCGGGTCAAAGACAACGGGGGGCGAGGTGTTGACGGTGACCGTGATCCCTCCGCCTGAAGTGATGCCTCCGTGGTCGGCGTAGGCCGTGCGAAGCTCGTCCGCGTTTGAAGCGATGATGATGAGCGGAAGGAGCGACGAGATCGTGAGGAACCCGAGGAAGCCGAGCTTGCGGCCGGCGAGACTCACTGCAATTGCGATCACGCCGAGGCCGGTGGCGAAGATCACGGCGCCCGCAATGACAGGGTGCACCGCGAGGTGGTCGGTTCGGTCCATCCAGACAGCCGCGGCGGCCGCGATGGCCGCCCACGCCAGGCACATCAGGTAGAACGAACGTCCCGGACCGGGGACGCGTGGGGGGCGCGGCGGCGCGGGAGGCGCGGGGGGCGCGGGAGCGTAGTGGCGCGCTGGCGGTACCGCGTACGCGGGCACGGGTGCGGCGGCGAAAGCCGGGCTCGCTCCAGCCAGAGGCGCCGACGGCGTGTCATTGTTCGCAGACGAGGCGACAGGCGGTGTGGCATATGCCGCGGCTGAGGTGGTCGCAGTGGCGGACGTGGGAGTGCCCGCTCTTTCAGGAGCGTTGCTTCGTTTCACCAAGAACACGATGAGCGTGACGATCCCGCCCACGATGAGCAGCGGCACCAAGATCGCGAAGATCACGACGAAGGCTCGTGCGGCGCCCCAATTCGAGGAGTCACCCCATGGGAAGCCGTTGAACGTCACGCCCGAGCCGCGGTCAAGGCTGCCGACGCCGAACAGCGTGAGGATGGCGATTCCCACGAGCGCTCCCACATTGGGGATTCCGCGCCCGAAGTTCTGCACGATGATGTTTCCGCGTCGGTCGGGCAAGAGGGCCCATGCCGCCGCGTAGGCGACAAGCACGAGACCGTTGAGAATGATCGCGGCGAACACGACAATGAGGCGGGCAGGGACGCGCGCCATTCCGACCCTGTCTCCGAGCCCTTCGACCACGCCTCCCACCACGCCGTTGTCGCCGCGGGTGATGCCCCATTCTCGAATGGTGCGAAACAGTGCCGCCTCGTGGGGCGCCTGTTCGGGTGTTGTGCTCATGGCCGTCCTTCCGGTGTGATGCGTCTGTGTCCATGCTGCCTTTGTGCTGGTGTGTGGCGCTATGAGGGGACACCCTGATATCTCCCCTGATTTCTCGGCGACCGTGCGCGGAGGTCTATCCGCCTCGAGACCGAGGCGCGCGTCGGGCATGGTGTGTGACGATAAAGACGTGACCGAGTCAGTGCGCGTGGCGCGTCCCCTGCGAAGAGAGGCTGACGCCTCCACGTGGTGGCGCGGTCTCGTGGGCGGAATGATGATCGCCCTTGCGCTCGCGCTGCTCGCTCGACGGCGGGGCGTTGATGAGGTTTCCGCCTGGGCGCTGCCCGCGATCGTGTTCGTCATCGCGCTCATCCTGGTGTGGAGCCCACTCGACTCGGCCGTGCAAACGGACGCGCGCAGGCCAGACGTTGTCAGCCTCTTCTCGCGCGATGCGTGGGCGCGAGTCGTGGTGGGCGTCCTTCTCGCCATCGGTTCCATGATTTGGTTCGCGCAGTGGGACTTCCACGGTCATCCCCTGACCCGCGCGATCGTCGTCCCCATTGTCGCGGTGACGGGGTTTGTGCTTGTGCCCGCCCCCTGGTGGACGCGACTCATTCGCCAGGTCGCCGTCGAACGCGAACAGAGGGTGCGCGAGTTCGAGCGCGCGGAGATTGCGGCTCACCTTCACGACTCCGTCATGCAGACGCTCACGCTCATCAGGGCAAAGGCGAACGAACCCGACACCGTGGCGCGCCTCGCCAGGGCCCAAGAGCGGGACCTCCGCGCGTACCTGTATCAAGGCAGGCGCTCGGAAGCTGACTCGGTGGCGACGGCCCTCGCGGCCGCGATGTCGGAGGTGGAGGACACGCACGGCGTCGCCATCGAGGTGGTGAGCGTGGGCGATGCCCCCACGACGGACGCGCTGCGTGCGGCCGTGAAGGCGGCTCGTGAGGCCGCGATGAATGCCGCCCGCCACGGATCGGAACCGATCAGCGTGTACGCCGAACTTACCGACGACGCCTACGAGGTTTATGTGCGCGACTCGGGCCCGGGATTTGACCCGCTTCTGGTTCATAAGGACCGGGCGGGAATTCGGAACTCCATCATCGGGCGGGCGGCCAGGCATGGCGGCACCGCGATCATTTCGTCGGCGCCGCAATCGCGCACCGAAGTTGCCATCACGATGCCGCGAAAGGACGAGAGATGACCGTGCGAGTAGTCATTGTTGACGATCACGACGTCATCAGGGTGGGGGTCAGGGAGTCCCTCGAGGACGACATCGTCGTGGTGGGTGAAGGGCGCGATGTGGAGTCCGCCATCGTGGCCGTTAAGGAGGCGAAGCCGGACGTCGTCATTCTTGATGTGCACCTTCCAGGGGGAACGGGCGGCGGCGCCCTCGATGTCCTCGCGGAGATCCTTGGCGGCGCGAACGCGCCCAAGGTGCTCGCGCTTTCGGTCTCGGATGCCGCCGACGACGTGGTTGCCGTCGTGCGCGCCGGCGCGCGCGGCTACGTCACGAAGTCGATCTCGGGACCCGACCTTTCCGACGCGGTCAGGCGGGTCGCCTCTGGCGACGCGGTCTTCTCTCCGCGCCTGGCAGGCTTCGTCCTCGATGCCTTCAACGCGGCCGGCGGAGAGGTCGCCCAGGCCGACGAGGACCTCAACAGTCTGACCGAGCGTGAGCAAGAGGTCATGCGGCTCATCGCCCGTGGATATACGTACAGGGAGGTGGGGGAGAAGCTCTTCATCTCGATCAAAACCGTGGAAACTCACGTGGGAAAGGTGCTCCACAAGCTCCAACTGTCGAACCGCCACGAACTCGCGCGATGGGCAGCCCAACGCCGTATTGTGTGACTAGCGCGAAGAAAACCACCGAAAATGTGAGCAATTGCACAACGGGAGGCAGTGTGGAAAACCCCACATTTCGCGCGTGCAAATCCGTGCGAAAGGGACAATAGCCGTGACCCCCCAGTTGTGGGGGCAGCGTCTGCGTACCGTGCGGGCTGTTTGGGCCGATAACAAGGCAGAAGCCCGCGCAAGAGTGGGGTCAGCGTTGGCTGCCTAGGAGGCTCTGCATGAAGCGGTGGAGAAGGCGTCGTCGTGTCGACGGCGCCCATGCCATTCCGCTGACGCCCGCCCAAGTCGCGGCCGCGCGCGCGACGGGCAGCAAGGTGATGTGGATCATCAGCCTCATCTTCATCGGCACGACGGTGGCCGGAGCTCTCGCCACGGGAATCGTGTTGCGCGTGGAGGCGCCCGAGGGTCATGACTGGCTCGCCAGCCTGTCGTTCGTCGGGGCGGCCCTCCTCCTCGGCTGTCTCGGATACGCGTGGGGCGGCAGGGAGGTCGCGGCATCGGTAGCCGCGCTCGTCTTGAGCACGATCGGCATTGTCGTGACGGTGTCCCAGATATCCGCGGGACTCAGCCTCGAGAGCTTTCTCTTCGGGCTTGCTGTCGTGCCATACCTGTTGATCACCAAGGAGATACCTGTTCTGAGAGCGGCACTGTCGGCCTCGGTTGTCGGGGCATACCTGGTGTGTGAGTTTGGCTACCCGCAAGGGAGCGGCGACGCCGAGCTCCCAGCTGAACTCGCCCAGACCGTGGCGCACTTTGACAAGATCGGCGCGGGGGTGTTCCTGTTCCTGGTCGTAGGCGTACTCGAACTCAGGCACACGAGGCTGCAGCGAACCCTCGAAGGTGCGGCTCGCTATGGCGAGCTGCGAGCCACTACCGACGAACTCACCGGTGTCTACAACCGCAGACCAGTGATCGCGCAGTTGAGCGAATGGGCGGAGCGGGGCCGCGGTAACTACGCGATCGCGCTCATCGACCTCGATCACTTCAAGACGATCAACGACGAATTTGGGCACGACTGTGGAGACAAGATTCTTCAGGCGGTCGCCAACACTCTGAGGAACCACTTCAGGGACTCGGACATGGTGAGTCGGTGGGGCGGAGACGAATTCCTCGTTCTCATCCCAGGAGTTCGACACGCGGATCTCGTCCCCATCCTTGAACGCCTGCGCAGGTCGATCAACCTTATTGAGAAGCGGTGCGACGACCATGTGCACACGGTGAGTGTGTCCGTTGGCGCGGCCATGGGTGCCCTCGGCCAGACTCCGGACGAGTGCATCGCCGCCGCAGATCACGCGCTCTACCGTGCCAAGGCGGAGGGAAGAGACAAGGTTGTCGCCGTGGGCATCACCCAGGCGACCCACGCCCTTGGCCGCCCGTCTCCCGACGACATGGGGAAGTGGAGCACGGCGCGGGAGCCCCTGCAGTAGGCGCCGCTTGTCTCGCCCCGGACCTAGACTGGGACTCCCATGGATGCCCTTTTTAGCCTCGAGTCCCACGCCGGTTCCGCCCTGACCGAGGGGCTCAATACCGAGCAGGCAAAGGCGGTCCTCAGCGAGGCTCCCGCCCTCCTGATCTTCGCGGGGGCCGGCTCCGGCAAGACGCGAGTCCTGACCCACCGCATCGCGCACCTCTTGGAATCGGGCCGTGCGCGTCCCCACGAGGTGCTCGCGATCACGTTCACCAACAAGGCCGCCGGCGAGATGCGCGAGAGGGTCCAATCGCTCGTCGGCCCCGAGGCTCGGCAGATGTGGGTATCGACATTCCACTCGGCCTGCGTGCGGATGCTGCGAAGGGACTTCGAGCTCGCGGGGCTCCGCTCGAGCTTCTCCATCTATGACTCTGCCGATTCCGTCGCGGTCATGAAGCTCGTGATGAACGAGCTCGACCTCGACCCCAAGAAGTTCAAGCCGAAGGCGTTGCTCGGTCGCGTGGGCAAGTACAAGGACGAACTGATCACGCCCGACGTCGCGGCGGCGTCGGCGGCGATGGCCTCCAAGTTCTCGATCGAGCATGCCGCCGGAGTCGCGTACGGCTCGTATCAGCGCAGGCTTGAGGCCGCGAACGCCGTGGACTTCGACGACATCATCGTCAAGACCGTGCGGCTGCTGCAGGACTACCCCGAGGTGGCCGCGCGCTACCGCTCTCAGTTCAAGCACGTTCTGGTCGACGAGTATCAGGACACGAACCACGCGCAATACGTGCTGGTGAGGGAGCTCGTGGGGGACTCGGGGCACCTCACCGTCGTCGGCGACGCCGACCAGTCGATCTACGCGTTCCGCGGCGCGAACATCCGCAACATCCTCGAGTTCGAGAAGGACTATCCCACCGCCGAGGTGATCCGGCTCGAGCGCAACTACCGGTCAACGCAAAACATCTTGTCTGCAGCGAACGCCGTGATCGCCAACAACGTCGGCAGGCCGCCAAAGAACCTCTGGACCGATGCGGGCGACGGCGAGCGCATCGTCGGCTATGCGGCCGACAACGAGCAGGACGAGGCGCTCTTCATCGCGACCGAGATCACGAGGCTCACGTCTCTCGAGCCTGTCGCCCCTTCCGACATCGCGATCATGTATCGCGCGAACGCCCAGTCGCGAGCGATCGAGGAGCGGCTCATGAGGGCCGACATCCCGTACAAGATCGTGGGCGGCACGCGCTTCTATGAGCGCAAAGAAGTGAAGGACATGCTCGCGTACCTCGCCGCCATCGCGAACGAGGACGACGACGTGGCCACGCGCCGCATCATCAACACCCCGCGGCGAGGGGTGGGAGACACCACGATCGACACGATCGACCGCTTCCAACGCGCCCAGTCGAGCACCGCCGCCCGCGAGGGTAGGCGTGGCCCAAGCTTTGGCGCCTCGCTCCGCAGGGCCGACGAGGCTGGCCTCGCCACGCGCTCGCTCAAGCCGCTCCAGGACTTCGTCGCCCTCATGGATGACCTTCGTTCGCTTGCCGCAGACAACGGTCCCGCTGGAACGCTTGACGCGATCGCGGACCGTACGGGCATGCTGCGCGCCATGAGGTCGTCGGAGGATCCCCAGGACTCGAGCCGCATCGAAAACATCATGGAGCTCGTGTCGGTGGGAAGGGAGTTCTCCGAGGAGAACCCCGAGGGCACACTCGCCGACTTCCTTGAAAAGGTCGCGCTCGTGGCGGACGCCGACCAGATTCCCGACGCGGACGGAGGCGGCGGGGTCGTCACGCTCATGACGCTGCACACCGCTAAGGGGCTCGAGTTTCCCGTGGTCTTCGTGGTGGGCCTCGAGGACGGCACCTTCCCGCACATGCGGTCGCTCGAATCGGGGGACGTCAAGGACCTCGAGGAGGAGCGTCGCCTCGCCTACGTTGGCCTCACGCGGGCGAGGGAGAGGCTCTACCTCACGCGCGCCGAGGTGCGCGCCGCGTGGGGCGCCCCTCAATACCTGCCCGCCTCGCGGTTCGTCGACGAGATCCCCGCCGAACTCGTCGACTGGAGGCGCTCCGAGACCACGATGTCGTCACTGCGGGCTCGCGCGGACGCGAGGGGCTCGGGCGGGTGGTCGAGCACGTACGGCGGCTCCCAGGATCGCGGCGACGGCAACGTCTACGGCAAGGCCGGCGCGGTGCGCACCCGCTCCGTCCCGCCGAGTCCTCCTGG
>Ga0302298_10000095_pt1 | contig 18551 bp, 16 predicted proteins | sample III_Fen_N3_3_FD_198757 | JGI IMG/M metagenome (GOLD analysis project Ga0302298, IMG submission 198757) | Peat permafrost microbial communities from Stordalen Mire near Abisko, Sweden - III_Fen_N3_3 | ecosystem: Environmental > Terrestrial > Soil > Wetlands > Permafrost | place: Sweden: Abisko...
CGGCTGGATGCCGGTCTGGCAGCCCAGCCTGGCAGCCGCCGGGTTCGATTCGACCGCCGTCCATTCGAACTTCCATGTCCTGCTCACCGGGCCGATGGACGCCAACTTCGTCGCCCACGCCGGTCCGCTGGCCGACGTCATCCCGATCCCGGTCCCGATCATCGCGTCGGTCGCTTCTGTCGGCGACCTGATGCTGGGCGCTGGCCTGGCCTTCTTCATCTTCGCCGCGGTCGTCCGGGCGCCGGTGCTGGTTTCGGTTCCGCTCTCGCCGATTCGAACGGGAGCGATGCAGCATCCGTACGTCCGGCTGGCCACCAATGGCCCGTTCTCGGCGATGTGGCTGGCGCAGGTCATCAGCTCGCTCGGGGACCGCGTCCATCAGATCGCGCTCGTCTTCCTGGTCGCGCGCGCCACCAACGGATCGCCGCTGGCGCTGGGTCTGGTCTTCGCCGCGATGACGCTGCCAACGTCCGTGGTCGGCCCGCTGGCCGGCGCGCTGGTGGATCGCTGGGATCGCAAGTGGGTGATGGTGGCCTCAGACCTGGTGCGGGCCGGGCTCGTGATCGCCATCCCGATCGTTTCGGGCGTGAGCGTCGCCCTGGTCGTCGTCCTGGTCCTGCTGATAGCGGTCGCGTCGTCGTTCTTCCGGCCGGCACGGTCGGCGGCGCTGCCGCAGGTTGTGCCGGACGAGGATTTGCTCACGGCCAACTCGGCGATGTGGGTGGCGGATACGGGCAGCGATCTCGTCGGCTACGCCCTGGGCGGGCTCTTCGTGGCGTTCCTGGGATCGGCGCTATCGCTCGCGTTCTGGATCGACGGAGCGAGCTACCTGGCCTCGGCGGGGTTGCTGGCGGCAGTGGCGATCCCGCGAATCGTTCCGGCAAGGGGCGGAGCGGGCGGAGCGGCGGCGTCGCTGCGGGCGGATCTCGTGGCGGGCTGGCGGTTCCTGCGCTCGGAGACGGTCCTGTTCGCGACCACGGTCCAGGCCGCGATCGCGGAATACGGACTCGGGGCGTTGATGGCGCTCTCCCCGTTGCTGGTCGCCGCGTTGCCGCTCGGCAAGATGGACGCGCCGACGGCGTACGGCTTCTTCGAAATGTCGATGGGCGTCGGGCTGCTGGGCGGCGGCGTGGTCATCGGCGCCATCGCGACGCGTTTTCCCAAGGGGCCGGCGATCGCAGCCGGGTTCACCGCGGTGGGCGTCACGCTGATCCTCTTCTCGATCACGCACAGCCTGTGGGTGGTGCTGGCATTGGCGGCGATAAACGGCGTCGCCAACGTCGTCTTCGTCATCCCGAGCCAGACCATCTTCCAGCAGCGCACGCCGGACTCGATGCTGGGGCGGGTGGTCGCGATCCGGCTCGCTCTGGTCAACGCAATGCTCGCAATCTCGATGGCCACGAGCGGTTTGCTCGCCGAGATCTTCGGCCTGAACGTCGTGCTGGCCGGCTGCGGCGTCCTCACCCTGGCCGCGGCCCTGGCCGGCCTGCTCGTACGCGCCATCCGCGAGGCCTGACGCAGGGCAACACCACGGCCGCGCGACATTCGCGGAACGGCTAAACTGCCGCGGGAGGGCTGGGCCCGAACCGTCACCGTGCGGAGGTCCGCACCCGGCGAACAGGCACGCGGGTGCCCAACCAACACAGGAGCGAAGCCAGGGCATGTCGGAGAAGGACACGGACATCCTCGAAGAGGGCGCCCCCGAGGGCGAGCCCAACGATTTCATGCCGGGCGAAGACGAGTTCGATGACGACCTCGAAGCCGGCGAAGAGGGCGAGGCGGAGGCTCCGCTGGAGCCCGGCAAGCCCGGGCGCCGCTTCGGTTTCAGTCGTTCGGCCGCGCATGAAGACGTCCACGCCCAGGGTTCGGTGAAGGGCACGCACGAGCGCGTCCACATCGATGACCGCGCCTCGGCGCTGTTCGCCCTGGTTTGCGCCGTGGGCCTTGTCGCGATCCTTGTCGGCTCGTACGTTGCGGGCGCCTGGCCTGCCGGTGCAGTCGCGCCGCTCCCGACGCTGCAGCTGCAGACGTACGTGGCCCCGCCCGCGACGCCCACGCCGGTGGCAACGCCGACTCCCGTAGCGACCCCGACGCCGGTGGCGACACCCACCCCCGCGCCGACCGCCACACCGGCCGCGACCCCGACCAAGTAGTCTCGGCCGGCAACCCGCCGCCTCGATAGCTCACCGCACAACAGCCCGCTTCGGCACGCCCCGAGGTTCGGGTCCGTGTGTTCGCGCGCCTGTTCAACCGGCGATCCGGAGCACCTCGTTCGCTCGATCGAACGCCGCCGAGAGAGGATGCGAGCCGTCCGCGAGCCCCGCTCGGGTCGCGATCGCCGACAGTTCCGTCCATTCGCCGTCCGCGCCAAGCCTGGCATGGGCGACGAACTGCACTCGACCGGGCTGCGGCAGGGAGATCACCTCCGCCGGGCCGAAAGCCGAAAGAGCGGTCTCGATCGCGTCGAGCAGCGCACGAGCGGCATCGGCGACGCCGGGAATGCCGCTGAGGCCATCCGCCAGCGTCCCGTCGCTGCGGTAGACACTCGTCGAGCCGTCCGCGAACGCGAACAGGCTTGTCACCGTCTCGGTCTCCGCCTCAGCGATCTCGACCGCCACGCTCGCAACCCGAGCGGCCGCGGGAATCTGCTCCGGCGCTGGGAGCCAGTCCATGAGCGTCGATCGGAAGCGCCGATACTCAGGGGTGAGCTGGTAGCGCACCTCGCCGGCCTCGACGCGGTCGAACCCCTCGACGAGCGCCATCCGCGCGAGCTGGGTGACGTACAACGCCATCGCAGCGAACCGCGCGACGATCTCGTGTCTCGAATTCAGCCGATCGGATGCGGCGAAGTCGCCCTCGTAGGTTCGCGCGAGGATCTGCGAGTCGCCGCGATCGGGGAGCGGGAGCGTGCTCGCGTCTTCGACCGGCGAGAACTCGCCGAGCGCCGCCTCGACCTCTTCGAGGATCGCCGTCGCGGCCGCGGCGACGCGGGGGGCGCCACGAAGACCGGCGGAGTGAATCCCGACCGAGTTGCAGATCGTGATCGTGCCGTCCGCGAACAGATACACGCTGACGAGGTACGTGTCGAGGCCCACGTCGGCGACGACGGCGAACAGTCGCCCGAAGGGCCGAGCGGTCCCGGCGGGCCCGGCCGCCGCATCGTCCTCGGGGGCCGGCCGTCGCGACAGCAGTTTCGAGCGCGCCTCGCCGTACGGCGGATGGATCGCGTACGGGACCGCCTCTCGCCGCTGAGAACGTCCCAGGAATCTCACGCCCAGCCCTCCGGTACACCTCGATGATCGCGGTTCGCGAACGGCTCCGCAACGATCGTCTCCCCAGCGATATCGCGCAGGGGCGTATCTTCGACGCGTGGATCCCGAGCGTGCGCTCCGGCTGCGCGCGGAGATGGTCGAGTACCAGCTCCGCGGCCGCGGCATTCGCGACGAGCGCGTCCTGGCCGCGATGGGCGATCTGCCGCGCGAGTCTTTCCTGCCGCCGAACCTCGCCGACGAGGCGTACTTCGACGGCGCGCTCCCGATCGACGCGGGCCAGACAATCAGCCAGCCGTACATCGTCGGCCTCATGACTGAACTCCTGGGGCCGCACCCGGGGATGCGGGTCCTCGAGATCGGCACGGGCTCCGGCTATCAGGCCGCCGTCCTGGCGCGGATCGGATGCGACGTGCTCTCGATCGAGCGCCACCCCGAGCTGGCCGCAACCGCGCGCACTCGACTGGCTGCGTCAACGATGACGGACCCCGACGGCGCGCCCCTGTCCGACCACATTCGGATCGAGGTCGGCGACGGCAGCGTCGGCTGGCGAATCAGAGCCCCGTTCGAAGGCATCATCGTGACCGCCGCCGCGCCGCGAGTCCCCGACCCGTTGCGCCGCCAGCTCGCCGACGGCGGCCGGCTGGTCATACCGATCGGGCCGCTCAAGACCCAGGAGCTGATCCAGGTGATCCGTCGCGGTGACGGCTTCGAGGAACGCTCGTTCGGAGCCTGCGTCTTCGTGCCGCTTATCGGCGCCGCTGCTTACGAGGAGGGGACTCTCCGCGCGCGGAGCCGGCTGGGACGGTTCCGCATCTAGCGGCGCCTGCGGAGCCCCGAGGCTCTATCGCGCCACTCCCTCAGACTCGCGGATACGAAGGGCGGCGGCGTCGTACAGGTCCGCGACGGCCTGGACCATGACTTCGATGCAGAAGCGCCCGTGGGCGAGCTCGTGCCCGTTGCGCCCGATCACGTCCGCCAGCGGGTGGTCGGTCAGCAGCCGGACGATCGCGGCCGCCAGCGCGTCGCAGTCGTGTGGCGGGACGAGCAGGCCGGTGACGCCGTCTTCGATCATCTCCGGAATCCCGCCCACCGCCGACGCGACGACCGGCCGGCTGAGCGCCATCGCCTCGAGGACGCTGAGGCCCTGAGCCTCGCGATACGAGGGCAGGACCGAGATGTCGAGCGCGGCCGTCACTGCGGGCACGTCCTCGCGGCGGCCGGTGAAGACGACCCGCCCGGAGATGCCGAGGATGTCGGCCTGGGCTTCGAGCGAGTCGCGCTCCGAACCTTCGCCGACGATCAGAAGCCACGCTTTGGGGACGGCGGCGAGGACCAGCGGCCAGGCGTCGAGCAGGGTGCGGTGGCCCTTCTCCGCCTCGAGTCGAGCGACGACGCCCACGATCGGGGCATCGGCGTCGATCCCGTATTCCTCGTGGAGCGTGCAGCAGGGCTGCTGGTGGTTGTACCGCTGCAGGTCCACGCCGTTGTAGATGAGGCTGATCGGCGCGCTCTTGCGCCCCTCGTCGGCGATCTTCTGCTCGATCGCCTTGGAGACGACGATCAGGTGGTCCATCAGCGGCGTCAGCTGGCGAAGGGTCTCGCGATCCTCGACGCAGCGTACACGGCTCGAATGCACGGTCGAGATGACGGCGGGGCGCCGGCAGCCTTCCTCACCGAGATGGAGTGCGGCCTTGGTGCCCACGACCTCGGCCCGATACATGTGGTTGTGCACGATCTCGGGCTCGAAGGCGGCCAGCTCTTTGGCGAGGGCCAGGACGGCGAGACGGTCGTCGGGCTCGTCGATCACCGTGGCTTCGATGCCGGCCTTCTGCAACCGGCGGACGCTGCTGCCATGGGAAAGCGAGATGACCCGGACGTCGTAGCGGGCCGGGTTCAGCCGCGTGGCGAGCGAGAAGACGTGCTCCTGCGCTCCGCCGTTGGTGCCGGTGGCCATGACCTCGACGACCCGGACCCGCCCACCGGGGAGTGGCCCGCGTTCATCCGGCTCGAGACAGGGCTGCCCCTCGAGGCCTTCTTCGGCGCCCATGGCTACCGATCCTTCGGGGTCGTGGCGGCCAGGCCGTCTGTTGCGGCGGCCGCGCTTTCGGGCGCAACCGTGCGCTGGATCAGCAGCCGTTCGATCGGCTCGTCGACCGCGCCCCATTCGTACTTATAGGGCTCGTTGCCCCGCATGAAGTCGAGGCGGGTGCGACCCAGCTCGATGGCTCGTTGGATGTAGGACGCGACCATGACCACTCCGGGCGATAGCTCTCTGGCATCCGGCTCAACACCGGCGTTGTAGTAGTAAACGGTATGGCCGTCGTCGAGGATCACTCCGGCCGCGATTCGCCGCCCGCCGATACTAAGGAAGTCCAGCTCGACGATCCCGGTCGGTGCGCAATTCTCGAAAAGGCCCGCGAAGAAGCGGCGGCTCGCGGCTCCTCCTTCGGTTGCCGGGAATAGGCCTTCCTCGCCCCAGCGCTTCTGGTGCAGATCGATGAATGCTTCAAGGTCCGCGAAAGGATCCTCCGACTTGGTCAGTTCTATCGGCCCGGCCGCCTCGGCCCGGCGGATCTTGCGGCGGATCTCGTGCCGTTCCTTCTTGTCCAGGGTGCCGAGATAGCCTTCGAAGTCGATCCCCGGGGCGAGGGTCAGGACCGGGCAGACTTCCTCCTGTTCGCGCGTGACGAGCCAGCAACCGCGCGGCGCGACCCACTCGAATGCGGCGAGGAGAGCGTCCGTGGCAGGATCGCCGGCGCGGAGTCGGCGCAGGTCCACGACGTCCCAGCGCGAGGGATCCTCGTCGACGAGGGCCGCCACGACGGCATCGCAAACCTGATGCAGATCCGCGGGCGCCGCGAGGACCGTGGCGTAGTCGGCGTGGTACGAGGCGCCGAAGAAGACGGCCGTCGCCGAGGCGGGCACGGGGCGGAGAGGCGGGCCGGCCTGATGGCGAATCGTCGTGCGCGCCGCCACGTCCCCCGGCTCCAGCTCGTGGCGATGCATCAGCGGCAAGATCGCGACGATCTCGTCCGGAGCGGCCTCGTCCACCACGACCATCGTCTGGTCGTGGGCCGAGTCGCCGTATGCGTCCCACCACGCCCGCTGCACGCAGTGGCGCGAGAACGGGGTTGCGGACGGCGTCCGATCGACGAGCGCGTCCCAGATCTCGCCTGCGATCGAATCGAAGGGCTGGCGGCGGGCGATGAGGCTGCGCCGCGGCGCATCGGGACGGGCAGGCCCGGCGGCGGACACGATGGGGATGGTCACTCGCCGAGGATAGCACCACGTCTACGGTGTGCTTGCCGGCGCAACTTAGTGGCGCACGGCCCGGGAATCAGGTCCCAGCGGCGTGAGCAGCGGGAGTTGCGGCCGAGCGCGCTGCGCAGCGCTCGAGCCGGGCCTCCCACAGAAGGACCGCAAGGCAGGCGAAGAATGTGATCGAGACGCTGGCCGCGGGGAGCCAGGCGTCGGCGCCGAAGAGCGCGACCCAGCCGACCAGCGGGAAGACGACCGCCCACTTTCGACCGCGCTCGACGAGCCAGGCCGTCGGCAGCAGGAGGAGGACGGCGTAGTGGTCGCGCAACGGCGACGAGATGAGCTGGCTGGCCACGATCGTGACCATCAGGCTGAGCTCCGGGCCGGCGTAACGCAACGCCACCAGGAGCGCGGCCACTGCTACGGCGGCCGAGGCCAACTGGATGGTCGCTGCGAGCGCGTCGGAGGCGCCGGCCATGTGGGCGATCGCGCCCGGCGCGAAGTTGTGCGGCGTCGACAGCTGCCCGCCCAGGTCGCGCAGCAACCCGACATATGTGCCCCACGCGCCCACACCCGTGACGAGCGTCGTTGCGCCCGCCAGCGCGACCGCGACCACCGCCGCCACGACCGCCGCCCGGAACCGCCCCGTGGCAATCGCCCAGACCGCGAGCAACACGGGTTGCACCTTGACCAGCGTTCCGATCGCGGTCACCGAGCCGACGACGTCCGCCCGATCCATCCACCGCCACGCCGCCGCGAAGCCCAGGAAGAGGAGCGGCTCCACCTGGCCGAGCTTGACCGCGTACAGGAGCGGCCAGTCGAGCGCGGCCACGATCACGATCAGCCAGGAAACGTCGCGCCGGACGGGCAGCAGCGCCACGCCGAGCAGGAAGCACGCCGCCATGGCCAGGCACCACAGCGCCGCGGCCGCTCCCCCAAAGAAGAGCCACGGAACGAGGGCCGAGGCGAAGGCCGGCGGGTAGGTGTAGGTGCCGGGGCACGTGCCGACGTTGACGGAGAAGGCGACGTCGTAGATCGGCTTGCCGTCGCGCAGAGCCTGGGCCGCGCCCTCGTAGCAGTGGTAGTCGTAGCCCAGCGTCTGACCGGCGGATCCGAGCACGAGGGCGAGCATTCCGGCCAGCAGCGCCAGGGACCCGACGGGCACGAATGCCTCGGCCAGCCGCGACCGCGACCGCGCCTGCGACCGCGCCGGCGTCCTCGGCTCGGTCATCTCGCGGTCATCGCGGCACGTTCATTTCGCCGGCGAGCCCTCGGCGGCTGCCCGCTTGAGGCCGCGGTGGATGAATCTGATGCGCAGCAGATCCCAGCCCACGCGAAGCGCGAGGCCCGGGCGGGCGTGCATGCGCGAGCCCCGTCGATCGACCCAGACCACCGGCACGACGGCCATCCGGTAGCCGCGCCGCCGGGCCAGGAAGATCAGGTCGACGTCGAAGACGATGCTGGTGATCCGCAGGCGGCTGAAGAGATCCCGCGCCGCGTCGCGCCGGAAACCCTTGAATCCACACTGGGTGTCGTCGATCGGACCTGTAACCCAGATCCGCGCCGCGAGGCGGAAGAGCTTGCCCACGAACCGTCGAAAGCGCGGCTGCGAGGCGCGCATGTCCGAACCGTCGGGCTGGATCCGGCTCCCCAGTACGAAGTCCGCGCTTGCCAGGGCGTCGACCAGCTTGGGCAGCTGGTCCGGCGGGGTGGCCATGTCGGCGTCGGCGAATACGAGCAGATCGCCGGTCGCGGCCAGCATTCCCGCCCGCACCGCGGAGCCCTTGCCGGCGTGCGCGACGACCAGCAGCCGCAGCTCCGGGACATCGCCGTCGGCGGCAGCCCGTCTCGCCGCCGCACCTCTCGCCGGCCCGCCGTCGCCGACGTACTCGGCCCGCGCCCGCACCAGCGCGGCCGTGCCGTCGGTGCTGCCGTCGTCCACGACCAGCACGTCCACCTTGCCGGGCAGGGCGCCCTTCGGCGCGGAGCGGAGATAAGCCTGGAGCTCGTCGAGCGCGGGCCCGAGGCGCGCCTCCTCGTTGAACGCCGGCAGGACGATCGAAAGGCTGCTGGGAATCATCTCCGGGAGTTTAGAGGCGCAGCAACTGCCCTGCACCATATCCGCGATCACAGCGCCACCCAGCGGCGGGTCAAAGGGCGCCTGGGAGCGACGAATTGCCCAATTGCTCGTGGGCGTAGCACGCGGGCAGATCGAAAGGGGGCGCGAGGGGCGTCCGGCGAGTTCGGACCATCCGGCCGGGTTGACTTGAGCGTGGCGACCGACGCCTGAGGCGGCCCGAAGTCGGCGTTCTCTCATGGGCGGCCCCTGGGTTCGGCCGCTTGCTACCCCGGCTTGAATTTGACCAGATAGGGGCACGCGCGCGACGTCCGGCGCCGGCGGCACGCCCGGGGCCGGCGGTACACCCGGGGGCCGGCGCCGCGCCCGGCGCCACTCGTCGCGCGCCGCCGGTCGGGGAGGGCTCGATAGGTCGTTCGTACCGGCGAGAGTAGGACCCGGCCGATGCTACGCTGCGACGCCGTGCGGATCCTATTCGCTCTGTATTCATTCGCGCTCGCGGCTCGGGCCGTGCTGTTCGCCGTGCACCCCGACGCGGCGTACCCGGATTCCTTCTATTACGTCGACGTGGCGCGCGCGCTCCAGGCCGGCCATGGCTTCAACATCGACTTCATCTGGTCGTTCGTCGACGTGGGCGGCCGAATCCCGGCCGAGCCGATGCTCCCGATTGCGAGCAACGCCCACTGGATGCCGCTCGCGTCCCTCGTTCAGCTGCCGACGATGTGGCTGCTGGGCCCCACGCCACTGGCGTCGGCGCTCCCGTTCTTGCTCATCGGGGCGCTGGCGGCACCGATGACGTGGTTGCTGGCACGCGAAGTCGGGGCGGGCAATCGAATCGCCCTGGCGGCCGCGATCGCGGTTTCGGTCCCGGCCGCGGCGGCCATCTACATGTCCCAGCCCGACAACTTCTCGCTGTTCCAGCCGCTCGGCACTGCCGCGCTGTGGCTGACGGCGCGCGGGCTAAAGGGCCACCGCCGATCCTTCGCGCTGGCGGGGCTGATGGTCGGCCTTGCGACCCTGGCCCGAAACGACGGTGTGCTGCTCGGCGCAGCGGTCGGGCTCGCGTTCGTCTGGGATCGGTGGCGGGCGCGGCGCTCGAACGGCGGCCGAATGCCGGCGATTCCCTGGCGCTATGCCTTTGCCTGCTTCGGCCTCTTCCTCGTCGTCATGGCGCCCTGGTACCTGCGCCAGCTGGCCGTCTTCGGGAGCCTCTCGCCGTCGTCGAGTTCGGGCCGGATCCTGCTCATCCAGAATTACGAGCAGATGAACAGCGTCACCAGCGACACCTCGCTCGCAGGTTTCCTAGGTCAGGGAATCGGGCCGCTGCTGGCCAGTCGAATCCTCGGGCTCGTCTCCGCGATCCAGGTCTTCTTCGTCATCGCCTGCTCGGCCGTGCTGGCCCCGTTCGCCCTCGTGGGCGCGTGGGCGCGCCGCCGATCGGTCGACTTTGGACCGTTCTTCCTCTACGCCGGCCTGCTGTTCGGGGCCGCCGGACTCGTCTTCGCCGTTCACGTGCCGTACGGGACCTTCCTGCACTCGGCCGTGGCGCTGGTCCCGATCACCTACATCCTCGGGCTCGAGGGCGTCGTGATCGTCGCGACTTGGGTCGCCCGGCACCGGCGCGGCTGGACGGAGGATCGCGCGGCCCGCATGTTCCTGATCGCCGCCGTCGGCACCGTCCTGCTCAACGCGGGCGCCTTCGGGTTCCTCGCCGCGCGCTCGTGGAATCAGGAACGCGACATGCGGCTCGACGCCTCCGCGGCGCTCGATCGGACCGGCGCCCCGAAGACCGACCTGCTGCTCAGCGCCGACCCGGGAGGGTTCAAATACTTCACCGGTCACGGAGGAGTGGTCACGCCCAACGACTCGCTGGCGGTGATCCGCGAGGTGGCCGCCGACTACGGCACCCGCTGGCTGATCGTGGAGCGAGCCCACATCGTGACTCCGCTCGCCCCGATCCTGGAGATGAAGCCCCGGCCGGATTGGATCGGGCCGCCGATCTTCACGATCCCGTACACAGGCGAGAAGACAGGCGATCCGGCCATCGACGCGGCGCCTGCACTTGCGATCTTCCCGATCTGCACGGTTGCGGGCGACACCCGCTGCTCGACGGGAGCGACGCCGTGAACCGCCGCGAAGCGTGGCTGAGCGCCGGCGCCGTCTTCGTTCTGGCTCTTGCCGTTCGGGCCGTGGCCGCGGCCACCGTCGGCTTTCCCGTCCCCGAGGACACGGCCTATTACGCCGGGGTCGCTCGAAACCTGGTCGAGGGGCGCGGCCTGGTGACCGATGCGTTGTGGAGTTATCAGACTCCGCCGCTCGAGGTGCCGCGGGCCGCCTTCGAGGTGTGGATGCCGCTGCCGACCTTGATCGCCGCGATCCCGATCTGGCTGGCGGGCGCCGCGAACTGGTTCCGCGCCGCTCAGGTGTTCTCCGTCGTCGTGAGCGCGATCGGGGCCGCGCTGGCCTGGCGCCTGGGCGCCGACGTGGCCGCTGAACTCAAGCTGCCGGTCGGGCGGGCACGTACGCTGGCGGTGGGCACGGGCGTGGTCGCTTCCTTCCTCGGGCCGCTCGTCGTGTTCGGGGCACTTCCCGACTCCACGGCGCTCTTTGCCGCGCTCTCTCTGGCGGCGTGCCTGCTCATGACCCGTATCGCGGCGAGCCCGCCCGAAAGCGGCGCGATCGACCGCCGGTTGATCGCCCTGGGGCTTCTGATCGGCTTCGCCGGCCTGACCCGCAGCGAGGCCGTGTGGCTCGGCCTGGCATGGCTCGTCGTGGCCGGGCGCTGGACATTCGGCTCCGCCGGCGAAAGGCCGTCCCGCCTCGAGCGCCTTCGCCTGGTCGCCGTTCCGGCCGCCGTCGCGGCCGTCGTCTTCGCCCCGTGGGCCGTCCGCGACTGGATCGTCTTCGGCAGCCCGCTGCCCGGCCAGACCCTCGCCAACGCCCTTTCCGTCAATGCCACCGACATCTTCGCCTACCGGGACCAGCCGACCGTGGCCCACTACCTCGCCCAGGGTCCTGCGGCGCTGCTCGGTATGCGCGTCACCGGCGTCCTTCACAACCTCTTCGACGTGTTGATCGTCCCCGGCTTCCCGATCGGTTTCCTCGGTCTGCTGGCCCTGCCGAAGTGTGCCCGTCTCCACGCCCTGCGGCCGCTCGTCCTTCTGGCCGTCGTCACGTTCCTGGTAACGGGCCTCGTTTTCCCGGTCAGCACCACGTGGGGAACCTTCCTCCATTCCGCGGGCGCCATCTATGTCCTGCTCATCGTCAGCTGCCTCGTAGCGTTGGATGCATTCATCGCCTGGGTCGGAAGACTCCGGCATTGGTGGCGGCCGGTCGCGTGGCTCGGTCCCGCCCTGGCGACCGCGGTGGTCGTGCCCCTGATGTTCGTCTCCGTCATTTCGATCGACCACCAGGCCGACGGAACCCGGGCCCGCTACGAGGCACTGCCCGCAGCTCTGGACCGCGCCGGAGTCCCGCTGGCGGCCAACGCCCCGATCATCACGGACAACCCGATCTGGCTCGCCGAGACGGCCCACGTGACCGCACTGGCGCTGCCCGAGGAATCGCCCGAAGCCGTACTGGCCCTTGCCCGCCAATTCGGGTCCAGACTGCTGATCGTGCTCCAAACCGACGGCGAAAGGGAGTGGCCCGGTATCCTCTCCGGCGGCGGGAACGCCACACAATGCTTCCGCGCGGTTGCTCTGACCGATGAATCGGGCCGGCCGCCTGCCGAAGGCTCGCCGTTGTCCCAAATCCGCGCATTCCGGATCGTCTGTTCATGAGAAACGACCCGTATACTCAAACAGGTATGGACTCTGCCCGCGGCACCACAGAATCGCGTGAGTCCCGCTTCGACGAACTCTACGCCGAAGCGAAGTCCACGCTGGGCTACGGAGCCAACAATCTCCGCTCCGTGACCGAGCGATACCGCGAGGCCTATCGCGACTCGTTGGCCCGCTGGCAGCGCCTGCGAGACATGGCCGACGTCGCCGAACGCGCCCCGGCCCTGATCGCCGAAGCCGGCGATGCCGCCGCCGCGGCCGAAGCCGGCGCCGACGACGCCCGCCAGAAGGCAATGCGCAGCGACGTCGAGCGCCAGACCGGCGACCTCGGCAGGCACCAGCAGGAGCTGTCGAAACTCGAGTTGTCGGTTCGCAGCATGGAGAACGCCTGGCTCTTCCTGGAGCGCGGCGATGCCAGCCTCCTGTCCGAAGTGGCCGGCCCGGGTCTGCCGACGGACCTGCAGATGCGGATCGTTCAGGCCCAGGAAGCCGAACGTGCGCGCCTGGCCCAGGAAGTCCACGACGGGCCCGCGCAAGGTCTCTCGAATGCCATCTTCCAGGTCGAGTACATCGAGCGGGTGCTGGACGAGGATGTGCGGGTTGCCCACACGGAGCTGCGGTTTCTGCGCGAGCAGCTGCGCCGGGAGTTGGGCGAGGTTCGCACCTTCATCAGCCAGCTGCGCCCGCCGCTTCTCGACCAGCTCGGTTTGGACGGCTCGATCATGGACGCCGTCGAAGGCGTGGCCCCGCTGCTCGGCAATCCCGTCAAGACGGACCTACAGGCGCCGGGCGAGAAGATCAATTCGAGCCAGCAGACCGCCGTCCTGCGCATCGTCCAGGAGGCATTGCAGAACGTCCGCAAGCACGCCGCGTCGAGTCACACGGTCGTCTCGACCAAAGTCGAAGGCAAGAGTTGGATACTCGAGGTCAGCGACGACGGCCGTGGCTTCGACGTGAGTGCGGTCGCAGCGCGAGGCCGTCGCAACTTCGGCCTCCAGTTCATGAGAGAGCGGGCAGAGCTGATCGGTGCCCGTTTCGAGGTTCGCTCGCGGCCGGGCGGTGGGACCGTCGTCTGGCTGTCGATTCCAGTGGGAGAGGAGAGCGCATGAGTTCGATCGAGTACAGCGGACCGGATCGGCGCCGGCCGGGGGCGCCGGGACGAACCGGCGAGAAGACGACGATTCTTCTCGTCGACGACCATGCCCTCTTCCGCGTGGGGATGCGCAACATCCTTGAGAAAGAGCCCGATTTCGAGATCGTCGGCGAGGCCGAGGATACGCGCGGCGCCTTCGACCTGTCGGTGCAGCTCTCGCCCGACATCATCCTGATGGACCTGTCTCTACCGGCCCCGGGCGGCATCGAAACAACTCAGCGGATCAAACGCGAACTGCCGTCGGCCGGGATCGTCGTCCTGGCCGTCAACGAAGACGAAGACGCCCTGTTCGACGCCATCAAGGCCGGCGCAGCTGCGTTCATTCTCAAGGACGTCGCCCCCGACGATCTGGTCGCGATCATCCATCGCGTCGCCAGCGGCGAGTACCTGATCAACGACAAGGTCTTTGCCAAGCCTGCCGTCGCGAGCCGCGTGCTCAAAGAGTTCCGCGAGCTGGCGATATACGGCCAGGAAGCCGCCCCGATCTTCGCTCCGCTGTCCCCTCGCGAAGTCGAGATCCTCGACAACATCGCCCAGGGCATGACCAACAAGCAGGTCGCCTACGCCCTGTCGATCAGCGAGCAGACCGTCAAGAACCACATGTCCAGCATCCTGCGCAAGCTCAGCGTGAACGACCGGACTCAGGCCGTCGTGTACGCCATGCGCCAGGGCTGGATCCGGATGCCGGAGGACTGATCCCCCGGTGACTTCACCCGAGCCGCTTCCACTTCCGCTTCTCGAGATAGCAGAGCGGGCCAGACGTGAGGTCGATCTCCTGACCAGGGAGATCGGCGAAATCGAGCTGCTCGTCCAGCAGGCCAAGACCGAAGCCGCGCGCCACGAGACAAAGCGCTCGCAATCGGTCGACAAGCTGCGGACGGCGCCCGGCTATTCCGAGCAGAGCGAGGAGGCCGAGCAGACCGACCAGCTGCTGGCCCTCACCAGGCGCTCCGCGATCATGGAGGCGCAGGTCGACATCCTCGAAGGCAAGCTCAAGGTCCTGACTCGTTTCAAGGACAGCCTGCGCCGCTACGGCACGGACCTGGACCGGGCTTCGATGGGCGGCGCGATGCCGCAGCACACGGCCGACAAGCTGGACGTCAGCACTCCCCTGCCGCCGGCCGTCTCGCGCCTGGTTCTGGCGGCACAGGAAGACATGCGCCGCGAGATTGCCCGAGCCATGCACGACGGTCCGGCCCAGAGTCTGACCAACATCGTGCTTCAGGCCCAGATCGTGGAGCGGCTGCTCGACCGCGACCCGGCCCAGGCCAAGTCGGAGATCGGCGAGCTCGTCGGCATGGTCCAGCACACGCTGGACGCGACGAAGGCGTTCATCTTCAACGTTCGACCGATGGTCCTCGACGACCTGGGGCTCGTGCCCACGCTTCGGCGAGTGGCCCGCGATCGCGGCCGGACTTCGCAGGTACCGATCGAGTTCGAATCGTTCGGCAACGACCGGCGGCTCCCGATGGACGTGGAGAGCGCCCTGTTCCGAATCATCGACGAGACGATTACCGGGTTCCTGTCGTGCCATCCGGACCTGATCTCGATCAAGATCGAGTGGTCCGACAACAAGACCGAGGCCCGTATCGCGGCCCGGCGCGAGGCCGTCGTAGAAGAGATCGAAGACGAGCCGGTCGAGGCCGCGCCGGAACGCGGGGACAAGCGCGGTAAGGGCGGCGACCGGGACATCCCGGAGGCGCTCAAGGCCATGATCGACGAGCGGCGAGCAGGCGCCGCCGCGGCCCGCAGCTCCAAGAACCAGCTGCAGCTCGTCGCCCTGCCGGCCTCCACGTGGCGCGAGGTTCAGCAGCGAGCCGACACGATCGGGGTCACCGCTGAACTCGTCGACGAGAACCGTGAGGTCGTCCTGGTGCTGGCCACTCAGTGACCCGAGACCGATCGCGCGGCCGTGTCGCCATGCGCCCGCTCGAGTTCGGCCAGGGCCTCGTCGAGTACGGGCTCATCCTCGTCCTGGCGATCGTGATCTGCGTCGTATCGCTTGTCTTTTTCAGCGACCAGCTGTCGACGCTCCTGAGCCTGATCGCCTCGGCCGTCTAGGTCGAGGTCGACGCTGAGCGCCGAATCTCAGGCGCCCTGAACGAGTTGTCCACATCCGGGGACGTCGGAGCCCGGAACTCGCCGACCCCGCGGCCCGAATCAGTGCAGATAAGTGGGTTGCGGACAAGTCCCATTACGATCGCGCTAGTGGCTTCGGCGAGGCACCACCTCCAGAATGACGACATCCTCTCCAATTGGAGGCTGTTCTTATCAGGAGGCCATTGATGCTTCTCAAGTCAAAGGGCCAGGGCCTTGCGGAATACGCCCTGATTCTCGCGCTCATCGCCATTCTCGCGATCACCGCTCTCATGTTCCTGAGCGGCCAGATCAACACGATCCTCAGCACAATCGGCAAGGCGCTCTAAGCCTCGTCGCTGCGACTACCTAAGGGCCGCGCCTCAAGCGCGGCCCTTTTTTTGTGCCCGTTGACGGCCCCGGCCACGCTCGCAACCCCTCGATTGGCTGCCCATGTGCGGAGAAACCTTCCTACCGGCGTAGTCCATTGGTATAGTCGCGTTTAGGTGCACCGCAAGGCTAATGTGGTGACTACTGTCACAAGCCCTCGGGAGACACGTTGTGAAGCGATCTAATCGGCTTTTGATCCTATTTGGGGTATTCCTCGCCGTTCTATCGATGGTGGGGGTCATCGTCGTCGCCGGCGGCGGCAGCGGCACCGGCGCGGCCAAGGCCTCGCCGACACCCACTCCGGAGCCGCAGGTGCCGGTCGTCATCGCCAAGGTGAACATCAATCTCGGCGACAAGATCACAGGGGACATGGTCGAAACCCAGCCGATGAAGGTTTCCGAGCGCGACGCCCTCGGAGGGGACACTTACTCCACGACGACACAGGTCATCGGCAAGATTGCCGGCGGAACGATCACGAAGGGTAGCGTGATCTACTCCGACAAGTCCTTCTTGCAGCCCGGAACGTTCATCGCGGGCGCGGACCTCGCTTCTGCCGTCGCCCCCGGCAAAGTGGCAGTTTCCATGGAAGTTGACCAGGTCAACGGCGTCGGCTCACTTCTCGTCCCGGGTGACCACGTCGACCTCATCCTGTCCGTCTGGATGGACCAGCTCCACATCACCAACGACGCCGCCAGCTCCAAGTGGAAGATCGAGATCGCGGGCGGGCAGCAGGTGACCACGAAGATGGTCATCCAGAATCGAAAGATCCTGGCCACCCTCCTGCCGTCTCCTGAGGCGGCTGCCGCCGTCGCCAATCCCGGCGGCTCACCCACGCCGCAACCCAAGTCGACGGCCCAGACCGTGACCAACGGCGGCGTCCACATGATCGTCATCGTCGAGGTTCTACCCGACGAGGCCGAAATCATCCGATGGGCCCAGCGCGAAGAGAAGGCCGATCCTCAGAACTACATCACCCTCGGCCTGGCGCTGCGCTCCGACAAGGACAACGACGCCCCGGCCGTCACCACTCCTGGGATCACGTTCAAGCAGCTGGTGACCATCTACGGCGTATTGCCGCCCGATCCACGAGGCGTCATTCCGGCCGACCTGGCCAAGCAGATCTCCTGGTAATGCACCCCGCCGCAGCGCGGCGGAGGCGACAGCGGGAGGCCGAGCGATCGGCCTCTCCGCCACCTCAGGGGTAACAGAACTCCATGGCAGACCGGATCAGGGTCCTCATCGTCGACGACATTCCGGAGACGCGCGACCACCTCGCGAAACTGTTGGGCTTCGAGCCCGACATCGAGGTGGCGGGCACGGCATCTTCCGGCGCCGAAGCCATAGCTGAAGCGACGAAGATCCTTCCCGACGTCATCTTGATGGACATCAACATGCCCGACATGGACGGCATCGCCGCCACCGAACGCCTCTCGGCCCAGGTCCCAAGCGCCGCCGTGGTGATGATGTCAGTGCAGGGAGAGGCCGACTATCTGCGTCGCTCGATGCTGGCCGGCGCACGGGAGTTCCTGGTCAAGCCCTTCAGCAGCGATGAACTGACGGCCTCGATTCGCCAGGTCTACTCTCGTGAGAGGGAAAAGGCCGGACGGGCCGTGATCGCGGCGGCTGCATCCCGAGCTGCCGAGCCGGACCACCTCGGCACCGTCGTGGCGGTCTTCAGCCCGAAGGGCGGCGTCGGCCGAACGACGATCGCCGTCAATCTGGCCGTCGCCGCCGCCACTGAGCTCAACAAGAAGGTCGTCCTCATAGATGGCTCGTTCCAGTTCGGCGACGTGGCCGTGCTGCTGAACCTCAACCCCAAGGACAAGTCGATGTTCGAGCTCGTCTCGGACCTCGAGGGCGCCGATCCCGACGTCGTGAACTCCTTTACGGTCGCCCACTCGTCGGGCATCCACGTGGTTCTTGCCCCGCCCTCGCCGGAGATGGCAGACGCGATCACCCCCGCAGCCGTGAAGCAAGTAGTCGAGGCGCTGCGGCAGCGGTACGAGCTGGTGGTCATCGATTGCGCAGCGTGGTTCAACGATACGACCCTCGGTATCCTTGATCTCGCGGACGTCGTGCTAACCGTCTTGACGCTGGAGATCACCAGCATCAAGAACATCAGGCTCTTCCTGGAGGTGGCCGAGAAGCTCGGCTACGACGACAAGATCCGGCTCGTCCTGAATCGGGCCGACACGACGCTCGGCATCAGAGTGGCCGACGTAGAGCATTCGATCGGCCGGAAAGTCGACAACACCATCGTCAGCGATGGCCGGGCGGTCGTCTATGCGCTCAACCGGGGAGTACCGTTTGTCCTCAGCAATAGAGAGGCTCAGGTCTCCCAGGACGTTCTCAGGCTGGCAATTGCGATGACAGGGCCGGCAGCAAGCACAGGCAATCGAGAAGCTCGCGAAGAGGACCACAAGGCGACCCAAAAGGGCAAGTCGCTCTTCGCATGGAGATGACCCATTCGGGCAAGCAAGGGGTGTAGGCGATGTCCCTTCTGAAGCGAATAGAAAGCGCCCGACCGGGCGTAGCGCCGGGCG
>Ga0302298_10000099_pt1 | contig 18289 bp, 16 predicted proteins | sample III_Fen_N3_3_FD_198757 | JGI IMG/M metagenome (GOLD analysis project Ga0302298, IMG submission 198757) | Peat permafrost microbial communities from Stordalen Mire near Abisko, Sweden - III_Fen_N3_3 | ecosystem: Environmental > Terrestrial > Soil > Wetlands > Permafrost | place: Sweden: Abisko...
TGGGCGGCCTGTTCTTTGCCGGCGGGAAAACCGCCATCGATCATACGAATACCCTGGAGTTCTGTACTTCGTGCCACGAAATGAAGGACAATAATTTCGAGGAGTACAAGGACACCATCCACGCCAAGAACCGTACCGGGGTCAAGGCGATCTGTTCGGATTGTCACGTACCGCACGATTTTCTCAGTACCATGGTCCGCAAGATTTACGCGGCAAATGATGTGTTCCAGCACTTCGCCGGCAAGATCGACACCAAGGAAAAATTCGAGGCGCATCGCCTGGAACTGGCCAAGCGGGTCTGGCTGAGAATGAAGGAAACGGATTCGAAGGAGTGTCGCAGTTGCCATGACACCAAGGCCATGGATCCGGAAAAGCAGGGGAAGACGGCGCGCAAGCAGCACCAGAAACTGGCGTCGGGTGAACGGACCTGTATCGACTGCCACTATGGCATTGCGCACAAGGAACCCGAAGGCGGGTTGGAGCCGGCTGATGCGCTTGCCCAGGGGCAGGAGAAGGCGGCTCCGGCCCAGTGATTTTGGCGGCGGCGTAAAGGAGAAAGCCCGGGATGCGAATTCTGGTGGTCGAGGATGAACCCCTGGTCGCCCAGGGCTTGAAACAGGGCCTGGTCCAGCTCGGCTATGCCGTCGATGTGGCGGGCAGCGCCGAGGAGGCCGAGGGCTTTGTCGGCGTTGAGGAGTTCGACATGGCCCTGGTCGATATCGGCTTGCCCAAGGCGGATGGTCTGCATTTCATCCGCCAGTTGCGGGCCGCCGGAAAAGGCTTGCCGGTGTTGATCCTGACCGCCCGCGACAGTATGGAAGATACGGTCAGCGGGCTCGATGCCGGGGCCGACGACTATCTGACCAAGCCTTACCGCCTGCCTGAAGTGGCGGCGCGCATTCGGGCCCTGATCCGGCGCTCCAATGCCATCGCTGACGCTTGCCTGCGCCACAACGGACTGTGTCTCGATACGCGATCGCGCAGCGCGATGCTGGATGGCGATGCGCTTGATCTGACCAATCGCGAATGGGCCATTCTCGAACAGTTGCTGATGGCCTCGCCGGCCGTCGTCAGCAAGGACCGGCTGGTCAACAGCCTGGCCGGCTGGGACAAGGACATTACGCCGAATGCCGTCGAGGTGCATGTCTCGCGCCTGCGCAGCAAGCTGGCAGCGGGCAATGTCACCATCCGGACCATCCGCGGCATCGGCTATCGGGTCGATGCGCCGGAAAACTGAAAGCATGCCGGCCGACAGGAAATCTCCCGGTTTGCGCCAGCGTTTGATCGTGGCACTGGCCGTGCCGCTGATCATCATCCTTGGTGTCAGTTCGGTGTTCGACTACCGCATGGCGCGCAGCATGTCCGATGCGGCCAGCGATCAGGGCCTGGCCGATGCCGTATTCGATCTGGAAACGCACATCCGCAATCATGGCCTCACTTCCCGCCTCGATCTCAATGAGGAAAGCGAGGCCATGCTGCGCAGCAACGCGCCGGATGCCATCTATTTCTCGATCCGCGACGCGGCTGGCCAGGTTCTCGCCGGCGACCAGGATATTCCTGTCTTTGCCCTGCCGGCTGGCGGCAAGTTGAGTTTTTTCGATGCCAGCTATCACGATACCGCCATGCGGGCCGCCGTGCATCGGGTCAGCATCGAGGATACGGAAATATCGATCACGGTCATGGAAACGACCCGGAAGCGCCAGCGGGCCCAGCGTGAAATTCTCAGCGGCCTGCTGCTGCCCAATCTGGCCGTCATCATTGCCTCGTTGCTCACCGTGCTGTTTGGTGTGCGGCGCGGCCTGCTGCCGCTCGGGGCTGTCGAGAGGGAAATTGCCGCACGCTCGCCGCATGATCTGCGGGAAATCGATCTGGCGAGCTCGCCGCATGAAATCCACCCGATGCTGCGCCGCCTGAATCAGCTTTTCGTGCAGTTGCGTGAGGCCGCCGAGGCGCAGAACCGTTTCATCGCCGATGCGGCGCATCAACTACGTACGCCGCTGGCCGGCCTGCAGACCCAGATTGACCTGGCGGTCAGCGAAGGCAGTTTCTCGAAAAACGAGGGGCGCCTGCAGAGTATCGAGCAAGGCACGGCACAGATCGGGCGCCTGCTCGGCCAGTTGTTGTCCTATGCCCGGGCCGAGGCCTCCGGTTCGTTGCCGGGCAAGCCGGAGCGCGTGGCGCTGGAGCAGATCGTCGAGCGTTCGGCTTCAACCTTTTTCGATGCCGCGCTGGCCAAGGATGTCGATCTCGGCTTCGATATTTCACCGGTGGTCGTCACCGGGTTGCAGTGGCTGCTGGCCGAGGCGCTGGCCAACCTGATCGACAACGCGATTCGCTATACCCCGCCCGGCGGTTGCATTACCGTGCGTTGCGGCAAAGCGGATGGCAAGGCCTTCCTCGAAGTCGAGGACAACGGGCCGGGCATTCCCGAGGCGCATCGTCAGGATGTTTTCCAGCGCTTCTACCGGATTCCCGGTTCGCCGAGCAATGGTTGTGGCCTAGGCCTGCCTATTGTCCGGGAAATTGCCGAACTGCACGGCACCGAGGTGATGTTGATCAGCGCGCAGCCCAGTGGCCTGCGCGCCCGCCTGGAGTTTCCCCTGCCAGCCAACGACTGATTCGCCGGCCGGCGAAGCTCAACCGGCGGCCAGCGAACGCGCCACCACTTCGGCGACGTCGCGCGACAGGCCGGCATGGTCGCGGATGCGTTCGAGTGCGGCGCGGGCGTGGGCCTGGCGGCTGGCGTCGAACTTTGTCCAGCGGTCGAAGCAACGAGCCAGGCGCGAGGCGACCTGCGGGTTGCGATCGTGCAGGACAAGCACCTGGTCGGCGATGAAGGCGTAAGCGCTGCCGTCGGCCGCGTTGAAGCGGGCGAGGTTGGCACCGAAGGCACGGATCAACGAATAGACCTTGTTCGGGTTGCCGATCTCGAAAGCCGGGTGGGCCGTGAGGGCTTTGACTGTGGCCAGGGTGTCCGGGCGGCGGCTGGTCGATTGCGCCTGCAGCCACTTGTCGACGACGAGGGCTTCATCCTTCCACTTGGCGTAGAACTCGGTGAGTGCCTGTTCGCGTTGCGGGCAGTCGGCGGCATTGACGTTGGCCAGGGCGGCGAGCGCCGCGAACTGGTCGGTCATGTTGTCGGCCGTCCGGAACTGGTGCAGGGCCAGCTGGCGCACGGCCAGGGTGTCGAGTTCGAGCAGGTAAGACAGACAGAGGTTGCGCAGGGCACGGCGGCCGGCCTGCTCGCTGCTCGGCGCGTAGGCTTCCTGTACGGTCAAACCGGCGTAGAGGCCGGAAAATTCGCCTTCAAGCTGTTCTGCGAGGTGCCGGCGCAGGCCGTTTCGGGCGGCGTGCAGGGCATCCGGATCGACGACGTCGAGCAGTTCGGCGAGCGTCGATTCACCGGGCAGGGTCAGGGCTTCGGCAACGAAGGCAGCACCGCGCTTGGCTTGTGTCTGCAGCAGACGGCGGGCGGCGTCGACAAAACTGGCCGGCCAGATTGGCGACCGGCCGGCGGCGATCGCCGCCGTGGCTTCGAGTATCAGTTGCGTGGCCAGGCGCTGGCCGGCTTCCCAGGCATTGAACGGATCGGTTTCGTGCGCCAGCAGCACGGCAAGCTGGTCGGGCGTGTAGGCAAAATCAAGATAGACCGGCGCCGAGAAGTCGCGCAGCAGGGATGGCACCGGCTCGGCAGCGATGTTTTCAAAGACGAAGGACTGCGTCGTTGCCGTCAGTTGCAACAGGCGCTCGCTATCCGGCAGCAAGTGGCCATCAGCGGCGAACAGTGCGACGCGCAGCGGAATCAGGTAGGGCGCCGTGTCGCTGGCGCGTGGATTCGATTGCGTGCAGGTCAGCGTGTAGCTCTGGTTTGCCGCAGAAAAATGGCCGTCGACGGCGACGTGCGGCGTGCCGGGCTGGTTATACCAGCGCATGAATTGCGTGAAATCGAAACCAGAGGCGGCGGTCATGGCGGCGACGAAATCCTCGCAGGTCACGGCCTGGCCGTCGTGCCGGCGGAAGTATTCGTCCATGCCGGCGCGGAAGGTGTCGCGGCCGATCAGCGTCTGGATCATGCGGATGACCTCGGCGCCCTTCTCATAGACGGTGGCCGTGTAGAAATTGTTGATTTCGACGAAGGAGGCCGGGCGTACCGGATGCGCCATCGGGCCGGCATCTTCCGGGAACTGGCCGGCGCGCAGGCCGCGCACTTCGCGGATGCGGGCCACCGAGGGATCGTGCAGGTCGGCGCCGAATTCCTGGTCGCGGAAAACCGTCAAACCTTCCTTCAGCGAGAGCTGGAACCAGTCGCGGCAGGTGACGCGGTTGCCGGTCCAGTTGTGGAAATATTCATGTGCGACGACGCGGTCGATATTCTCGAAATCGGTGTCGGTGGCGACATCGGAACGGGCCAGCACGTATTTCGTGTTGAAAATGTTCAGGCCCTTATTCTCCATGGCACCCATGTTGAAATCGCCGACGGCAACGATCATATAGTGGTCGAGATCACATTCAAGGCCGAAGCGCTGTTCGTCCCACTTCATGGATTTTTGCAGGGCGGCCATGGCGTGCGGGCACTGGTCGAGCTTGCCCGGTTCGACGTAGATGGCGAGTTGCACGGTGCGCCCGGAGGCGGTGCGGAAGCTGTCGAACAGGCCGTCAAGCTTGCCGGCGACCAGTGCGAACAGATAGGCCGGCTTGCGGAAGGGGTCGGCCCACTTGGCCCAGTGCCGGCCATTCGCTTCGTCGCCGGTGGCGACCGGGTTGCCGTTGGCGAGCAGGACCGGCAGCTTGTCCTGGTCGGCATGCAGGGTCACGGTGTAGGTGGACATCACATCTGGACGGTCGAGGAACCAGGTGATGCGGCGAAAGCCCTGCGCCTCGCATTGCGTGAAATAGCCGTCCTTCGAGCGATACATGCCGGAAAGGCGGGTGTTCTTGTCGGGATCGATGCGGACGACGGTGCGCAGCGTGAATTGCGCTGGCAGGTCGTTGATGGTCAGGGTGCCGGGCGTCAGCGCGTAGGCGACTTTTCGGCCATCGACGGCGACCGAGAGGGTTTCCAGTTCTTCACCGTCGAGGATCAGTGCTTGCGGTGCGGCAAGGGCCGGGTTGCGGCGCATGACCAGGGTCGCGCTGACTGTCGTGCCGCCGGTTTCAATATTGACATCGAGATCGACGCTGTCGATCAGCCAGGCGGGCGGGGTGTAATCCTTGAGATAAACGGTCTGCGGGGTATCGGTTTTCATTGTTTGACGAGGCATCGGGCAAGAATGCCCGATGATACGTCAAGCAGCCGGCGCCTGCCTTGTCAGAAGGCGCTGGGTGGAGCCCGGCCGGCTGGGCCGGGCTGTCTTCAACGTTGCGTTGCATCGATCAGTCACGGCCATGGCCATGACCGTGGCCGTGGCCATGGTCGCCACCACCGTCGCCGCCGCGGCGATCATCGCGCTGGTCATGGCGGTAGTCGCGGCGATCGTCACGCCGTTCTTCCCGAAAGTCGCGGCGGTCGCCACCGCGGTAGCCGTCGTAGCGTGGTTCGCGGTAGCCGCCGTGTTCCTCGCGGTAGCGCGGGGCATATTCACGGCTGTACCAGTTGTCCTGGACGAAATAGACGCGCTCGCCGCAGGCATGGTAACGATGACAGTGCTTTTCCCAATGTCTGGAGTGGCCAGGCGGGACGCGCAAATAGAGCGGCGGACGACCCATTGGCACGGGCTGGATCATCATCGGCTGGGGAAAGAGCAGCGGGGGCGCGGGGAAGCCGCCGATGTCGAGGCGGCCATAAAAGCCGGGCTGGCCGACACTGACCGAGACCTGGGCGGAGGCCGGAGCGCTCAGGGTGACGGCGCCGATGGCGAGGCTGAGGGCTAGAAGAAAACGTTTCATCGCATGGATTCCTTGTGGGTAGTGCCTGACTAACGTGTCAGCCTGGTTTCTTGCTGACTTTTTGTTTGCAACAGATTGTAATTTGGTGCGGGATTTTATCCCACGTCGCAGCAATGGCCTAGCGTCGCCGCCAGACCTGCCAGCGTTCGCGTCCGGCAAAAACAGTGATCGAATCGCTGACAGCCGCGTCCTCGATACATTCGAAATTGGCCGCCAGCAAGGCCTCGAGTTGTTCCGGGAGGATGCCGAAAGGCGGACCTTTGGGCTGCTCGCAGAGAAAGAAGAAGCCGGCGAGCAGGTCGCCCGGCGCCAACAGTTCGGCAACGCGCCGGCCCCAGTCGGTCCACAGTTTGCGCGGCAGGGCGCAGAGGAAGGCGCGTTCGTAAATCAGTTGGCAGGGGCGCGCGGGCTCAAAGGTAAAAAAGTCGGCGCAGACCAGGTCAACGCGGGCTTCGCCGAGTATCTCGCGGGCTATGGCGACCGCCTGCGGCGAGAAGTCGAGGGCGGTGACTGGCCAGCCGGATTCGGCCAGGTGAGCCGCCTCCCAGGCACTGCCGCAGCCGGGAATCAGCGTATGCAGCGGCTGCGTCTGGCGCAGCATGAAGTCGATCAGGGCGGCCGGGACGCAACCCGCATCCCAGGGCGTGATGCCTTCAGCGAAGCGTTTGCACCAGAAATCCGGGTGTTCGGGGCGCTGTTCCGGGGCTTTGTTCGGGCCAGCGGGGTTAGCCGGTTCGCTCATGCTAAGATTGCCCCCTTCCAACCCCTTGCTGCGTGCCGTTTCATGTCTGCTCCTTCGAAAATTGTCATCGCTTCCCGCGAATCACGCCTTGCCATGTGGCAGGCTGTCCATGTCCAGGGCCGTCTGGCCAGCCTGAATCCGGGCGCCGAGGTCGTCATTCTAGGCATGACCACCAAGGGTGACCAGATTCTTGACCGGCCGCTCGCCGAAATCGGCGGCAAGGGTCTGTTCATCAAGGAACTCGAAGTCGCCATGCAGGAGGGCAAGGCCCACCTCGCCGTGCATTCGATGAAAGACGTGCCGATGGTGATGCCGGAAGGTTTTGTCCTGGCCGCCATCTCGGCGCGTGAGAATCCGCGAGACGCCTTCGTCTCGAACAAGTATTCCGGGCTTGACGACTTGCCGGCCGGTGCCGTGGTTGGTACCTCCAGCCTGCGCCGCGAAGCCATCCTGCGCTCAAAGTATCCGCAACTCGTCATCAAGAGCCTGCGCGGCAATCTCGATACGCGCCTGAAAAAGCTCGACGCCGGCGAGTACGACGCGATCATCCTGGCTGCTGCCGGCCTCATCCGCCTCGGCCTCAAGGACCGCATCAAGACGGTGCTGACGGCAGAGCAGTCGCTGCCGGCCCCCGGTCAGGGCGCGCTCGGCATCGAACTGATCGATGGCGCGGCCAACATGCTCGACGTCGTCGCGCCGCTCAACGATCCGGAGACGGCGCATTGCGTCAAGGCCGAACGCGCCTTCTCGCGTGCCCTGGGCGGTTCCTGCCAGGTGCCGCTGGGTGGCTACGCGATCATCGACAACGGCCAGCTCTGGCTGCGCGGCTTTGTCGCCACGGCCGATGGCCAGGAAATGGTCGCCGCCGAACTGCGCGGCAACCCGGCCGACGACGAAGCCCTCGGCTTGCAACTGGCGGCGCAACTGCGCGCCCAGGGCGCCGACGCCATCCTGGAAAAGCTCGCCCACTGCAAATGACTTCAGGCCCGCTGGCCGGCAAGACCGTGGTCGTCACCCGGCCGCGCGCCCAGGCGGTGCCGTTGGCCGAGGCGATCGCGATGGCGGGCGGCCAGCCTCTGCTTTTTCCCCTGCTCGAAATCTCGCCGGCTGCCGATCCTGCCGAGTTGCAACAGGCGGCGGCCCGGCTGGCCGATTACTCCCTAGCCATCTTCATCAGCCCGAATGCCGTCGATTACGCCCTGCCGGTGCTGCTCGCCGCTGGGCCATGGCCGGCCACGCTGCGTCCGGCAGCCGTCGGGCCGGGCACGGTCAAGGCGCTGGCAGCGCATGGCATCGGCAACTGCCTGTTACCGCCGGAACGTTTCGATTCCGAGGCCTTGCTTGAATTGCCGGAACTGGCGGCTGCCCGGGTTGCCGGCCGGCGCATCGCCATCCTGCGTGGCGACGGCGGCCGTGAGTTATTGGCTGATACCCTGCGCCAGCGCGGGGCTGTGGTCGATTGTATTACCTGCTACCAGCGCTCCGGGCCGGCTGCCGATGGTGCCGCACTGCTTGCCGCCTGGCGGGAAGGGCGGCTCAATGCCTTGACCGTGTCGAGCAGCGAGGCCTTGCGCTACCTGCTCGATATGCTCAATGCCGAAGGGCGCGCCTGCCTGCAACAAACGCCGGTTTTTGTGCCGCATGCCCGGATCGCCGCCAACGCCCGGGCCCTTGGCCTGAACAAAATTATCCTCACTGACGCAGCCGACGCCGGCATCATCGCCGGCTTAGTTGCTTATAATTGGTCGGCATGATGCCCGAAAACGAAAATACTTCCCCTTCTTCCATACCGCCCGTGTCGGCCCAGCCCGTGCCTGCAGCCGCGAAAAAATCCGCCCGGCAAAAGCTCTGGCCGCTGATCGCCCTGGCCGCCCTGGCGCTGGCCGGTTGGCAATGGCTGGAAACCCGGCAGCAACTGGGCGATGCCCGGCAGGATGCAAGCCGCCAGATTGGCGAGGTTGTAACCGAAAGTCAGGCGGCGCAGAAACTGTTGCGCGAACAACTTGCCGCCTTGCAGACCCGGCTCGGCTCGGTTGAAGAAAAGCAGGGCGAATTCCAGGGTCTGCAAAGCCTCTATCAGGACATCGCACGCAGTCGCGAAGAGGCGACGCTGCTTGAAGTCGAACAGGCGATCACGCTGGCCGGGCAGCAATTGCAACTGGCCGGCAATGTGCCGGTCGCTATTCTTGCCCTGCAAACCGCCGATGCCCGTCTGGCTCACCTCGACCGTCCCGCTTACCTGCCGTTGCGCAAGTCCGTCGCCAAGGATCTGGAACGGCTGAACGCCATGCCCTTCGTCGATGTGCCCGGCGTCAGCCTGCGTCTGGAACAGCTCGTACTCGCGGCCGACAAGTGGCCACTGGCCAGCCTCGGGCGACCGCCGGCCGGAGGCGCCGAAATGCCCGCGCCAGAAGGCCAATCCTGGTGGCAACGCACGGCCGGCAGTATCTGGCAGGAATTGAAGGGCCTCGTCCGCATCCAGCGCTTCGATCGTCAGGAGGTGGTGCTGCTGGCTCCCGGCCAGGAATTCTTCCTGCGCGAAAACATCAAGCTGCGCCTGCTCAATGCCCGCTTGGCGCTGCTGGCGCACGACCAATCGACCTTTCGTAGCGAATTGAAGGCCGCCCAGGACGCGCTGGCCCGCCATTTCGATGGCGGCGACAAGGCCGCCCAGACGGCGGCGGCCAGCCTGCGCCAGATGAGCGGCACCGATCTCAATGTCGAACTGCCGACTTTGCACGATAGTCAGGCTGCTCTGCAGGGCCTGCGCAGCCGTAAGGAAAAACGGTGAAGGGCCTGTTCTGGATACTGGCGCTGTTCGCGCTGGCTGTCGCCGTGGCGCTTGGCGCCCAGCTCAATGACGGCTATGTCCTGCTCGTCCTGCCGCCGTGGCGGGCCGAGGTTTCGTTGAACCTGTTCGGCTTGGCGATCGTCTTGCTGGTGGTCGCATTGTATGGTGCGCTGCGGGCAGTTTCCCTGACTTTTGCCCTGCCCCGGCGGGCCGCCGAATATCGCCAGCGTCGCCAGCGCGAAAGGGAAGTGCTGGTTTTTCAGGATGCCGTGCGCCTGCTCTTCGAAGGCCGGTTCGGACAGGCCCTGAAAAAGGCCAGTGAAGCTCATGCCGCCGGCACGGCGCCCGGTCTGTCGGCGCTGATTGCGGCGCGCGCCGCCCAGCGCATGCGTGAAGCCGGCAAACAGCGTGGCTGGATGGATCGGGCCAAGCGCGACGATCCGCGCACCGAAGCGGCAACGCTCATGCTCGAAGCCGAAATGATGAACGAGGCGCGCCGTTTCGACGAGGCGCTGCTTGCCCTGGAAACCTTGCAGGCCAAACAGGGGCGGCACATCGCGGCCTTGCGCCTGGAACTGCGGGCCCGCCAGGGGGCTGGCGACTGGGAGGGCGTGCTCAAGCTGGCGCGTCAATTGGCCAAGCGCGATGCGCTGCCGCTCGAGGTCGTCGGCGAAATCAAGACGCAGGCCCATCTCGCCAATATCGCCCGGCGGGGCAGCGATCTGGCCCAGCTCAATGCCTGTCTGCGCGCCATTCCCGACGAGGAGCGCGGCCGGCGCGTTGTCATGGCGGCGGCGCGGGCGCTGATGGCACTGGGGGCGGAAGTCGAGGCGCAGAAACTGATCGAGACGACGCTGGAAAGCAGCGGCAAGGCCGTCTGGCAATCCGAGCTCGTTGCCATCTATGGCCGTCTGGCCGGGGGCGAGCCGACGGCTCGCATCGCCCGGGCCGAAGCCTGGCTGCGCCAGCATCCCGACGATGCCGGACTGCTCCTGGCGCTCGGCCGGATGTGCATCCGCCAGCGCCTGTGGGGCAAGGCGCAGAGTTATCTTGAGGCCTCCCTGGCGGTCGGCGAAAGTGCCGAGGGACATCTCGAACTGGCCCGCCTGTGCGACCTGCTCGAGCGGACCGAGGAAGCCAACAAACACTACCGGGCCAGCGCGCGTTCCGACGTGCATTAGGCCCAGGGGACAATCCGCAGCGGAGGGGAAATGCTGAATATCGACATGCGCAAGATCTACAATTTCTATCCCATCGAGCCGGCGCCTGATGCCTCCTGCCTGCCGAGTGGTGGCGATCTCTACTATGAATGCACCGAGTGTCAGATCATCGTCAATTCGGTGCCGCACATCAAGGCTGCCTGCATCTGCGGCAACCTGGCGGGCGGCGCTGGCAAGCTCGATGTAAAAAACCCGGAACAGGTCCGGGTCGTGCGCGGCAAGCTGAAGTAGAGCGTTTGGGTCGTTGCTTGCTCGTTGTTGGCCAACGACGGGCAACTAATAACTGGCGCCTAAGCCAGCCAGTCCTGCGGCTTGAGGAATACTTCGTAGAGTTCGGCTTCCGGCGTGCCGGCTTCCGGCTGCCAGTCGTAGCGCCATTTGACGATGGGCGGCAACGACATCAGGATGGATTCGGTGCGGCCGCCCGATTGCAGGCCAAACAAGGTGCCGCGGTCCCAGACCAGGTTGAATTCGACGTAACGGCCACGACGGTAGGCCTGGAAGTCGCGTTCGTGCTCGCCGTAGGGCGTCGCGCGGCGTTTGGCTAGTACCGGCAGGTAAGCCTGGGTAAAGGCATTGCCAACGGCCTGGGTCAGGTCGAAGCAGCGTTCGAAACCGCCTTCGCTGAGGTCATCAAAAAAGACGCCGCCAACGCCACGGGGTTCGTCGCGGTGTTTCAGGAAAAAGTATTCGTCGCACCATTTCTTGTACTTCGGGTAGGTGTCGTCGCCGAAGGGGGCGAGCGCCTCCTTGCAGGTCTGGTGGAAATGCACGACATCTTCGCGCTGGCCGTAGTAAGGCGTCATGTCCATGCCGCCGCCGAACCACCAGACATCATCTTCGCCCGCCTTGCGGGCGACGAAGCAGCGGACGTTCATGTGCGCCGTCGGGCAGTAGGGGTTGCGTGGATGCAGGACCAGCGAAACGCCCATGGCTTCCCAGGCGCGCCCGGCCAGTTGCGGGCGGACGGCGGTGGCCGAGGCGGGCAGCGAGTCGCCGGTGACATGCGAGAAATTGACGCCGCCGCGTTCGAAGAAGCTGCCCTCCTCGATCAGCCGCGAAATGCCGCCGCCGCCTTCCGGGCGCTCCCAGCTGTCGGTGCGAAAGGGCTGGCCATCGAAGGTTTCGAGTTCCGCGACGATGCGGCTTTGCAGGCCGGTGAAAAAATCCTTGAGGCGGGCGGTGGGAATATTCTTGTCAGACATTATGGCTACTCGTTGGGTAAGTTTGGTAGGGGTATACCGCATAGCGATTGCGTCCGGCCGCCTTGGCCCGGTACATCGCGACATCGGCCTGGCTCATCAGCTGGCTGGCAGTCGTTGAGCTGGCGTGTTGTTTTTCGCAGATGACGATGCCGATCGAGGCGCTGACCGTCAGTGCGAGGTCGCCGATCCGGGCCGGGATGGCCAGGGCCTGCAGGCATTTCTCGGCAACCCGTTCGGCGGCCTCCAGCGGGTCACCCGCCGGGCTCAGCAGGATCAGGAATTCGTCGCCGCCGAGGCGGCCGACGGTGTCGGCGCTGCGTACGCAATTGACCAGGCGCTGGGCAATTTCGATAAGCAACAGGTCGCCGACCTGGTGGCCATGGCTGTCATTGATCTTCTTGAAATCGTCAAGGTCGAGAAAGAGTACGGCCAGGCTTTGTCCGACCCGTGGCATCTGGCGCAGGCTGTTTTCCATGCGGTCGGTGATCAGCAGGCGGTTCGGCAAGCCGGTCAGGACATCATGATGGGCCATTTCGGCGAGGCGGTATTCCTGCTCCAGTAATTTGCCCTGCAGGCGATTGAAACTCTTCGCAACATCAGCGACTTCGTCGGATGAACGGATTTCAATCGGTTGCATGGGCCGGGTGCCCTCGGCCATGTCGTGCAGGTCGCCCGCCAGCGTGGCGATAGGCTGAAGCAGGCGGTTCAGTGCGGCAAACAGCAGGACAAAAATGGGCAGCGCGAGCAGGCTGGTGATCAACAGCATGTTGCGCAGCGTGTTGCCAACTGTCGCGAAAGCCTCGCGGGTCGGTTGCCGGGCAATCAGCAGCCAGTTCGGCAGGGGGATGTCGGCGATGGTCACCAGTTCCTCGGCACCGCCGGCATTGCTGATGATCCGGATGCCGCGGGCACCATCGACAGCTTCGTCGATAATCGGGTCTTCACCACGGGGCGGCAGTTGGGCGACGGCAGTTCCCTGCTCCGAGGTCAGGGCGATCATGCGGTGGCGCAGCGAAATCAGCTGGTAAGTGCCGAGGGAGCCCGGGCGCGAGCCCTGGATCAGGTCGAGAAAGCCCGGCGTGGCGAGCGGGGTGACGCCGACCAGGATGCCCAGCAGATTATTCCTGGCATCGAATACCGGGACGGCAACCACCAGTGCCGGTTCCTTCGAGGCGCGGGCGATCAGCGGCTTGCTGATGACGGTATCGCGGCTGGCGATGACATCGATGAACCAGTCGCGGTCGGTGAAGGATTTGGGCCGCGTCTGCTGGCGTGGCGTATCGGCCAGCGGTGGTCCGCCATCGGGCGGAATGACCAGCAGCCCGGCGGGAAACATGGTGTGGATGGCCTTGCGGTCTTCCAGCCATTTTTGCAGCGCCGGCGGGTCGGCAAACAGTTCGGGCGGCATGTTGAGGGCGACGCGCTGCAGACTGTCGCGGCGCAAAGTCAGCTTGCCGTCGATGTCGCGGGCGATGTAGCTGGCCGCAGTCAGTTGCTGTTTTGAAACCAGGTCCTGCATGTCGCCATGCAGGATCCAGGTGGCAAACAGCGCCAGCAGCGTGATGCCGGCCAGGAACAGAAAGCCCGCAACGGCAGCAATCCGGATTTTCAGACTGCTGCCGACTAGCCATTTCATCGGCGCTGCAACTTAGCGGGAAATGGCACGGTGGCCGATATCCTTGCGGAACTGCATGCCCTCGAAATGAATCTGCACGGTCGATTCGTAGGCCAGTTTTTGCGCCAGCTTGACGTTCTCGCCCAGCGCCGTGACGCACAGTACGCGACCGCCGCTGGTCACCACCTGGCCATCCGCGTCGGTCGTGCCGGCGTGGAAGACGTGGGCATCTTCGCCGAAACTGTTGCCGTTCGGCAGGCCGGTAATCTGATCACCCTTCTTCGGGGTGTCCGGATAGTTGGCAGCGGCCAGGACGACGCCGAGTGCGACGCGGCGATCCCATTCGGCTTCGACGGTGTCGAGCGTGCCGTCGATGGCGTGTTCGAGCAATTTGACGAAATCGGACTTCAGGCGCATCAGGATCGGCTGGGTTTCCGGGTCGCCCATGCGGCAGTTGAATTCCAGCGTCTTGACCGAACCATCCTTGGCGATCATCAGGCCGGCGTAGAGGAAGCCGGTAAACGGAATGCCATCGGCCGCCATGCCGCGCACGGTGGGCAGGATGATTTCACGCATCGCCTTGGCGTGTACTTCCGGGGTGACCACCGGGGCCGGCGAGTAGGCGCCCATGCCGCCGGTATTGGGGCCGGTGTCGCCGTCGCCGATGCGCTTGTGGTCCTGGCTGGAAGCCAGGGCGAGGACGTTCTTGCCGTCGACCATGACGATGAAGCTGGCTTCCTCGCCGTCGAGGAATTCCTCGATGACGACGCGGGCGCCGGCTTCGCCCAGCTTATTGCCGGACAGCATGTCGTCGATCGCAGCGTGCGCTTCTTCGAGCGACATGGCGACGACGACGCCCTTGCCGGCGGCCAGACCGTCGGCCTTGATGACGATCGGGGCGCCCTGCTGGTCGATATAGGCATGGGCCTCGGCGGCATCCGTGAAGGTGCCGAAGCCGGCGGTCGGGATGTTGTGGCGGGCCATGAAGCGCTTGGCGAAATCCTTCGAGGATTCGAGCTGGGCAGCTTCCTTGGTCGGGCCAAAAATCTTCAGGCCGCGGGCCCGGAAGACATTGACGATACCTGCCGCGAGCGGCGCTTCCGGACCGACGACGGTGAGGTGCACCTTGTTCTGCTCGGCAAAATCAGCGAGCGCCACGGGGTCGGTGATGTTGAGATTTTCCAGCTCATGCTCGCGCGCCGTGCCGGCATTGCCGGGGGCGACATAAACCCTCTGCATGCCCGGCGTCTGCGCCAGGCGCCAGGCCATGGCGTGCTCGCGGCCGCCGGAACCGATTACCAATAATTTCATGCTCATATTTCCTTAATTTGCCGAGGCGATTTCGTGGCCGGCAAGCCGTGACGCGAAGACGACCTCTGGAAGTCCCTGTGGGACGAGCCGCAGACAGTGCTTTTAGCACGGCAAGGCGAAGTCGACAAAGTCACGGCGCAGCCGGGCGCGAAATTAGTGGCGGAAGTGGCGGGCGCCGGTGAAGACCATCGCCAAGCCATGTTCGTCGGCCGCTGCAATGACTTCCTCGTCGCGCATCGAACCGCCCGGCTGGATGACGGCCTTGGCGCCGGCTTCGGCCAGCACGTCGACACCGTCACGGAACGGGAAGAAGGCATCCGAGGCGACGACCGAGCCGGCTAGGTCAAGGCCGGCGTGCTGCGCCTTGATGCTAGCGATCTTGGTCGAATCGACGCGGCTCATCTGGCCGGCGCCGACGCCGAGCGTCATGCCGCCGCCGCAGAAGACGATGGCGTTGGACTTGACGAATTTGGCGACGCGTTCGGCGAAGAGCAGGTCTTCGATCTGCAGTAAGGTCGGCTGTACCTTGGTCACCACCTTGAGGTCGCGGACCTGGGCGGTGAAATTGTCCGGTGTCTGGACCAGCAGGCCGCCGCCGACGCGCTTGTATTCGAGGGCGTTGAGTTGGCGCGAGATCGGCACGACCAGCACGCGCAGGTTCTGCTTGGCGGCCAGTGCGGCCTTGGCTTCGGCTGTGAAGGCCGGGGCGATCAGCACTTCGACGAAGTGCTTGCGCTCGCTCATGGCGTTGACGATGTCGATGCCGACTTCGCCGTTGAAGGCGATGATGCCGCCGAAGGCCGAAGTGGAATCGGTCAGGAAGGCTTTTTCATAAGCGCGCAGCAGGGAGCTATCCACGGCCACGCCGCACGGGTTGGCGTGCTTGACGATGACGCAGGCCGGGGCTTCGAAGGACTTGACGCATTCCCAGGCGGCATCGGAGTCGCCGATGTTGTTGTAGGACAACTCCTTGCCCTGCAACTGCGTGTAGGCGGCGATGCTGCCGGACACCGGGTTGGGCTCACGGTAGAAAGCGGCGCTCTGGTGCGAGTTTTCGCCGTAGCGCAGGGTTTCGACGCGATCAAAGGCGAGTTGCAGCTTGGCCGGGAAAATGGCCGGGGTCGGCGCGGCGGCTTCCGGCAGGGCTTCGACGCCGTCGTCGAGGCCGGTCAGCCAGTTGGCGATCATGCTGTCGTAACGGGCGGTGTGCGTGAAGGCCTTTTTGGCCAGGCCGAAACGCGTCGCCAGTTGCAGCGCGCCAGCGTTGGCTTTCATCTCGGCGAGCAGCGGGGCGTAGTCTTCCGGGTCGGTGACGATGGCGACGCTGGCGTAGTTCTTGGCCGAGGAACGGACCATGGCCGGACCGCCGATGTCGATGTTCTCGATGGCGTCAGCCAGCGTCACGCCGTCCTTGGCGATGGTCGCGGCAAACGGGTAAAGATTGACGCAAACCAGGTCGATCATCGGAATGCCGTGTTGTTCGATGGTTGCCAGATGTTCCGGCAGGTCACGACGGGCCAGGATGCCGCCGTGCACCTTCGGATGCAGCGTCTTGACCCGGCCGTCGAGCATTTCCGGAAAGCCGGTGTAGTCGCCGATTTCGGTAACGGCCAGGCCGGCATCGCGCAGCATCTTGGCGGTGCCGCCGGTGGACAGTAACTTGACGCCCTGGGCGGCGAGGCCCTGGGCAAATTCGAGCACGCCGGTCTTGTCGGAGACGGAAATCAGAGCTTGTTTGATGGTCATATTAGGATCGAGTGGTTAGGATTCAGGATCGAGTTGCCTAGGGTTTTGAGCTTTTACTAACAGCTAATAGCTGGATCCTCGATCCTAGAGCAGTTGGTGTTCCGTCAGTTTCTTGCGCAGGGTGTTGCGGTTGATGCCGAGCATTTCGGCGGCCAGGGTCTGGTTGCTGCCGGCTTTGGCGAGCACGACTTCGAGCATCGGCTTTTCAATGCTCTTCAGAACCATGTCATAGATTGCGCAGGGTTTTTCGCCATCGAGATCGCGAAAATACTGCTCGAGTGCCCCCAGCACGCAAGCAGAAATGTCTTGTTGGCTCATGCTGCCAACGCCTCCTCTGAAATGTATTTAAGATGGTCGTGCGCTTCTGCCTGTTGGAGGAAGAAGTCATTTACCGCCTGCATCTGTTGGTCGATGCTGGGCAATACGTTCATTTCCTTGCGGAAGGCCGCCGAGCCGATCAATCCCCGGGTGTACCAGGAGATGTGCTTGCGGGCGACCTTGAAGCCGGTTTCCGGGCCGTAGAATTCGTAAAGGTCGGCGAGATGCTCGAGCAGGATGCTGTGGATCTCGGTGACTTTGGGCGGCGGCAGGTGCTCGCCGGTTTTCAGGTAATGCTCGATCTCGCGGAACAGCCAGGGACGGCCCTGGGCGGCGCGACCGATCATGATGCCGTCGGCGCCGGTGACGTCGAGCACATGCCTGGCCTTTTCCGGTGTCGTGATGTCGCCGTTGGCGATGACCGGAATGCGGATCAGCGTTTTGACGTAGGCGATGGTGTCGTATTCGGCCTCGCCGGTGTATTGCTGGCAGCGCGTCCGGCCGTGGATGGCGACGGCGCGGATGCCGGCGCTTTCGGCAATGCGCGCGATGGTCGGGGCATTCTTGTTGGCCAGGTTCCAGCCGGTACGGAATTTCAGGGTGACCGGGGTGTTCGGCACGGCAGCGACGACCGCGTCGAGAATGCGGCCGACCTGCTGCTCGTCCTGCATCAGCGCCGAGCCGGCCATGACGTTGCAGACTTTCTTGGCCGGGCAGCCCATGTTGATGTCGATGATCTGCGCGCCGTTGTCGACATTGTGTTTCGCCGCTTCGGCCATCATCGCCGGATCGGCCCCGGCGATCTGCACCGAGATCGGCGCCACTTCGCCGACATGATTGGCCCGGCGCAGGGTCTTGGCGCTGCCGTAGAGCAGCGAGTTGGAGGTGACCATTTCGGACACGGCCAGGCCGGCGCCCATCTTCTTGCACAACTGACGGAAAGGACGATCGGTCACGCCAGCCATGGGCGCGACGAACAGGTTGTTGCGAAGCGTGAAACCGACAAAATCCATGGGCGTGCGTGGTGGCGGGCGAAGCGTGGAGAGCCGCGTATTTTACCCGAGACGGCGCCTAAAAAATAGTCAATTTATTAAGCGATGGGGCTTGACGCCGCGTCCTGCTGCGGTATTTTTCCCTGATTACGGCCAGGCGCGGGCGCCCCAGATCATGCGCTTGGCGACGAAATGCCGGGCTGGCGGGCAGATGTCGAGCGCCAGCAGGCCGAGGCCGCGAGCCAGTTTGAGCGGAGCGAAATCGTTCGAGAATGCACGCACGATCTTGTCCGTAAAGAAGGCACTGCCCTGCCGATCGAGGCGCCGGCGGCGCGCGTAACGGGCCAGGCTGGCTGGTGATAGGCCATCCGACAACAGGGTTTCAGCGAGTTGCCAGGCATCGCGGATGCCCAGGTTGAAGCCCTGGCCGGAGACCGGATGCAGGGTTTGCGCCGTGTTGCCG
>Ga0302298_10000107_pt1 | contig 17349 bp, 13 predicted proteins | sample III_Fen_N3_3_FD_198757 | JGI IMG/M metagenome (GOLD analysis project Ga0302298, IMG submission 198757) | Peat permafrost microbial communities from Stordalen Mire near Abisko, Sweden - III_Fen_N3_3 | ecosystem: Environmental > Terrestrial > Soil > Wetlands > Permafrost | place: Sweden: Abisko...
GCCAGCTTGGCGATCAGATCCGACGCGAATGGCCCGATGTTGAAGTACTGCTGGGCAACGCCCTCCTCGAACACCTGGGCGTCGTGGATCCAGCCCAAATTTCGGTCCATGCCGCTTCCGGATTCGTCGGCCACGAGCGCCCACGGGTTGTAAGCGTTCAGAGTGAGCCACGGGTATTCGCCGAACGTGTTGACGATGTGGCTCACGATCGAACCGAAGACCATCGCCGAGAAACCGACCACGGTGATCACGCCGGCGGCCGCCGCAGCGAGTTCGCGGTATGCGCTCGAGACGACCTCCGAGCGCCGGACCCACAGGTAGACGCCCAGTCCGGCAATCGCCCCGACGGCGAGCGTCAGAAGCCCCTGAACAGTGGCCAGCCGCCCGGCGAGGCCGATGAAGTCAAGCCCGGTGAACGGCAGGCAGATCAGGGCGGCCGAGCCGAGCCCCGACGCGATGGAAGTCAGGACGCGCTGCGGATCGGCCGGGCCCTCGCGCGGCGCCAGCGATCGGCGCAGGATCACGAACCCGACCAGGATTCCAAGGATTCCGAGCTGGATCTTGGTCAGGGCGGCGACGACGGCGAAGACGGCGGCGAGCTCGCGGCGATCCCGAAGCAGGGCCCATAGCCCGAGGAGCATGAAGACCGAGCCGACGACGTCCGCCTGGCCCCAGATCGCGCTGTTGAACCAGGTGATGGGGTTGATGAGGACGATAGTGGCCGCGATCAGCGCCCGCCACCGCGAAGCCCCCAGTTCCTGGGCCATTCGCCAGACCACGAAGGCGAGGGCCAGGTCGGTGACGATCGGGATCAGCTTGATCGACTCACCCACGCCACCGAACGGGGCGAAGACGAGGCCCAAAACCCACAGGAAGAGCAGGTATACGGGCGGATAGTCCAGGAAGCCGGCCTTGTCGTAAAAGCCCAGCGGCGTCTGCGCGACCAGCTGGCCGCTCCAGCCCTGGAACGAAGCGAGGTCGGTAGGGAAACCCGACCCCGGAAGTAGGACGTATGCGATGATGAGTCGGAGGGTTAGACCCAGGAGGAGAAGCACGACGATGGTGGGAACAGAGGTGTCGACACCACTCGTTCCCGCCGGCGCGTTCCCCCGCGGGTTGGCCTCTCGAGTGCTCGGGCCTGCCAACCGAAATGGCCTCCTGGACGGGCGCTGAGGTGGAGCGGAGTATAACGCAGGCTACGTCTCCGGACGGTGGACCGGCCGGTCGGGCAGCGCGACGCGCGGCAAGAGGAGGGGCAGGGGCCGCCGTCGAACCGGCAGAGCAGATCTCCCTGGCACCCCACGCGTGGGGCCTTGCGCTGGCCTTCCTGTGCCTCGTCGTCTATTTCGTCAGTCAGCCGAACGGCAACAACCTATACCTCCATTTCGTGCTCCAGGCCCAGGCGTGGCTCGACGGCCACACCGCCATCCCGATGCCGCAATACCAGGACGTGATGCCGATCAAGGACGCGAGCGGCACGCCGACGGGCTACGGCATCATCCCGTTCCCGCCGCTGCCGGCATGGGTGCTGCTGCCGTTCGTCTCCATCTGGCACCTCGGCACCGACCAGCATCTGCTTGCAACCGTTTTCGCGGCGATCGACGTGGGCATCGCCTACTGGATGCTCGGCTACCTTCGCGTGAGCCACAACATCCGAACCCTGACATCGCTCTTCCTCGGTCTCGGCACGGTGCTGTGGTACACGGCGGCGATCGGGTCGACCTGGTTCTGGGCCCACATCGTGGCCGTCGGCTGTCTGCTGCTGTCGGTTGGAATGGCTTTGGCGGCGGACCGCGACGCGGCCGAACCGATCCGGCTCAAAGACGCCGCCTCCTCCTTGCGAAGATTCGACTGGCCGGGTGGCTGGTCGTCCGTGGTTCTTCTGGGAGCTCTCGGCGCCGCCGGCGAGCTGCTCTTTCTTCTCGCCGGCGGTATGGCTTCCGCGGCGTCGCTCACGGTGGTAGGAATCGTCCTGAGCCTTATTGCCGGAGCGCTGGCGATGGTCGTGGCCGGGCGACCCGGCGTTCTAGCGCCGATCGTGACCGCGGTGGCGGTCGTCGCCGGCATCCCCGTCTTGCTCTTCGTCAACGCCCAGTCGCAGGTCGCGATCGTTCTCGTCGACGTCGTGCTGCTGGTACTGGTCATCGCCGTGTGGCGGGCGGGCGACCGCCCGGAAGGCCGGGTCGAGCGCGCCAGATCGTCTGTTTGGGCCGCCCTTTCGAATCCCGAGTCGCTCCAGGTCGCGGCCGGGATCCTGTTCGGTCTGGCGGTCACGGCACGGCTGACGATTCTGCTCGGCTTCCCGTTCCTGATCCTGGTCGGCGGCGGCGGAACCTGGCTGCGGCGGGCGATGCTGGCCGGCGCCGGCGCGGCCGTGCCGCTCGTGACGCTGCTGGTCGTCACCTACGCCACCAGCGGCCATCTCTTCAACCCGGCCTACGACTACCTGTACCACGTGGAGCTGGGCGAGTACGGCGGCGTCTTCAACTACCACTCGGATTGGTCGATCACGGACGTTCGTTACATCCCGCAGAACCTGGGGATCATGCTGTTCGGGATGCCCCGGATCCTGCCCCAGTTCGCCGGCGTCTACCCCGGCGACTCGGGCACGCCGCTGTGCGTCGCCAACTCTGTCCGCGGCCTATTCGACACGAGCTGCCCGCTGGCAATCCCTGAGGCGACTGGCACAAGCATCTTCCTGTCGAGCCCGGCATACCTGCTTGCGCCGCTGGCCTTCATCCCACTTCTGGCGCGCAAGATCGACCGCCTGAGCGTCGGCGCCACCCTCGCCGTCGGCGCAATCGCGTTCGTGAACCTCATGCATTTCAGCCAGGGCTGGGTTCAGTTCGGCTACCGTTTCAGCAACGACTTCGCCCCGTTCGCGATAGTTCTCGTCGCCCTCGGTGCCAGCCGGCTCGGCCGCTTCTGGCCGGTCCTGGTGCCGCTTGTAATAGCCTCGATCGCCATTAACCTGTGGGGCACCGTCTGGGGAGTGATGCTTGGCTGGTGACAATCTGCCGCAAGCGCCCGGTCCGGGTGAAGCGGCAATGCCGTCGGGGCCCACCGGCGCCGTGCCGAGCCGCACCCGCGTAGTCCGGGACCGCATCGCCGCCGCGGGCCTGAATCGAGGCTTCGCCGCCGCGGCCCTGGCCCCGGCTATCGCAGCGCTGGCGACGCTCTGGCTCGTCGTCCCGACTCTTGGTCCCGGCGTCCTCGCCCAGGCCGGCGGGGATACCGCCGAATTTCAGACGGTATCGTGGGTACTCGGAACCGCCCACCCAACCGGCTATCCCGCGTTCGTGATCCTGGGCTTCATCGCCACCCACTTGCTCCCGGTCGGCGACCCGGCATACCGGATGAACCTGCTCCAGGCTCTTCTGGCGGCCGGCGCGGTTGCCGGGACGGTGGCCGTGATCCAGCTCCTCACCGGGATGCGATGGATCGCCCTCGCGACGGGCCTCTTGCTCGTGATCATGCCCACATACTCGGCGGCACAGGTGGCCTTCCCGATCGGCACCGGCTTCGAGTCGAGCCCGGTCTTCTGGCGACTTTCGACCTACGCCGACCCGCATATGTTCCACCTGGCTCTGGTGACTCTGCTCTTCCTGTTGCTGCTCGTGTGGGAGCGGCGGCGGTCGGAGGCGGGGCCGGACGGGAGCCGCCGGGCGGACCGCTGGCTCGTCGCGGCCGCCGCGATCTATGGCGTCGCCTTCGCCAACCACTCGCTGACCCTGATGCTCGCCCCGGCCGTCGGCCTGTTCGTCCTGGCGGTGGCGCCGTGGATCATCCGGCAGTGGCGCCTCGTCCTGACGTGCGTGGCGGTCCTGGTCGCAACGGTAGCCGTCTTGTGGTCGGAGCTCCCGATCCGCGCCGCGATGAACGCGCCGCAGGTATACGCCCATCCGGACACCATGGGCGTCTACGGCTTCACTTACGTGGTCCTGGGCCAGCAGTTCGGCGGCATCCCGGCGACCATCGGATCCGACCTCGCCCTCAAGTATGCGATCGTGATGAATCTGATCTCGAGCTGGCTTGGGCCGCTCGGCTACATCGCGATCCTGGGAGTCGGCACGAGCCTGGTGCGACGGCCGCGCTACGTCCTCCTGGGCGCGGTCGCGGCGGCCGTGACGTGCGCCTTCGCCGCTTCGTACGCCAATTCGGACCTCGAGCGCTACTACCTCGTGCCGGTCTTCGTGGCCTTCACCTTCGTGGGGCTCGGGCTCGCAGACGCCTTCTCGCTATGCGTCTGGCTCGTCGACGCCGCCACCGGGAAACTCGCGTCGCATCCGGTTTCGGCCGCCGCCGCCGAACCTGCCGCCGAACCTGCCGCCGAACCTGCCGCCCCACCCGCCGCCCCACCTGCCGCTCGGCACGCAACCGACGACGACTTCGGCCGATACGATGCGGGCTGGAGCAGGCAGGCGCTGATCGCCGTCGAGATCGTCGCGGCCGTGGTGCTCGTAGCGGCGAGCGTGGCGATCGTGCCCGAACGCCAGCGAACGGCGGACGCCAGCCCCGGCGCCGTGAGCGAGGCGGCCGATACTTCGAAAGGAATCTGGATGCGTGCCGTGCTCGCGTCGCCCGACGGGGGCGGCCTCCCGGCGAACGCGGTCATCGTGAGCAATTGGTCGGACTCGACGACGCTCTGGTACGGCCAGAGGGTGGAGGGCCTCCGCCCGGACGTCTATGTCGTGGACGACCGCACGCGCCTGGACTACACCCTGGGCGAGGTGTGGGACGTCATAGACAGCTATCTCGGGCATCGCCCGGTCTTCCTCCTGCGGTTCCCTTGGAACCTCGACGGGATGGACCACCTCCTCACCCTCTACGACATGCGAGACTTCCCCCTTGCGAATGGGGGCACGATCAAGCAGGTCATCAGCAAAAAGGGCACGAAGTGAGTCAAGGCGAGGTTTCGACGAAGACGGGCACGACCGGCTCGGCGGCGCCGGCGACGAAGGTCGCAGAGCTGTCGTTCTTCTTCCCTGCCCACAACGAGGAGGCGGACCTCGAGGCCCTGGTAGAGGAGGCCCTGGCGACGCTGCCTCTACTGGCGGAGAAGTACGAGATCATCGCCGTCGACGACGGTTCGAAGGACCGGACGCCAGCCCTGGCCGATGAACTGGCGAGCCGCCACCCTGAGGTCTTCCGCGTCGTCCATCACCCCACCAACCTCGGCTACGGGGCGGCCCTGCGCTCCGGCTTCCGGGCCTCGCGATACGACCTGATCGCCTTCATCGACGGCGATCGCCAGTTCAAGGTGATCGACGTCGGGCGCCTGACCGAACGGATGGCCGCGGCCGACTCTCCGGACGTCGTCGTCGGCTACCGCCTCAAGCGCGCCGATCCGGCGATCCGGCGCTGGTATGCCCGGATCTACCGCCTCGCGAACCGCACCTTCTTCGGCGTCCGGGTCCGCGACATCGACTGCGCCTGCAAGCTCTTCAAGCGGCCGGCGCTCGAGCCGATCAGCGTTTCCTCGGGCGGCGCGTTCTTCACCGCCGAGCTGTTGATCAAGCTTCGCTTCGAGGGCCGCCGAATCGCCGAGGTTGGGGTTCCGCACTACTCGCGCACCGCCGGCTCGCCCACCGGCGCCAAGCCGAGCGTCGTCTTCCGTGCCGTTCACGACTTCTGGTCGTTGCGCTTCCGCCTGTGGGTGAGCCGCTCCGATGGAATGTGCCGGGGCGAGAAGATACTGGGCTGACGGCCGGAAGTCGGCCCGTCAAAGAATTCGCACGAGCGGGGCCGAGCGGGCGCCACGGGTGATCTACTCGGCCGTTGGCGGCCCTTCGCGGCGGCCCTCGTCCGTGTCGACATCGAGCGAGTTCACGAACTCGCGGAAGACCTCGAGCTTCTCGTCGACGTTCATCTCAGGCTGGACCCCGGCCTTGTCCAGGACCGCCTCCGAGGCGAAGATCTTGACGCCGGTTCGAACCGCCAGGGCGAGCGAGTCGGAAGGCCGCGCGTCCACCTCGATTGTTCGGCCGTCCAACTCAAGCTCAAGCGTGGCGTGGTATGTCTCTTCGGCCAGGCTGGAGATGATCACCCGCCGGAGCTTCGCGCCCATCGCAGTCAGAGTTGCGACGAAGAGGTCGTGGGTGAGTGGCCGCTCCGGAGCCACGCCCTGAAGCCGCGTGGCGATGGCATTGGCCTCCCACGGGCCTATCCAGATCGGCAGATAGCGGTCCCGCTCAGTCTCCTTGAGTAGGACGACGTGCTGGCTCGAGAGCATGTGGACCCGGACGCTCTCCACGGTGACCTCGACCAGCGAGTCTGCCATTGGCCGATTATCCCACTCCCCGACCGCCGTCGCGCCCGAGCCCAGGGCCTCGCGCGCGGCGCGACCAGACCCGCTATTTCTTCGGGGTCGGCTTCGGCGTCGGAGTCGCCTTTGGCTTGCCGGTCGGCGAGGGGCTGGCCAATGGGCCGATTCCGAGCGGTGCCCTCATCAGGTTGCCGCTCTCGATCCAGTAGATCGTCGGGTCCGTACCGTTCGGGCCCGTCCGGATGAACATCCCCTTCAGTGCTGAGAAGAACGGCGACGTGCTGGGGAGGAGGAACTGCCGCACGTACTTGCCGTTGCTCTTCGTGAACGACACGATCCGCCGGTTGGCGTTGTCGTAGGCGTAGAGGTTGCCCTGGTCGGCAATGCTGTTGTCGGCAGAGATCCTCGTGTAGAACGTCGGAGCGGGCCGCACGACGTTGTCGCCGACCGGGTCGGCCGTCCAACCTCGGATCGCCTGGCCCGAGTCGTACCGCTTGGCCGTGCCGTTGTCGAGCAGGTAGAGGCTGCCGTCGATGTACATGTCGTCCACTTGAGACACGCTCAAACTCTCGCCGAGCAGGTAAGGCGTATGGTCCTTGGCGTAGTAGCCGCTGCCGTCACTCGCAGCCGGATACTTCAGGACCTGTCCCGCCGAGGGAACCACAACGTAGAGTGAGTACAGGGCCAGGTTGGGGTCGGTCAAGAATGTGCCGATAGCCCGGACACCGGAACCCCATGTCCCGGAACCCTCGACGTTGATCCTTATCAGGTTCCCCTGCCCGGTCGCGGCCCCCACCGCGGGTCGCCAGCGCCATAGGGTGTTGGCCGAGTCGAGGATCAGTACGTCCTGCCCGCCGGAGGTGATCAGGCTCGGCGAACCCACGGTCCCTCCGGAGGGCGGCTGCAAGCCCTTGATCGCGATCTGGGTCTTTGCTCGCGTGACGAGATCGATCCGATAGACGCTGTCGTTGGTCTGGTCGATGACGTACGCCCCGCCGTCGGGGCCGAGCACGACCCCTCCCAGCACGTCGCTTCCGAAAGACAGAACGACCTGTGGGGTGACCACGGTGACGCGATAGAGGATGTTGAGCTGGCCGACGACCTGTGCCGTGGCGTCGGCGAGCTTCTCCGGCGAATAGCCGTTGTCTCGGGCGATCTTCAAGTTGTTGTATGCGTCCTCCAGCAGCCTGATGGCGCTCTGGGGATCGCTCGTGATGAGGTTGCGCCCTTGGCCCGTGACCGCGTTGAGGTCGCGCTGTACCTGCAGGTATGCGTTCTGGGCCGCGCTCTGGGCATCTACCCCAAGCTCGTGGCGCGTCCCGGCCAGATACCAGAGCGAGGCGCCCACGACGGCCAGCACTAGCAGCAGGCCGACCACGGCACTGGCGACGCGCCTCTGGCGCTCGCGTTGAACGGCGATCGGCGTGACCCGCACTCGCGCGACGGGCCGCCGTGGCATCCGATCGAAGATTCCGTAGACGCTGTGGCGGAACATTCCGTCCGCGGTCCGCTGAACCTGCTTGGCCGTGTGCTGGACGGCCGAGACGCTGTCGACGACCGATTCGGCGAGCGGAATCGGCGACCGCTCGGGCACCCCCGCCAGCGAATCGCTCGGCCATACCGGCTTCAGCGGTTGCGACTTCTGAGTAACCGAAACCTCGTCCGCCTCGAGTGCGATCATCCCGTCCCCACCGGCCACGCCGAGTCCGCCGCCGGCCAGCTGGCGGTGGATCTGGTCGATCGCGACCTGAGGATGAAGCTGGATCACCGCTTCTTGAATCGGTGCCAGCCCGATCCGGCGCGTGGCGTTGGGAGAGATGAGGATCACGCTGTCGCCGGCGAGGAGGTCGCCGTGCCAGACCTCCGGATCGGCGCCGTCCTCGGACGGTAGGCCGCTTTGCGGGCCCGGCTCGGGCAGCGTCAGCAGCCTGGCTTCGCGCACGAGGTAGGCCTCGGCCGGTCCCACTGTCGCGACATAGAGCTCGTTGGACCGAACCACGGCCAGGGCGATGCCGATCGGGCCGCCCTCCCCGTGCTTCGGGATCAGCCGCTCGGTGACGCGGAGCTCGCGGTTCGCCGCCTTGATCGCCTTCTTGAGGCACACGATGATGCCGGCCGACTCGTCGTAGTAGTACTCGTGCCGGACGCGCTCGGCGACCATGTTGGTCGCGGATCGAAGCTCACCCCCACCCTCACCCGTAACCACGAGGTACAGGTTGCCCTTGGTGCGGGTCGTCGCCCCGATGCTCGGCTCCACGACCAATACCGTGTCGGGCGAGTCGGGAGGTCTCTGTGACTCGGCTACGAGACCGAGCTTCATGTGAAGACGGACGGTCATTGTGGCTGCTAGCGACGGCTGTGAATATGCCCCCTGGGTCGGCAGGTGGCGATTATACGTGCCTCGCCGTGACCCGAAGTTGACGCACCGAGCTTCGCACGGCCGAGCGCAGGGCGGTCACCAGCTCCGGACCCCGGAGGCGGAGCTCCTGGGCGACGATCGGCTCGTCCACCTCGATCGTCACGACGCCCTGTGAGAGGGCCACGATCCGGCAGGCCCCGACGGCGGCCGGGATTCGCTCGGCCACGATCTTCTGCCACGCCGTCATGGCCGCTGCCAGCTCCATTTCGTCTTCGAGGCCGAGCGAGCGAGCCGCGTCGGGCAGCAGATCGCCGAGCCGCTCCATGCCGCGTTGCCCCCGCCCGCCGCGCCCTTCGGGCCCCCGGCCGCGCTCCCCGGCCGCGCCGCTCCGGCCCTTGTCTCCGCTCACTGCCCGCCCTCCTCGACCCGCGCCCCGTCTTCGTCCGCCACTACCCGCCAGGCGCGGGCCTGCCGCCGCAGATCCGGATCGAGATCCTCGGGCACCGTAGTTGTGACGAGCGCCTGGGGCAGCTCGGCGATGCGCCGGACCAGGTGGCCGCGGCGCAGCGGATCCAGTTCGCTGAAGACGTCGTCGAGGAGAAGCAGCGGCGGGCGGCCGTCGAGCGCGGTGAGGAGGTCGAGCTCGGCCAGCTTGAGGGCCAGGATGGCGGTCCGCTGCTGGCCGCGAGAGGCGAACGTTGTCAGATCGCGGCCGCCGATGCCGAAGACCAGGTCGTCTCGATGCGGGCCCACCAGCGTGGTTCCGTTCCAGGCCTCCTTTTCGGCGGTCTCGCTCAGCCGGCGGGTGAGCGCCTCGCGCGGTGACTCGCCGGGAAGCAGGGGCGCATTAGTGGCGTAGCTCAGGACGAGCGGCGCCTCCGCAGGGGCGATCTCGCGGTGAGCGGCCGCCAGAGGCTCCCTGATCAACTCCAGGAGGCGCAGCCGCGCCGCCACTATCGCAGCGCCCGAGGCGAGAAACGGCTCGTCCCAGTAGCGCAGCTGGGCGCGGTCGGCCTCGCCGTCCCGGATCTGCCGGAGCAGGCTGTTGCGCTGGGATAAGGCACGGGTGTAGGTCGAGAGGTGCGACCCGTACATGTGGTCGTGCGGCGCGGCGAGCTGGTCGAGCGCCGTCCGGCGCAAGGTCGGCGGGCCGATGACCAGGAGCATTTCTTCCGGAGCAAAAAGGACGGTCCGCAAATGCTCGGCCAGCGCCGTCGGGCGGCGAGGCACGCCGTTGACCTGGATCCGCTTGCGCCCGCCTGCCTGGAGTGAGACATCGAGAGCGACGCTGTCTGCCGGCGGTTCATCCGGGCCGGCCTCAGGCGACGCCGATTGCTCCGGGCGCGCGACTTGCTCCGCCGCATTCCCCGCGGCGGCCTCAACGACGCCCTCGACCCGGAGATAGTCGGTGCCCCAGCGGATCAGCTCGGTATCGGCGCCCGTGCGATGGGACCGTCCCAGCGACAGCAGGACGATGGCCTCGAGTAGGGTCGTCTTCCCGGCCGCGTTCGGGCCCCAGATCAGCTGCGGGCCGGGTCCCAGCGTCAGGTCCAGCGAGGCGTAACCCCGGAGGTTCCGGAGAGCCAGTGAGCGAAGCAGCGTCGGCGGCCTCGAAGTAGGCGCTACCGCTCGTTCCTTGGAGATCTGCCGCTCCTAGGAAGTCGTCTTGACCGGCATGACGACGTGGACATAGTCCGGATCGTCGACCGGCCGGAAGACACCCGGCGAAAGAGGCCCGTTCAACTCGATCGAGAACGTGTCCGTCGGAACGTTGGACAGGACGTCGACCAGATACTTGGCATTGAAGGCGATCGTGGTGCCGTCGCCCTCGACCTTGGCCTCGACCTCACTGCGGTTGTCGCCGATGTCGGCCGCGGCGCTCACCGTCAGGCCGGTCTCGGCTTCCTTGCCGACCTGGATCTTGACGATGTTGGCCGACGAGAAGGCGATGAAGCCTGCCAGGCGAACGGCCTTTAGCAGCTGGTCCCGATCGACGGTCGCAGTGGTGGTGTGACTCTTGGGCAGAACCTGCTGGTAGTTCGGGAACTGCCCGTCGATGAGCCGGCTCACGAGATCGATTCCCTCGATGTGGAACAGGATCTGGTTTCGGCTCGGAGCGAGGACGATATTGACCGGGTCGTCCGTTTCGGTCAGGACTCGACCAAGGGCATCGAGAGAGCGGGCCGGGATGACGATGCTCGTCTCCTCGACTGAATCGAGGATGGTGATCGTCTTGACGGCAATTCGATAGTTGTCGGCCGCCGCGAGGGTGAGCTTGGTGCCGTCGAAGCGGGCCAAAACGCCGGTCAGGATCGGCCGAGCCTCGTCGCTCGCCGCGGCGAAGGTTACTTCGGCGAGGGCCTTGCGCAGCACGTTCTGGGCGATCCGTGTGGTCGGCTTGTCGCCGGCAGTCGGAATGGCCGGGAACTCCTCGGCATCGATTCCTTTGACCCGCGTCTCGAACCGGCCTGCCTGGATGTGAAGGGTTTCCTGGGGCTGCAGCTCGAGGTCGACACGTTCATTGGCGGGCAAGCCCGCAACGATGTCGGTCAGAAGTCTGGCGGGAGTCGTCGTCGCGCCACCGACCTCGATCTTGCCGGGCACCCAATACGTCATGCCGATCTCGAGGTTTGTGGCGGTCAGCTTGAGGCCGCCGTCCTCGGTTCGGAGGAGGACGTTGTTGAGGACGGGCAGGGTGCTCCGTGTCGGGACGGCGCGGCTTACGACCTGGAGACCTCTAGCCAGGTTCTCCTGCATGACCGAGAGTTTCACTTCGGCTTCACTCCCCTGAGGTCTGACGTGGCGGGCGGATCGGGGTAACTGGCTGACGGGCAGCGCGATCCTACTCTTGGTTGATTGTCCATCTATCTTCTCATTCCGTCATCACCATCATCATGGTGTGGAGAGTGTGCATTCGCCGCGTGGCCACGCTCGTCGAGGCTGTGGAGCGGTCCACCATGGTGGTGGATGCGACACAGTGAATCGGGGACGGCCACACTCGTGTGTTGTGGAGAGAACAGCCCCGGCGCGAGAACCGGACTTCCGGGGCATCGATTCAACCACCGAGCGACCCGCCTCAAAGCCCGGTTTTCTCCACACCGGTCGATGGTTATCCACGGTTTGGGGCCGGTTATCCACGGTAATGGGCGCCTGCGCTCGTCCGGACGAGCCACAAAGGCCCTCTTCCGACCACCCGAAATTGACGGCAGGGGCCTGCCCGATCCGCCAAGCTGCCATTCCGGCCAGCCGACGGAATCCGCTCGGCTGCTCCGGCGAGATCCAGGCCTAGGCGCTGTCGAGCACCCGGAGCGAGCGGACTCAACGTCCGTGAGCGAGGAGCGCAGTCTGCAACAACGGCCTGGGCCGCCCGTTCAGCAAAAGCTGCCATTCCGGCCAGCCGAGGCCTAGGCGCTCCCGAGGACCGCAGCGAGCGGACTCAGACGTCCGTGAGCGAGGACCACAGGGAGCAACAACGGCATCGACGGCCCGAATGGCAGCCGCTAGTCGGCGTAGATCAGTTCGCGAACAGCAGCCAACTCCCGCCGCAGCTCATCGTTGATGCCCATCTCGCGATTGATCTTGTCGCAGGCATGCAGAACGGTGGAGTGGTCCCGGCCGCCGAGCTCGGCCCCGATGCGCAGCAGCGAGACGTCCGTTTCCTCGCGCATCAGGAACATCGCGATCTGGCGCGGCACGACGATGGCCTTGTCGCGCTTCTGGCCCTTGAGGGCGTCGATCTGAACGCCGTAGTAGTCCGACACCGCGCGGGTGATCCGCTCCGGCGTGACCTGGCGCTTCTTGGGGTTGTATAGCACGTTCGAGAGGACCGCCTGGGCCAGCTCGATCGTGATCGGCACCGCGCCCATGCTGGCGTAGGCGACGATTCGATTGAGTGCGCCCTCGAGCTCGCGAATGTTGCTCACGACCTTGCGGGCGATGAACTCGAGCACATCCGAGCTGACCGGCACGGCCTGCTCTTCCGCCTTGGCGCGAAGGATGGCGATGCGAGTCTCGAGATCAGGTGCGGTCAGGTCCGCGATCAGACCCCACTCGAACCGGCTGCGGAGACGCTCCTCCAGGGTCAGGATCGCCTTGGGCGGACGATCCGATGACAGCACGATCTGCTTGCCGTCCTCGTGGATGGCATTGAACGTGTGGAAGAACTCTTCCTGCGTCCGTTCCTTGTCGGCGATGAATTGGATGTCGTCGATCAAGAGCAGATCGATCCGGCGATAGCGGGCGCGGAACTCGTCGATCTTGCCTTGCTGGATGCTGGTGATGAACTCGTTCGTGAACTTCTCACTCGTCGCGTACACGACGCGCTTGCGTGGGTAGCGCGCGATCACCGCGTTCCCGATGGCGTGCATCAGATGGGTCTTGCCCAGGCCGACGCCGCCATACAGGAAGAGCGGGTTGTAGGCGTGGCCGGGCCGCTCGGCGACCGACAGGCTGGCCGCATGGGCCAGGCGGTTCGCCGACCCGACGATGAAGTTCGAGAAGGAGTAGCGAGGATTGATGTTGGTCGAGGCGCCCTCGGGTGCACCGACGCGCGTGGCCTCGACTCGAACCGGCGCAGACAGGGCGTGAGCCGAAGCCGTTCCGGCGGACGCGCCGTTGGCGGCGATCGCGGCGGGCGTCTCGCCGGCCGCGCGCACCAGGAACTCGACCTGGACGCTGTAGCCGACGATCCGCGCGAGCGTCTGGGAGATCAGGGAGCGGTAGCGCGTCTCGAGCCAATCCTTGGCGAAACCATTTGGGACCGCGATCTTGAAGTGGTTGTCGTCCACGTCGACGAGGACCGTGTCGCGGAGCCAGGTTTCGAAGTTGGCCGGAGACAGAGAGACCTGAAGCTCTCCTAGTGCAGCGCGCCAGACTTGTTTTGCGTCCATCGAGGCAGGCTTGGTCCTATCAGACGGAGATGGATAGCCACGATCTTTGACGGACGCCCGCTTCCGCTTTCACGTTCCGACGCCGTGAGTTCGACCGATTTGGACTCTCATCGGGAGCCGTCCGCCGGTCCTTGCGGTCCCTCCGGGCCGTGGCCCTATGGTTGTCTGGCGCCGCGGGCCGACGAAGAATAGCACCGGCCCAGCGGCCCCGGCAAGGCTTGAAACCGTTCCTATTCGTATACTCCCCGGGAGTATCGGCCAAATGACCCATGGGATGAACCCGGCCGGTGCCTCGGTGGCCTTGTCGTTTGACACTGTGCGCATCACGTTCATATAATCCGCCGGCAGACGCGCTGAAGCGCTCGTGTGGCGCCAGGCGCGTTCGCGTGCCTTTCGGGGTATCCTGACCCCGAGGCCGAATGGAGAGATACCCGCCGTCCGATGAAGCAGACCTATCAGCCCAAGAAGCGGCATCGCGCCAAAGAGCACGGCTTCCGCGCCCGGATGAAGACCCCCGGGGGACGTCGCGTGCTTTCCGCACGCCGCGCCCACGGCCGCAAGAAGCTCACGGTCTGACGGCGGACCGCGGCCACAACCCGCCGCGACTGGTGATGCTCTCCAACCCGGAAGACTTCGCCGCACTGCAGGGTCAAGGATCCGTGAGGTCCAATCCCCTGCTCGTGGTCCGAATCCGCCGGACCGACCTCGAGGAGACGCGCTTCGGGCTCTCGACTGGACGCAAGCTCGGCGGAGCGGTCGTCCGGAATCGAATCCGCCGGCGACTCCGTGAGGCACTAAGGGTGATGGCGCCCTCGTTCCAGCCCGGCTGGGACGTCCTGATCATCGCCCGCCAGCCCGCCATCGCTGCAGACTACCAAGCGCTGACGGAAGCACTGCACAATCTCCTCCGCCGGGGAGGCGTCTTCGGAGGGCGGACCGTCACTTGAAAACGGTCGGCATCGGGCTAATCAGGCTCTACCGCCGCCTGTTCGCCTGGCGCCCGTCGGTCTGTCGATATGAGCCGTCATGCTCGGTCTACACCGAGCAGGCGATCGCCAAATACGGTCTGCTTCGAGGGAGCTGGATGGGAATGCGTCGAATCGCCCGCTGCAACCCGTGGAGTCGCGGTGGCTACGACCCGGTTCGCTAGCATGAACTCTCCTAAGCGCACCTCCATGCCCCGCGCCCGCTGGATCGCGATCGGGCTTTTCGTGGCGCTCATCGCTCTCGCCGTAGTGGCGTGCGGCACCGCGGGCACCAACACCAACAGTTCGGGGCCGTCGACCGGCGTCACCGCCTCGGCGGCTTCGCCCGGAACGAGCGGCTCGCCCGCCGCTTCGCAGTCGGTCAAGCCCACGCCCGAACCAGAGCCTCTGGCTCCGACCAAACCGGCGGACCCGATCAGCTTCCTCAGCTGGATCTTCACGCCGATCTTCCAGGGCCTTTTCATCCTGCTCGCGGGCATGTACGCCCTGACGGGCAACGTCCTGCTCGCGATCGTGCTCCTGACGCTGATCATCCGGCTTCTCACGATCAAGCTGTCGGCCCGCCAGCTCGTCTCCCAGCAGCGCATGCAGCGGCTCCAGCCGGAGCTCAAGGTCCTCCAGAAGGAGCTCCAGCGCCGCTACAAGGGCGATCGCATGGCGGTCAATCAGGCCCAGCAGGAGTTCTACAAGGAACGCGGCGTCAGCCCGACTGCCGGCTGCCTGCCGTCCGTCCTCCAGATGGGAATGCTCATTCCCATGTACTCGGTCATCCGCATCGGGCTCACCAACTACGACCCGAGCGCGATGCTGAACGTCTTCGGCGTCAAGGTCGTGCCGCTGACTTGCCCCAACCCGGCCCACTTCCTGGCGAATGGCACGCCTGACAAGGCCTTGCCCTGCATCAACACGATCATCGCCGGCGTCGACATGGGCAAGGAGCAGGTGCTCTTCAATCTGCCGTTGGGCCTCTTCGGCTGGGTTCTGGGAGTCAGTGCCCTGGCGCTGGTTGCCGCCGCCCTGCAGATGATTCAGAGCCGGATGATGATGCCGCCCCCCGCCGAGAACGATCCCTCGGCCAGCACCCAGCGCAGCATGATGATCTTCATGCCCCTGATCTCCGTCGCGTACGGTGGGATCCTTCCCGCCGGGCTCTTCATCTACTGGATCGTGACTTCGCTGTTCTCGATCGTGCAGCAGTTCCTGATCATCGGTTGGGGCGCCTTGTTCCCGATCTTCGGATGGAACCCCGGCTTTGCACGCAACTACACTCCCAGATTCCCGGTCACCATGCCTGAACCAGTTGAAGCCGGCAAATCCCTTGCCGCAACCCGGTACAAGCCGGAAGAACGAGCGGCATCGGCCGCCTCAACGGTTCGGCCCAATACGCACCGGCGATCGAGCCGGCGAGGGAGACGACGCTGACATGAGTAGCTTCCGCGACGCATACCGCGAGTTCACCGGCAAGACTCCGGAGGAGGCCCTCCGCGCGGCTCGCGACGAGTTCGGTGTAGACCTGAACGAACTCGACTTCGAAATCCTGACGCCCGGCAGCCGCGGCGTCCTGGGCATGGGCGCCGAGCCGGCTCGCGTCCTTGCCGCGCCCCGATCCGCGCTTGGCGGCTCCACCCCCAAGCGCGAGGCCGCGGCCTCGGTTCCGCTGCCGCCCCCGCCCGCCCGCGACCGTGAGGATCGCCCGCGTGGCGGCGACCGCGGCTTCGACCGTGGCGGCGACCGCGGCGGCGAACGCGGCAGCCGTCCCGCGTGGGGCGACCGCCCCGCCGTCAGCGAGCACGCCCCCGCCGGCGACCGAGACCAGGGCGGCTTCGACCGCGACCGCGGCGGCGACCGCGGCGGCGAACGCGCCCCGCGATCGCCTCGCCCCGAAGGCGCCCCGATGCGCAGCGCCTCGCCCCGTCCCGGTGGCGGACGTCCCGATCGCGCACCCGGCGGCGGTAGCTTCGATCGAGATCGCGGCCGCCGTCCCGACGGCGCCGGGCATAGCGCGCGCCCCGATGCCCGCCCGGCACCGCAGGCCGCGCTGACCGCCAAGGAGTTGGAAGAGGTCGCCGCCGCACGCGTCGCCCCGCCCATCGATCGGCCCGAGTCCGCCGAGGTCACGCCCGAGGCGATGGCCGCGGCCAAGGAGATCCTCGAGCAGCTCATGGCCCAGCTGGATTTCCACGTTACAGTGGAGATCAAGGCCGGCGACACGAACCGCCTCAACGTCGTCGGCGAGGGCAACGAAAAGGAATCGCTCGGCGCGCTCATCGGGCGCAAGGGCGAGCGCCTTTCTGCCCTGCAGCACCTCGTCAACCTGATGCTTTCCAAGAAGGTCGGCGAGTGGACGCGAATCCTCGTCGACGTCGAGGATTACCGCGGCCGCCGTGAGAACCAGCTACGCGACCTGGCCAATCGTGCCGCAGATCGCGTTCTGGAAACGGGCAAGATGCTCCAGCTCGAGCCGATGCCGGCTCTCGAACGGCGCTGGATCCACCTTGCCCTGCGCGACCACGACAAGGTGGCCACGCAGTCCATCGGCGAGGAACCCAATCGTCGTGTGGTGGTTCTGCCGCGAGAGCGGTAGCCAATCCGCCCCCAAATCGGAGGGGCGACCGCCGTCGGGCGCAGACACACGCGTGCCATGCCTTATTGAGCGCGCAACCGATATCGCCACGCTCAAGTATTATGTTCAACGGACGGCGTCACGGGGCGCATAGGCCGCACGTCTATCGCGCGGCCGGGCGTGACCTCCCGGTCTAGCCAACCCCTGCCGTCCAGCGCCGCTCCCCTCGCGAATCGATCGGCGCGACAGAAGGAACGATCTATGACGTGGAACCCCCGAGAGCCAAG
>Ga0302298_10000110_pt1 | contig 17197 bp, 18 predicted proteins | sample III_Fen_N3_3_FD_198757 | JGI IMG/M metagenome (GOLD analysis project Ga0302298, IMG submission 198757) | Peat permafrost microbial communities from Stordalen Mire near Abisko, Sweden - III_Fen_N3_3 | ecosystem: Environmental > Terrestrial > Soil > Wetlands > Permafrost | place: Sweden: Abisko...
CGAAGGAACATCCAGACGAACCAAAGCCTTACCGAACCCACCAGATCGGGCCTGCCCAGGTTTACCGAACCTCTAGCGAACCCACGGGGAGGCCGGAATGTTGAAGGCCTGCGAGCAGTGCGGCAATGAGTACCTCGCCCAGCGATCGACCGCCCGATTCTGCTCGGACGTCTGCCGGTCGGCGGCAACCAAGGCGAAGGCGCGGAACGCCGCCAACGCCCAGCTAACTGCCGACGCGACGGTCGTGTCGATTGTAGGTCGTAAGGCATCCGTGAAGGCCCCGCGGACGCCCCCGAATCCCGGCGCCGGCGGGGTCGAGAAGACCCTCACCCGTGAACTCGGCGACGCGCTCGACACCTCGGTCGGCCAGCAGGCCGTCATTCTCGCCCGTCGCATCGACTCCGGCAACGACACGAGCGCAGGCCTGGTCGCCGCCTCCAAGCAGCTGCTGCTCCTGACCGCGGCTGCCCTGCGCGAGAAGGCGCCCGACGCCGAGAACGACCTGGTCGGCACGGTGCAGGCCGACGTCATCGCGATCCGGCAGCAGTACGCCAATGCCGGCACCTGACCTCCTGCAGCCCGCCTTCCTCCTGACCCCGCCGTGGGACTACACGCTCGGCCCGAAGGTGGCCGACATTGCGGCGGTCGCCGAGATCCCGCCCGACCTCGAGCAGCAGCTGGGCATCGATGCGATGTTCGGCGAGCGGCGCGGGTTGCCGGTGGTGTTCGAGGGCCTGGTGGTCGGTGGCCGGCAGACGTTCAAGTCGGTGCTGTGTGAGCAGGTGTTCCTCGGCTGGATGTTCGTCACCTGCGAGCCGGCGGCGACATGGTCGGCACACCAGCACAAGACGGCCCGGGAGAACTTCGAGGATCTGGCCGGCCGGATCGAGGGAACCCCGACCCTGAGCCGTCACGTGCTGCAGGTGAAGGACGGCGAGGGTTCCGAAGACATCATCCTGAAGGGTGGCCAGTACAACCGCGGCCGCCACTTCCCGTTCGTCACCCGCTCGACCCGGGCAGGCCGTGGGCGCAAGTCCGCCAAGCAGATCTGGGACGAGTACCTGTACGTCACCAAGACCCACGAGGGCACCCTGATGCCCGCCATGTCGACGTTCCCCGACGCGCAGCGACTGGGTGCCACGTCGGCCGGGCTGGGCGGATCCGCTCGAGCTCGCTCGCTGCGGGACCGCGGACGCGCGATGGACCTGGCCGCCGAGCCCCGGTTGTTCTACATGGAGTTCTGTGACGACCTCGGCGGCGAGTGCGCGGCCGGGCCGGAGTGCACGCACATCTACGGTCAGGTGACCGGCTGCCGCTACGACGACGAGCCCCGATGGTGGCGCGGCAGTGTCGGCCTGCACCGCGGCCGCATCACGATCCAGTACGTCCGGGACGAGCGGCGCTCGCTCGACCCCGGCGAGTTCGGCCGGGAACGGCTCGGCTACTGGGATGAGCCGACCGGGGATGACGCGCTGGTCGGTATCGACGAGGACGCATGGAAGGAACTCGGGCCGGACGCCACCGACCCGGAACGCGCCGAGGTGGCGCTCCATTCCAACATCGTCGGCGAAGTTGTCTTCGGCCTGGACGTCAACCCGGTCCGGTCGTGGTCCTCGATCATGGCGTCCGGCCTGAACCCTGACGGCAAGAAGCATGTCGAGCTGACGACCCGCAAGGGCAAGGACGGCGAGCTGAGCCTCGACCACCGACCCGGCACTACGTGGTTGCTGCCGCGGTTCAAGAAGCTGGCCAAGGCATTCCCCGGTGCCCGTGTCCGCATCCTCGCCAAGAGCCAGGCCGAGACCTTCGGCCCACGGCTGGAGTCGCTCGGCTTCCGGGTCGAGTACATCCAGCCGGGCGACTGGCCCGAGGCCGTGGCCGACACGGTCGACGCGATCGCGATGGACGAGCTGGTCCACCTGGGCCAGGTCGAGCTCGATCTGGCCGTCGCCTCCGCGGTGCTGGTCAGTGTCGGTGAGGAACGTAACCGGTGGGGTCGTCGAAAGTCCGACGGCGAGATCGGTCCTGTCGTGGCGATGACCGCCGCATTGTCCGGGGTCGGTGAGTCCGGCCCCCACATCTGGTGAAGGAGGCCGCAGTGGAAGACCTCGGAATCGCGCTGGTGATCATCGGCGGCATTGCTGCCATGGTCGCCGCCGGCGTCCTGCTCGGCTGGCCCTGGTCCCTCATGGTCGGCGCCGTGCTGGCCATCGTCGCCGGCGTCATCCTGATCCGCACCGCAGCCCTCACCCCACCGAAGCCCGAGAAGCCCGAAGGGGGTGAGGTCTCGTGACCCGATTCGCACCGCTCGTCCGCAACTCGCTGGAGAACCCCGCAACCCCGATCTCCTCCGCCGAGGTCGGCAAGCTGTTCAACGGCCTGCCCACGAATGCCGGCCCGTTCGTCGACGAGAAGAAGTCGCTCACCATCGCCGCCGTATGGCGTGCGGTAAACCTGATCGCCGGCACGATCGCGGCGCTCCCGCTGCACGCCTACAAGACCGTAGGCGATGCGCGCGAGCAAATGCCCCCGGGCAGCCGGGCGGCAATGCTGCTCAGCAATCCACACCCCGACATGACCCGCTTTGAGTGGATGGAGCTGCTGCTCGGCCACGTGCTGCTGTGGGGCAACGCCTACTGCCTGCTCACCTACGACGGGAACGGGAAGCCCTACCTGCTGCCCCTGCACCCGTCGACCGTGAAGCCGGACCGCAAGAACGGCATCAAGTTCTACGAGGTCGAGACGATCCCCGGCCCGCTGTTCGATGCGGACCTGAGCCAGAAGAACCCACGCGCCCGAATCCTGCACATCCCCGGCTTCGGCTTCGATGGCATCAAGGGCATGAGTGCGATCAAGGCTGCACGTCAGGGTCTCGGACTGGCTCTCGCTGCCGAGGAGTTCGGCGCCCGGCTGTTCGCGAACGGCGCCCTGTCGACCGGCATCGTGACCACCGAGAAGTCACTCGGCGATCCCCAGATGAAGGCGCTCAGTGCCCAGTGGAAGCAGAAGCGCCAAGGCCTGGACAAGGCGTTCGAGACGATCTTCCTCGACGGCGGCCTGAAGTACCAGCAGCTGACGATCCCACCCGAGGACGCGCAGTTCCTCCAGTCCCGCACCTTCCAGATCGACGAGGTCGGGCGCTGGTATGGCGTGCCTTCATTCATGCTCAACTCGACCGAGAAGTCGACGAGCTGGGGCACCGGCATCGAGCAGCAGCAGATCGGGTTCCTGAAGTTCACGCTCTCGTCCTGGCTGGAGCGGTTCGAGCAGCGGTTCACCAAGCTCCTGCCCCCCGAGCCGGCCTACGCCAAGTTCGGCGTCGAGGGCCTGCTACGCGGCGACTCGGCGGCACGCTCGGCCTTCTACCGCGAGATGTGGATGATCGGCGCCCTGTCGATCAACGACATCCTCCGCTTCGAGGACATGCCCCCGGTCACCGGTGGCGACGCCCATTACGTCCCCCTCAACATGGTCGCCCTCGGTGCGACCGATCCCACGACAGGAGCCTGACATGGCTGACCGCTACCGCTTCCGCAACGCGATCCCCGAGCCGGGCACCCGGGCCTCGGTGCTCAACTACGTGCCGCCGGCCGAGGGCGACGTCCCCGGCGAGGTCGTGCTCCGGCTGTACGACCCGATCGACAGCTGGGGTGGCGACTGGGGTGTGAGCTCGAAGGAGTTCGCCACCGTCCTCGCGCAGCTGCCCACCGAGACCAGCACCATCCGGCTGCACATCAACAGCCCCGGAGGCGAGGTCTTCGAGGCAGTCGCGATCCTCAACCAGCTGCGCGCCCACCCGGCCAACGTGGTGGCCGTGGTCGACGGGCTGGCCGCCTCTGCTGCCAGCTTCCTGGCTGCCGGCGCCGACGAGCTGATCATGGGCGAGAACTCGCAGCTGATGATCCACGACGCGTGGGGCATCACCATCGGCGACGCCACCGACATGCGCAAGGCCGGCGACCTGCTCGACCGGCTGAGCAACAATATCGCCAGCATCTACGCGGCGAAGGCCGGCGGCACCACCGAGGACTGGCGGACCGCGATGCTCGCCGAGTCCTGGTACTCCGCACAGGAGGCGCTCGATACAGGCCTGGCCGACTCGATCGCCGGCGAACCTGCCGACGCGCCCGACGCCAAGAACGCCCTGCCTGAGTGGAAGTACTCCAACAGGGACGAGGCACCGGCGCCGCTGATTGCCGCCAAGGGTGGTTTCCCGCAGCGCCTGCGTGACCGCCAGAACGTGAACGACAAGGCGCACCGGCTCTCCTGAGCCAACCCAACAACCAGACCACCCGGGCAGCAACAGGCCACCCGGGAATGCCCGCATGGGCGGAAGGAAGGAACACCGTGGCTAACACGATCAAGCTCCGCGAGCAGCGGGCAACCGAAGCTCGCCAGATGCGAGACCTCATCGACCTCGCCGAGCGCGAGGATCGCGACCTGACCGCAGAGGAGCGTCAGACCTACGACCGCCTGGAGACCAGCGTCGACAGCATCGGCGACCGGGTCGAGCGGATCGAGAAGAACGAGGCGCTCGACGCCAAGCTGTCGAAGACCTTCGACATGCTGCCCGGCGACGCGGCACCGCACGCCGAGTCCGGCGACAACGAGGCCTACTCCGAGGCCTTCAACGAGTTCATGCGTTTCGGCATGGCCGACATGGGCACCGAGGGCCGCCAGCTGATGGCCGCCCGTCGTCAGGAAGTCAAGAACGCCGCGGCGGTCGGCACCGGCTCGGCCGGTGGCTTCACCGTCCCGCCCGCATTCCGGGCCGTCATGGTCGAGACCATGAAGGCGTTCGGCACCATGCTCACCGAGTCGGAGTTCATCTCCACCGAGTCCGGCGCCACCATGCCGTGGCCCGGCAACGACGACACCGGCAACATCGGTGAGCAGCTCGGTGAGAACTCCCCGGCCACGGCGCAGGATCTGGCGTTCACGCAGAGCCAGCTCGACGCCTACATGTTCTCCAGCAAGATCGTCCTGGCCTCGCTGCAGTTCCTGCAGGACTCGACCGTCTCCGAGCAGTGGCTGGCCCGCAAGCTCGGCGAGCGGATCGGCCGCATCCTGTCCTCGAAGTTCACGGTCGGCGCCGGTACCACCACCCCCGACGGCATCATGGTCTCCGCGACCATCGGCGTCACCGGGTCTGGCTCGATCGCCACCACCAAGGGCATCGCCTACGACGACCTGATCGACCTGCAGGAGTCGCTCGACCCGGCCTACGGCAACAGCCCGAATGCCAAGTTCATGATGCACCAGAGCGTTCGCAAGGCGATCCGGAAGCTGAAGGACACCACCGGCCTGCCCATCTGGCAGCCGTCGGTGCAGGTCGGTGCCCCGGACATGCTGCTCGGTCGCCCGGCCATCGTGAACAACGACATGGCCACCCTGGCGCAGAACAGCCTGAGCCTCGGCTACGGCGACATCCGCACCGCCTACGTCACGCGCAACGTGACCGGCTCGGCGATCCTGCTCCGCCTGGCGGAGCGCTACGCAGAGAACGCCCAGGTCGGGTTTATCGCCTTCGATCGCTGGGACGGCACCCTGCAGGACGCCAACGCGTTCAAGGCGTTCAAGACCACGCCCACCGCCTGATCCGATCCCCACCCCGGGGCCGGCGCCCACGGAGCGCCGGCCCCGGGCCTTCGGCTTAGGAGGCCTCCATGGCATGGATCACAGCGGAGGACCTGCGGGGCACTGCCGGCGCCAAGCAGGCTTTCGACCAGGACAAGTTCGAGGACGCCGCGGAGATCGCCTGCCAGAAGGTCGAGGAGCTCTGCGGCCCGATCGCGTGGGCCGCCATCGCCGGCGAGCGCGTCGAGGTGTCCGGCGCTGACGAGGTCTGCCTGCGCTACCGCGTGACGCGCGGACTCACCGACGTGAGTGCTTTCTACCCGGCCACCCCCTACCTCCTCACGGACTGGATCGCCGAGGGTCAGGTGCTCAAGCACAGGGTCCGGACGCCGATCTATGCCGACCTCTCAGTCAGCTACCAGACCGGCTACTTCGACGACACCGTCACTGATGCCAAGGCCCCGGCCTGGGCGCGCGTGATGGCCAAGCTGATCAGCCAGCAGTACCTGCGGGTGGCCAAGCGGTTCAACATCTCCGCCGACGACCCTATCACCGGCATCGGCTTCCTCATCCCGGACGCCGCGCTCGACGTCGGTCACGACTACCTGATCATCCGAGGGGCGATCGGCAATGGCTGACGTCTCGATCTGGCCGGACGTGGTCGACGCCCTCCTCGAGCTCTGCACTGCAGCCCTCCCCGACCGGGCCGTCATCGATGGCCCGGGCCCTGAGGGTGACGACGCCGAGCACTACCTGTTCATCGGCATGGGCGACCCCCGACGCGACGACTCCGACGCCGGGAAGTTCGACCAGGTCTGGAACATGTCGACCACTGCGGGCCGCAGGGAGTCGGGGACGGTCAACTGCATCGCACTGAGCTACGACGGCTCTGGTGACCAGATGGCGGCCCGCCAGGGGGCGTTCGCGACCATCGCCGCAGTCCAGCGCATCCTCAAGAACGACACGAGACTGGGCGGCGTCGATGGGCTGATCTCGACCTCGTTCACCGGCGGCCTTCCCGACCAGGTGCAGTCCTCCCGCAGTGCCGCCTGTGCGATCCGCTTCTCCGTCGACTTCGAAGCCCAACTCAAGGAGTGACCCCGTGAAGATCAAGTTCACCAACCCGGATCCGCGGGACTTCCCCACGTTGGGGCTGTCTGGCGTGAAGGCCGGGGACACCGCAGAAGTTCCCGCCGCGATCGCGGCCGACCTCCAGTCGCAGGGCGTGGCCCTCACTGTCAAGAAGCCCGCCCCGCGGCAGACGCCGCAGAAGCCCAAGGAGTAAGAGATGAGCAGCGTTCTCGACTACCAGCTGATGCTCGGCGACGAGTCCACCTACGGCACCCCCGTGACGGTGACCCGTGGCTTCGAGCACAAGCCCGGCGATGGCATGGACTTCCGGCCCAACCGGGTGCAGGGCGAGTCCCTTCGTCCAGGTCAGGTCGGTGACCGCCGGTCCCGCCGCGCGACCCCGAACTTCGACTACGGAGGCAGCTTCAACACCGAGGTCCTGAGCCGCGGGTTCGGCTACCTGCTCAACAAGCTGATGGGTGGCACCCCCGCCAACACCGTCGTCTCCGGCGCGGTGTACCAGGTGAACCACATCCTCGGCGGAGTGCTCAAGCCGTTCACGATGCAGCAGGGCATCCCGCGTATCGGCGTCGACGGCTCGACCACCATCGATCCGATGACGTACAACGGCTGCGTCGTCCCCTCGTGGGGACTGAGCATGGACAACGCCGGACTCCTCCAGCTGAAGTTCGACGTCGACGCCCGGGACATGCTGACCGCCACTGCGCTGGCCACCTACTCCGGTCCGCCGACCACCGCCGGCCTGTTCAGCTTCGCCGGCGCCTCGGTCTTCGGCGGCACGTACACCCCGGCCACCACGACCGCGCTGGCGACCGGCGGCACGGCCCTGGCGAACGTGACGAACTGGAGCCTCGAGGTTGCCCGCAACGCCAACATCTCCCGGTTCGTGTTCGGCACCGGTGGCCGGAAGAACATCCCGGTCCCCGGCATTGCTGCGGTTACGGGCACGGTCGGCATCGAGTACACCGACGTCGTCTACCGGGACGGCTACCTCGCCGACACCGACCTGACGCTGGTCCTCAACTTCGAGGCCGAAACCTTGAGCGTCGGCAAGGCGACCCTGCAGGTTGCGGTCGCGAACCTCCGGCTGGAGGGTGAGCTGCCGAAGCCGAACGCCGACGTCACGGTCGCCTCCTGCAACTTCAAGGCGCTGGAGAACGACACGAACCCGCTGCTCGCAATCTCGCAGCGCACCCTCGACACCGCGCTCTAGCCATGGCTGAGTACGTCTCGGCCGAGGACTACCAGCGGCTGCAGGCGAAGCTCAAGGACATCGACAAGAAGGTGGCGCGGATCTACCGCAAGCGATTGCGGGAGGCCGCGCCGCCGCTGGGTCGCCACGTCCTGGAGTACGGCATCGAGAAGATGCCGAAGCGCGGCGGGCTGCAGGCGTACCTCAAGGGCAGTTCGCCGATCTCAACCTCGGCGCGTCCATCTGGCGTCAACCTCTGGCTGGGCTCCAAGAAGAAGTCACAACTGTCCCTGCTCAACCGGGGCATGTTGCGGCACCCAGTGTTCGCCGATCCCGAGCGGACCCGCACCTTCACCAAGGCGACGGCCACCAAGAAGGGCATCAAGACGTCGTCCAACACCGTGAGGCAGTGGGCCTGGGTCAACCAGAAGGTCCCCGCCGAGGCGTTCGACGAGGCGCTTCAGCACATCCCGGAGAGCGTCGCGCTGAAGTTCAACGCGGTCATCACCGACATCATGAAGGAGCTTGAACTATGAGCGCTGGATTCATTCTCGACGGCACCCGCTACGAGTGGTTCCCGCTGGACATGATCCAGGTGCGGGAACAGATCCGGGTCGAGCACTGGCTCTCCGGAGGCGGCAAGGAGTACACCGACGCGAAGACGTGGGACGACATCCTCGCCATCGCAGAGGAGATCAACTCCCTGCCCGACTGGCAGGCACAGCAGAAGCACCCGCAGTTCAAGCTCTCGCTCTCCATCACGATCTGGGCCGCGAAGGTCGGCGCAGGCGAGGAGATCTCGCTGGCCGACGCGATCGGCCGTTGGAACTGGGAGCAGCTGGACTTCTGGTCTGACGAGGAGTCCGCGGGAAAAGACCCGGCCGCCCCGTAATCCCGGCAGGACGGTGGCGGCAGCGGCGCACCCAGACCGCCGAGGAACAGATCGATGAGCGGATCGTCTCGGCGCTGATCCTGCTCAACCTCAAGCGGGCAGACATCGAAGGTGTGGCCGTGCGCGACTGGCACGCCTACCGCGATGCGATCGACGAGCATAAGAGGGAGGCGGCACGCAATGGCTGACACCGCCCTCAAGCTCGTCCTGCTCGGTCAGGACAAGACCGCATCGAAGGCGCTGAAGGGCGTCGGCAACGAGGCGGGCAAGACCCACGGCAAGCTCGGCAAGCTCGGCGGGATGGCCAAGGGCGCCGGCATCGCTATTGCCGCTGGACTGCTGGTAGCCGGTGCCGCTGCGGTCAAGTTCGGCGGCGACTCGATCGCCGCATTCCAGGACGCGGACAAGAGCCAGAAGAAGCTTGAGGACGCCTACCGCCGGTTCCCCAAGGTCCAGAACGTCAGCATCGAATCGATGCGGAAGTACAACGACGTCCTCGAACGCAAGCGTGGGATCGACGCCGACGACACCGCGGCGGCCCAGGCTCAGCTCGGCGCCTACAAGCTGACCGGCAAGCAGATCATGGCCATGACCCCGCTACTGCAGGACTACGCAGCGAAGACCGGGAAGGATCTCCCGACCGCAGCGAAGGACCTGGGCAAGGCCGTGATGGGCCAGGGCAAGGCGCTCAAGGGTCTGGGCATCAACTTCAAAGACGCCAAGGACCCGGCGAAGAACTACGCGCAGGTCATGGCTGGACTGAAGGACAAGGTTGGCGGCTTCGCTGACTCGGTCCCGACAGCCGAGAAGAAGTCCAAGATCCTGGCCGCTACCTTCGGCAACCTGCAGGAGTCGGTGGGCGAGAAGCTGCAGCCCGCGCTGCTCGGACTGATGGACGCCGGGCAGGGCGTGATCGACTGGCTCGACGCGAACCCGGCCGTCGCCAAGGGTGCCTCGGCAGCGTTCGACCTGGTCGGCTCGGCGCTCGGTGGACTGTGGGACATCATCCGCAAGTACGTCCTCCCCGGCCTCGCCTTCCTCGTGCGCGGTTTCGCACAGGGCGTCAGTGGCGTCCGAATGATGCTTGAGGCGCTCGGCAAGATCCCCGGCTTCGAGTGGGCCACGAAGGCCGCCGAGCAGGTCGGCGCGATCGAGTCCTCCCTCAAGACCGTCGCTTCCGGCATGGAGGCGCTGTCCCGAGAGCCGAAGGTCGACACCGGCGCCGTGATCGCCAAGCAGCAGGTGAAGGAACTCGACAAGCAGATCAAGGGCTTGAAGGGCAAGCAGGTCGAGGCCAAGGCCAAGGGCGACACGAAAGAGGTCGACAAGCTCCAGAAGAGGATCGACAAGCTCAAGGGCAAGAAGATCGACATCAACGCCCACGTCCGCAAGACCGGCATCAACGGCATCCGGGTCCGGGACATCGGCGTCAGTGGCGGCAAGCGAATCTCGGTCTACGCCTCTGGCCACCCGTCCACCCCGGGCGGCATGGCGTGGGTCGGTGACGCTGGCCCGGAGTTGCTGGAGCTGCCTACCGGTTCCCGGGTTCACAGCAACGGCCAGTCCCGTGCACTGGCCGGCCAGTCCGGCGGCAGCAGTGGCCCTGTGATCCAGGCCAACTTCTCCGGTCGGGCGGCGCCGCCCAAGGAGTTCGCCAAGTACATCGAATCCGAGCTCTACAAACTGTGGCGCTCGAACGGGCGCAAGTTCCGCTGGGATCGCTGAGACCGTGAGGGGATGACGTGACCGGTGTTCCTGAAGTCATCCTCGAACAGTGGATCGGTGGGGGCTGGGTCGACCTGACCTCTCGGCTGGCTGCGTTCTCCGACTGGGGCACCCCGATGCAGATCACCCGTGGCGTCGGAGATGCGGGCGACGTGACCACCGGGTCGTTCACGCTGACACTGGAGAATGACGACGGCGCGCTGACCCCCGGCAGGGCGGCCAGCTCGTACTACCCGAACCTGACCCGGTTCCGTCCGATCCGGCTGCGCGCCTACCTCAACGGGGCGTGGCGGGGACGCTTCTACGGCTTCGTCGACGCCGAGCCGCTGGCCTGGCTGAACGGGCCCGCAACCGAGTGTGTCGTGAACCTGTCCTGCACAGACGTGTTCGGCCTGGTCGCGGAGAAGACGCTGCGCTCGGTGGCCGTTGAGGCCACGGCAGCCCGTGGGCCGCTGGCCTACTGGCCGCTGACGGATTCGGACATCTGCGCCGAGCAGTCCGGCAACCAGTCGCGCGTTCCGCTGCCCCCGACCACGGTCGGCTCCGACGGGGAAATCTCGTTCGGTGGCGGCGTCGTGCTGCCCACCGACAGTGCCGGTGGCGTCGTGTTCGCCGATGGCGTGAAGCGCGACGGCTACCTGCGGACGAATGTGGGCATCGACCTTCCCACGTCGTGGTCACTGTCGGTGTTCCCGACCCCGGCGACAGCGCCGAAGGACGGCTACGTCGTGCAGATCGGCACCGACTCCTACAGCGTCGGCATCTGGTACGACTCCAGCACCAAGAAGTTCTCCGCGATCGAGACCATGCAGGACTCCTCCGGCGACCCGATCGATTACGTGATGTCGACCTCTACCTCCGCGTGGGGCGGCGGCATGGAGACCCTGACCGTCACGTCCTCGACGGTGAAACTGGGCAGCTCCGGCACCACCGGATCGCGCCACAACTCCGACCGCATGTACGACTCGCTGGTGAGCGTCGGCGCCGGTATGTGGGTCGAGTCGGGCCGCTCCTCCATGTACGACGGCGAGGTCAAGCACCTGGCCCTGTGGTCGGGCACTGTCCCCGCCAACCTCGACACCGACACCCTGACCGGGCCGTACGTCATGTTCACGATGTCCTCGGCTGTCGCGGCCGTCATGACCTGGGCGGGACGTCCGGTGACGGTCGTTACGCAAGGCAGTGACCAGCCCGTGGTGATGGCCAAGCTCGAAGGCACCACCGCACTGGATCAGCTCAGCTCCTACGCGCGAGGGTCGCTGTCCCGGATCTTCGTCGACGGCGACGGCAATGTCGTGGTGTCGGCGTGGGACTACAACCCGACGCCGGTCATCGCACCGGCTGCTGAGATCGATCCCGCCGTCGAGTGGGGCGCAGATCCCACCGGCGACGTGGAGAGTGCCGTCATGACGTGGCCGGACGGGACCACCTACACCGCGACCAGCTCGACCGGTGCCGGGCAGGCTGACCTGCCCGGCGTGCTGCCTGCATCCGCTGGGCAGTCGGTGTCCGACTGGGTTGCCGTAGCCTCGACCTCGCAGCCTCGGTTCCCGGCCGCACCGTTCGACATCCTCACGCTGGACGGTGTAATCCTGGGACTCATTGACGGCGACATCAGCGCTGACGGCTCGATTGACGGCGACACCAGCGCGGGCGGCACCGTCGACGGGGGTACCGAGCATGGGCTGAGCGTGACCCGGATGGTACTTGCCGACATCGGCGCAGTCCTCGACATTCCCGGCCTTCCCGCGCAACTGCCATCCACCACAGAGACTGGCGTCGTCGACTCGATCATCGAAACCCTTGGCATTGCCGAGTGGACGCTCCAGTTCACCACCGCGGCCGACCTGCGCGACCGGCTGCTGGTCGTGGGTGACACGGTTCGGGGAATCGTCGGAGGCGGACGGCTTGCTGCACCGCTCGGCCCGGTCGTCACTCCCGGATCGGCATGGACGGCAGGGGAGGCGATCACAGCAGCAGACCTGAATGCCTCGGCCTACCAGGGCGGGGCGATGCAGTCCGGCGGGGTCACTGTGACCCCGGTGGCCAACACCCCCACCTCGCTGGCCGTCACCTTCGGTACGCCGTTCACGACAACGCCCCGCGTGGTCGCTACACCGGACACCAGCCACCCCGGCGATGAGGTGCTGGGCGTATCGGTGTCGGGCGTCTCGACGACCGGCTTCACCGTTTGGGTCTACCGCACCAGTACCGCCGCGTTCCCGGTCCGCTGGGCCGCTGTCGCCTAGGAGGAGCCAATGACCTACACGTTCACCGACGGCGAGGTAGCCACCGCAGCCAAGCTCAACCAGATCATCCCCGGCCGGCTCACGCAGGCCGGGGTCGCCCGAGTCAAGCCGGTTGCCAACACCCCGACCTCGGCGTGGGTGGCATTCCCCTCGGAGTTCCCGACAATCCCGCAGGTGATGGTCACGGCAAACACCACCGTGATCGGTTCCACCGTCAAGGGCGTCAGCGTCTCCAACGTCACAACCAAGGGCTTCCTGCTGTGGGTGTACCGCACCGACACTGCCGGCACCTACGTGTCCTGGCAGGCGTTCGCGGCGGGCGCAGCGTTCACCGATGGACAGTTCGCCTACGCCGGGGTGCTGGGGCAGTCAGCCGCCGCGCTGGTAGCGAAGGCGGGGGTTATCAACATCACCCCCGTGGCCAACACCCCCACCTCGCTGGCCGTCACCTTCGGTACACCATTCGCCGCTACCCCCACCATCATCGCCTGCCCGGTCACCACGGTGCCCGGGTCGGTGGTGAAGGGGGTGGCCGTCACATCAGTAACCCGAACGGGCTTCACGGGATGGATCTACCGCACAAGCGCGACCCCCGTCGACGTCGCCTATATCGCAATGGGAAGGCTGTAGCCGATGACCGAGCACAAGACGATGCTTCAGATGGGGAGTTCCGCCTCCGCTCTTGCATCCGCCAACCCGACCCCCGATGCCCGGCAGTTGGTGGTCGAGACGGACACCGGAATGGTGAAGGTGGGCGACGGCGCACGGTCCTACAACTCCCTGCCTTACGTCGCCATGCAGGCCCCGATGCCCACTGGGAACCGCACGACCGACACGGCCAACCTGCAGGCGTTGGTGACCGCCGCCGAAGCAACCAACGGAACCATCTTCCTGCAGGCCGGCACCTACGCCGCCGACATCGTCACCAGCGGTGGACTGTCGCAGCCGCGCATCATCGGCAAGGGCTACCGCATCACGCAGATTGACGGGACGATCAAGTTCGCCGGCACCCCCGGCTCGTTCTCCGGCGGATATCTGTCCGACTTCGGGTTTGTCGGCACTCGTTCGGCCGGTGTGGCGTTCCTCACCCTGTCGGGAACGATCGGCGTCAAGTGGGACCGGATCCGCATGTCGGGCTCGGCAGACGTTGGCATCCTGTTCCTGAACGATGCCAGCCATGCTTTCACCGAAACGTGCTCAGGTCAGGTGGACATCGAGGTTGGCATCAAGACGGCGGTCGAGTACCGGGTTTCTGGTGGGGATGCGAGCTTCCACGGCTGCGGGCTCAACGATGGCTCCACGATCAACCAGGCCGCCGGGGATACGGGGCCGAAGATCCTTGTCGGCACGGGCGCCAATCCGTACAACGCGCCCCTGTCCGTCCTGATCTGGGCGCGTACATCCGTTCCGCTGATCGCCCATCAGGGCCTCGCTACGGCCAACTTCTACGGGAACGTGCGTGTCGAGTCGTTCGGCGGAACGTGCGTCATTGGCGACACGGCGCAAAAGAACATCATCCTTGCGGGAACCCTGTCCACCCTGGGCGGGCTGGTGAAGAACGGCAGTTTGCTTGTAGGCCAATCGGCGGAAACGAACTCGGATCGCACCATCCTTTCTCAGGGTGGGGCACGGGTCTCCGTGCAGCCCGGGAACGTGATGCGTACCGGCATCGAAGGCGTCCCGGAATGGGTTCCGCCCGTGCGCACGAACCATGTCACCGATCCACTGGTTGCCGATTCGGCGACCTATTGGATGGGGCTGAACAGTGCCGCCGTTGCGAAGGTCACCACGGGCGTTCTCGGCTACGGCAGTGCCCTCAAGGTTTCGCTGGCCTACGGTGGCGGCGGCGACCAGGGCGCACGGTACGCCATCGACGCGGCCGGGCTGACGGCGGGCCAGAAGAAGACGGTCGCCTTCGATCTCTACTGCACGACGGGCTTCTCCATGTGGTGCGGGGCATGGTTCGAGTGGACCGCCGGGGGGCACACGGATGTCGGCGAGTCGACGGGTGACGGGAACGTCACCTACGTTCTGCCCGGTCAGCGGGTGCGCGTCGTGCGTCAGGTCATCGTTCCCAGTGGGCACGCGCTCTCCCGGGAGGGGTTCTACTTCAAGGCCATCCTGCCTTCCGAGATCCCGGTTGGCGGCGCAGACGTCTACGTGAGCAACTGCATCATCGAGGACGGCTGGACTTCTGGATCGCTCTTCTATGGCGGGGATTCCATCGGCACCGTGTGGGCCGGCACCGTCAACGCCTCCCAGTCGACCCAGTCGTCCACCCGCGCCAAGGCCACGATCGGTATCTCCGCCGATGTGGTCGTGCCAACCACGGCAGCAGCTATGGCGACAATCAGTGCGGACATGCTGGCCGGCCCCGCCGTGGTGCACTGCGTCGGGACGGTGGCCAACGGCGCATCGGGCGCACTCCAAGGCGCGGACATCTCCGTCCGCCGCGACGGCACCACGCTGGGGCTGGGCGACTACTACACGCTGCCGCATGTTGCCGGGAAGGTTCCCGGCCAGCAGTTCCATTACGTCTTCGACGTGACGGAGACTGCCGGCGCTCACACCTACGCACTCTGGGCTGGCGCGTCCACCGCCTCCGCGGTCGTGCTGCGCAACGTGCGCGTCTGGGTAGAGCAGGCGATCTGATGGCCATCCTCGAAACCACGCCGGTAGTCGAGAACCTTCCCGTCTGGGTGTGGTTCTGCGGCCTACTGGTGACCTCACTCCTCGGCCCGGCAACGGTCGCCTGGATCAACAACAAGAAGATCCGGGCCGAGGCCAAGTCCACCCGCGACGACGTGGCTGAGATCAAGGAGCAGGTCAAGAACACGCACGAGTCGAACCTGCGGGCAGACATGGACCTCACCCGGGGCATCGCCACCGAGTCGAAGGAGGAGGCGACCGAGGCCAAGGAGTCGTCCCACCGCACTGAGCGGCTGGTCAAGGACCTGATGACCTCGATCCGTGCGCTCGAGCACTCAATGGACCGCCGCCAACAGCAGGCAACCAAGGATCTGGGCGAGGTCCGCGAGGACCTGGGCTCACACCTCAAGGAGGTTCCCCAGATCCTCGAGGACGCCTTCAAGCGGCACGCCGCAGACTGCAAGGGCCTGCCGAAGCCTCCCACCCATACCGCCTGACCTACCCACTGTCGAACCCCTGAGAGGGGGCGCTTTCGCATGTCTGAAACCAAGCGCACCGCCGTCATCGACACTGCTGGCCACACCCTGCGCGGCGACGTCGCAGCGGCCTACCTGCGCGCGATCGCCGCAGGCATGCCGACCGGTGGCGTCGATGTCTTCCAGCGCACGATGGCCGAGCAGAAGGCGCTCTACGACCGCTACCTGCTCGGCGGCTCGATCGCAGCCAAGCCGACGTGGCACGCCCCGCACATCGACGGCCGGGCCATGGACTTCCACACCACCACGGCGGGCCAGTACGTCCCGTCCAAGGCGTTCTCGTGGGCCATGCGCGGCGCTGAGGGATCGAGCAAGCCCAAGGCTGGCGAGAAGCCCCGGATCCGCGAGTTCGGCTTCTACCGGTCCGTGCCGTCCGAACGGTGGCACCTCGAGTACGACCCGAAGCTGGACAAGCACCGTAGCGCCGACCTCGCCGCCCGGCTGAAGGCTCTCGGGTTCGCCAACCTCAAGGCGTTCCAGAAGGCCAACGGGCTGGAGCCCGACGGCATCGATGGCCCGATCACGTGGGCCGCCCTGCTCGGCTCGCTCATCATCACCACCCCAATCCCGGACCCGACACCTGAGCCCGTCCCGGTGGGTCCCGTCGACTTCCGAGCGGCGACGTACAACGCGCAGCTGCAGCACTTCGGTGGCGGCTCTGACAGCGCCGATGCCACGTTCGTGGATGAGGTCCTCAACGCCTCCGTGCTGGCCTGTCAGGAGGTCGACGAGAGCGCGCGCACCAGCATCCGCGAGGCGACCGACTGCAAGGTCTGGGCGTACAAGACGCTCGGCCTGTTCTGGTACCCCGGCAAGTACTCCAACGGGCCCCGGATCGAGGTCGACTTCAAGACCCCGTACCACGGCATGATCGGCACCGAGCTGACCAGCCTCAAGAACGGCAACACGTTCGTCGCAGCCTCGGTCCACATCCGTCCCCGGGCTGCGTTCACGTCGGACGTGGCGGCGAAGGTCGGGAAGCTGGCCGACATCGCCCGAGTGATCGCCGCCCTTCGGAAGTATCCGAGGGTGCTGGTCGGCGGCGACTTCTCCAGCGATGCACGAGCCCTGATGGAGAAGGCCGGCTACCGGCTCGTCACGCCGTACGTCGACACCTACGACAAGCCTGGGACGCAGCGCCTGGACTTCATCTTCGAGCGTGGCCTCGACGACCGCACCGGCGGCTCCGAGCACCCCACGAGCTCGTCCGACCACGACGGCATGGTCGCCAACCTCACCCTGCCCGCACCCATCAGCACCAACTAGGAGAACCCAATGGCAACCA
>Ga0302298_10000127_pt1 | contig 16361 bp, 17 predicted proteins | sample III_Fen_N3_3_FD_198757 | JGI IMG/M metagenome (GOLD analysis project Ga0302298, IMG submission 198757) | Peat permafrost microbial communities from Stordalen Mire near Abisko, Sweden - III_Fen_N3_3 | ecosystem: Environmental > Terrestrial > Soil > Wetlands > Permafrost | place: Sweden: Abisko...
ATGAACTCCCCGTCCTCCGCTACAAGAGCCCGCAACTCCTTGCTGGGCTTGAACACCGGCACGGGGCGGGCTGCAACTTCCACCGGCTCGCCGGTTCGCGGATTGCGCGCCATGCGCGTCTTCCGCTTCCGGATCTTGAAGGTGCCGAAACCGCGTACCTCGATGTTGTGCTGCTCTTTGAGGGCATGCTTCACGGCATCGAGAAACGCATCGACGACGCGGGCACAGTCCTTCTTCGAGATCATCGGGCCCGATGTGCGGGCAATCGATGCCGTGACCTGCTCGACAAGATCGGCTTTGGTCATGCATCCCCCGGGAAAGGCAACATGTGGCTCACAGAGGCAATGCTCAGGTGAGCAGCGGCTCGTTAAAGCAGCCCCATATGAGGCCGATTCTAGGAGCTTAAGTGTTGTCTGTCAAGGGGTTGGGGGTTTTGGGGCCTCAACCGAGCAGTGCGCGGCGGAACTGGTCGAAGTGCGGATAGGCGTCATGCGGACCCGGAGCAGCCTCCGGGTGATACTGCACGGCGAACACTGGAAGCTCGCGATGACGGAGTCCCTCGACGGTGCCGTCGTTCAGATTGATGTGCGTAACCTCCAGGTCTGGCGCCCCTGGAATCCCGTTTTCGTCTCCCGAAACGGCGAATCCATGGTTCTGCGTCGTGATAAGCACATGCCCTGTCAGGAGATCACGCACCGGATGATTTCCGCCACGGTGCCCGTAGGGCAGCTTCACCGTTTCGCCCCCGAACGCCAGCCCGATCAACTGGTGTCCCAGGCAGATTCCGAAGGTCGGGATCCGGTCCTGGGCCAGTTCCCGAATCGTCCCAAGCGCGTAAGTCACTGCGGCTGGATCGCCTGGACCATTCGACAGGAAGATCCCCTTTGGCTTCATCGCCCGCACCTGCTCCGCGGTCGTTTCGGCCGGCACCACCGCGACCTTCATCCCCTGGTCGACCAGCATCCGCACGATGTTCCGCTTCATCCCGTAGTCGAACGCCACCACGAGCGGGCCCTCGCCCTCCACATGGGTGGCCTCTATCGTCGCCCTGGAGGCCAGGTCCAGCCCTTCCATCGACGGAGAGGCCATCAGCTGCCGCATGAGCTCAGGCGTGGGCTCAGTGCCCTCGGCGATCACGCCGCGCATTGCGCCACGTTCCCGCAGGTGCCGCGTGAGTCGCCGCGTGTCGACGCCTTCGATCAGCGGGACACTTGCCTCCGCAAGCCATTCTCCGAGGCCCATTTCCGCACGCCAGCTGGAGAAATTTCGAGTGAGTTCCCGGCAGACGACCCCGCTCACCTGGGGACGCTGGGATTCCATGTCCTCAAAGTTCACCCCGTAGTTGCCGATCATCGGGGCGGTCATGACGATGATCTGCCCGAGGAAGCTCGGGTCAGTGAACGTTTCCTGATAGCCGGTAAGATTGGTGGTAAAAACCACTTCACCGAAGGTGGGAATGATGGAACGTGGCGCCGTACCGGCGAACCACGCTCCATCCTCGAGCAGGACGAACGCCGGAGTTTCCGCCACTATGCTCGGGGTTCCGTGCTCGTGGCCATCACTTCGACGCGGGCGCCGGTGTGGCTGGAGTCGTCGTTGCCGGGGCCGGTGCAGTCGCTGCGGGCGCCGCCGCGCCCGGTGCCGCCGTTCCCGGGGCCGGGGTCAGGCCCTGCAGCGGTGACGGACCGGTTGGTGCCTCGCTCGTCGGCGGCGCCGACTGGCGCAGCTGCTGCTGCAGGTCGCTGCCGGCCGGCCCACGATGCATGACCGAGAGCAGGAGCGACAGTGCGAGAAAGATCCCGCCGCACCACCAGGAAAGTTTGGTCAGTATGGTGACAGCCTGACGCCCGCCCAGCACCGACTCGGTGCCTGCGCCACCCATCGTGGCGAGGCCGCCGCCCTGCCCTGCCTGCAGCAGCACGACAGCCGAGAGCAGAAGCGCGTCGAGGATCAGGAGCACCAGCAGAAACGTGTACATGGTCAGTCCCAGTGGATGAAAAAGCCCTCAAACCTAGTCACCGATTGGGCTTGGGGCAACGAGCCTAGGTTCCCGCCGCCACGAGGCTGGCCCACCCCTCCGGCTCCAGGCTCGCCCCGCCCACCAGGACGCCGTCGATCTCCTCTTCGGCCAGCAGTCCGGCGACGTTGGCGAGATTGACGGACCCACCGTACAGCACCGGCACCCGTCCCGGCACGCGGTGTTCCTGAAAGACCGACCGGATGACGCGATGCACTTCGGCCGCATCCTGCGGCCGCGCGACCCGCCCGGTGCCAATGGCCCACACCGGCTCGTACGCGACGAGGAGTTCCGATGCCTCGGTGACGGTGAGCTCGGTGAGCACCGCCCGAACCTGGCGCCGCACCACGTCGCTGGTGTGTCCCGCCTCCCGTTCCGGCAGCTTCTCACCCACGCACAGCATCGGCACCAGGCGCTGCGCGATGAGCGCCTTCACCTTTCTCGCGGTCTCCGCATCCGTCTCACCGAAAACGTGACGGCGCTCCGAGTGGCCTACCAGCGCGCCCTTCCCGCCGCACCCGGCGACCATGAGTGGTGAGGTCTCGCCAGTGAAGGCCCCCTTCGCTTCCCAGTACACGTTCTGCGACCCGACCGCGATGTCAGGCCGCCGAGCGAACGCTTCAGCCGTTGCCGCCAGTGACACCGACGGAGGGTAGAACCAGAGATCGCGCGCCGGGTTGGGCGACGAGATCTCCTGGAACCTGAGCGCAAACGTCGTCGCCGCCATCGGATCGTGGTGCATCTTCCAGTTGGCGGCGAAGATCCGCTTTCGCATCAGGCGTCATCCAGCGCAGCAACGCCCGGCAGCACCTTCCCCTCGAGGAATTCGAGGGCCGCGCCACCGCCGGTCGACACGTGCGTCATCTTGTCCTCGAGACCCGCCACCGCCACCGCCGCCGCCGAGTCGCCACCACCGACCACGGTGACCGCACCCTTTGCCGTCGCCGCCGCCATGGCATTCGCCACCGCCAGCGTGCCGTGATCGAACGGCGGCGTCTCGAACACCCCCATCGGCCCGTTCCATACCACGGTACCCGCGCCGACGATCCGCTTCGCGAAATCACCCTCCGTCGCCGGGTCGATGTCGAACATCGCCCAGCCCGCGGGGATCTGGTCGCGCGGCACCGCGCGGGTCGGCACACCCACCTCCAGCTTCTGCGCGATCACCGCTCCGCTCGGCAGCACCAGCTTCTTCCCCGCCTTCTGCATCAGGTCGCGCGCCATGTCCACGCGCTCCGCCTCCACCAGCGAGTTGCCCGTCTCGAGCCCCATCGCGCGGAAGAAGGTGCACGCCATTGCGCCGCCGATGAGGATCTCGTCCACCTTCGGCAGCAGCGCCTCGATCAGGTCGATCTTGCCGGAGATCTTGGCGCCCCCGAGCACTGCGACAAACGGCCGCTTCGGCTTGTCCAGCGCGTCGCCCAGGTACTTGAGCTCCTGCTCCATGAGGAAGCCCATCACCGCGGGCTTGAGCACGCGCGCCACACCCTCCGTGCTGGCGTGGGCCCGGTGCGCCGACCCGAAGGCGTCGTTCACGTACAGGTCACCCAGCTTCGCAAACTGCCGTGCCAGCTCCGCCGAGTTCTCTTCCTCTCCCGGGAAGAACCGGGTGTTCTCGATGACCGCCACGCCGCCGCGCGGCAGGCGCCTGCTGGCCGTGATCGACGCTTCGGTAAACGGATCGGTGATCAGTTCCACCGGTGCGCCGAGCAGCTTCTCGAGCTCGCGTACGACCGGCGCGAGCGAGAATTCAGGTGACGGCCCCTTCTTGGGGCGCCCGAAGTGCGACATGAGTATGACGCGGGCGCCCTGGTCGCGCAGGAACTGGATCGTCGGCAGCGCCGCCCGGATCCGGGTGCTGTCGGTGACGACCCCATCCTTCACCGGACAGTTGAAGTCGACGCGGACCAGTGCGCGCTGGCCATCGAGCGCGCGCTGGTTCTCGAACGACGTGGTCGCGATGCCGCGAAGACCCCGCTTCACCTGGAGCCGAGATACCGAATCAGGTCCACGCAGCGCGCCGAGTAGCCCATCTCGTTGTCGTACCACGAGGTGATGTTGACGAGGGTCCCGTCCACCACGTTCGTGCTGAGCAGGTCAATCGTGCTGGACGAGAGGTTGCCGATGTAGTCCACCGACACCAGCGGTTCGTTGCTCACGGCGAGAACGCCCTTGAGCGCGCCGTTGGCCGCCTTGATGAACGCCGCATTCACTTCCTCCGCGGTGACCTTCCGCTCCACCGTAGCGGACAGCATCACCACCGAGACATCCGGCGTCGGCACCCGCAGCGACACGCCGTCGAGCTTTCCCTTCAACTCCGGGATCACCAGGCTGGTTGCCTTGGCGGCACCGGTGCTGGTGGGGATGATCGACACTGCGGCCGCACGCGCGCGGCGGAGGTCCTTGTGTGGCAGGTCCAGGATCTGCTGGTCGTTGGTGTACGAGTGCACCGTCGTCATGAAGCCGTTCACGAACCCGAACTCGTTCCGCACCACGTGCACCACCGGCACCAGGCAGTTGGTGGTGCAGCTGGCGTTGGAGATGACGTGGTGCTTCGCCGGGTCGTACTTCGTGTGGTTGACGCCGTAGACGATGGTGATGTCGTCGCCCTTGGCCGGCGCGGAGATGATCACCTTGCGGGCACCGGCGTCGAGGTGCTTCGCCGCCTGGTCGCGGTCGGTGAAGCGGCCGGTGGACTCGAGCACGATGTCGACGCCGAGTTCCTTCCACGGCAGCTTGGCGGGATCCTTCTCCGAGAGCACCCGCATCCGGTCGCCGTCCACGAGCAGGGCGTCGCCCGCCGCTTCGACAGTGCCCGTGAAGCGGCCGTGCACCGAGTCGTACTTGAGCAGGTGCGCCAGCGTCGCCGTGTCGGTCAGGTCGTTAACCGCCACGAAGTCGATGTCCCTGATGCCCTGCTGCTTTGCCGCCCGCACGACATTGCGACCGATGCGACCGAACCCGTTGATCCCGACCTTGAGCGCCATCACTCTCTCCCGTGTATGAGCCCGGACGGGCGGCGTGCCCGTCACACCGAAAATTCCACCGGCAGCGGCGCCCTGGCGAATGTCACCGCCTCAACCCGCGCCGCTCCCGCCTGCACCAATGCCGTCGCCGCCGCCGTCAGGGTGGCACCGGTGGTGCACACATCATCCACGAGCACAAATGTACCCTGCACCGCCGCTGGGGCCATGAATGCACCCGACACGTTGGCGGCGCGGGCCTCAGGCGCGAGCGTGGTTTGCGTCGGTGTCTCCCGCGTGCGCTGCAGCGCGAGCTCCGCCAGCACGAGGCCAGTCACCGTCGCCAGCGAGCCGGCCAGCGTCGCGGCCTGGTTGTAGCCCCGCTTCCTCAGGCGCTTTCGGGAGAGTGGCACCGGGACGAGCACCGCGCCCCGCGTGAGGGGCTCGAGTCCTCGCATCGCCACCGCCATCGCCGCTGCCACGCCGGGCCAGCCGTTGTACTTCAGGTGATGCACCGCCTCGCGCGCCGAACCGGTGAGCCACACCGCGCTGCGCACGCGACCGAGCGTGTCGGGCCACCCGGCGCAGAAGCGGCACGCCACGTCCACGAGACCCGGCTGGCCGCACCGATCGCACCAAGGCGGCGGAACCGCGCGCCATCGCGCCCGGCAGAGGGGGCAGATGAGGCCATCCCACTCCCGCGCCGGCATTGCGCTTCGGCACAGCAGGCACTCGCCCGGAAGGAAGAACCGTTCCAGCGCCCGTACAACGGGAACGGCATCAGCCCAGCGCGGCATGGACGGCGGCCCGCATTGCCTCGAGCGGCGGCTGCTTTTCCCGATACCACCGCGAGAAGGCCGCCGCACCCTGCCGCACCAGGACTTCGCGCCCGTCGGCCGCAGCGAGTCCCCTCGCCCGCGCACGCCGCACCCAGCCCGTCTCACCCCGCGCATAGACCAGGTCGAGGGCCGCGACGGCCTTTGGCGCCGCTCCAGCGGAGATGGGATCGGGGTCGCCGGCGCCGAGCCCAAGCGGCGTTGCGTTGATCAGTACGCGGCAGTCAGCCGCCTCGGCAGCCCGCACCCCGAGCGCTTCGCGCGCCCAGCTCATGAATTCCGCCGCTCGCTCGGCATCGCGCGACGTGACGGCAATCGCCGCATTGCGCTCCCGTGCCGCGGCCACCACCGCACGCGCCGACCCACCGGTGCCAGCCACCAGCCAGGGACCGTCGGGCGCACGGAGCCGGTCGAGCGCGGCGAGTATGCCCTCGATATCGGTGTTGTCGCCGATGACGGGCGCACTGCCACCACCGTCGCTCCAGAAGGTGTTGCAGGCGTCGATGGCCCGCACCCACGATGACGGCTGGGCGGCAGACCTCGCGGCGAGTGACTTGTGCGGAATAGTGACGTTGCCGCCACCGCCCGCCATGGCGAGCGAGGCCATCAGCCCCGGCAATTCCGCCGCGGAGCAGCGAAGCGGCACATACACCGCGTCCAGGCCGAGCAGCCGGAAGGCAGCGTTCTGCATCATCGGTGACAGCGAGTGTGCCACCGGATCGCCGAGAATGGCGAAGACGCGCGTCCGGCCGCTTACCCTCATGCGATGCGCTCGCGCTCGAGGCGCTGTACGGTGGCGGCGAGAAGGCTCTTCAACTGGATGTACGTGTTCCGGTAGTCGCTGAGGCTGCCACCGTACGGATCGGCCACCTCGGCGGCAGCGCCACTCCGGCCGGCATACTCGCCGAGCAGGAACGCCCGGTCGCCATAGCCGAGGTCGCCCAGCCGCTGCCGATGCGACCGGGACATCGTAAGCATCAGGTCGGCGGAACTCGCCAGTTCCGGCGTCAGGATCTGCGCCCGGTGTGCGGACAGGTCCACCCCGTCCTCCAGCGCCACGAGGTAGCTGCCCTCAGAGGCTGGGGCGCCCGCAAAGGCGCCGGTGCCCGCCGACGCAACCGTGATCCCCTCGATGCGGCGCTCATCGAGGAGGCGGCGCAGCAGCGCTTCGGCGAGTGGGCTCCGGCAGGTGTTGCCGGTGCAGACGAATAAGACCTTCACGGGGCAAGTCTCCCGACCATGCGGCGCAACTCGGCGCGCGGAATGGCACCCTCCCGGATGATACGCGGGAGCGGCCCGGTACAGTCCACCAGTGTTGACGGGGGCACATTGCCCAGGACCCCGCCATCCAGCACGAGCAATTCCCCCGACGCCTCCGCCTCGCCGAACGTGGCCACGATACCATCCACTCCCGGCGCAGTTGGATTCCCGGGCCGGTTGGCCGACGTGGAGGTGAGCGCGTGCCCCATGAGACTGATCATGAGTGCGATCTCGCGCTGCGACGTGTGCCGCACCGCGATGCCGCCCTCGGCACCACGCAGCTCCGGTGGCAGTCGCCCTTCCCCGCCAGGGAGCACCAGTGTGAGCGGGCCGGGCCAGCACGCATCGGCCATGGCGCGCGCGGCAGCGTTGAAGTCAAGTGAATACTCCTCGGCCATCCGTCGACTCGACACCAACAGCAGGAACGGCTTCCTGGGCGGACGCCCCTTGAGACGTGCCAGGCTCGCCAGCGCCTCCCGGTTTGGCGCCGACCCGAGTCCGTACACGGTCTCGGTCGGATAGGCGAGCAGCTTTCCCGCCGCCAGGTGGGCGGCGACAATCGGCGCGGCGGCGCGCGCGTCATCGGCCGAATGGAACGGCAGGATCACGTGGCGCGCACCGCCAGGTAATCCGCCAGGGCGAGATCCTCCGGCGTCGTCACCTTCAGGTTCCCTGGATCGCCCGTCACCAGCCGCACCGTGCCGCCCGCCTGTTCCACCAGCGCCGCATCGTCGGTGGCGCTTCGCCCCCCACGGGGCCCCCGCGCACGCGCAGCTGCGTGGGCATCCTCGAGCATGCGCCGCGGAAACCCCTGCGGCGTCTGGGCGCGGCGCAGGTTGTCCCGCGGCACCGTCCGCGCAACACGCCCCGGATCCGCAGCGTCTGTTTCCTTGATCGTATCGGTGACCGGGAGGGCCGGCACGACGGCGTGGCCCGCCCGGGCGCCGCTGATGACGCGGTCGATCAGCAGCGCATCGACAAAGGGACGCGCCGCATCATGGACCAGCACGAGCGCACACGCATCTGGCAGCGCCGCCAGGCCGGCCGCCACTGAATCAGCGCGTTCGGTGCCGCCGGCGACCACCGAAAGCATGTTCCCTACGTGGGGGAGGAGCCACTCAGGCGGGGCGACCGCGTCCGCAGCACGCAGCACCACCGCAATGTGCGCGACCGCCGGATGGCGCGCGAAGGGCCGGATGGCCCGCAGCAGCATGGGAATGCCGGCGATCTCGAGGAACTGCTTGGGCGTGTCGCTGCCGATCCGCGTTCCCTGACCCGCGGCAACGATGACGACACCGACGTCACGCGGCGAGGGCACGCGCCAGGTCGCCGATGTGTTCGAGACGGACGAGCGTAACGCCTGGCGTCGTCAGCGACGCCTGCGTGGCGCCGAAGACCCGGGTAAAGCCGAGTCGCGCCGCCTCGGCGACGCGCCGTTCGAGGCCGGCGGTGGGGCGGATCTCGCCGCCAAGCCCGATTTCGCCGAGGAAGAGTGCGTCAGCGGGTGCAGGCCGGTTGTTCAGGCTGGAGAGAAGCGCGGCGGCAATCGCCATGTCGGCGCCGGGCTCCACCAGTCGCACGCCGGCGGTGGCCTGCACGAACACGTCAAGATCGGCGAAGGAAATGCCGGCCCGGCGTTCGAGCACCGCAAGCAGCACCGCCAGCCGGCGCGGGTCGAAGCCCGTCGCCACCCGTTGTGGCGTGCTGTAGCCGGCGCGGGCGGCAAGCGCCTGCACCTCCACCAGCACAGGACGGGTGCCTTCCATCAGCGCTGTCACCGCACTGCCGCTCACGTTCGCGGCCCGCGCGGCGAGGAACAGCGCCGACGGGTTTGCGACCGGCACCAGCCCCTGCTCCGACATCGTGAACACGCCGAGCTCGTCCACCGGGCCGAAACGGTTCTTGGTGGCGCGCAGCAGCCGGTAGTCAAGCGATGTCTCGCCCTCGAAGTAGAGCACCGTATCCACGATGTGCTCCAGCGTCTTCGGACCCGCAATGCCGCCGCCCTTGGTGACGTGACCCACCACCAGCACCGCCGTGCCCGACGCCTTTGCGTAGCGCATCAGGATGCCGGCACACTCGCGCACCTGGCCTACGTTCCCGGGTGCGCTCTCGAGTGAATCGGTGGCAACGGTCTGGATGGAGTCGAGCACCAGCACATCGGCACTGATGGACGCGGCGGCCTCGAGGATCGCCTCGAGCCGCGTCTCGCCGATGGCGTGCACCGCCCCGGCCCCGCCGCCGAGCCGCTCCGCACGCAGCTGCAATTGTTCAGTGGATTCTTCGCCGCTCGCATAGAGCACGATGCGGCCCGACTGCTCGAGTCGCCCCGCCGCCTGCAGCAGGAGTGTGGACTTGCCAATGCCCGGCTCGCCGCCAATCAGCGTGAGTGACCCGGGCACAAACCCCCCGCCCACCACGAAGTCGAGCTCCTTCAGTCCGGTACGCCACCGCTCCAGCGGCGTCGCGGATACGTCGCGCAATCTCTGCGGTACAGTGAAGGCGACCCCGCCCTTCCCGCCCCTCCCGCCGTCCCCGCCTCTGGCCACCACGATCGGTTCCTCGGAAACCGCGTTCCATGCGCCACACCCCTCGCACCGCCCAGCCCACTTCGGGTGCTCGTGGCCGCAATCGGTGCAGCGGTAAACGGAGCGCGGTTTCGCCACTATTCCCCCTCTTCGCGCTGCGTCAGGTTGTCGAAGCGCGTGTACTCGCGGTTCCAGCGCAGGTGGATGTCGCCCGTCGGGCCGTTGCGGTGCTTCGCCAGCATGACCTCGGCCATTCCCTTCTTCGCCTCGTCCTCGCGGTCGTAGTACTCCGGCCGGTGGATGAACATCACCAGGTCGGCATCCTGCTCGATGGCACCCGAGTCGCGCAGGTCGGAGAGGATCGGCTTCCGGTCGCCGCCCCGCTGCTCCGACGCCCGGCTGAGCTGCGACAGCGCGATGACCGGGATGCTGAGTTCCTTCGCCAGCCCCTTGAGCGACCGCGAGATGTCCGAGATCTCCTGCACCTTGTTGTCGGCGTACTCCGGGCTCCGCATGAGCTGCAGGTAGTCCACCACGATCATCTGGATGTCGCTGTCGGCCTTGAGCCGCCGAGCCTTGGAGCGCATCTCCAGCAGCGTCAGCGCCGGGGTGTCGTCGATCCACACCGGGCAGCTCTGCAGTACGCCCGCCGAGCGCGCGAGCTTGGTGAAGTCGAAGTCGCGCAGCATCCCGCGCCGAACCAGCGAACTGTCCACGCGTGCCTCGGCGGTGAGCATGCGCTGCACCAGCGCTTCCTTCGACATTTCCAGCGAGAAGACCGCGACCCCATAGCCCTCCACCGCGGCGTGCGTCACAATATTCAGTACGAACGCCGTCTTGCCCATCGACGGTCGTGCCGCGAGGATCGACAATTCCGCCGGCTGGAAGCCCGACGTCAGGTTATCCAAGTCTGTGAAACCGCTCGGCACTCCGGTAATCGATTTGCCACTCTTCTGGAGCGTTTCGATGCGCTCCATGGTGGGCCACAGCATTTCCTTGAGCCGGGTGAAGCCCTCGTCCCGGCGCTGCTGGCTCACCTGGAAGATCCGTGACTCGGCCACGTCCAGCAGCTCGTTCGCGGTGGTGTGGCCGCCGTACGCTTCCGTGATGATCCCCGTCGCCGTCTCGATCAGGCGGCGGAGGATTGCCTTTTCGCGAACGATGCGGGCGTGGAACTCGACGTTGGCGGCGGTGGGAACGACGTCGGCGAGTTCGGCGATGTAGTCATAACCGCCCACACCCTCGAGCTCACCGCGCCGCGTGAGTTCGTCCCGGAGCGTGATGTGGTCGATGACACTGCGGCGCTCGGTGAGGGCCACCATGGCGCGATAGAGGCGGCGATGCGCCTCCTTGTAGAACATCTCGTCGGTGAGGAGCTGCGCGCCTGAGAGCGCGGCATCCTGGTCGAGCAGCATGGCACCGAGCACGGCCTGCTCGGCGTCGTTGCTCCAGGGCGCGGAGCGCCCAGCGAAGGTGTCAGCTGTCGAGGAGCTGGCGGGCGATTCGGACATCATCCCAGGTTGGCTTCTTCCAGTTCGGATTCCGCAGCAGCGCCGCAGGGTGGTACGTCACCACCAGCGGGATGCCGTTCCAGCGATGCACCTTGCCCCGCAGTTCGCCCAGGCTCTTCCTGACGCCGAGCATGCCCTCGGCGGCGGTGCTGCCGAGCGCGATGAGCACCTTCGGCTTCACCAGCGCGATCTGCCGGTGGAGATATGGCAGGCACGCCGTCGTTTCGTCGGGCAGCGGCTTCCGGTTCTGCGGCGGACGGCACTTCACGATGTTCGCAATGAAGGTCGTTGGCCGCGGGCACTCGATCGCCTCGAGGATCTTGTCGAGCAGCTGGCCCGCCTGTCCCACGAACGGGCGGCCGGTCTGGTCCTCCGTCGCCCCCGGCCCCTCTCCCACCAGGAAGAGCCGCGCGGCGGCATCGCCCTCGCCTGGCACCGTCCGTGAGCGCGTCTCGCACAGCGCACACTTCCGGCACCCCGCAATCAGTCCAGCAACCGCATCCAGGTTGCCCGCATCGCCGAGCGGGTCCCCCAATATGGTCGGTAGCTCCGTCACCACCGTGAGTCCCGCGCCCGGAATCGCCGGCGCGTTCTCCCGCCACTTCGCCGATGTCGTCGAGACAAGTTCGAGCCTCGCCGGCTTGGCTGCTGGCGACGGCCGACTCTCTGCCGCCTGCGCCCCTGTCGACTGTCGACCCTCTGCCGACGGTCGACTTCCCTCCGCAGGGAGCACCACCTCAGAGCCTCCCAGTTCGATCTGCTGACGGAGATACCTGAGCCGCAACTCCGCGTTGTCAGCCAAGCCTCGCCTCGACCGCGTCGAGGATCGCCTCTGCTACTTCCCGCTTGGACGCGAGCGGCACGATGGTGCAGCTGCCGTCCCGCGCCAGGATTGCCACTCGATTGGTATCCACCTCGGTGCCCGCGCCCGGCTCGAGGGCATCGTTCACCACGATGAGGTCGAGTTCCTTCCGCTCGAGCTTCTGCCGACCCTTGGCCAGCGCGTCACCCGTCTCCAGCGCAAAGCCCACGATGATGCTGTCGGCGCGGCGGGCATCGCGAGTAGCGCGGAGGATGTCGGCCGTCGGTTCGAGCGGAATCGCCAGCGCCCCGTCGACCCGGGGTCGCTTGGATGTGCTGACTTCGCTGGGCCGATAGTCGGCCGGCGCTGCGGCCATGACGAGAATGTCGGCCATCGGCAGCGCCTCGCGCACCGCGTGCTCCAGCTCGGCCGTGGAATCGACCCGGGTCACCTGCACACCGACCGGCACGTCGAGCATCACCGGCCCGGAAATGAGCTGCACATCGGCGCCACGCTCCCACGCCACCTCGGCCAGCCGATAGCCCATCTTTCCGCTGGAGCGGTTCGTCACTACCCGCACCGGGTCGATCGGCTCGCGCGTGGGGCCGGCCGTCACCACCACCCGCTTGCCGTTGAGCCGGCTGCCCCGTCGAAGCAACCGCGCGGCATGGGCCGCGATGACGACGGGCTCGCTCATCCGCCCCGGCCGGCTCGACGGTCCTTCCGCAAGCGCGCCGATCCCGGGCCCGACGACGGTTACGCCGCGCCGCTCGAGCAGCGCCAGGTTCACCTGCGTTTGTGGATGGGCAAACATCTCGTCATTCATGGCAGGAGCGAGCAACACCGGCGCCGTGGCCGCGAGCAGGAGGCTGGTCAGCGCGTCATCGGCAAGGCCCTGCGCCATGCGCGCGATCAACTGCGCCGTGGCAGGAGCCACGATCACCACGTCCGCCTGCTGGCCCCAGCGCACATGGTTGAGTGCCGCATCGCGATCCCACAGCGAAACCAGCACCGGCCGCCCGGTCAGCGCCTCGAAGGTCACTGGCCGCACGAACTCCGCCGCGGACCGGGTCAGCACCACATCGACCCGCGCGCCGGCTTCGGTGAGGTGCCGGGCGAGATAGCAGCTCTTGTAGCAGGCGATCCCGCCCGACACGCCGAGGACGACGTGCCGGCCGGACCACACCGTCACGCCTCGGAGCGGCGGCGGCGCACCAGCTTGTAGTTGAGATCTCCGACGGCCAGCTCTTCGAGCGAGCGCGTCGTGAGCTTCTCCTCCATCTGGAGGTGATCCTTCGGGAAGTCATTGAGGTAGCGGGCGAACTTCGCCGCCACGAGCACGCCGAGATACTTGTTGCCGGCCTGCTTGGCCACCTCATTCGGGGTCACGATCCGCATTGTGCTGCCTCCTTACGATCCTGCGTTCACGGCCGGTTCCTGCGCGCTTCCATCTCGACCGCCTGCCGGAGTTCCTGCAAAGTTCCCGACAGGTCGGCCAGTCGATATGCGCGCCGCGACTCGGCCTCGACAATGGCATCCACCTGCTGCACCGCATGGTCCAGATCATCGTTCACGATCACGTAGTCGTACTCACCGGCGGCGAGGATCTCCTCCGCCGCGCGCTCGAGTCGCCGCCGCAGGGCATCGGTCGTCTCGGTGTTCCGCCCCACCAGCCGGTCGGCCAGCGACGCACCCGAGGGCGGCAGCACGAAGACCTCGACCGCGGCCGCACGGTTGCCCCGCAGCTGCCGTGCGCCCTGGACGTCGATGTCGAGCACCGCGTGCCGCCCTGCCTGGTGAATCCGGTCGATCTCGGCGCGCAGCGTACCGTAGAGGTTGCCGCTGTACTCCGCCCACTCGAGGAACGCATCGGCATCGACCCGGCGCATGAACTCGTCGCGCGGCACGAAGTAGTAGTGCTCCCCCTCCTGCTCTCCGGCTCGCGGCAACCGCGTCGTCGCCGAGATCGAGTACCCCAAATCGGGCCGCTTCTCGACGAGCCGCCGCGCGATCGTCGTCTTGCCCCCGCCTGATGGCGATGACAGCACCAGGATAAAGGGCGTCACTCGAGGTTCTCGAGTTGCTCGCGGAATTTCTCCAGTTCCCCCTTCATGGCGATGACCGCCTGCTGGATCAGCGCGTCGTTCGCCTTGGCGCCCATCGTGTTCACTTCGCGCCCGAGTTCCTGCGCCAGGAAACCAAGCTGCTTGCCGGCGGGCTGGTCGCCCGTCAGCGCCGCGCGACATGCCACGAGGTGCTGCCGGAACCGTACCAGCTCCTCGGTGATGTCGAGCTTGTCCGCCAGCAGCGCGATTTCCTGCGCGAGGCGCTGGTCATCGAGCGGCCGACCGGCCAGGAGCTGCGTTACCGAGGCATGCAGCCGGTCACGCTCCCGCACGAGCCGGTCCGGTGCCCGCTCCGCAATGATCGCGGCACTCGCCTCCACCGCGGTCAAGCGCGCCAGCAGGTCGGTGGCCAGCGCGGCACCTTCCCTCGCGCGCATCGCACGGCATTCGGCCGCCGCACGCGCCACGATCGGTTCCACCTCGACAAACGCGATCTCCGTCGCCTCGGCGCTCCGGCTCACCAGCACCTCGGGCTGCCGTGCCACCAGCTCCAGCGTCACCTCACCCGAGAGGTTGAGCGCCGACTTCAGTTCGCGCAAGCGGCTCGCGGCTGCCTCGGCGCGCGGCAAGTCAATCGCCAGCGTCGCCTCGCGCTCGGGATACTCGGTCCACCGCGCGGAGACCGCGACGTGACCGCGGTCCAGATCCCTCCGCACCCGCTCGCGCAACTCGCCTTCCACCGCAGCCAGCTCGCTCGGAAGCTTGGGCGCGAAGTTGAAGAACCGATGGTTGACGGTACGGATCTCGATCCGCAGGCGCCCGCCGGCCACCGCCCCCTCCGCCGCTCCAAACCCCGTCATGCTGTGCGGCAAGCCCGGCCCCCGTTCATGGGAAAGCGGGGAAAGATAGCGTCCAGAGCGACTCGCTGGTAGGCTGGGCCTCCGGCGGCGTGGCTTTGTCGTCCGAATGTGTAAGTGACTGTACTGGATGGGGATGGGGCGGCAGTACTCAGCTAGTTCAAGAACCCCCAGCGGATCCCGAAAATGGTGGCCAGCGGCTGGACCGGGAACCCGGGCACATAGCCCGGGCCTTCCGAGAGCAGGTTGGCCCTGGAGAAGTAGACCGCGAAGCTCTGGATCCTGAGCTCGACCAGCGTCTCCAAGTACATCTGCGAGGGAAGCGCGAGTGGCGACCCGTCCGTGCCACGGCCGAGCACGCCCCCACTCCATCGCTCGAAGCCGAGAGACGCCTTGAGGTCGAACGCGCCGCTCGGGAAGGTGCGGAGGAATCGAGACCGTATCGTACCCATGACCCGGGAGTGCTCGGGTGGCTGCCCCTCGGGTGTCACGTTGATCGGACTCGAATACCAGGCGTCCACCGTGATCCAGTTGGTCGGGCTGATGCGGCCCCGCGCCTGGAACCAGTTGGTGGCCAGCGAGGGCGCGATCGTCGCCACCGTCAGCTGGGTCTGCTGGTATGCAAGGGGGTCGAACGCCGCGGTCCGCGTAATGCCCACGTCGACGCCGAGCAGCCGGCTGTCCCAGCCGACGCTGGCCGACCCCTCGAGAATGGACTGTGCCGTATCGAGTTCGATACTCGGTACCTGCACCACGGAGCCCACGCGCAGGCTGCCCCGCAGCAGCAGGTGGCTGAACGGCGAGAGCGAGGCCTGGGCTCCCACCCAGGCATTCGAGCGGCTGGACGACAGCAGCTGATAGCCGGCATTCGCGTTGATCCCGATGCGGGCCGAAGGCGTCCATCCGGCGGTAGCACCGAGATCCAGCAGCGTCCAGCGCGTGCGATACGCCGCCGATGCCGTCGCACTCATGGTGGGCGTGCGCCAGGTCGCGTTCGCCGTCACCGACCCGATGCTCTGCTTGATCGTGTCGTTGCTGAACGCCGTCCGCGCGAATGTCAGGTCGAGGCCCGGACCAAGCCCATCTTCGCGCTTCCGGAGAAAGCCCCGCAGGAAGAGGTCGCTCCGTCCGCCACTGGTGCCGAGGACGATGTCCCCCGTGCTTGGCGACGTGTCATCCTTCCGTTTCGGCGACGACGTGACGTACTGCGCCACGAGGCCGTACCGGGGCGAGGGCACATAGCTCACTTGCGCCCACGCCTGGGTGTTCAGGTAGAAGCTGCCCGTACTGTTGTTGAGTCGACCGCTGTTGTAGTAGTCGGCGGCGATGCCGAATCCCAGCTTGTTGACGGAGCGCTTCTCCAGCTGCGCCTGGAACTGCGTGAGGCTGTTGCTGCCCCTTCCCAGCCCGATCAGCGAGCGCGGCGCCACGCGCTCGTGGCGTCGTGAATACAGGAAGACGCGGAGCAAGCCGGGCCACGGCTCGATCTCCACCCGTTCAAGCAGGCTCAGCGCGAAGATG
>Ga0302298_10000132_pt1 | contig 16081 bp, 10 predicted proteins | sample III_Fen_N3_3_FD_198757 | JGI IMG/M metagenome (GOLD analysis project Ga0302298, IMG submission 198757) | Peat permafrost microbial communities from Stordalen Mire near Abisko, Sweden - III_Fen_N3_3 | ecosystem: Environmental > Terrestrial > Soil > Wetlands > Permafrost | place: Sweden: Abisko...
TTGCGAAGCTCGGTGCGGGAGCAGGCCACGATGTTGCCCGCGTCGTCGGAGAGCACGATGTTGCGGTACATGGTGTAGCTGCCGTTGATGACCTTGAGCCGCTCCGAGGCCTTATGGAAGTTCTCGGGCGAGGGGTTCTCCAGGGCATCCCAGAAGTACTCGTCGGTGGCCCACCAGCGGATGTCGGCGGCGCGTTCGAAGAGGTTCCTGTCCACTAGGTCGATGGCCTGCTTGGAGAAGTTCTCCAGCGCCTTGAGGTTGAGCTCCAGCTCCCCCAGCGCCATTTCCTTGAGGATGTCCTCCATGCGCGAGGTCACGAAATCGCCGGTGCGGGTGATCTGGTTGAAGATGGGCCCCAGCGCGCCGCCGCGCTTTCCCAGCTTGCTTGCGAAGACGATGCCGTTGAGAGAGATCAGCTGGATCGATTCCTTGTCGTCCTGCACCCGCAGGTAGGTGCGCTTGTTGATCTCGGGGATGATGCGCGAGTCCATCAGCTCCTCGGGCGTGATCCCGATGCCTTCGGGCGGCACAGCCAGCTCGAAGAGATGGGCCTTGGGCACGATCACGTGGGAGCTCCACCCCAGGCCCCGGTAGTCGAGGTAACCGTCGGTGCAGGCAGAAAAGACCGCCGACTCCACGCCTTCGAAGACCATGTACTGCGCCGCCCGTTCCCCAGGCCCCAAGCTCCGGTTGCCGCGCGGCAGGTGGGCCACCGAGCCCGGCTTCAGGCAGACAGGATCTGTCGAGGCGATGATGGTCCCCTCCCGGTCGGTGAACAGCGAATAGGCGCCTTCGACCGCTTCCCCGGCCGCGTCGCGGGGCATGTATTCCTCCAGGATCAGGGCCGCCTCGCCCTGGAAGTCGAAGAACACCCCCATGGCCCCCACGGCCCGCCCGTTCTCGTGCGAGGCCTCCCGCACCGCAGTGGCGTACACCAGGGAGCGCTGCGTCTCCACCTGCGAAGGTCCCAGGTCCTGGGCGTGGTATTCCGTGCCGTTCTTGGTCTCCAGGGCCTTGAGGAACCACTCTTCCCCCGACACGTCCAGGCCCAGCACCCGGGCCCGCTCGTGGGGATTGGCGTTGGCCAGCACGATCCCGTCCGGACTGGCCAGCACGATGTCGCGGTAGAGCGTGTAGGAGTGGCGGATGTCCTCCAGGCGATCGCACGAGAGCTGGATGGCGGCATCCAGCTCGGCCATGCTCTGGGCGAAGACCTCCATCTGCTTGCGGAAGGTGCCGGACGGGCCGCGCCCCGAACGCCAGGCGTCGAAGCGCTCCCGGAAGGCGGTCAGCCCTTGGCTGCGCAGCAGACCGGGAAAGTCGTAGAGCTCCGGCAGCGAGGTCTCGACCACCGACGGGTACGAATCGCCGGGCGAGCCCCACGAGCCGCACGAGATGGGCTCGGTCTGGGACGACTGCTCGTCCCCCGAGATCAGTCCCGCCAGCCGCCGGGCCTGCTCGCTGGTGCGCGTCCAGATCGCAAGGCATGCAGAAAAAGCCGTCTCCAGGGCCCACCAGCGCACGTCGCAGGTGCGCTCCAGCAGGTTCCTATCGAGGGTGTTGATCTTGTTGTAGGCGATGGTGGTGAGGATGGAGCGGTGCAGCGCCTCCTTGGCCACGTAGTACTGGTCGAAGAGCTTCTTGGTGACTTCCAGCAGGTCCCCCGAGAACGACTCCACCCGTTTCATCAGCTCGGTGATCTGCTCCTGCTCGGTGGGGCTTTCCGAGATCTCCACGGCCGTGGACTCGCCCTGGTTGCACACCGGCAGGAGCCCGTTGAGCTCGCTGACGATGCGCTCGTAGAACTCGCGGTGCTCGAAGCGGATGGCCGGATCGAAGATGCTGAAACGTTTCTGCGCGGTATTCTTCACGGCTGCTCCTCCTTGCGGGGCATCAGGTCCTCGACCAGTCGGGGAATGGATATCAGGGTCATCAGGCGCTCTCCCATCTTCATGACGCCCTCCACGTGGCGTTCGCTCACGTGCGCTGGAGGGGGGTGAAATTCCAATTTCTGTCCTTCGACAATGCCGTGCACCTCGTCCACCACCAGCACCAGCGTCTCGCTGTGGGAGTCAAGGCCCAGCTCGCGGGCCTGGCTCGAGAGGCTGGAGGTAGTCTCCAGCACAATGAACTTGCAGCGCTCGCGGCAGCGGGACTGGGCCTGGGATCCCAGCAGGGCCCGGCGCAGGTCCAGGGCCACGGCAGTGCGCCCGCGCAGGTTCACAAGCCCCGCCACGCGCGGGTCGTGGCCCGGCACGGGAAAGATCTCCACCGGCTTTCCGATCTCCTGCACCAGGGCCACGGGGATGGCGAACAGGTCCTCACCCACCAGGAATGCGGCGTACTCCATCAGATCTCCCTCCGGGCCGGTGCGCCGGACAGCAGGCGGTCCAGGCAGCGCAGCACCTTGTCCTTGTCCAGCTTGATCTCGTAGGCGTCGAATCCCGCCTCCATGCCCTTCTGCACGTTAGCCTCGCCTTCGAGCGAGGTCAGCGCCATCACCGGGATCCTCGAGAGCCTCGGGTCGGACTTGATCATCGACACCAACTGGTAGCCGTTCATCACCGGCATCTCGATGTCCGAGACCACCACATCGTAGGCGGTGGGATTGCGGGCCAGCTCGTCCACAGCCTCGCGCCCGTTCACCACCGCCACCACGTTGCGGATGCCGTGGGAGCGGAAGTACTGCACCACCAGCTGCCGGAAGAACAGCTGGTCCTCAGCCAGGAGGATGCGACACTGCTGCAGGCTCGGACGCACCTCGGAGCGGTAGTGGTCCGGGTCGGACTTCTGCAGCAGCGAATAGATGTCGATCAGGCTGATCAGGCGACCGTCCCTGAAGAAGGTGCCCATGATGCCCTTCTCGTCGGCTTCCTTGGTGTTGATGTCATCGCCCAGCACCAGTGTCCCCTCGATGCGTCCGGCCACCAGCGCGGTGGGATAGGCTAGGCGCGAAGGAGTGAGCACCACGAAGCTGCGGCGCGAGGGGTCCATCGGCGTGACGTCGATGTGCTTGTCCAGGCGCAGGAGGGGGATGCTCGAGCCGTGGCGCTGGATGAACTCGCGGCTGCCCACGCGGCGGATGTCCTCCACCGAGCAGCGGTCCACCTCCGAGAGCAGGTTCACGGGGATGGCGAAGTACTCGCCCTCGGCGTAGGAGAACACCACCACCCGCTGCTCCACCTCGGGGCTGGAGGAACGCCCGATGTGAGCCGACAGGATGCGGCTGCGATCGGCAAAGTCCAGGCGCGCCGTCTCCACCATGCCTCCAATATCCAGGATCAGCGAGACGGTGCCGTTTCCCAGGATGGTGGATCCCGAGAACACCCGGCGGCCTTTCAGGAGCTCCGGCGGGCGACGCACCACGATCTCCTCGGTGCCCACGATGCGGTCCACCAGCACGCCGAACCAGTCCTGCTTGTAGTGCAGTACGATCAGCAGGTCGTTGCGCACGCGGCGATCGAGCTTGCGGCGGCGGTCGTCGGGCGGCAGGCTGCCAATGTCTCCGCGCCGGTCGGCCATCTGGCTGCGGCGCTCCTCCCCCACTTCGCCGTCCGGGGCCAGGTAGGTGCGGGGGATGCCTAGGATGTCCTCCAGGTGCACCAGCGGAATCACCTTGTCGCGCAGCTTAAAGACCTCGCGCCCCTGCACGCTCTCGATGCGGCTGCGGCGGTCGTCGCCCGACAGGCGCACCACCTCGCTCACCGCCATCTGGGGCATGGCCAGGGTGTACTTTCCGATGCCCACGATCAGTCCCGAGATCACCGAGGAGTTGACCATGGCCTGGGTGAGCGGGATGCTGATCGAGACCACCGTGCCCTTACCGGGCCGGGAGGAGACCTCGACCGTGCAGCCCAGCCGCACCAGGTTGGTCTTGACCACGTCCATGCCCACGCCGCGCCCCGAGACTTCGCTTGCCACGTCGCGGGTGGAAAACCCCGGATGGAAGATGTATCCCACCAATTCCTTTTCCGTGAGGCCAGCCGCTTCCTCGGGGCTTGCCAAGCCCTTCTCCACGATCTTGACGCGCACCCGTTCATGGTCGATGCCGCGTCCGTCGTCCTCCACCTCGATCAGGATCTGCCCGCTCTCGTGCAGGGCCCGCAGCGAGACCGTGCCCACCACCTGCTTGCCGGCCAGCGACCGTTCCTCGGCGGTCTCCAGTCCGTGGTCCACGGAATTGCGCACCAGGTGCGTGAGCGGATCCGACAGGCCTTCCAGCACCGTGCGGTCCAGCTCCAGCTCGCCGCCCTCGATGGAGATCTCCACCTTCTTGCCCAGCTGCTGCGAGAGGTCGCGCACGGTGCGGCGGTAGCGCTCAAACAGGACTCCCACGTTCTGCATGCGGGTGCGGATCACATGCTGGTGCAGGCGGGTGATGCTGCGCGAGAGCCCCTTGAAGACCGGGTCCTCGCGGTGGCGGTTGATCAGCTGGTTGCGCCCCAGCACCACCTCCCCGATCAGCTCCAGCAGCTGGTCCAACACGTCCACGCCGATGCGGATGGTGGTCGGCGCCGCTGCTGGCGCCGTCGCGGCCACCGGGGGCGCGGACGGCAAGGCTGGAACAGCCAAGGCCGACGCGATTTCCGCAACGACAAGATCTGTCAAAATAGGCTCCGGAGCCGCAGCGGGCAGGTCCACGGACGGCGGCGTGGTGCCCAGCGCCTCTTGCAGCGCGGCCTTGAGCTCCGACACATCACAGCCTTGCCCCAGGTCCGGCACAGCAAGCATCGCAAGTAGGCTGTCGGTGGTCTTCAGGAGCAGGTCCACCAGAGGCGCAGTGACGGGGATGTCCCCGTCCCGCACCTTGGACATCAGCGACTCGCCCACGTGGGCCAAACCCCCTAAGACGGTGAGCTGGAAGAATCCCGCCGCGCCCTTGACCGTGTGGATGGCGCGGAACAGCTCGTTGAGCGTCTCGCTGTCGGCACCGGTCTCGAGCGCCAGGAGCTTGCGCTGCGCCAGCTCCAGATTTTCCCGGCTCTCCACGACGAATCCGTCGAGGAGCTCCCTGGTTTCCGTGTCCATCGGGCTCCGCCTGTTTTGGGTGAACGTTGGGCCATTATTTCCGTTCGTTCCGTCGCGGCGCAACCCAAAAGAATAAAAAAGATCCTATTATCCTTAATAAGACATTCGCTTTGTCATTTTCTGTTAAACAATGGTCAAAAAAGTGCGCCTCCGACCGGGTTCGGGCGCCTGCCACCTCCAAGAGGCGGCACCGGGCTGCCTGCCAGGCCTCCTCGCAGCCTTCCCGGCTGCTGCGGGGTCCTGGGCCACAGGCCGGCATCCCTGGCGCGACGGTGCATCGTCCAACCACCCTCCCGTGAAAAATCCCCGATTGTGCTTGCTTCGAGGTGGTCATCCCCATATTTTATGCTTAACTGAATAATGATTCACTAATCAGTGAGGTTGCGATGCGAACACGGACCGGAGACAAGCGCAGGGACATCCTGCAAGCGGCCACCAAGATCTTCGCAAAAGACGGGTACGAACGGGCCAAGATCTCGACCATCGCCACCGAGGCCTCGGTGGCGACCGGAAGCGTCTACCTGTACTTCAAGGGCAAGGAAGACATTCTCGATGCGATCTTCTCGGGATTTTGGGAGAATCTCCTGCATGGAATGGAAACCCTGCCCGCCCAGAGTCCGATGGAGCGAATGGAATCCCAGTTGGGCCTCTTCTTCGACCGCATGGCGGAGAACCTCCCGATGGCCTCGATCTACCTGCGGGACCACCACCGCTTCGTCTCCCGCAAGCCCGAAGGGTTCGGCCACTACCAGGCCTGCCTGGAGATGGGCAAGCGCGCCTTCCGCGACGCGACCTCCCTCGCCATGGAGGACGAGCTGCTGCAGCTGACCCACGTCCAGCTCTTCGGAGGAGTCCGGGCCGCCCTGGAAGTCGCCCTCTACGAAAGCCCTCTCGACAAAACCCGCATCCGCGCCCACATGCTCTCCATGGCCATGGGAAGCATCGCGGTCCTGATAGAGGAGAACCCATGCGCATGAAACCGGCCCTGACCCTGGCGGTCCTTGCCACCACCTTGCCGTTTGCCCAGTCCCTGCCCGATGCCCTGCGCAACATGGAGGCCGGCAACAACACCCTCAAGGCAAGCCAAGCCCGGGTGGAGACGGCCAACGAGAACCACCAGGCAAGCTACGGCAACTTCCTCCCGGTGGTGAAGCTGGAAGCCACCGCCATGCACATGGACCGCGACATCGTGATGGACCTGGATCCCATTCGCGCGGCGCTGATCCAGATGCAGACCTACAACATGATGCAGTTCCAGTCGGCCAACATCCAGAAGGACATCGCGACCCAGGTCGGAGCCCTGCCCGCGAACCAGCAGGCCGCCGCCACTCCGGTGGTCACGCAGAAGGTCAAGGACGCCTACCAGACGGGCATCGAGGAAAAGCTCCAGGGCCAGCTTCCCCACTTCTTCGACACCGTCAAGACGCAGAACGACTGGGGCGTGGCCCTGACCGCCTACCAGCCGCTCTTCCACGGCGGTAGAATCCTAGCCGCCAAGCAGATCGCCAAGGCCCGCGTGAACGCCGCCGAAAGCGACCAGGAACGCCAGAAGGCCGACCTGCGACGGGACTTCACCCGCCTCTATCTGCAAGGGGCGCTGCTGCGGCAGTCCATCCAGCTGCGCACCCGCGCCCTGGAGACCATCCACCGCCACCGCGACCGGGCCCAGAAGCTGCTCGATCAGGGCATGGCCGACAAGGCCACCCTCCTGCGCGCCGAGATGGCCCTGGCCGAGGCCACCACCTCGCTTGCCGACGACAGCGCCAAGCTCCAGTCGGTGGCGCTCACGCTGGGACAGCTCTCGGGCAGCGGCAGCCCCGTCGTCCCCACCGACACGCTCTCCGCTCCTCCGCGCCTCACCCAGGAGCTGGAGGCGATGGAATCGCGCCTGGCCGCGAACAACCCCCTGCTGCGATCGCTCTCGTCCCAGCAGGAGGTGGCCCACAAGGCCATCTCCGTCAAGACGGCCGACTTCCTGCCCGAGGTGGGACTGATCGGGAAGTACGAGTTCAACCACGAGGCGGCCCGCAGCGAGCTGCAGCCCATCTGGCTGGTAGGCATCCGGGGCACCTTCACGCTCTTCAAGGGCGGCAACGACTGGCACACCCGGCAAGCCGCCGTCTCCACCGAGCGCGAGGTGGTGGCCATGCGCGCCGAGGCCACGGCCGGCCTGACGGCCCAGTTCCAGCGACAGAAATTGTCCTTGCGGCAGGCCCGCACCCGCTGGGAGAACCTGGGAGCCCAGACGGTGCTGGCCCGCGAGAACCACCGCGTCACGGCCGCCCGCTTCGAGCAGGGGCAGGCCACGGGCCTTGAGGTGGTGGATGCGTGGCTAGCCCAGCAGAAGTCCGAGCTCGAACGGCTCTCGGCGGCCTCGGACGGCTGGACGTCCCTCGAGGAGATCCTCTGGGCCGGCGGCAACACGACAGAATTCGTCAATCTTTGGACAGGAGCCAAGCCATGATGCACAACAAGACCGCCCGCACCTCCACGCTTGCCGTGGCCGCCCTTTCCCTGGCCTTTCTCCAGGCCTGCCAGAAGGATTCCTCCCCGGCGCTGGTGGGCATGGCCGACGGCCGCGAGATCCTGGTGGCCGCCAAGCTTGCCGGGCGCATCGGCTCGGTGCGCGTGAGCGAAGGCGACAAGGTCAAGGCCGGCGACACCATCGCCGTCCTGACCAGCCCCGAGATCTCGGCCAAGGTGGAGCAGGCGGCCGGATCCACCAAGAGCGCCGAGGCGCGCCTGAACATGGCAAGGAAGGGTGCCCGCTCGGAGGAGATCCGCATGGCCGAGACCCAGGCCGCCCAGGCCACCCAGGCCAGGAAGCTGGCCGAGACCACCTGGAAGCGCATCCAGAAGCTCCAGAGCGACAGCGCCCTGACCCAGCAGCAGGCCGACGAGGCCGAGTTCCGCTGGCGCTCGGCCCAGGAGACCGAGACCGCCGCCCTGGCCCGCCTGCAGATGGTCCGCAAGGGCGCCCGTCCCGAGGAGATCGAGGCGGCCGAAGGCCTGGTCCAAAGCGCCCGCAACGCCCTTTCCGAGGCCCGCATCTGGCAGAAGGAAGTGGTCGTGCTGGCCCCCTGCGCCGGCGTGGTCCAGAAGCGCTACCTGGGTGCCGGCGAGATCGCCGGGGCGGGATCGCCCATCGTGGTCCTGATCCGTCCCGAGGACGTGTGGGTGGCCCTGCCCGCCCGCGAGGATCAGCTTTCGGGCATCGCCATCGGACAGAAACTGTCCGGAGAGATCCCGGCCCTGGGCAAGAGCGTGTCCTTCAAGGTCAGCTGGATGAGCGCCATGGGCGACTTCGCCACCTGGAGGTCCACGACCCGCAAGGGCGACGCCGACCTGCGCTCCTTCGAGGTGCGGCTGGTGCCCGACACCCTCGTGCCGGGCCTGCTTCCCGGCATGACCGTGCGCTTCGCGGGAAAGTGACGCGGTGTCGACCCTCCTGAAGGGATTCGCGCACGAGGCGCGCCGCCTGGCCCACTCGCCCGGACGGCTCGCGCTTTTGCTGGCGCCGTTCCTGGCCACGGCCGTGTGCCTGTCCGTCTACGGGCAGCGGGTGGCCCGCAGCATGCCCGTGGCCGTGATCGACCAGGACCACTCGGGCATCTCGCGGCAGCTGATCCGCGACCTGTCATCCACCCCGCAGATGCAGCTGCGCCAGATGGGCAGCGTCCCCGAGGCCATGGAAGCCTTCCGCAAGGGGACCATCCGGGCCGCCGCCCTGCTTCCCGACGGCCTGGACCAGGACATCCGGCTCGGACGCACGGGCCGCGTGGTGTTCTGGCGCGACGCCTCCAACCCGCTGGCCGCCAACCAGCTCTACTCAGCTGTCTCAACCGTGGTCTCGACCGAAGGCGCCCGCCTCACGGTGACGCGCCTGGCCACCGCCGGCCTGCAGCTCTCACAAGCCAAGGAGATGGCCCTCCCACTGCGCAGCGATCCCCGAGGCATGTACAACCCGGGCTTCGACTACCTCGCGAACTTCGCACCGGGACTCTTTCCCATGTTCCTGCAGATGGGGCTGATGCTGGCCGCCGGAACCATGCTGCCGGCGGGCTGGAAGAGCACTCCCAGCGCCCTGCGCACCTTCCTGGGCAGGAGCGCCCTGTGGGTGAGCTTCGACTTTCTTCTGGCCGGAAGCTTCTACCTGTGCCTGCTGCCCTCCCTGGGCATTCCCCACGCCCCCACCCTTCCCACCTTGGGGCTGCTGGCCTTGCTTCTGGGCGTATCGACGGCCTTCGGCGGCCTGGTCGGTTGCGTCACGAGCCAAGGTCCGTTGCAGGCCATGCAGCTCTTGTTGGCCTTCAATACGCCCGCCTTCCCGCTCTCGGGCTACACCTTCCCCGAATGGGCCATGCCCGAGACCATGCGCATGCTCACCCGGCCGCTGCCCTTCAGCCTCTTCGTGGACGCCTACCGCGGCTTTGCCGGCTGGGCCAGCGACCGCGCCTGGATCGGCCTTTGGGGGCTTTTGCTCTGGATCCTCATCCCAGGCGCGCTCCTGGTCCTGGCAAGCGCAGGCAAGACCCTGGTGCCCGAGACCGTCCCGCCCAATCCCGACCACCACCACCCGGCCACCGGCGGCCTGCTTGCGACCATGGCGCTGGAGTTCCGTCGGGTGCGCACCACCTCGGGGCTCTCCACCCTGTTCTTCGGCGCTCCGCTCCTTTATTTCGCGCTCTACGGCAGCATGTACATGTTCAAGGAGGAACGCAAGGTGCCGCTGGCCGTGGTGCACGGCCAGAGCTCGGGGCTGGCGCGCGAGCTGGTCCGGAACCTCTCGGCCCACCCCAACATCGCGGCCATCCCGTTTGCCGATCAGGAAGAGGCCAGAGCAGCCCTCAAGGGCGGCAAGGTCCGGGGCATCCTGGAACTGCCCGAGAACCTGGACGTGCGGCTGCGCCGACGCGAGGCCACCGCCGTCCCCCTGCTCTTCACCACCGATCGCTTCCTGCCCGCCAACGACCTACAGCGCGGCGTGGCAGAAGTGCTGCTGTGGCGCGGCACCCAGGAGCGCATCCTGGTGCTGGAATCCCGAGGCGTCGCCAGCGCCTCGGCCAAGGAACGCGCCGTGCCGCTGGCCCTGGACGACCGGCCGCTGGCCAATCCGCGCGAGACCTACGGCGACTTCATGCTGCCGGCGCTGGGCATCCTGGTGATCCACCAGCTCTACCTGATCGCCATCGCCTTCGCCACCTCCATCGCCCCTCCCCCCAGGCGGCGCGACCTGCTGGCGCGGCTCGTGCTGTTTTCCGGCTGGTTCGGGATCTGGTGCACCATCTGGATCGCGGTGGCCCTGCCGCTGTTCGAGGTGCCGATGGACCCCAAGGCCCTGCCGCTCTTCCTGCTGGGGGGCCTTGGACTGCTGGGAGTGGGGCTGATGGGCATGATCGTGGGCCTGGTCCTCAAGCGCCCGCTCTTCGTGCTGCAGCTGTGCGCCTTCACCAGCTACCCCTTCTTCTTCGCCAGCGGAGCCAGCTGGCCCCGCGAGGCCCTGCCCACCCTGGTCGGCTGGTTCTCGCGCTGCATTCCGCTGACGCCCTGGTTGCGCGGGCTCAACCGCTCCGTCCGCCTGGACGCCGCCGTCCCCGACATCGTTCCCGAGCTTGTGCACCTGGGGATCCTGGTGGGCGTGCTGGGCACGCTGCTTGCCTTGCTTGCACGCCGGGTGCGCAACCGCCCCGTCGCACCTTGAGCTGTTCCTAAACTGTCGTTCCCTGCCTGCAGGGACGGCACGGGTTGCTACCTTGGGTCGGGTGGAAATCGCAGCCAGTACCCTCTATTTGGTCAGTACCCCGATCGGGAACCTCGAAGACATCACCTTGCGCGCCATCTCGGTGCTCAAGGGCGTGGACGAGGTGCTCTGCGAGGACACCCGCCACACCTCGCGGCTCCTGGGAGCCCATGGCATCGAGGTGCGCACCAGCGCCTACCACGACCACAACAAGGAGCGCCGCACCCCGGAGCTCCTGGAGCGCCTGAAAAACGGCGCAAGCTTTGCCGTGGTCTGCGATGCCGGCACACCCGGCGTTTCCGACGAGGCCTTCTACCTGGTGCGGGCCTGCCGTCGCGAGGACGTGAACGTGGTGCCCATCCCGGGAGCCGCCGCCTTCCTGTCGGCCATCGTGGCCTCCGGCCTTCCCACCGACAAGTTCTCCTTCGAAGGCTTCCTGGGCCGCAAGAAGAGCGAGCGCCAGCGCCAGTTCGAAGCCATCCGGGGCACCCGCCGCACCGCCGCCTACTACGTGAGCCCCTACCAGGTGCGCACCGCCTGCGAGGAGCTGTCGGTGCTGTTCCCGGAAAGCCCGGTGGTGCTGGCCCGCGAACTGACCAAGCTGCACGAGGAATTCCTGCGCGGAACCGCGGCGGAGCTGCTCGCGCGCCTGCCCAAGGAGCCGCGCGGCGAGTTCGTGCTCCTGTTCCATCCGGGCAGCGACTCGTGAAGCACTGGTCGCCCTGGGTCGTGGGGCTCCTGCTGGCCCTGGCGATCCCCCCGATGCCCCTGGGACCGTTCCTGCCCCTGATCCTGGCCCTGGCCTTCCATCACCTAGCCGGACGCACGCCCCGCCAAGCCTTTGCGTGGGGCTTTGCCTCGGGCATTCCCCAGTACGCCGGCAGTCTTTTCTGGATCCTGTCGGTGGCCAAGGTGGGGCCGGTGGTCCTTTCCATCCTGGCCGTGGCGCTCCTGGTCGGCTACATGTCGCTGTGGTCGGGACTGTGGGCCGTGGCCTTTTCCCTGTGCCATCGCCGTCGCCACGGACTCTTGCTGTTTCCCATCGCCTGGGCCGCCATCGAGATCGTGCGCACGCGGGGAGAACTGGCCTTTCCGTGGGCCCACCTGGGATACGACCTGGGAAACCACGTCGCCCTAATCCAAGGCGCCTCGTACGTGGGCGTCTTCGGCCTAGGCGCCCTGCTGGTGGCCTCGGGCCTCTTGCTGGAGGCCTGCTGGAGCCGCCGCCTCGCACGTCCCTGGGCCTTGGCGGTGCTGGGCTTCTGGGCGGTCTGGGCTATGGCGGGACAGGCGATCTCCCGCGACACCCGGACCGGACCGGCCATGCGCGTGGCCGTGATCCAACCCGCCGTCCCGCAGACCCGCAAATGGAACGAGGCCTACTTCGCCGGGGTCATGCGAAAGACCTTCGCCACCGCCGCCCGCGTGCACGGCAAGGTCGACCTGCTGGCCTTCCCCGAAACGGCCATGCCCGACTACTGGCCGTTCCGCCCGCTCCAGACGCTGTGGCTCGCACGTCTTTCCGACAGCCTCAAGACAGATCTTGTCATCGGCGCGCTGGACTTCGACCGCAGCCCCTTGGCGCCCAAGGGCGCTTGGGTGCGCAACGGCGCCTTCCTGCTCTCGCCGGGCAAGGGCAAGGAATGGCGCTACGACAAGATGTTCCTGGTGCCGTTCGGGGAGCGCGTCCCGTTCGACTGGATGCCCCTGCTCAACAAGGTCGACCTGGAACAGGGCGGCTTCAGCGCAGGGCACGAGATGGTCATGCGCCGCAGTGCCGGAGTGGCCTGGTCCCCCAGCCTGTGCTATGAGCTGATCTACCCCCAGCTGGCCCGGCAGGTCCATGCCGCCGGCGGCCGCGTGCTCGTGAACCTCACCAACGACGGCTGGTTCGGGAAGTCCGTGGGCCCTTGGCAGCACTTCAACATCCAGCGCTTTCGGGCCGTGGAAAGCGGCATGTCGCTGGTGCGCTCGGCCAACACCGGCATCTCCGCCGTGGTGGATGCGCGCGGCAACATCCTCTCCCGCTCCAACCTGATGGACGACACCGTCCTGACCGCCACCGTCCCCGCCGGTCCCGAAGGCGGCTCGTTCTACGTGCGCAACGGCGCCTGGATCGAGTCCCTGCTGCTGTGGCTGGGCCTATCGGGCCTGCTTGCCCTGCGCTTCCTGCCTCGGCGGGAGGAGGACTCTCCCTGAAGCCGTCTTCGCAAGGTCTCGGGGTTGCTACTCTTGCACCGCTGATGTCCGGATTCCGTCTCCACCTGTCCGCTGCGCTCCTGCTCCTGGGAGCCCTACCGCTTTGGGCCCAGTCCGAGGCGGCGGGAGTGGCTGGCACCTCCGCCACGGTGGAATCCATGGCCTCCATGGGCGGGGGCTTTGACGACACCACCGGCAAGAACGGCGCCGACACGCTGCGCTACTCCTCCCGGGAACTGGAATACGACGACGGCGGGCGCCTCTTCCTGCTCTCGGGTGGAGCGCGCCTGGAATACCGTAAATCCGTCCTGACCGCCGACAGCATCTGGTACGACCTCAACAAGGGCCTCTTGGAAGCCGCCGGCAAGCCGCAACTGACCGATCCGACGGTGGCCCCCTTCCGAGGCACCCGCATGCGCTACAACCTCAAGACCCGGGCCGGGCAGGTGCTCAACGGCGGCTCGGACGACAAAGGCCAGCACTACCGGGGCCTGGAGGTCCGGCGCTACTCCGACAAGAGCCTGCAGGTGCTGGACGCCGACTACTGTGAGTGCAAGGGCGACTCCACCGAACCCGACTACTACTTCTCCACCGAGGTCATGGAGATCGAGCCCAACGCCTCGGCGGTGGCTTCCCCGGTCGTCCTCAACGTGGACAACGTGCCCATCGCGGCGCTGCCGCTGGCCTACTTCCCGCTGGGCAAAGGACGCCGCTCGGGCCTGCTCACGCCCAAGTTCGGCGGCGACCAGCTGCAGGGCTTCTTCCTGCGCAACGCCGGCGTCTACTGGGCCGTGAACGACTACTCCGACGCCCAGCTGTCGGCTGACCTGATCGAAGGCCAGGAGGGCCGCTTCGACAACGCTGCGGTCGACGGCACCGTCCGCTACAAGGAGCGCTACCGCCTGGACGGCAACGTCCACTGGAAGCAGTATCTCAACCAGCTGGGCGCCAAGGGCTCGGGCTGGCAGATGGACTACACCCACTCCCAGGAGCTCCTGCCCAAGCCTGGCAAAAGCACCATCAAGGGCGACGGTCACTTCGTCTCCAACAGCACCGTGCGCCAGGACAACGCCCTGACCACCGCCGAGGTGCTAGACCAGACCGCCAACGCCAACCTGCAGTGGCAGTACCGCTGGGACAACGCAAGCTTCGTGCTGTCGGGAAGCCAGCAGCAGAACCTGCAAAGCGGCCTGATGACCCGCCAGTTGCCCTCGGCCACTTTTTCCTCCTCAGGCCAGCTGTTCCCCTGGATCGACCAAGACCTGGCGCTCTTGCCCGACTGGCAGTATTCCTACACCGCCCAGGCCAGCCACTACCAAGACCACAAGTCCAAGTCCGACACCCTCACCGGACGCCCCGACGAGCTGCGCTGGCTGGGAGCCACCCAGACCGCAAGCCTCAACGCCACCCACACCATCGGCTACCTGCGCCTGACGCCGCAGATCACCGGCTCCCACTACTGGACCGCCAACAGCTACACCGTGGCCGACGACACCGTCTACCGCAGGCTCTGGCGCCCGTACGACAAGGACGAGTTCAACACCCAGAACGTGTTCGTCTGGAACACCGGCGTGACCTCGGCCACCGATTTCTACGGCATCTGGATGCCCCAGTGGGGCAGCTTCTCGGGCATCCGCCACACCGTGACGCCTTCGGTTGGATACACCTACTATCCCGAGATCGACACCAACCGCTACTTCGTGCAGCACCCCACCCTGGGCCAGAAGATCGGCCAGACCAAGGCGCAGGTGCTCAACCTGGGCGTGGGCCAGAAGCTCGACCTCAAGCTGCTCACCGGATCGGCCTCGGACACCGCCCGCAAGGACCGCAAAGGCACTGCCTACAGCGTGCTCTCGGCCAACACCGCCACCAGCTATGACTTCGAGAAGAAGATCCGGCCCTGGTCCGACATCACCACCACGGCAAGCACGGGACTGCTGACCACCTTGAGCCTTTCGGGAAGCCTCACCCACACCCTCTACGACTTCTGGCACGGCGACTCGATTCACGAGAACACCCCCACGCTCAAGGCCTGGACCGTGTCGGTGCGCAAGTCGTGGAGCTTCACCGGCAACTTCGCCGACGGCTTCGAGGTCAATCCCGACAGCCTGGAGAACCGCGCCTGGAACGCCGGTGCCGACCTCTCCAGCGACGTGAACAGCCAGCGCGTCACCGCATCGGCCTTCCGGACCACCCGAACCCAGAGTGGCGGCCTGTCGCTCACCATCAACCCGACTCGCGCTTGGAGCGCCACCTACGTGGCCCGCTACAACTTCGACGAGGGTGAGTTTGCCTCCCACGACCTCAAGTTCCGGCGCCAGCTGGGCTGCTGGGACCTGGAATTCGGCTGGGTGCCAGCCGGTCCCACCAGCGGCTGGACCTTCCAGGTGCGCATCCGCGACCTTCCCGACGTGAAGGTGCAGTCCAACAGCACGAGCATTCGCAAAGTACGGAGTTCCACCACCAAATGACAGAAATCGTACTGGCCAGCGCCTCGCCACGGCGCCACGAGATCCTGACCCTGCTGGGCATCCCCTTCGAGGTCGTGGTTTCCTCCTTCGACGAGGACTCCCTCTCCCACAGCGATCCCGCAGAACGCGTGCGGGACCTGGCCACGGGAAAGGCCATGGAGGTCTCCCGGCGCAGGAGCGGGCGCCTGGTGCTGGGCGCCGACACCGTCGTCCACATCGATGGACAGATCCTGGAAAAGCCCGCAGACCGCGCCCACGGCAGGGCCATGCTGGAGCGCCTGTCCGGACGGGTCCACGAGGTGCACACCGGCATCGCGCTGGTGCGGGACGGACTGGTGGTCGGGAGCGACGTGGCCTGCTCGCACGTGCGGTTCCGCACGCTCGCGCCGCGCGAGATCGAGGCCTACCTGGACACCGGGGACCACCGGGACAAGGCCGGATCGTACGGAATCCAGAGTTCCGGAGCCCGTTTGGTCGAAAGTATCGACGGCTGTTTCTACAATGTAGCTGGATTGCCAGTTGCGGCCACGCTTGGCCTGCTCGCAATCGGGGGTATCTCATGAGCTTGGAATCCACGCCGCACACCGCCTCACAGTGGCTTCGGGAAACCCGCACCAGCCAAGGCTGGGAGCTGGACCTCGTG
>Ga0302298_10000142_pt1 | contig 15512 bp, 20 predicted proteins | sample III_Fen_N3_3_FD_198757 | JGI IMG/M metagenome (GOLD analysis project Ga0302298, IMG submission 198757) | Peat permafrost microbial communities from Stordalen Mire near Abisko, Sweden - III_Fen_N3_3 | ecosystem: Environmental > Terrestrial > Soil > Wetlands > Permafrost | place: Sweden: Abisko...
ATGTTCTCGGCGGCGGAGAGCAGGGTGTTCTTGATGAGCTGCTGCGTGATGGTCGATGCGCCCTCTTGACCGTTGTTCGCCACGTACTCGTAACCCGCGCGGACGAGGCCCTCGCCGTCGACGCCGTTGTGCTGCCAGAAGCGCTTGTCCTCGACGTCGACCTGCGCGATCTGGATCCACGGCGAGATGTCCTCAAGGGGCACCACGACGCGGTTCTGGTCATAGAACGTCGCCAACAACGTCGTGCCGTCCGACGCGTAGATGCTCGACGCTTGCGGCAGGTCCGTCTGCTTAAAGTTCGCGTCAAGCGATTCGAAGAGCTTCGAGGTGCCGTTTGTCGCCTGGCCCGCAACGGTGACGGCCGGCAATGCCAGCCCCGCAAGGAGCACGCCCCCCATCACGGAGAAGAGGATGAAACCGGCCACGGAGGTCACGAGTTGCACGAACGTGACCCTGCCGTCGCGGCGCGCGCGTTCCGAAGTAAACAGACCCATGAGAGAACCTTACGTGGTGAGACAGGCGGCTGCGAGGAACAACGAGCGGCGGCCACACCGCGTTCCTTCGCGGGGTCTAGGCTCTTCGCATGACCATCTGGGAGTATTCCACCGTTCCGCTCATCGAACACGCCACCAAGCAGATCCTCGACCAATGGGGTTCCGACGGTTGGGAGCTCGTGTCCGTCATCACCGGTCCCACGGGAGGGCTCGTCGCCTACATGAAGCGCGCCAAGGCATGAGCCACTCCGCGCGCATGGCGGAGGCGGGCATCACCCTGCCCGCCGTCGCCGCGCCCGCGGGGGCCTATGTGCCCGCGATTCGCCACGGCGACCTCGTCTCGACGTCCGGCCAGTTGCCCTTCATCGATGGCGTCCTGCAGGCGACAGGCATCGTCGGTTCAACCGTCACCCGAGAAGCCGCGGCCGAGTATGCGCGGACCGCGGCCCTCAACGCGGTTGCAGCCGCCGCACAGGCGGCAGGTGGCATCGACCAGATCGTCTCGGTGGTGCGTGTAGTCGGATATGTCGCGAGCAGCCCCGACTTCGGCGGGCAGCCCTCAGTGATGAACGGCGCGTCGAACCTCATGACGGAGATCTTCGGGGAAGCAGGAAAGCACGTGCGTTCGGCTGTGGGGGTCGCCGCTCTACCGATGGGCTCTCCCGTCGAGGTCGAGATCGTCGTCTCGCTTCGCTGAGTTGTTGGCGCGCGTGGTCCTCCGCGGGCGGGCGCTAGTCAACGACTCCCCACCGCCGCGCGAACGGATCCCACGCGGGGTCGAGGTGGATCTCAAGTTCGGCCGCGTCGGCCGCCTCTCGAGCGGCATCGGCCCCCACGATCGTGGTCATCAGCGCCGCCGCCATGTCCATGCCTGCGGCAATCCCCGACGATGTCCACCGCGAGCGATCCTCCACCCACCGCGCCTGAGGAACCCACTCAACATCGCGGCCGTGAGTCGTCGCCCACGCGAACGACCTCTTGTTTGAGGTTGCCCTGTAGCCCTCAAGGAGCCCCGCGGCGGCGAGCACGGCGGAACCCGTGCACACGGAGGAGACGATCGCGGCGGCGCCCGCCCATGCGCGCAGCCATGCCAGAAACGCCTCATCGTTGACCAGGACACGCGTCCCCACGCCGCCGGGCACCATCACGATGTCGGGATCGCCCGCCTCGGCGTACGAACGCGTGGCGACCACCTCGACGCCCTGGGAACTGCGAACCGCGCCCGCCTCCGGGCCGAGGAACTGCAGCGAGATCGCGTCGGGGTAGCGACTGAACAGCTCGACGGGTCCGAACACGTCGAGAAGCTGAAAGCCGTCGAACAGCACCAGGTCGATGCGGCGTTGACTGGTCCGCTCAGCTGGCATGGACATCGGCCGGTCTACCGAAAACGCCTGTCGCGGCCTATCGCGACCATCGGTCGCGCCCTAGCGCGACCGGGCGCGCAGCCGCTCGGGCTCGTAGACCTCGACGGCGCCGATGTGGACGTCGATCCAGCCTCGCGACGCAAAGTCGGCGAGCGCCTTGTTGACCGTCTCTCGCGACGCGCCGACGAGTTGCGCGAGCTCCTCTTGAGTCAGGCCGTGACGCACGGTGACATGCCCACGCTCCATGCGACCAAAACGGTGCCCGAGGTCGAGGATCGCCTTGGCCACGCGACCGGGAACGTCGGAGAAGATCAGGTCCGCCATCGTGTTCGACGTGCGGCGAATGCGCTGCGCGAGGGCGCGCAGCATGTGCCTGCTCATGTCGAGGTGGTCATCGAGCCACGTGTCCAGCGTCGGCTTGGGCAGCTCGTACACCACCGTGTCCTCGACGGCGTGAGCGCGGGACATGCGCGGGCCCGGGTCGAAGACCGACAACTCCCCGAACATGTCGCCCACACCAAGCAGGGCGAGGAGGTTCTCACGGCCGTCACGTGCGGTGCGCGCCAACTTCACCTTGCCGCGCACGATGACATACATCGCGTGACCGTCGTCGCCCTCACGGAAGATCGTCTCGCCCCTGGACACCTCGCGACGCGTCATCATCGATATCAGCGAGCGCGCGTTTTCCGCATCCATCCCGCCAAACAGCGGGGCTGAGCGCAATAGCTGCTCTTCACGGGGATTTTCAGGCATGGTTCACCTTAAGTGCCACGGAGGCACGATGTACCTCTCCCATTGCTTTCACCACGTCGGCTGTCACCGTCTCTGCGTTTTCACTCACTCGCGCCTCATAGGACAGGAGGCGCGCCACTAGGGCGTCGATGCGGTCGATGCTACCCGGTATCCCCTCGGGAGCCTCGGTCCAGATGGCCGCGGCGAGTTCCTTCGACGTCGGAGCGTCGGCCGCGAGAGCCTCCCACGCGGCGTCAAGGTCGATCGCGCCCGTCTCTCCTGGGAAGGCAATGTGGGCGATGAGAAGGTCCCTCCTCGCTTGGAGGAGCCGCAGCCACCAGCGGATCCGCGCCAGTTCCCTACGCATCTCTCGTCGCTGATGGCGCAACTGCGCCAAGCGCGCGTCGAGACGTGTGGTCATGTGCGTCACCCGGCTTTCGATTGCTTCAGGAACCATCCGCACGGTGTATCGGCGTGAGGACGATGCGCCTTGAGTCCGGCCTAGAGTGTGGCCATGGCTTTGCCTTCGCGACTTGCCGTCGCCGACGCGCGCGACGGAGCACCCGCCACCGCTTTGGTGCGCAGGGCGCGCGCGATCAACCGGCACCTCGCGGCTGTCTATCCGGAGGCGCGCTGCGAGCTCGATTACGCAAGCCCGTTCCAGTTGCTCGTGGCGACGGTGCTGAGCGCCCAGTGCACCGACGTGCGCGTGAACCTCGTCACCCCCGCCCTCTTCGCCCGCTTTCCCGATGCGGAGGCCATGGCGTCCGCTTCCCGCGATGACCTCGAGGACCTGATCAGGTCGACAGGGTTCTTCCGCTCCAAGTCAACGAGCCTGCTCGCCCTGTCGCGGGATCTGGTGGAGCACTATGAAGGCACAGTGCCCGGACGCCTCGAGGACTTAGTGGAGTTGCGAGGCGTTGGCAGGAAGACGGCGAACGTCGTTCTCGGCAATGCCTTCGACGTCCCTGGTATCACAGTGGACACGCACATGGGCAGGCTCTCGAGGCGACTGGGCCTCACGATCAACGACGATCCGGTGGCGGTCGAGAGTGACCTGGCCCTGCTCATTGAGCGCGGCGAGTGGACGCTGTGGTCGCACAGGATCATCTTTCACGGGCGGCGACGATGCACGGCGCGAAAGCCCGACTGTGGTGGATGCGAGATCGCGCGGCTGTGCCCCTCCGCCGGACAGTTCTAGCCTGGCGGTCTTCTAGCCCTCGCCGCCACGCGGAGCCGCGGGAAGCAACGCCTGCTCGACGGCTGGAACCGAGCGACTGGCGTAGACCCCTCGGTAGAAGCGGTCTCTCCACATCAGAATCACGGAGCCTATCGTCGCCGCAAGCACTGACGCTCCCAAGACGGACATCTTGACCGCGGAGGCTCGTTCGCCGGCGAATGCGAGGTCGCCAATGAGGAGCGACACGGTGAAGCCGATCCCCGCGAGACACGCCATCCCGAGCACATCCCACCAGCTGAGTCCGCGGTCAAGGTTCGCCCTGGTGAACCTGGCCACCAAGAAGGTGAACAGCAGGATCCCCACGGGCTTTCCGATCACGAGCCCTGCCACGATGCCCTGCGCAACCGGATCGGTCGCGGCGCTTCGCAGCGCCTCCGCATCGATCGTGACTCCCGCGGCGAAGAGCGCGAAGACCGGAACGGCCACCGCGGCCGACAGCGGCCTCCACCAGTGCTCCCAACGCTCGGCGAGGCTCTTCCTCTGGCCCCTACGACGAACCGCTGGCACCGCCAGGCCAAGCGCGACTGCGGCGATCGTGGCGTGCACTCCCGACGCGTGCATGAAGCCCCACGACAGGGCCGCGAGCGGCGCGAGTACCCACGCGGTGGTGATGCCCTTCTTGATGAGGAACCAGAAGAGCGCGATGCACGCGACGGACGCACCAAGCCAGCCGAAGGAGAGTCCATTGCTGAAGAAGATCGCAATGATGATGATCGCGAGAAGGTCGTCGACGACGGCGAGCGTGAGGAGGAAGGCCCGCAACGCGTTGGGAAGCCACTTGCCGACGATGCTCAGCACCACGACCGCGAAGGCGATATCGGTCGCGACGGGCACCGCCCATCCGGACGTATCACCGCCGTTTTGAGTCGCGTTGATCACGAAGAAGATGGTCGCCGGCACGAGCATTCCGCCGACCGCTGCGACGATAGGGACGATGGCCGTAGCAGGCTTTCGCAGCTCACCCGCGACGACCTCTCGCTTGAGCTCGAGTCCCACCACGTAGAAGAAGACGGCGAGCAACCCGTCCTTGGCCCACGTCGCGAGACTCAAGTCCAGGTGAAGGGCGTGCGGTCCGACCACGGTGTTCTGCATCGTCTCGTAGGCACTCGACCAGGGGCTGTTTGCCCATAGCAGCGCGACGATGGTTCCAAGCAGCAGCAGAACCCCGCCCGCACGCTCGGTGCGCAACACATCAGAGAGAGTCCGTTCGGTCGACGGCGTCAGTCGACTGAACAGTCTTCCCGCACGCGTGCGCGCCATCGTTGCCTCTTCCGTAGTGGGGCAAATGGGAAAGGTGGACTCAGCCTACCGAGCGCGGTTGAACGCCGTCACGGCCCTCAACGCCCCGAGGGTGCCGCGCGCTTCCCGCCCAAGAGAGGCGGTGTGGGCGCTAAGCGTCGGCGAGCTTCGAAGTCGCCGACTCCACTGCGGGCTTAATGGGCAGCGGATCGAAGCGATACCCGACGTTGCGGACGGTACCGATGAGCTGCTCGTGCTCCGCGCCGAGCTTGGCCCGCAAGCGCCGCACGTGGACATCGACGGTGCGGGTGCCACCGTAGTAATCGAAGCCCCACACCTCTTGAAGGAGCTGATCGCGGGTATACACGCGGCCAGGGTGCTGCATGAGGTACTTCAGAAGCTCGAATTCCTTGTAGGTGAGGTCGAGCGGGCGGCCCTTGAGACGCGCGGTGTAACCGCCGACGTCGACGTTGAGTTCTCCCGACGAGTACTCGGCCGCCTTGTCCAGCGGGTCGACGCTCGACGCACGACCAATGAGGAGGCGAATTCTCGCCTCAACCTCGGCGGGAGCGGCCTCGGTGAGGACCACGTCGTCGGCTCCCCATTCCGCAGTCACGATCGACATTCCGCCCTCGCGAAGCACGAGGAGCAGGGGCACCTGAACGCCGGTGACCTGCACGAGTTTGCAGTTGTTGCGGGCCTCCGCGAGATCGTTTCTCGCATCGATCACGAGGACGTCCGCGTCGAGGGCGTCGAGCATCGCCGAGGGTTCGGGTGCGACCACACGCGTACGGTGGCTGAGGAGCGCAAGCGCAGGCAAAACCCCAGCGGCGCCGTCAGTAGACGGCGTCAGCACGAGCAGGTCGGCCATGGCACCTCCGGTTGGGTTCACTGTACCGGTAGCACTCATGCGAGACTTACGCGCGTGAACCCATTGACGCGCGCCACCGCAACTACCGGCGCAGCCGCAGTTGTCGCGGTCACGGGATACTTCGGAACTCGCTATGTGGCGATCGGCGTGAGTGCCCTCATCGCGATCGCGGCCTTCGGTTGGCCGCGACTGCTGCGCGTCTACCGGCGCCGCGTCAGCACGATCATCATTGGCGCCTCGGGCGCCATTTCCGTCATCGCCATTGGTCTTGGCCGCGACCAGCCGTATTTGCGCTACGGCGTGGCGGCCGCGGGAGCCGCCGTGCTGCTCGCGCTCGCGGCCGAGGTCTTCTTCCCCTCTCCGCCAGGGCGAGCCGTCACGTCGGTCACGGGAATGATGGCGGGCGCGATGGTTGCCGTTTCCGCCGGAGCGTGGGTCGCCGCGATGCGGACCCCCGGCGCGAGCGACCTTGTGGTGGCGGGAGCGGCCTCGCTCGCGATCACCGGCATCGCTTCGGTCCTGACGTCAAAGCCGGGAGTGAATGCCGCCCTCGCCTTGACTCTGGGGACCACGGCCGGCGGGGGCATGGGAGCCGTCTTCCAGTCGGTCGGGTGGGCGGGAGGCGCGCTTGTGGGCTTCGTCGCGGCCTCGGCCGTCCTGATCGTCACTGAACTCACGTACCGCGAGCCCGCGCCGCGCCACTTCTTCGCCTCGGTCGCCTCCGGAATCACCCCTGTCCTTGCCGCGGGAGTCCTCGTGTACCTCGGCGGCCGCCTGCTGGTGGGTTGATGCTCCTCAGACTTCTCGTCATCGGCGCGCTCCTCACCATCGCGTCGCTCGCCTACGTGTGGTGGTCGAGCCGGCAGGGGCGCGTGCATCAGGTCATCGCGGCAGCGGCACTCACGAGCGCCGATCTTGGGATTTCCCCCGGAGCACGGGGCACCGTCGTCGTTTTCTCCACCCCGCTATGCGCCAAGTGTCCAGGCACCAAGGCGATGCTCGCGCGAGTTATTGAGGACTACGAGGGCGTGGCGCAGGCCGAGATCGATGCGGCCGCCAGGCTCGACATTGCGCGCCGCTTCGACATCATGCGCACTCCGACGGTGCTGGTGCTCAATGCCAACGGCGTCGCGGTGGCTCGCATGGACGGGGCGCCCACGGCCGTGCAGGCTCGTGAGGCAATTGACGCCCTTCCGCCTTTGTCCGGATACTCTATCTGAGTGGGGGGATAACCCCACGCGTCAGGAGGACCTTATGACCACCGCCGATCGACAGATCGATCCCAGGGGCCCGCGCCTCGGCGCCTTCGTGCCCCTCACGTTGTCCATCGTCGCGCTCGTGCTCGGCCCGGGCCTCGGTGCGATCGTCATCTTCGCGATCCTCGTCGCGCTGTTCCTGCCCGGCGCCATCGTCGGCCCTCAGGCGACAGCGCAGGGCTGGGTCTTCAGGACCTTCATTCGCCCGCGCCTCGGGCCGCCTGCGGCGACCGAGAGCTTCAGGCCCCCGCGTTTCGCCCAACAAGTGGGACTTGTGTTCTCGGCGGCCGCGCTGTTATTTGCCGTTGCCGACGTGAGCCTCGGGTTTTTCGTGTTCGCTGGCTTCTTGACCTTCGCCGCGTTCCTGCAGGGGGTGTTCGACTTCTGCCTCGGTTGTGAGATGTATCTTCTCCTCAAGCGCGCGACTACGAGGGCGGCCTGACATGCCTCGCCTCGTCGTCAAGTGCACGTGGGGAGTCGATCGCGAGGAGACCCTCATACAGGCGTTCACCGTCGCCGCGACTGCCGCGGCGAGCGGCATCGAGGTCAGCATGTGGCTCACGGGCGAGGCGAGCCTCTTCGCCCTGCCGGGCACCGACGACGTCAAACTCCCCCACGCGGCGCCGCTGTCGGAATTGCGCGAGGCCATCATGGCCGGAGGCACTCTCACGCTGTGCACCCAGTGCGCGCAACGCCGCGACATCGCGGCGGGAGACCTCATCGAGGGCGTACGGATCGCGGGAGCGGCCACGTTCCTCGAGGAGTCGCTCGCGCCCGGCGCGACTGTTCTCGTCTACTGACCCCGATCGTGGAGCAAAGATGCTCGCCAAGCGCCTCCGAATTCGTATGATGGAGACACCATGACAGGACTCGAAGCTACGTTCGTCGCGCTCTCCGCCGCCGCCTTCGGCGCGACCGCCTGGGTCGTGGGCACGGTCTTGTGGCGAGTCCTCAGGGCCCCCAAGCGGTGACCTTCACCTTTCCGGAAGGCCTCGCGCCCGAGGTGTTCCCTCTTGCCTGGCTCGTTGGCACCTGGTCGGGCCGCGGGTTCATCGAGTACCCGGACATCCCACGCACCGAGTTTCGAGCCGACACGGTCTTTGACCACGACGGCGGACCGTACCTCATTTATCGTTCAACGCTCACGGCGATCGGGCCTGACGGCGAGGACGTGGCCGTGTGGTCGAGCGAGCAGGGCTACTGGCGTGTGCCCCCTGCCGCGCCCGACGGTCTCGAGCTCGCCGAGAACCAGCACGCGGTCGAGCTTCTCGTCGCCGATGCATCCGGCTCGGTCGCCCTCTACTTGGGCGTCGTCGGCAACGGAAAGATCGAGCTGGCAACCGACCTCATGGCGCGGACCGCGAGCGCACCCGACATCGGCGGGGCGTCGAGACTGTATGGGAATGTCGCGGGGGAGTTGCTCTTTGCGCTCGACATCGCAGCGTTTGGCAACGACCTGCAGAGCTACGCATCCGGCCGTTTGTCGCGGGTTGAGGAATCGTGACGGCACCGCTCGTCGTTGACCCATCATGACCTCACTGCTTGCCACCACTTCCCCGCTGCTCTCACGCCCGGGCGCCGTCGCCGCCGAGGCTCCCGATGCGGGGGTCGCGTGGCACTATGGCGACCCGACGGCGGAGCAAAGGGCGCTCGAATCCGGGCGGGCCGTGGTGGACCAGTCTCACCTCGGCGTCGTGACGGTGACGGGGCCCGATCGCCTCACGTGGCTCAATTCGCTCAGCTCTCAGGAGGTCGCGTCGCTCGCGCCTGGGGACTCGACCGAACTCATGATCTTGAGCCCTCAGGGACGCATCGAACACGTGGCGGGGGCGGCAGACGACGGCGAGACCGTGTGGCTCATCACGGAGACCGCTGCGGGACTCGCGGCGCACCTCGACCGCATGCGCTTCATGCTCCGCGTCGCGGTGGCGGACGTCACTGCAGACTGGGCCGCGATCGGCGAGCCGGTCGCGTCCCCTGTTGGCGATCGCGTGACCTGGGTCGATCGGTGGCCGCAGGTCGGGGAGGGAGGTACCAGCTACGCTCCTGCCGATGGGATCGCGCCTGCGCTGCGTTCGTGGCGATTGGTCCTCGTTCCTCGCGCCGACCTGGCCGCCGAGATCGAGATCCGCATGGCGGCCGGCGCGGTGCTCGCAGGCACGTGGGCTACAGAGGCGCTGCGCATCGCGGCCCACCGTCCGCGTGCGGCGACTGAGGTGGATGAGACCTCGCTTCCGCACGAGCTCGACTGGCTGCGCACCGCGGTTCACCTGCATAAGGGCTGCTACAGAGGCCAGGAAACCGTGGCCAAGGTGCACAACGTCGGCCGCCCGCCGCGGAGGCTCACGATGCTCCATCTCGACGGTTCAGGGGCAGACCTCCCCTCGCTGGGCGCCACGGTGACGTTGCCAGGCAACGACGCCCCCGTCGGGCGCGTGACGTCCGTATCGCGTCACCACGAACTCGGCCCGATCGCGCTGGCCATCCTCAAGCGCTCGACGGACCCTTCCGCGACGCTCATGGTCGTCGGCGACGACGGACCCATCTCCGCCGCTCAAGAGGTCATCGTCAACGCGGACGGCTTCTCGACCCATCGCCCTCCGAAGCCTGGCCCCACGACCAAGGGCCTCCTCATGGGCAAGGGCTGCGCGGCCGACGGCGGGGACGTCGAGTAGCCAGAGTGACGCCGCACAGAGGGCGGCATCGTGATTCTTGCGCCACGGCGCCAACAGGAGAGGACGGGCGCGATGACCGACAACATCGGGCTGAAGATCGCCATCATTGCGGTTCTTGCCACGGTGGTCGTGCTTGCCTCGCGGAGTGTGTTCGATCCGCGGATTCGGCCGTGGGTCGTCGCTGCGACACTCGCTTTCGCCTTCGCACTCTCATCAAGGGCGACCACGGGCTGGCTCCATGGGGTCACGATCGTCGCGGCCGTCACCAGTCTCGTCATCGCCGTCGTGAGCCGCGCGTTGGCACGACGTGGGACCACCAGCGGATACTCGGCGACACGTACGCGTGAGTGAGATCGATGCGCTCGTCGGCTAGCGTGTGACCCGGAGGCTTTCATGTTCGCTTTTCTTCAGTTTCTGGTGTTGACGGTGCTTTCCTACGCCGCATTTGTCGGCGGGATCTGGGCGCTCATCGACATCGCGCGCCGCGGGCCCGAGTCCTTCGTGAGCGCCGGGAAGCAGACCAAGGTCTTGTGGCTCGTGATCGTCATCGTCGCCACGGCCATACTCTTCCTGGCGCTTCCGTATCCGTTTGGAGGCGGAAGACTGAGCAGCTTCAACTTCGTGGCCCTCGCGGCCGCGGCCGCCGTGATCGTCTACCACGTGGGCGTCAAGCCCGCGCTTGGCACTCACCGCAAGGGTCCGAAGGGTGGCGGGCGCAGCACCAAGGGCGGCTGGTAGCCCGTGCGCGCCGTCCTCCAGCGCGCGTCGAGCGCGTCCGTCGTCGTCGACGGGGTAGAGGTCGCGTCCTTTGATCGCCAAGGCATCGTCGCCTTGGTGGGCGTCACCCACGACGATGGCCCGGCCCAGGTGGCGTACATCGCCCGCAAGATCCACGACCTGCGCATCCTCGACGGCGAGGCATCGGCCCTCGAGGCCGGCGCACCCATCATCGTGGTGAGCCAGTTCACTCTCTACGCGGATACCCGCAAGGGCCGTCGCCCCACGTGGAACCAGGCCGCACCCGGCCCGGTCGCCGAGCCGCTAGTCGAAGCCGTTGTCGCCGCACTGCGCGAGGCGGGACTCAGCGTCGGCACGGGGGTCTTCGGCGCCGACATGGCCGTGAGCCTCACCAACGACGGGCCGATGACGATCCTCCTGGAGACGTAGTCCACGGCACTCCCGCACATTTCTGCTTGATCACACTTCTCACGCCCAACGCGAACATGGCAATGCCGAGGGGGGGTGCGTGGTTAGCCTGGGTGCACGCCTTGCAGCCCCATGCATGGCCAAGGAGGTCACGATGTTCGAACGGTTCACAGACCGCGCTCGCCGCGTAGTGGTGCTTGCCCAAGAAGAGGCACGCATGCTCAATCACAACTACATCGGCACCGAGCACATCCTCCTCGGCCTCGTCCGCGAGGGGGAAGGCGTCGCCGCCAAGGCCCTCGAGGCCATGGACATCTCGCTCAACGGCGTCCGCGAGCAGGTACAGGAGATCATCGGCGAGGGCTCACACGCCCCCTCCGGCCACATCCCCTTCACGCCGCGAGCCAAGAAGGTTCTCGAGCTTTCCCTGCGCGAGGCCCTCCAGCTCGGCCACAACTACATCGGCACCGAGCACATCCTGCTGGGCCTGATCCGCGAGGGCGAGGGCGTCGCCGCCCAGGTCCTAGGCAAGTTGGGCGCCGACCTCGGTGGCGTGCGCCAGCAGGTCATCCAGCTTCTCTCGGGTTACGAGGGCAAGGACACGCCCAACGCTCAGGGCACCGCTTCGGGCGGACCCCAAGAGGGCACTCCTGCCGGCTCGACGGTTCTCGACCAGTTCGGTCGCAACTACACGCAGGCCGCGCGCGAGGGCAAGCTCGACCCCGTCATCGGCCGCGAGCTCATCATGGAACGCGTGATGCAGGTACTTTCGCGCCGCACCAAGAACAACCCCGTCCTCATCGGCGAGCCAGGCGTCGGCAAGACCGCCGTCGTCGAGGGACTTGCCCAGGCCATCGTGCGCGGAGACGTGCCCGAGACGCTCAAGGACAAGCACCTCTACACGCTCGACCTCGGCTCGCTCGTTGCCGGCTCGCGCTACCGCGGTGACTTCGAGGAGCGCCTCAAGAAGGTGCTCAAGGAGATCCGCACGCGCGGCGACATCATCCTCTTCATCGACGAAATCCACACCCTGGTGGGTGCGGGTGCCGCCGAGGGCGCGATCGACGCCGCGTCGATCCTCAAGCCGATGCTGGCGCGAGGCGAGCTGCAGACCATCGGTGCCACGACGCTCGACGAGTACCGCAAGCACGTCGAGAAGGACCCCGCGCTCGAGCGCCGCTTCCAGCCCATCCAGGTGCCTGAGCCGGAACTCGGCCAGACCATCGAGATCCTCAAGGGCCTGCGCGACCGCTACGAGGCGTTCCACCGCGTGACCATCACCGACGGCGCGATCGTGGCCGCCGCGCAGATGGCCGACCGCTACATCAGCGACAGGTTCCTACCAGACAAGGCGATCGACCTGATCGACGAGGCGGGCGCGCGACTGCGCATCCGTCGCATGACGTCCCCGCCGGAGCTGCGCGACCTTGACGAGAAGATCGCCAACGTGCGCCGCGACAAGGAGGGCGCCATCGACGAGCAGGACTTCGAGAAGGCCGCCTCGCTGCGCGATGTCGAGCGCAAGCTCACCGAGGAGCGCTCCACCAAGGAGCAGGCCTGGAAGTCGGGCGACCTCGATGTGGCCGCCGTCGTCGACGAGGACCTCATCGCCGAGGTGTTGGCGATGTCCACCGGCGTTCCTGTTGCCCGCGTCAGCTCCGACGAGTCAACGCGACTGCTGTCGATGGAGAAGGAACTGCACAAGCGCATCGTCGGCCAAGAGGCCGCCATCAAGGTGCTCTCTCAGGCCATCCGCCGCACGCGTGCGGGCCTCAAGGACCCCAAGCGTCCTGGTGGTTCGTTCATCTTCGCCGGCCCTACCGGTGTGGGCAAGACCGAGCTCGCCAAGGCGCTCGCCGAGTTCCTCTTCGGTGACGAGGACGCGCTCATCAGCCTCGACATGTCCGAGTACGGCGAGAAGCACACCGTGGCACGACTCTTCGGTGCACCTCCCGGCTATGTCGGCTTCGAAGAGGGCGGTCAGCTCACCGAGAAGGTGCGTCGCAAGCCGTTCTCCGTGGTGCTGTTCGACGAGGTCGAGAAGGCCCACCCCGACATCTTCAACTCGCTCCTCCAGATTCTTGAAGACGGCAAGCTGACCGATGCCCAGGGTCGCGAGATCAACTTCAAGAACACCGTCATCATCATGACCACCAACCTCGGCGCCGACGCGATCTCCAAGCGTCAGGCGACGGGCTTCTCGATGATCACCGCGGGAAGCCAGTCGTACGACGAGATGGTCAAGCTGGTGAACACGAAGCTGAAGGAGCACTTCAAGCCCGAGTTCCTCAACCGCGTCGACAACGTGGTGGTGTTCCCGCAGCTCACCCAGGACGAGATCATCCAGATCGTCGACCTCATGGTGGCCCGCCTGGACCTCCGCATGAAGGACAAGGACATGGGCATCGAGCTCACCGACGCGGCCAAGAAGCTGTTGGCCGAGCGCGGCTACGACCCAGTCCTCGGTGCTCGACCGTTGCGCAGGGCTCTCCAGCGCGAGATCGAGGACCCGTTGTCCGAGAAGATCCTGTTCGGCGAGGTCACTGCCGGACAGATCATCAAGGTCGACGCTCAGGGCGAGGGCGTCCTCGGCGAATTCACGTTCGAGGGCGTCAGCCGCGACGAGACCATGGGCGAGCCGCTCACCAAGGACCCCGTGCGAGCGTCGGCCGACAAGGCTCGCGCCGCGGCGGTCCCCGCCGACGACGTCGCCGCGACCGAGATCTAGCACCTCCACACCAGCGGAAACGCGAGAAGGCCCCGGCTCCCCTTGTGGGGGTCGGGGCCCTCTGCGTCTGTGGGTGGGTATGGTGGGTCCATGGCACAACGGGGGGTTGCTGGCATCCTTGTGGCGGTCGTGACGATCTTGATCGGCGCGGGAATCTGCGTCAGTTGGTACCTGCTGCGCGAGCCGCCGGAGGCGCGACCTACGTGGGACGGCGCTGTGTGGGCACCCGACAACTGGGACTCGGTGGACTTGCTCGACGTCGACGACGACGGCAGCATGCTCGTGGGCTTCTACAACGACAAACGCCAGATCACGAGTTTCAGCGGTGCGAAAGTTGACCTCGGCCAGCAGCCTGGCATTTCGTTGGTAACGCCCGACGGCGTCAGTCACGTCTTGCGTGAGCCCTCCGACTTGCACAAAGATGCTGCAGGATCGGCCACCGGGTCCGTGCACCACGGCTCGATCGCGGTGGCGTGGCAGGTGCTCGACGAAGCCGTCGGCCCGGATGGTTCGATGCAGTACGTGTCGTCGGGACGCACCGTTGAGATAGCCACGGGGACTGTGGACGGACTGTCCGATATCCCCGGGCCGACCATCGACGGCTCCCCCGTGGTGATCGAGTCTGGTGGCCTCTACGTTGCCGACGGCGCGCTCGTGGCCATGACAGTCGATGAGGGTGCTGCCTCGACGAGTGTGCACCATCTCGGACTTCTCGACCCCACCACGGGCGCCATCGTGGTGATCGACAGTGGAGGCTTCTACCCTGCGATGCGGGACCTGTGCGACCCCGAAGGAGCCACGTTCGGAGTACCCAAAGTCGTTGACCACGTGCTGGTCGAGTTCCAGTTTCGGGTCACGGCTGGACGTGCGTCGGCGATGACCGTGGTGCCCAAGCCGCGCGTCAAGGGCAACTTCATGCCGCTCAATGCGTGCGGCGCAGGTAATGCTGGACTGCTCCTCGAAGACCACGCGCTCTACTGGACCGATGGCCATGGCGGCACCTCCAGCTCGGTGATCGGTTACGTGGCAGGTGACGTCTTCCTCGGCCCCACCTGGGCGGTTGTGCAGGTGCTCGACTTCAAGGGCGCTGACCTGAAGGACATGGAGCGCCGCGTGGTCGTTGTGGATCGGACCACCCGCGAGGTGACGACGGTCGGCGGCTCCTGTTCGCGCGTGGTGCCCGCGGGTGACTGGCTCGCGTTCGGCGTTCCCGACGGCAACAAGTGCCGCCCCGTGGCGGTGCGCGTCTCCACGCTACTCAAGCATTGAGTGAACGGGAATCGCGGGCAGAGGCCCTGGGATGAGAGCGGCGGGTGTCGCGAGCGCCACTCACGCGAGTGCGACGGTTGTAGCGTGAGGTTCATGGACGTCTGGGGGAGGGTGCGGTGACGCACGAATGAATGACGATCACCTGTTCTTGGCTCTCTCTCTGATCCTCGCTGGACTGATCCTCGGACGTTGGCCCGTCATTCGGCTGATAGTTCGAAGCGTTCGCACGTATCCGAAGCGACATCGTTGGAAGGCGCTCTGGCGGGGACTCGGGGTCCTGGTCACGCCCATCCGACGCTATCCCCGGATCACGTCGCCAGACGAGCAAGCATTTAGGTCTCCAGACGAACCCGTGCGCACCGTTTCCTACGATCAATGGCCTCGCGTCGACAGCCTGGTGGGAAACATACGTAACGTGACGTCGGCATCGTCGCGGTCCGAAGCAACCTCACTCGACATCGACGGTTGCGTTGCGGTCTTGCGTCGTCGCGATGAGAT
>Ga0302298_10000144_pt1 | contig 15432 bp, 27 predicted proteins | sample III_Fen_N3_3_FD_198757 | JGI IMG/M metagenome (GOLD analysis project Ga0302298, IMG submission 198757) | Peat permafrost microbial communities from Stordalen Mire near Abisko, Sweden - III_Fen_N3_3 | ecosystem: Environmental > Terrestrial > Soil > Wetlands > Permafrost | place: Sweden: Abisko...
CGAAGTTCCCGGCCAAATGGGGTGTTCCCTCGTGAAGCGCCAACCTCCGGCCAAGCATGAATGTTCGTTTGATTTCCAGGCGTGGCCACGTTCGGGGCGGTTGGGTGAGATCGGCACGAGTGAGCCATTCCTCAACCCCTTCACGGAATTGCTTAGCGGAACACCCTCGGGAAGCCACCTTGCCACTAGCACCGATAGAAACAGCCAATCCGGGTTGTACGATCGTGAACCCGAACGATTGCTTTTCGAGTCCCCACGCCCCGAGGGCCGATCCTCCGTCAACCGGATTTGCGCCAACAGAGAGAACGGAGTCTGTGTGCTGATAGACAACGGTCCCACCCTTATCCTCGGTCTCCCACGTCTTACGCCGAACCTGAGCACGCGTCGCCCCCGTAATCTGCGATGCGTAATGCATGTTCGTGAACTTACCCAGCGACGGACGGCGTTGCGCGAACTTCCCATAAATAGAGTTGATGACAAGCTTGATAGCCAATTGCAAACAGTTCAGCTGTAGCCACGCCGGCCCCCCCTTCTCGTGCAATTTCATATCCGCTTTGATAGCCGACCGCTTGTCGTACAGATTGGCCAGGAACTCTAGGGGGTTCTCACACCCACACTCCTGGACGTAGTACGCCGCCTGGTGTGCCATCACATCGTCCGGGAACCGTTCCACGGCGGCTTCGTACTCGGGCAGGCTCACCCAAACCTGAGAGCCCCGGAGCGGCGATCGGACGAGACCGGCCTTAGTCCGGACGAGGAATGGCGGCGTAGACGCCGTGTCGACCGTCCAGGAGGCCAGGACGTAGCCCAGAGCCCCCGGCGGAACCTGTGAGACGCGCGCTCCGGGCACGGACACCCATTTGCCGTGCCCGTCCCTCATACACGGCAGGGAGAGCATGTGGGACGGGTACGCCGAGTTGATGTCCTCTTCATCGACCGGTTCGGACAGTTGCCCTAGAACCGGGTCTTCAATTAGACCGCCGAAGTAGGTCAGATAGGGGAGTTCGTCCACGGTTCGATCACGAACCCGCTTGTCTGATACCAATGTATCAGCGCGACGTCCGACCCCGTAATACGAGAGTGCGGCTGACGCAATAGACCCTGACCCGAATAGCTTGCTAGGCGCCATTGGAATATGTCCGGCGTCAGCGACGGCGTCAAGTAGCTTTCGGCACATGCGCGCATGTCCGACGCATTCGGCTTCGGAGTAGGCTTCGATTTGTTCGTTTGTCGCTCCGGCGAATGCGTGTTGCCGGGCTTCCTTACCCCATTTGATTGCATCCAATTCGGCGGTAGATAGCTCCGGCTGCCAGTCAGCCAAGGACTTTTCAAGTCCACCTGTGAATGCAGTTCCTGTGTCGTGGATATCCAGTCGTCGATTTCCTTCGAACCGGTCCCCGTTAGGTCGGAACTCGGCGTAGAATCGGCGCTTAGCCGAAGTTGCAATTGCGAGATCAGATCGTGAATCGTATGTGAGTACATCACCCTCCCCGCCTTCCGTGATGATCAGTTGTTGCAAGTATTCGTCGTATCGGTGGAACTTGAGGCAGATGTCTTTCTCATCGTGCCGAGTATTGCACAACATATTCCGGTGACGGGCCGTCGCCTTATACACCAATGACAAATCAATATCCGGGTTTACGTCCGGGTGAAAGTCCTTAGTGATAACGGCCGTGTCATAACCGAAGTGGAACGCCACTACCGCCGGACGGTATTCCTGTCCACCCGAGATGAACCGGCCCCCGGTCTCTTCGATAAGCCACATGAGGACTTCCGGCCCGGTGAGCCATTCACCCGGGTAGGCGGTAGTCGAATTTGATACGCCGTCTTCCCGTCCATATGACACGGAGATAGTCCGCATGATTCCGTCGATCTCTTTACCTTCCGTGTCGACGGACACGAACATTTCCGGAATCTTATCCCGGCGAGAACGGTTATTGTGCTTATCCCCTGCCGCACATCGTGAGCAATACCGGGATTGCTTTCCGACAAGGGGGCGGGTACACAGTTTGCATTTCATCAGGTACCCGCCATCACGGCGGACCGGTACAGAGACCAGAACATAGCCTCATGACCGGCGGCTTCATCCATGGCCTTACGCCAGTCGCCGTACCGCTTCGGCGTCAACCGGGCATAGTCGCGTGCCTTCTCGCCGAGTGTCCGCTTACGCCGCCGGGTGGCGTCCAACGCGATGAGTTCCTGCCGCGCCTGCCGCCCCTTGTTTTCGTACACCAGATCGAGAATCCGGCGTTCGTCAGCCCGGTTGAGCCGTGCCAGCTTTGGGCCGTATTCCTCATCGCGCAACAGAGCGGCCAATCGGCGCTTTGCGGCTGGAAGTTGAGGGTCATCCATGCTAACTTCCCTCCGGTGTGTGAGTGAAACGGCCGTACGCGTTCGGGTAGGGGTGGGGACCCCGGGGACCCGGCACGCGGCGGCCGTTTTGCTGCCCTGAGACTACACACACGACGGCCCCCGGCATAGCGCCGGGGGGCCGCGTGTTTTGACTGGTCAGGCAGGGGCGTCGGGCAAACGCCGGCCACTCAGGTAGTACGTTTCCACGTCTTTCATCTTGCCGGATTCCTCGTCCCGAACCCGGAACTTGAACACCCGAAGACCCTTCATCACGGCGATGCGGGGATTCAAGTTCTGAACCCCACCACCGGGGGCCGGGTTCAACCCCTGATCGGCCAGGATCGACTGAACCTGACCGGCGACCCCGGTACGGCTGGTGTCCTTGAACTCGAACTGAACACCCTTCGCGTCCAGGGCGTAGACGTACACGTTGTCGTACTGCCGTCCCTCGTTCCGCTCGATCTCGGCCCCGGTGATGAGGAACGGCTCACCCTCAAGGTCAGCCTTCTCGGTCAGATCGTGGCCGGAGAACTCTTCGATGTTCTCCGTTCCCCACGTGGCGGGGAGACCGGCGGAAACCGGCTGAGAAGTGTTCTCCGGGGTTTCCGGGGCGTCGGGGGTGTTACGGGGCGCACGAGTCGTCATGGTGGTTCTCCCTTACTCTGAACGATGGGTGTTGCGTGGGGTGGCGGGGAATCGAACCCCGGTGATCCGTTCACCCCGGGTTCCCCGACCCATGGCGATCGCAGCGGCATGGGCCGGGGAAGCTGGAAGCCTAGCGTCCGCCGGGCTTCGTCGGCGGTTTCGGCGTCTGAGGCTTCGGACGCCGGGGCGGATTCGGATTCTTCGGCGGCTTCTTAGGTTGACCCGACATCAGTCATCCTTCCGCATCGCCCGAGGGCCGTACGTCTCACTGTCGTTATCGTCATCCCCGGGGAAGTCGTCTGTCTCGTCCGGACATGCTCCGGAAATCCAGCCGAACCGTTCACCCAGAACGATCTGATACGGAATCGCGTCTTTCGCCACAACGCTAATTGCCGGGGTTTCAGGTGGCGCGGCATCGTGATAGTCGGTCATAACCAGCCTCCTAACCAGTAGCTCACTTCCGGAGTCGTTTCCGTGCGAACGACTCCGGGCTTTCCCCGAACCGGTAACGCTGGCAGCATCCCTGGAAGTCAGGGCAGACGTATACCGGTGTCAAGTCCGGTCGGTCATCTTGGATCGGCACGAGATCGGATGCACGCATTTTGCACGCGTCACACGCTCGTTCGATGAACATCGGTTCTTGGAGAATCGGCCCCGGCATTACTCGGTCCACCGGATATTGCGTGTCTGCCTCATTCGGAGAACTGACGCTAGGTTCCGGTGACTGAACGGGATTCGGAACTTCACGAAGAACCCGTTCGTCGTGTCGGCGTATTCGAAAGTGATCATGGTTGTTACTCCGGAAGCCGTAGGTCACTGGAATGCGGCTTGAAAATCGTTGTGACGGTAACCAGGTATCGGCCACCCCCGCTCAGGTTCTCCGGCCGGATCGGGTCGAGTTCCAGCGTGACCGTGTTTTCTGTGCAATCCACGACCATGCCCGTATACCGCAACGTCTGGGCGATAGTGGCTGCCAGGAGGATTGTTTCCGGATCGTGTGCCATAGTTCATTCTCCCGAGAATGGTGAGCCCGTAATCGTGGTGCCGGTATCGGTGATGTGCGTCGTACTCGGTTGTCACGTCCAGGATGGCAGCCGTGATGAGTAGGGCTACTCCGGTGGTGATGAGTGCGTACGCGATGATCCATCCGCGCATTGCCGTTCCTTTTCTGCGAAGTATTCCCGGAAGTGGGCCCTTACCCATGCGGCAACGGGCCGGTCATCGGCTTCGGCAGCCTCTCGGATTTGCTCCGAGAGGCTGTCCGGTAGCCGGGTGTACAGGACACCCATGGCGTCTCCTAAGCGGCGTAGTTCAGATGAATGCAAGTCTGCATAAGCATGACCGGCCCATCGGCTTTCAGCACACCGCTTTCCAGGAAGCGGACCGGCCCATCATGATCATGCGGTCGAGCATGGCACACATGCCGTCCACGTCCGTGCTGGTGTAATACGCGATTCCGAGAACCGCGACGGCGTGAGCGCGTTTGTCGAATGCCGTCTTCGGTCGGTCGGTAATCGGTTGCGCTTCGTACAGGAAGTGCGCCGAGTTCAAATCGTGTTCATCGGCTTCACTTCGAATTGCGGTGAATCGGTAGTACGACATCAATGCATCGATACGGAATAACGCCGGAATCTCTTCGACATACGCTCTGGTGTCGATCATCGGACGACTCTTGTCACAATGACTTTGAGAGCGCCGTGGGGGAAAAGCATGTCGTCTTGAGCCCAGGTTACGCTATTCGTTTGGGTCTTGCACGGGGTGGGAGAGAACACCCAGGACGGGAAGTAAATGTTTCCGTCGCTCCGTACCCGGTCCAAGAATCGAATCTTGTCTTCCGGGCTCATGACGGCCCAAATACGCCCGGCGTCTTTCGCCATTCGCCGTGCTCGCGACACCAATTCTTCGTATCGCATTGCGCGGGTTTCGGTGACGGTAAGGTGCCGTTCCGTGAAATGAGTCGGTTGGTCGGTCACATCAACCGTTTCTCCGCAGATTTGGCAATTGTAAGTGGCCATTGTGCCGGTTCCCTTTCGTCGTTCTCCCCTGCCGATGGGAAGAACGCTATCAGAGCGCTAGCACTTTGCCTGGTGGTAACTTTCTGTGACCGGCGTTACCGTCCGCTACTCGTCATCGTCCGGGCCGAACCACAACCGGGAACCGCCCCCACGCCCCTTGCGCTTCGGCTTCGGCGTCACGACGGCCGGGGGCTCCGTCACCGGCTTGTCAGCCTTCTTGACGGGAGCCTTAACCACCGGGGCCTTCTCGGCGGCAGCCTTGAACTGACGGAGTTCTTCCAGTTCCGCATCGCGCTTGTCGGCGTCCGCTTTCTCTCGTGCTGCCTTCTCGGCCCTGAGCGTTTCCAGTTCGGCTTTCGTCGGGTCGTCGGCCGGGGGCGGCGTCGGGTCGGTCGCCGGGGGCGTCGGGTCGGTCATTGCTTCATCCATTCGTTCGGTAGGACCGGGGAAACCCCGTCGAGAGCTCTGAGACCGGCACACCGGTCACAGTAGGCAGAGATGCAATACGGGGCCGGGTACAGCCGGTTCGTCTGTACCCAGAGCGCGTAGTTATTCCACTCGGGCGGCATGGGCGGGGGAACCGGGTTCGCTTCCCGCCACTCCCGACACTTCGGGATTGCGGCGTCTTCCAGCAATCGCCGGTTCTCCGGGGTATCAACGATGTACCCGGTTGCCCCGGGTTCGAGAAAGCCTGGCATTTCCACGGGGACTTCGCGAGGTTCAGTCATGGTTCTCCAAGGTATAGACCGGCCCCCGCCGTCCTTGGACACGTCGGGGGCCGGTTGTATCTCGGATCTTACTCCGGGGCTTGGGCCCTCTCGTCCAGGGCTTCGGCAACGGCGGCTTTCATAGTCGGCTTCATCGTGCCGTTGGTCTGCTCTGCCGCCTGGTGTGACGAACGGGCGGCAGCAATCGCCGCGCCGGTTCCCGTGATACCGAAGATGGCTCCGACAATGTTGCTCGATCGGTTAATGAACTGCCATAGATCGGTAGTGTCAGAATTCGTGATCGCCAGAACCGTGAATGCGGCTATGAGAAAACCAACGAGAATCGTTCCGCACACCCAGATATACCAGGGGACATTCTTCATCCATACCGCCTTCCCCATGTGCCTTACCCTTCGTAGATTGTACGCCTAGTGTCTGACATTTTCACGACACTTGATTGACATAGGACCACCACGAGTCAGCGGCCAAACCCTCGTCCCGAACAATGATCGCTCGTGGCCGTCCGGCGGCAGCCGAAGCGAAAACGGTGTTCGTTGCGCTCTGGAGGGTCAACGCGAAATCGGTGGTGATGTCGGAAGTAGTCGCGTTCTTAACGTACACCTTCCCGAATGCGGGGAACACCTGAGAAGCAACCGTGATCGGCGTCCGGTAATACTCCCCGTACGTGGTAGCGCTGATGACACCGGAAACAGTTTTCTTGAGTCGGAAGTCAGCAACGGTACCGGCGACGGAAGATGTCACGCCGCCGTTCATCTCGATCGAGTAGACACGACCGGCTTTCCACACGAACCCGGTTGCCTGTAGAACAACCACTTCCGTTCCCGACGCCGTGCTACTGGCATTCGATGGAACGGTTCCCTGAACCCCACGGCCGAGATCGGTTAGCCCCGGACCAACTGCCACGAAATCGTCGATACACAAGCCGCCGTGACCCTGTATATCGCCGTTGAATTCCATGAGGGAACTCGGCTTGAAGAACCCGGGGTATGGGGTTCCGTCACTTGCCGGGCTTCCCATGAAAAGGGATGACGGGGATTGCTGCCCGTTAGCGTCTGTGATGACGGCTGAGTTGATCGTGACGAACGTGGCGTGAGAGCCCCCGCCGAAATCATCTGTGTTCGCGAAGATTTCCCCGGGGGTGTTGACCGTTACCCCCGTCGCCGTTTGTGGGTACAGATTGATTCTGGCCCCACTTCCGGCCACGATGTCGACTTCGGAACCGTCAGTGTCTTTCACGCTGACATCACCGCGAATGGTTCCGCCGGAGCCGAACTCATAAGAGCCATTCGCGAAAATGGCCCATCCCTGAGACCCGGCCACGAAATTCTGTGACTGGATTGCCTCCGTGATGAGGGTGTTCCCGGCAACCACTTCCCGATTGACTTCGAATCCCATTGCTACTCCTGAGTTCCGGTCACAGTAAATGAAGCGATGTCACCGGCTTGACCACCGGTCCAAACGGCTATCAATAGGGAACCGCGGTTCAATTGCAAAGAGCCGCCGGCCGACCCGAAAGAACCATCGTAAGATTGGCATTGGGACCCGGATGCATCTTCATTGTCTAGGAAGATTTCAATGGTGGGGATCGGTGATTTCCCCCGCCGGGTTTTCGGGTCGAGACGCCACAACAGGGCGTCCACGTTCCACGTAGGCTTCCCCGCACTACTGGCCGGGCCGAGAGTAGCCCTACCGTTTCCGGCGGCGTCCAGGACCACTGACGCCGCTTTGTTGAGCCCGGCCATTACCGGTCTCCGGTCGCCCAGTATTCGGTGATGATGCTGACCGCAACCGTACCGGTTTTCGCGGCTAGCCATACCTCGGAATCGGACGTGCACACGTATTGCAAGTTTGCTGGCCATTCCGCCATACGCGAAGGGTCGCCGGTGGACGCCATATTGAAAGCGATGAGCATGTTCCCGCCGATGCTCAACAGTTTGGCACTGGCGCGCCGGTGATCGGCTGCCAGGTACCGGGTAGGGGTGGTGCCTACCGGAACGGTCTTCGTGGCGCCTTGTTTGGTCGGGAGGGTCTGGACGTGGAATACGCCGTCCTGGCGGACGAGAACGGACGGTTCGGTTGTGTCAGGGTCGGCCTGTAGGACTTCCAGATCCGACGCGTCAAGCCGGATTTCATTAGCTGGCATTGTTGGCTCCCTTTGCCACGGTCTGAACATGCTTTGAAATCCGCGACGGCGTAAGGTGCTTCGGAATGATGCTTGCCGAAGAACCGGCGGATTTGATTAGCCGGTCAATCGCGATGAGTACGACGATTCCCCCGCCGGTGATGTATGCGACCCGTACCCAATTCTTCGAGTTCGAAATCCATGCCGCCGACTTTTGCGTTAGAGACACGAAGTTAGCGGCAGCCTGACCTATGGCTTCCGTATTCGAAACGACGTTCCCGGCACCGTCCTTAAGCCCTTGAATCGCTTGGGCGGCTTTATCCGTGAGGGATTGGCCGTCAAGGTATTTCTTGTATTCGCCGTTCGTGTATGTCGTCCAGGCGTTGAAGTTCCCGCCGTTGCTACTGATGTGTGCCATCACCATAGCGTTTCGGCGAGGGTCAAGAACGGTTGCTTTGTCGGGCAACCCGTATTGCGCTAGCCGGGAAATCAACGGGCCGTAGAAATTGATCTGCCAGAGCCCGTACGAGTCATCGCCCGTCGCCGGATTGTTGTTGATCTTGGACGGGTTGCCGCTGCTCTCCGCCATGGCGATAGCAGCGGCAACCCGGGCACGATCGGCGTTCAACCCGACGGATTCCGCGAGGGTGACAATGTCGCCGTAATTCATCGGGTTGCCTTTCTAGCTAGTGACGAACGGGGAGCCACTGGCGAACATGCTGTAATCCGCCGTCGTCATCTGGGGGCCGGTCGCCGTGTCATTCGCGGACACCAAAGACTGACCCGGATTCCCAACCGCCGGGCCGGATTTCGGATCGGTCCACGTCGCGTGCCGAGAGAACCACGCGAGTCCGATCGTGGCTGCCGAACCGAGTACGAAAATGGTCGGGTCCTTGGCCAGCAATGAAACGCCGGCCACCACCCCCGCGCTCATCCATGTGGCCTTTCGTTCGGCGGCGTCCACGTCCTGAGTGCCGGTTGGGAGACCCTGCATATCGGCGATCGACGGAGTGAAGTTCGAGTGAATCGAGTACACGATGGCCATCACGGCAAGTCCGGTACCGATCGACACTTCGGGGCGCAAAGACATGGGGAAACCTCTCTTACTTCTTTGTCGTGAACTTGCGTGTTGCGGAAGTGGGACCGGGGTTCTGGTGTGCCAGATCGGCGGCAACAGAGACGTTGTACGCGTGGTTCGCGGCAAGACCGGAAACCGTGTACGACGGCGCTTCGCTGTATCCGTGTGCCTGCCCGTTGATGTACCACCGGTATCCGTCCGCGTGTGCGACGGCCCCGGTTTTCACGACAGCACTGGTTTTCGTGATGCTCGATACGGTTGGGGTTCCCGGCTTCGCCAGTCCGTATGCCGCCGTCTTAAACTTGAGTGGCGCACTCGATGGAGAGTATTTCCCCGATGCCGTCAACCCTTGAATGGTGACGGTGTAATCCGTGTTCGGGGAAAGACCGGCGATGATGATCGGGGAACCGTGCGATGCTGCCACGTTCACGCCGACGCCCCGATACGCCCGGTATTCCGTCGCCCCCGGAACCGGGGTGAATGCGATAGTGACCGAGGTTTGCCCAACCGCTGTCGTTTTCAGCCCGGACGGTGCGACCGTCAGATCAGTGTTTCCGCCGGGAATGATCGAGAACGATCCGACCGGCGGGTATCCGCCGACCGCGATAGCCGCCCGTACGATGGTCTGCTGTGCGGTTGAGAGCGGCTGAGAGCCGAGATAGTTCCCGAGTGCAGCGGCAATGTCCGCGTAATCGTAAGCGGCGTCCAGGGCGTTCGTGACGTACGTAGTCCAGGCGGCGTTAGTCGTAAACGATCCCGGCGTGGTTCCGTCCCCGCCGGACGTGGAACCGGTGTCGCCACTACCGTAGGAATTGGTGGGGGAAACCGCGCCGAGTACGCCGGGGATGCTGGAATCAACCGCCCCGAAGTCCCCATCGGTGACAGTCGTATCTGTCGTGTCGGTTGCCGCCGTACGACTCTGATAAACCCTCCACCCAATGAATGCCGCAATCCCCAGAGCTAGCGGGATAACGACTTTCTTCGGGAGGCTCCCGACTTTCGGGATGTTGATGTCACCTTCCGCCATTACTGGAAACCCCCGCTTCGGTCTTCGAAGTCCGACCCGGAAACGGCGTCAGACGCAAGGGTGTAATCGGTCAGCGACGTTTCGGACGGGAGACCGAACATGGACGGCGTCTGATTCGACGGGGTAGGCGTCCAGTGCGCCGTACCGATCGAGTTCGGCGTGTACGGTGCCGTGTCCGTCATCGGCGTCTTCTCGACGGGAAGTGCGGGGGTCAGCCCGGTGTACGCGTGCAACTGTGCGTCCTGGCCGAACTTCCCGATAGGGCTTTCGTACAACCCGAAGACGTTGGTCTTCACGCCCAGGCGGTACCGGCCGACGTTCGCGGCATCACCGGCATAAACTTCGTTCGGCTGATTCGTGGCGTCGTACGAGTTGTGACCGTTCTGGAGAGCGGCCAACGGGCCGTCTGTGATCTCTTCCCCGGCGAACTGAGAGGGACGGCCGATGTTCCATTCGGTCCGGTATCCCTCCGTCGCGTGCTGATACAGACGGATGCTGTCGGGAACGTAATTCACGTTCTCGTGATCGAGCATCATCCGTTCTTGCATCGCTTGTTGCGCACGCGCATAAGGTTCGCCGGAAGGGACGGCCGGCTGACCATTCCACCAATGCGAAACCGGGATTTGCGCGAGGTTCGGCTGATTGGACGGACCGGCGGAAAGATTGTCCTCTCCCCATACCGTCCCCTGCTGGCCGGAAGCCACGTCGGGAACCGGGTTGAAGATGTCCGCTTCCGGGTTCGGCGTGAAGTGGTCGACGTTCAGGCCGGGGACCGGCGGACGGGACGCGTAGTGAGCGCCACGAACCGCTGTACCGCTGTAGGGCGTGTCAACCATCGGGTGTTCCCTTCTCTCTCGCTACGGACGGATCCAGGCGGTTTAACCCCGGCCCTGAGCCACCTTCGTCCAGGACGTGAGCCCGGAGAACCCGGTCTTCACGATGTTGGCCGTCTGACGGCCGGATAGGGTCAACGTCGTTGCCAGACCGGTAGCGGCGATGATGACGCCGATTTTCGCGAATGTGCTCATGAGTGGTTCAGCCTTTCGATTTGTTCCACCATGACACGGCGGATTCGACCGGACTAGGTACGTTGTTGATGCGAGTGAGTAGAACCGTGAGAAGGGATGTCCAGACGAGAATGACGGTTATCTCGGGGGCTGCCCGTTCGGCGAAACTGGTAGCGACGGCGGCTAGCGCCGTCGCAATCGGAACTCGCCAATCCATCGGCTTGTTGTTGAACACGGTTTGATTCACGACGGTTACCGCGCCGAGTGCAAGAACCGGGCCGAGTGTGCGACTCATTTACTTACCCTTCCCGACGTACGTCTTACAAACGTATGACTGAGAACCCATGAGATCGGCAACGGAACCGGTCCGTATATTCACTCGGGGGTTCTGCTGGCCGATTGCACTACTGCCGCCGTCCGCCGTAATCACGACCATATGGTGAGAGCTAACGGCAATGTCCCCGGCTTTCGTCGCGGACATCGGAATCGTCTTCCATTCCCCGGAGATTCGATAGTTCGCCGTTGACGCCCATTTGACCGGCGGGGGAATCCCCACACCGGTCAAGATTTTATCGGCGAAGGATGAACAGTCAGACCAGCCGGGCTGAGTTCGTTTCGCCTGGGAATACCTGTCGTTCATGTACGGACCGGCGGCAGCCGAAACGCCGATTCCGGCTGCCGCCGATACGGCGACCCCCAAAGCGGCCCCTAGGTCGGTTGGGGTTGGGTTGAGGGTCGCTTTCCCCCCGGAGACCAGACGGAGAGCTTCAACCGGGTTTGTTCCCCGGAAACCGGCGTAGACGAGAATGCCGCCGACCGCAGCGGCCCCGACCGCTAGTCCGGACAGCCCTTTCCCGCCTGCCATTGCTCAGCCGCCGATCTTGGCCATGATCTTCGGAACGAGGAAGTACCCGACCGCGATACCGATCGCGAGGGTGGTGTACGGCTTGAGGTACGACATGACTGGTTGTCCCTTTCTGGACGGGTACGAACGGAAGAACGCTCACGCTCCGTGGACGTTAGCCGCTGGCCGGCGTCCACGGAGCGTGATGAGTCAGCGTGCGGTCAGACCCTTGATGTTGCCGCCGGGCGGACGAACGAAGTTGTACAGGGTCACCAGGTTGTGAACACCGGAACCGCCGATCGTTCCCCGGAAGCCCAGGGTGTCAGCCGCCGACACGGAAAGGTACTTGTACCGATCCTCGTAACCGGCCTGGGGAGTCCCGCCGTCCGTGATGAACGGGAGGGTGAAAACGCCGAAGTCGCGACCGGCGACCGGGTTCGCGGAAGCGGTCAGGGTCTTCGTGTACCCGTAGTCCCGTTCCATTCGGCGAATCCAGAAATCCTTGGTCCTGTCGTACGGAACGTCGTTGTTGAAATAGATCTGAACCGGGGACGGCCAGTCCGCATCACCCTGGGTTCGCGAGTTCGTGCTGTCCTTCATGATGAAGTGCAGCGCCCGGTATGAACCCTCCTGCTGGGAAAGCTGGAAGTCCTGGGAACCGGCCGTGGGGGTGTTCGTTCCCCGCCGGGCGTACAGGACGGCCCCGAGGCCCGGGGGAGTGGTGACGGTCGCGTTCCCCTGTGCGTCCTTACCGGCCGACTGGCGGTAGGAATCCTGGTAGATGGCGATCGTGACCGTGGGGAGCGTGCCGGGGTTCGCCGAGAAGACGGCCGACGCCGGGGCCTGGGTGATGTCCAGGGCGTACGCGTTGTTGCTGTTGGTGTTCGGTAGGGGGCCGAGAGGTTCGTTCCGGACGAACTGAACCGGGATGTGAAGGGTCACGGAGCCGTTCCCGACCGTGGAAACTTCCGCGAACACCTCGGAGTTGCGGGGGTCGTCGGAGAACGAGAACCCGCCCCACTTGACGAACATCGCGAACTCGTGGCCGGTCATCGGACCGAGGATCGGCTGACCACCGGTGTCGGAAAGGGTGATCGCCGCGAGGTACCCGAGAATGCCGTCGTTGACCGTCTGGAGGGTCCCGGCCGTCGCACCACCAGCCGCGACGAGCCGAATCCAGAGATCCGCGAGGAAGCCATTCGTCTTCGGGTAGAACGTCGGCAGGGGAACCGCCGAAGTGCTCAGGGCGTTCGTGTACGTCTGGGTGTGGGTTTCGAGATCGAGCGTGCCAGTGAAGAACGGCCGGTTAACCGCAACGGGGGCGGCTTTCGGGTCGGTCTTCGCCGGAGCCGCAACAGCGGTTCCTGCCATGAGGGGCCTTTCTTCGCGGTTAGATGCACGGGGTTATTACCGGCATCCCTTGCCGGGGTTATTACCGGTCAGGCATCGTCATAATACATAGCGCGGAACCACGGTCATAGAGCTATGTCAAGGGTCTTCATAGGTTTTTCTTTGGGCTTCTTTGGCCGTGGTAAGATCATCCCCATGAACCTCCGGAGGAAAGCTATGGAAACCATGGAAACGGTCGGGAACGCAACCGGAACAATCAACGACGCCGCCCGAATGCAGATCGTGTTTCAGGGTGTTCTGGCACTCGGCGTCATCGTCGCGATCGCTATCGGAATCGGCGCAATGAACCGGGGAACGCGTGTCTAACGATTCACCGTTCCCGCAGGAACTCATGGACGCCGCCGCGAGAATGCGGGACGCGATCAACCTTCACGTCTTCGCCGGGAACACCGGAATCCGGGAACGTCACCTTCAATGGTTGGCGATCAACCTGGAAGACGGCAGGTCGGACGGAAACGTGTACGAGAGCCGCCGGGATGCCGTCCGGCACACCCGAAACCTAAGCAAGGGATGGTTCTTCCCGAAACTCGGCCAGGAACAAATGGGGGAACGGGAATCCATCATCGTTCTCCAGATGGCACGGCAGGCATTTAAGAACGGTGTCGTCTTCGCCGAAGAAGAACCCATCGTTCCCATGCTCTCGGAGTTGTCGCTACCCTTCATCCCGAACACGATCAAAAACCTTTCCGACTTCATCACTCCGACACGGAGGAACCACCGATGACTCAAGCCAACGACCCAGCCGCCCCACACGGCCGGGACGCGTCCGGCACCCCACTGGCCCCGTACGGGCTGAACGTGGACGGATCGGTCCGCAAGTCCAACCGGGGAGCCCGCGCCGGTCAGAAAGGGAATCGGAAGCCGGGAACAACGGCTAGTTCCGCCCCGTCCGTTTCCACGTCGAATCTGACCGACGCCGAACGGAAGGGAATGCTTCTCGAACTCGCCGATTCCCTCCTGGTCACCCCACTGGCCGGCTTGTCTCAGGCACCATTCCTGGCCGGTCGAATCGGAGCGGTTCAGACCGACGCACTCGCCGGGGACGCGTTCATTCTCTCGCAGTACGCCCCGGGACTCGCGGACGGCGTCATCCTTCTCTCGAAGACGAAGCCAAAAACCCTCGCGTGGATGGATAAGCTGGAATCCAACGCCCCGTACATCCTGATCACGAAAGCTCTCCTGGACACCGGGAAAGCGTTCCTGGAAAACCACATGAACCCGAACCCCCGACTCGCCCAGGCCGGACGTTCCCTCGCGGCTCTCAAGATGGCCCAGATGGCGGAAGCCGTGAACGCCGAAGCCGCACGGATTCAAGAATCCACGTTCGAAGAGAACGTGACTCAGGCTTACGCGGAAGCCGCCTGATCATGGTCCGGCGTATGCACATCTCGGAAACGGGAATCGTCACGTTCGATCGAGCGACGTTCTTCGGGGAAGTCTTCGATTACAACGACGGCGATTGCTGTACCTTCCTCTGCCCGTTCGGCGGGGGAAAGACGCAACTCGCGTTGGAAGCCCTTTCCTACGTAGCATCGCCGGACCGTCAAGCCGTAATCTTCGTGATGAAGCCGAAAGATAAGACCATCACGAAGTGGACGCCGATACTCGGGTTTGAAACGGTCCGCGACTGGCCCCCATCAACCGTCAAGTTCTTCAAGCGTGCGTTCGGGAAACGTCCCCCGGGATACGTTCTCTGGCCGGTAGATACCGGCAACATCGACTATGACGAGTGGAATCAACGGAACATCTTCACACGCGCTCTCGGGTTGCTGTACTCGGCAGCTAAGAAACGCCCGAACATCATGTTCGTTGACGAGACGTTCTCAATGGAAAAGGAACTCGGGTTGACCCGGTTCCTCCGACGCGCGTGGTCGAAAGGCCGTTCCGTGGGAAACGGTCTCTGGGCAGGCTCCCAGAGACCGGCCCACATCGACCAGTTGGCGTATCAGGCACAACACCTCTTCCTCGGGTACGACGCCGACGTTCGAGCCCAGGAGAGATACGCCGAGATCGGCGGGGGAATCGATCCCAACGTCGTGAAATCCATCATCGCGCAACTAGGGAGATTCCAGTTCCTGTACATCAACCGTGATGAACGGTCGATGTGTATCATTGATGCTAGCTAGGGGCCGGGCTCATACCCCGGTCGCCGAGCGAGGGACCTGCCAGTCCCGCCATGCTTCCCCGTCACTCTGGCAGGAGTG
>Ga0302298_10000147_pt1 | contig 15244 bp, 14 predicted proteins | sample III_Fen_N3_3_FD_198757 | JGI IMG/M metagenome (GOLD analysis project Ga0302298, IMG submission 198757) | Peat permafrost microbial communities from Stordalen Mire near Abisko, Sweden - III_Fen_N3_3 | ecosystem: Environmental > Terrestrial > Soil > Wetlands > Permafrost | place: Sweden: Abisko...
GTTGGCATCGAGCGATATGAAGTGCCACCCCGCCGCGTCGTAGCTGTAGTAGTGAGGTTCGTTGTTCCAGTAGTTGAAGTAGCCGGCGCCGTTGGTTGTCAGGTACTCGTGGTTGCCGATCGTGGGGTCCGAGATCGCCCGGAACCGGCCGAACGTCCCGTCGTACCAGTTGGCGAACTCGGTGTAGGTGCCCTGGAAGTAGACGTCGCCGAGGTAGAGGAACAGGTTGGGCGACCACGACGAGATGAGATTGGCGACGTCCGTGGCGGTGCTTTCGCCACTCGCGCCATCGCCGGCCGCGGCGACGATCTCGGGCGATCCCGGAGCCGGGCTGGTGCCCAGCGAAATCGTCGGCTGGGTCGTGTTGGTCGGGGCAACAACCTGTCCATTTGCGAACGTCACGGCGATGCTTGCCGAGCTGGTCGTACAACAGGGGTTGCCGGCGACGAGGGATTCGGCGTACACCGCGAGGGTATGAGGGCCGTCGGCCCACTGCGCCGTCGGCAACGTGAACGAGTACGGCGCCCGATAGTCATTCAGGAGCGGGGCGCCGTCGATCGTGTAGACCAGCCAGCGGACGCTGTAAACGCCCGACTGGACCGTCAGGTTGGCCTGAACTGCGGCGTTGCCCGACAAAGTCGCGCCGACGAGGGATTGCGCAAAGCACAGTTGCACCGTGTAAGCGGTGGCAGTAGTTGTGGTGCAGCCGGGGGCATCGGCGGCCACGAACGCCGGCTGCGCCATGGGCTGGCCGATTGCGATCGCGAGCGCCGGCAGGAATGCCGAAAAGAGCCTCAGTGCGCGCCGAATCGCGCTGCGCTTACTAGCCTTCGCGCGAGTGACGCCGAGCATTCGAGAACCTCCGTGGCGGCATCATCGAGACGCGGATGTTCGTCGTCCATGCCCAACGCGAAAGGTCCCGGCCCGCGAGCCGCACCGATCCGCGCGTGCCACGATCGAGATTCGCCGGAGGCGGCGAGCACGACGCTCGTCGGCCTCTCCATCTCAGCGCGTGGCGGCCGTCGAGCGGAGCGCCGTCGCCTCGGCGGTAAGGACGCCGGCTCGCCATTCGAGGTACTGAGCGTGGCGAGTCAGCTCCTCGGCGGAGGCTGCCGAAGTCGGCTTGGTCGGATGCGTCCAGACGTCGAGGTCGACCCCACGCCCGTGGCAATCCTGCGGAAACTCATCGCTGTCGTGGATCGGAATCGATTCCAGAGTTCCCACGCCGAGTGGATTGACGACGGGCGCCTCGCCACCCATGGCCTTGGCGATCGCTTGATCGAGATGCTCTGTCTTCTGGTCTACGCTGTCCATCGAGTCTCCTTGGTGCCGGCAGGTGCCATCCCAGCAGCGCCCAACGCCGTCGCCTTCGGCTGAATGCATATGCCGCTCTGAGAGTCTGGCCGAGGTTGGGGCCGATCGAGAGGATGAAAACCTCCCGTTGGCCGAAGCCTTACCGATCGGCACCCGATAGGCCGCCGCGCCGGCTGCCGGGGGCGGCGTTCCGCGGCCTGGTTGAAGGGGGCGTACTGTAAGGCCAATGCATCTGCCCAGGCCCACACGTTGGCGCGCCTTCGCCTCGGCGCACTACCGGCCCTTCCAGGCAATCGCCGTCGGCCAGGCTTTCACCGCGTCCTACGCGTCGGACGCGCTCTTCGTCCCGCTCTTGCTGTTGCTCGGCGCGCCCCCGGCCCTGGTCATCCTTGTCGGCGCCGCCCCGGTTGGCGGAGCGGCCTTGCAGGCGTTCGCGCCACAGATGCTGCGCCGGCTCAAGGGCGACCTGCGCAGGCTGACGTTGGCCCTGGCCCTTTCGGAGATTCGAGGCTTCATCATGGCGGCGATCGTGGCCGGGGTGGCCGCGGGCGTCATCGACCGACCTCTGGGAATCGGACTCATCTCGGTGACCGTCGCGATCGGCCAGACGACCGGCGTCCTGTCGAGTTCGAACATAACCCTTTGGACGGCCGTGGTGCTGCCCGATGCCGAGCGCCGTCTCGTCGGGCCCCGAATGGGCGCCCTGACCATGGCGCTTTCGACCGCCCTTCTCCTGCCCGCGGGCTTCGTGCTCGACGCCGGGACCCGGGCTATCGGTTTGTGGGCCTATGCCGGCTTCTTCATCGTCAGCGGAACGGTCTCCGCGTTGACCCCGCTGGCCGTGGCCCGGCTGCCCCGTCCCGGCCGAGTGCTGGTCGCCCGCGAGACGGCGGGCGGGGCCGAACTACCGCCCGGGTTCCGCCGTTTCATCGACGTGAGCTCGATCGCCGCATTTGGGCAGGGTCTCATTCCGGCCTTGGCGCTCTACGCCCTGAGCGTCCTGCACATGTCGGCCGGATTCGCCGTCGCGTTGTCGGGGGTTGCTGCAGCCGGCGCACTCGCCGGCTCGCTTTCGGCGGGCTCCTTCCTTTTCGGCGGCTCGTCGAGCCGCGTACTGCGGGCCAGCTTCATCGTTCGGGCGCTGGCTGGGCTCTGCTGCGTTGCGGCCGTCCCGGCCAACCCGCTTGCGCCCGCGTTCCTGCTCGTCGGCGCGGCGCTGTTCAACGGAGGGGGGAACGCGGGCGCTCTCGCCACCAACGAGCGCCTGTACCGCCTGGCGCCGCCGCATGCCCGCGTGCACTGCCAGAGCCGGTTCGTCGGCGCGACGGCGGCGGCCGCGGGCGCGGGCTCTCTCGTTTGCGCCGCGGCGCTTGCGATCGCGCCTCCGGCCGCGTGGGCCGTGTACACGACGCTTTACGCCGGTTCGGCAATCAGTCGAACCGTCGCGACGCTCCGGACTGAAGTGTCCGCTTCGTGGAGCAGTCCGTCCGCCGATGCCGGTCCCGCGGGACCCGTCACCGACGGCGGCTCAGCGGGCCGATGAGCGGCTGCGACGCAGATGCTCGGCTGCTTCTCGCTCCATGACGGCGAGGCGCGTGTAGTAGTCCGGGAATTCGTTCAGGTGAGCGAGCGCGATCTTTCCGGTGATGACCGAGTCGTCTCGGCTGACGTCGGTCTTCGGGTTTCTCGGCCCGTGCTCGAGTTCGACCTCCAGCCCCATTCGGAACTGCTCCACGTCGTACTTGAGCGTCTCGAAGTCCATCCCAAGCTCAGTCGCCACGACGAGCGCCTCGCTGCGGGTGAAGGACTTCTTGATCGCGATTCCAGCCGTTGCCAATGCTGTCTCCTTTGGCTGAGGCGGGTGGTTCACACATCGATGGTGAATCGTCAGGCCGTGGTGTAACTCTGGGCTGGACCCGGCTTTCGCCGCGAGGATGAAAATCTCCCCCTCGGGCGACGCGCCACGATCACGCAGCTACTGGGCGGCTACTTCACGGGCTCGATCGTGATCCACTTGCCGTACCACTCAGCCTTGCCGATGTGGCCGTCGATGGGGTCTCGATAGGGCGAGTCGGCCTGCCAGTACGGTGTGTATCGCAACCAGTTGAACCCCCAGCGCCATCTCGAATAGGTGATGAAGGCATTGCGGTATCGGGCCGCGCGCCAGGGATCCGTGAGGTATACGCCGACGATCCGGAAATTGGCAGAGCCGGTGCTGGGGTCATCGCCGACGACTCGATAGCCAGTGATGAACTCGGAGTGTGCGCCGCCCTGGCTGAAGACCCCGACAGGCTTGTGATATTTGGCGATCGCCAACACCACGGCCACCGCCGCCTGGCCCAGATTTAAGTAGGCGGAGTCGCGATAGACGCCGGCATCGATGCTGCCCCAGCCGAAGTAGTTGAGGGCATTTCGCCAGCCGTGCGGATCCGACCCGGCCGACGACTTGAGCATCGTCATGTGCGCTCGCTCGTAGGCGAGGATGGACTCCTGTTTCGCGTAGGAACTGTTGGGCTGCCACACAAGCGTGGGATCGGACCCGGTGTACGCGATCGTGTTCAGCATCGATTGAAGCGACGCAGCGGTGCAAGCAGTGAGGTCCGGGTCTTGCCAGCGATCCGCCCGAGGGTCGAATAGATCGAATGTCCAGGTCCCGGTCTGGGCCACCAGAGCGTGAGCGCCGGCTACCATCGAGACGGGGCCGGTCACGCTCGTCGGAGATGGGCCGGTGGTCGAGCCGGGCATCGGAGCCACGGCCGCCTTCGGCTCGGTGATGGCCGTGGGCAGCGCCGCCGGCACGAAGGCGAGCGATACGGCCGAGGCGGTTCTCGGCGTCGAGATCATCAGGTTGGTATCGGCGGGCGCGATCGACGCCATGACCACGATCGCCATGGCGAGCGAAACCGGACGGAATATCGCGGCGAGTGGGGAGCTCTCGCTCAAGATATCTTCGACCTCACGAATCGTGCTGCGGCAAACGGTCTCGCAGACGACTTTGCCGCATAGCCGACGTTCTCATCTACCACCGGTTGGTACTCATCGGCCATCGCCGAACCGGGTCGGCTCAACCGCGCTGCGGTATTCAGCCCGCCCACGTCGATCGAACTGATGTTCAACCCAACGCTACTCTCTCCGGCGAACTCTCCGCGAGCGGGTTCTCATCCTCGTCACCGACCGTGATGCGGCCCAAAGTCACTTACGGGGTGATTCGCGTCCGACATGGGCGCGCCCCGCAAGGAGTACAAAGATGTCCGATATGCGCGCCAGGGGCGATGTCAACAAGGCCAAGGGCAAGATCGAGGAAGGCCTAGGCAAGCTGACCGGCAACAAAAGCCAGGAGGCAAAGGGCAAGGCCAAGCAGGTCCAGGGCAGCGCTCAGCAGGGTCTGGGCAACATCCAGGACGCAGCCCGACGCCCCAAGCACTGAACCGCTTAGCGATTCGCGACCGGGCTCGCATCCACGCGGCGCGGGCCCGGCGACCGGATCAGGAAGTGATCGTGAACGAGCAACGGGCGATTGAACTGGTAGCCCGAGAGAGGGCCAGAATCGAAGCCCTGCTGGCCGAACAGAGCCGCCAGATCCGGGCCGACGCGTCTCTCGGCCGGCAGCAGACCGGAGAATCGGCGGACTCGGGCACCGCACTCGAGGCTGAGGCGGTCTCGGTTGCCCTCCAAGCGGACCTCCGCGAGCAACTCGTCGGCGTCGCGCTCGCCGAGGGCCGGATCGCGTCCGGGACTTACGGCATATCGGTCGAGAGCGGAGAAGCCATCCCGGACGAGCGTCTCGAAGCGGAGCCTCTTGCGCTGAGGACGGTCGAGGAGCAGCGGCGCTTCGAGCAGCGCGGAGCCCCGGCGGCCCACTGATCGGTGGTTCGGACCCGCCACCGTCCCGCCGCGAGCCGCCTCTGAGTGCCGGGCCCTCAAGCCGTAGTTGAGCCGGTGGTCATGGGATTGTTGTAGATTCAGCCCCATGAGGTGTTCCCCGCCCGGCACGATGCTTGTTCCCGCGCGCCGATACGGCATCCCGGGCCCGGCTTCGTCGGTCGCAATGGAGCGCCGTCCTTGAGAGCCCGACTCGAGAGTCTGGGCCAGGCCTACCCCCGGCTTGCGTGGGTCGCCTTCATCGGCATATTCGCAGTGGGCATTGCCGTGCGGGCCGTGCGCATCGGGGAATGGCCGATCGGCTTCCGGCCGACCCTCGACTACGATTCGGCGAACGCCACTCGAACGATCTACCTGACCTTGACGACGAGCCATCCGAGCGGGTGGCAGCAGGTCTGGCTGCAGACCCACCCGGGCCGCTTCCTCGAGCCGCCCATCCTACAGACACTCACCGCACTCACGTACCTGCCCGACGGCATCGAGCGCCCCTGGACCGCGGTGGTCTTTACCACCGTGGCCTGGCTGGTCGCGTCGGCGCTCCTCTTCAGCACCATTCGCAGGCTGACCGATTGGTCGGGCTCGCTGCTCGGGCTGGCCTACATCCTGCTGGCGCCGTTCGGCGTGGCAATGAGCCAGAGCTTCCAGCCGGAGCCGCTGGTCTTGCTATCGCTCTCGACGGTGATCTGGTACGCGATGAGAGGCGACGTCCTGAGCGGACGCCGTTTCGCGGTTGCCGCCCTGATCGGTGCGGTCGCCGGCCTCGTGAAACCGGGAACCCTCCTTTTCTTCATCGCCGCCGTATACGTCGTTTCGGCCTGGCAAGGTGGGTCGCTCCTCGACCGGCGCCGGTTGCTGCGATTGGCCGTGCTCCTGGCGCTGACGGCACTGCCGGCGATCGTCTACGCGCTGATCTGGATTCCCAACCAGGTGGACTCGAAGATCCTTCCGCAGCTCTGGATATCGCGCTCGTTCTACGTGGGTTGGGGCAAGAACGTACTTCGGGCGGCCGGTGCGATCCCGCTGCTAGGCGCCGGTCTGGGGTATCTCCTGACCCGGCGATTGTGGCCGCTCGGCATCGGGCTCGGGGTCGCCTACCTCGCCTATTCGGCCACGTTCCCGTACCACGCCATGACCCACGACTACTACCAGCTTCCCTTGCTCCTGATGGTCACGATCGGCCTCGGTGGTCTCGGCTCGGCTCTGGCGCAGATCTTCCAACGTGGCTCGTTGCGGCGGGGAATGGCGATCGCCGTGGGGCTCGCTGTTGCCGTCGTGCTCACATTCGCTCTCGCCCCTCGCAATCTGTACGAGACACCGCCCGGAACGTTCCCGGACGCGCCGCGGTTCGAGGCCATCGGGCAGAAGTTGGGAGCCGGAGAGCAGGTGTTGACCTACAGCCCCAACTACGGCAAGCCGCTGATGTACTACGGCAAGCTCCTGGTCACGTTCTGGCCGAACGCAGGGGACGAGAAGTTCTACAAGATCATGGGCCTCCCGGGGGAGACAGCCGAAAGTCGGCTCGCCGGCTTCATCACGGCAGTGAATCCCCATTACTTCGTCATCACCGTCGATCCCGGCGGAATACCGGCCCTGGTCGACTTCCTCGATGCCAGATATGCGCTCGTCGAGTCGGACACGAACCTGCGGATCTACGATCTCACGCGTCCGCTGCAGCCCGGAATACCGAGCGCGACGGCAAACCCCGCGCTGGCCGCCCCGTAAGTTTGGCCGCCTGCCCGGAGAACCTCCGGGCACTGGGACGGGCGTCCAGCGGCGCCCCTCCGAACCACAAGCAGCCATTTTCCGACCGCACCATGCTCCGTCCCGGCCCGCGCACCGTGTCGGTGGATCGCCTACCGGTTTTCAGGCTGATCTCAGCATGACTGCCAAGACTGGCTGAGAGGATACTCGCCAGCGACAACTCGGACTGGAGTCAGGTCGGCCCATGACAAACCCGCCGGACGCGCATGGTCCGCCCGCACGACGGCGCTGGTCGCCGAGGCTCTCCCGCGTTGGCGGTCGAATCCGTCGGACGGTGCCTTTCGCCTCGGGTGTGGCCGCCGCATTGATCGCCGTCATGGTGTACAGCCTGGTTTCACCCGGGCCGCGCCCGCTGTCGCAACAGGATGTCAGCCGGAGCATCTCCCAGGCTCTGGCATCTCAGACGCCGGGGCCGGCCTTCTCACAGCAGGTGTACCAGGCCATCGAACCCTCTCTGGTCGTGATCGAAACCAACACACCCGGCGCCAATGGGGCGGCGGGCGGCGAATTGGGAAGCGGCGTGGTGGTCGACGCCGCCGGCGACATTCTCACGTGCCTCCATGTGGTCGCCGACGCGACGTCGATCCACGTGACATTCGCCGACGGCTCTACGTCACCGGCCGAGATTCAGACGACCCAGCCCCAGAACGACATCGCCGTCCTGCGGGCGACCCAGCCACCGGCCAACCTCGTGCCGGCGGTCCTGGGCAATCCCAGAAGCGTGCAGGTCGGCAGCGAGGCCTTCGTGGTCGGGAATCCATTCGGTCTGGCGGGCTCAATGAGCTCGGGGGTCATTTCCGGGTTGAATCGTTCCTTCCAGCTCCCGAACAACGGTCCGCGCCTGGGCGGCCTGATCCAGATCGACGCGGCCGTGAACCCCGGCAACTCCGGCGGTCCGCTGGTCAACCGCGACGGCCAGGTGATCGGGATCGTGGACGCACTCATCAATCCCACCAAGGAAGATGTATTCATCGGCATCGGTCTAGCCGTGCCGATCGATGTCGCCGGCGGCGCCGCCGGTTTGCCGCAGTACTAACCCGGCCGATCCTTTCGCCCCAAGGAGGGTCCATAGAGTGACAACGGTAGATGCCCATTCCAGCCAGGCAGCCGCTGTGCCGACCGTGCCGATGGAGCGCCTCCTCTACGAGGTCAAGAAGGTAATCGTCGGCCAGGATCACCTCCTGGAACGGCTGCTCGTGGCGCTGCTGGCCAGGGGTCACATCCTCGTCGAAGGCGTGCCTGGATTGGCCAAGACCATGGCCATCAAGACCCTTGCCGAGGCTATCGGCGGCGAGTTCAAACGTGTCCAGTTCACCCCCGACCTGGTTCCGGCGGACCTCGTCGGAACCCGGATCTACAACCAGAAGACCGGCGAATTCAACACGTCGCTCGGTCCGGTGTTCACCAACCTGCTGCTCGCCGACGAGATCAACAGGGCGCCGGCCAAGGTGCAGAGCGCGCTGCTCGAGGTGATGCAGGAACGCCAGGTCACGATCGGGCGCGAGACCCACAAGGTGCCGGACCCGTTCCTCGTTCTGGCGACTCAGAACCCGATCGAGACCGAAGGCACGTACGCGCTGCCCGAGGCCCAGGTCGACCGATTCATGCTCAAGGTCCTGGTCGGCTATCCGAGCGTGACGGAGGAGTTCGTCATCGTGGAGCGGATGACCGGTCGGCTCGATCCGGTCCAGGAAGTGCTTTCGACGGCGAGCCTGATCAAGCTGCAGCAGGAGGCCGACCGCGTCTACGTCGATCCTGCCCTGATCGAATATGCCGTCAGATTGGCGACGGCCACCCGCGCCCCCAGATTGCACGGCATGTCGGACCTGGAGAAGTACATCACCTACGGGGCGAGCCCGCGCGCCTCGATCAACCTGATCCTCACTGCTCGGGCGCTGGCCTACATTCGAGGCCGTGACTACGCGCTCCCGCAGGACGTGCTCGACATGGCCCGCGACGTGATGCGCCACCGACTCGTCCTGTCGTTCGAGGCTCTCTCGGACAACGTTTCCGCCGACGACGTTCTCACCACCGTCCTCAATCGGGTTCCGGTGCCGGTGGTGCCGCTCCGGGAGCGTTCCCACGTTCGCGCCGGCGGCTGAGGACATCGTGCCCACTGAGTCTCCGATCTGGGCCGCGGACTCGCGCACGGGCGCGCCCGCGGACGACGGCAGCGCCGCTGACCTCGATTCCGCGGGCGGACGTGCCGCGGTCGTCAACCCCCCAGGCGCGACCGCCGCGCGACCCATGTCCGCCCCGGAGCAGATTCTCCAGCGCCTCGACTGGCGCGTGATCCGCCGGCTCGACGGCGTCCTCCAGGGCGACTACCGGAGCCTCTTCCGCGGCAACGGCATCGACCTCGTGGGGCTCCGTGAATACCAACCCGGGGACGACATCCGGTACATGGACTGGAATGTCACCGCGCGGACGGACACGCCGTATGTCCGCGAGTATGTCGAGGACCGCGAGATAACGGCCTGGTTCCTGCTCGACCTGAGTCCGTCTGTCGACTTCGGCACGGTCGACGCGGACCGAGTCAAGCGGACCGTCCTGATCGACTTCGTCGCGACGCTCGCGCGGCTGCTGACCCGCCGCGGCAATCGCGTCGGCGCCATGTTCTACGGCGGCGCCGCGGAGCGGACCATCCCGGCACGGGGCGGGCGCGACCAGGTACTGCGCTTGATCAACGACCTGCTCGCCCAGCCGCGGCTTGCCAGCGCGCCGTTCACCGACCTGTCGCCACTGCTGGCCTCCGGTCAGCACACGATCAAGCGGCGATCGTTGATATTCATCGTCTCCGACTTTATCAGCGCCCCCGGCTGGGAGAAGCCGCTCAGCCTGCTGAACCGGCACCACGAGGTCGTTGCCGTCCGTCTCCTCGACCCGCGCGAAATCGAGCTGCCCGACGTGGGGCCGCTGATCATGGAGGACGCCGAGACCGGCGAGCAGCTATACGTCGACACCCACGATGCTGCCTTTCGGCGCCGCTTCCAGGACGCGGCGCAGCGGCGAGAGGCGGCGGTCAACGGCGCCTTCAAACGATCCGGTGTCGAGGCGATGTCGCTCTCGACCGACGAGGACCTCGTCCGCGCGATCGTGCGCATGGCCTCGCTTCGCCGCCGGCGTCGGAGGTAGCGATGTCGTTCATCTGGCCGCCGATGCTCCTGTGCGTCGTTCTCATCCCGATCGGCTTGCTGCTGTATCGGGTGCTGGAGAACAGGCGCCGGCGGCGGCTTGCGACCTACGGCGGCGCCGGGCTCGCCCTCGGAACCACTCGCCGTCCCATGGGTGTGCGCGGCAGGATACCCGGGGTGCTTGTCGTTTGCGGGCTGACGGTGATGACATTCGCCATGGCCCGGCCGCAGGCGGTCGTGGGTCTGCCTCAGCAAGAGGGCACCGTCATCCTCGCCTTCGACGTCTCCGGCAGCATGGCCGCCACCGACCTGAAGCCCACGCGGATGGAAGCGGCCAAGGTCGCGGCGAAGGACTTCGTCGCCCGCCAGCCTTCCGGCATCACGATCGGGGTCGTGGCCTTCAGCGACTCGGGCATCTCGGTCCAGCGGCCGACCAAGGACCAGAACACGGTCATTTCGGCGATCGACCGCCTCGCGCCGCAGCGCGGGACGTCGGTCGCCCAGGGCATCCTGGCCTCGCTCAAAGCGATCGCCGTCCAGGAGGCGGGCTCGTCGGTCGACTACTACACGAACCGATCGCCCTCGCCTTCGCCGTCGCCGACCGACACGCCCACGCCGGTGCCGGCCGGGAGTCACACGTCTGCTGTAATCATTCTGTTGACGGACGGCGAGAACAACGAGTCGCCCGACCCGCTTGCGGCGGCGCAATCCGCCGCGGACCGGGGAGTGCGGATCTACACGGTCGGCATCGGCAGCGCGGCCGGCACGACGCTCGATCTCAACGGCTTCCAGGTTCACACCCAGCTCGACCAGGCGGCGCTCCAGCAGATCTCCCAGATCACCGACGGCACCTACTACGCGGCCGCCGACGAGCAGCAGCTGCGCTCGATCTACGACAACCTCAACACCCAGCTCATCATCGAACCACAGCTGACGGAGATGACCGCCATCTTCGCGGGCGTGGGTCTGCTGATGCTGCTCGCCGGTGCCTCGACATCGTTCATGTTGCTCGGTCGATTCCCATGACCGGCCTCGACGTTCGCCGGCGCCAGACAGGACGGCGGTAGATGGACTTTTTGTGGTCGGGCTTCCTGGCCCTTCTCCTGGCGCTGCCCGTGCTGGTCGCGGTGTACGTCTGGAGCCTGCGACGCGGCCGGCCGTCTGGGGTTCGCTATTCGAGCCTGGCCCTGGTCCGGGATGCCATGCCCGGGTCTTCGCGGATGCGACGCCACGTGCCCTTCGCGCTCTTCATCGCGGCCGTCGCCGCTTTCGCCATTTCGACCGCGCGGCCCGTGGTCATCCTCGCCGTGCCCACCAACCAGACCACGATCATCCTGACCATCGACGTCTCGGGCAGCATGTGCTCGACCGACATCCCGCCCAGCCGTCTCGAGGCCGCGGAAGCCGCGGCGGCTTCGTTTATCGAAAGCCAGTCTTCATCCACGCAGATCGGGATCGTCGCGTTCAGCGGCTTCGCAGAAGTGGTCCAGGGACCCACCAACGATCGTGCGGCGCTGCTCGACGCACTCCACAGCCTGGCGACCGGCCGAAGGACCGGCATCGGCGACGGCATCCTCAGTTCGATCGATGCGATCTCGCAAGTGGATCCAACCGTGGCGCGGAGCCAGACCGACTCGACCTCCGGAAATCCGCCGCCGGCCGTGCCCAAGGGCGACTACGCCCCGGACATCGTCGTCCTGCTCACCGACGGCGCCAACAACACCGGCACTCCCCCACTCGACGCCGCGCAGCAGGCCGCCGATCGAGGCGTCCGGGTCTACACCATCGGCTTCGGCACCGCGGATGGCGGAGCGCTGAGCCCGACGTGCGCGCCACAGTTCGTAGGTCGTGAACCGCCCGGTGGGCGGGGCGGCGGTTTCGGTGGTGGCGGTTTCGGTGGTGGCGGCGGCGGCTTCCCGCGAGGGATCGACGAGGCCACGCTCAAGCAGATCGCCGACATCACCGGCGGGACTTATCACCCGGCCGAGACCGCGAGCCAGCTGCAGAGCGTCTTCGCGAACCTCCCGACGAACCTGATCGTCAAACACGAGGTGACGGAGATCAGCGTCGGTTTCGTTGGTGCCGGCGGGCTGCTCGCAGCGCTGGCGATCATGCTCGGTAAGGCCTGGCGCCCGCTGCCCTGAACCGTGGCCGCCGCCACGGAAGCCGCCGCACGATACGAGGTGCTACCTGCATAGCCGGCCCGATCGTCGGCGCGCCGGTCTTGCGGACCACACGCTACACGGCGCGCCGCTTCATCTCAGTCGGCCACAAGCCGGTCGCATCTCGCCGGGGATCGATGCGCAGGGCGGTACGACGCCCTCGCTGGATCCCTTGCTGGCGCAACTGGTGGGCCAGTTGATCGTGAGCGACTTAGCTCCGCCTAGGTCTCCGTAGAGTCCGCTCATATGCTGCGTCGCATTCCCGCCCTTGCATTCACCGCCGTGCTGGCACTGGCGGTGCTCGTGGTCGGCCACAACCTCGTCTTTCTGCTGACTTACGGGCCGCAGTACAGCGTCGCGCTCGTCCGATCCGGTCACGACGGCCGCTGGAATGACACGGTCCGAGACGTCCTCGCCGCCTCAGGAATGCTGGCCGCGGCCGCGACTCTTCGCCTTGCGTACCTATACCGGCTGGTGCGGTTGATCAGCCCCGTCAGCGGCAGCGGCCGGCCTTCGCTCGGGGCGTACGTCCGCGTGTTGCTTCCGTTCTGGGGTCGGCTGTTCGCGGTCTCCCTCCTGCTGTTCGTGCTCCAGGAGAACCTGGAGCGCTGGAGCGCGGGCCTTAACCTGCCGGGCCTCGGCGTCCTTGGAACGAACGACTTCATCAGCCCGGTACCGGTGTTCGTGCTCGTCAGCCTCGTCGTGGCTGCTGTCGCGGCGCTGTTCCGGTTGGGGATCACCACGCTCGAGGCGAGGATCGCGGCGCGCCGGGCCCGCCTCCGACCCACGGCATCCACGCCGCCGCGGCGCCTCCCCGCCGACCCCCGGCGGCCCACGACGTCGATCCTCGGCCGAAACCTTGCCGGGCGCGCCCCACCGACACCACTTTCCACGTAAGGCCGAGGGACCGGCATTGGTCCCTCCTGCCATCGGCCTGCCGTCAAACGGCGGGTTATCGTCGGAAAGGGGATTCCCATGCGCCTTCGAACAGGCGGCACCGCATTCGGCGCCGCGCTGATGCTGGCATTGGTGATTGCATCGACAGCCGGCGCCCACGTAGTCAAGGAATTCGGCTCATATAGCATCGCGATGGGCTGGCTCAACGAGCCGACATATCTCGGTGCCGAGAACGCCGTCGTGGCGATCGTCAAGGACAAAGACGGCAAGCCCGTCAACGACCTCGCGCCGGGCGACCTCTCCGTAGTTGTCTCTGCGGCCGGCCAGCAGACTGCCGCCCTGCCGCTGCAGCCATCGTTCGATCCCGACACCGGCCTTGGGACGCCCGGCGAATACGACGCCTGGCTGATCCCGACGCAGGTCGGCGACTACACATTCCATCTCACCGGAACCATCCACGGCCAGGCTGTCGATGAGACCGCGACTTCCTCGGATCAGACGTTCAACAGCGTGAGCGCCGGCACCGAAGTGCAGTTCCCGGTCAAACTTCCGGCGTTGAGCGACCTCACGACGCTCATCGGGCGGGTCGACGGCCGGGCGACGAGCGCCGGCGCTGCAGCCGCCCAGGCACAGCAGGCGGCCGGCTCCGCGGAAGCAGCCGCGACGCAGGCACAGCAAGCGGCGACCCGGGCCTCCGATGACGCCAATCGAGCTCTGCTCGTTGGGGTTCTCGTCGGCGGGCTCGGCGTGCTTTTCGGTCTCGCCGGGCTCGTGATCGGCCTGCGCGCCTCGAGACGGAGGGCGTAGCCGATGCGTCGGGCGTTCGTCGCGGCGATTGCGGCGCTCGCCATCGGGGCGCTCGCGGTTTCGGCCGCGAGCGCCCACGCGCTCCTGCAGTCCGCCGATCCTGCTCCCAACTCCGTGCTGCGGACCGCGCCCGCGGCCGTGACGCTCATGTTTACGGAGGCTCCGGACCCGAAGCTCTCGTCGATCCGGCTCATCGACGGCGCCGGCGCGGCCCGCTCCAGCGGCCCAATATCAGCCGTGCCCGGCAATGCCGACGAGCTGAGCATCGAGGTCGGGCCGCTGCCAGATGGCGTCTACACCGTCGCCTGGCGAACCGTATCCGCCGAGGACGGCCACATTGCCGCGGGCTCGTATGCCTTCGCGATCGGCACGACTGCGCCACCTTCCGGAACCACGTCGACTGCGCCTACGACCGAGACCGCCTCGGGCGGGTCGGGTTCTTCCGGCGTGTCGCCGGCTGTGGTGATCGCCCGCTGGATCCTCTACCTCGGGCTGCTCGGCCTACTCGGCGCCGCGTTTCTGGGCGCAGTACTTCTCCCCGGCGAGATGCGCCTGCCGCTTCGGCTGGCGATCGCCGAGCTTGGGGTCGCCCTCGTCGGGTCGGTTCTTCTGGTCGCCTTCCAGATTGGCGACGCGGGCGCCTCGCTGGCCGACCTGCCGGGCACCAGCCTCGGGCGCGATGCCGTCTTGCGCTTGGCACCTCTGGTGCTCGCTTCTGGTCTCCTCGGCGCGGCGACCGACGCGCCCATGCGCTTCCGGCGGGCGTTGCTGGCCGCGACCGGCGTCCTGGCAGCAATCGCCCTGCTCGTGGAGGCGGTCCTGAGTCACGCCGCATCGCAGTACCCGGCAACCGCCCAGATTGCCGTGCAGTGGCTACACGTGGCGGCGGTCGGGCTCTGGCTGGGCGGCCTCGTCGCTTTGCTGATCGAGCTGCGCGGGTCATCCACGCCGACGAAGAGCCAACTCGCCGGGCGTTTCGCGACCCTGGCCGGGTTCGGCCTTGGGGCCGTCGCCGTGACCGGCATCCTGCGCTCCATCGCGGACATCGGCTCGATCGAGGCGCTGGTCTCGACGGACTTCGGGCGGTTGGTCCTGCTGAAGACCGGGCTGCTCGTGCCGATAGCCGCGCTGGGCGCGCTCAACCACTTCCGTAACGTGCCTCGGGCAGACAGCTCGCTTGCCCCACTGAGACGCTCAGGATCGGTCGAACTCATGCTCGGCGCCGTGGCTCTGGTCGTCGCTTCTATCCTAGTCAACATCGCTCCGCCGACTGAGGTCGCTGCGGCA
>Ga0302298_10000151_pt1 | contig 15106 bp, 11 predicted proteins | sample III_Fen_N3_3_FD_198757 | JGI IMG/M metagenome (GOLD analysis project Ga0302298, IMG submission 198757) | Peat permafrost microbial communities from Stordalen Mire near Abisko, Sweden - III_Fen_N3_3 | ecosystem: Environmental > Terrestrial > Soil > Wetlands > Permafrost | place: Sweden: Abisko...
ACCTGGCCGCTCTGCTTGACCATGGTCCACGTGACGCGCCTGCGCTCGAGGGTGCCGAGCACCTCGTCCCAGCGCCGACGAACCAGGGCCGCGTCGTCGGGTCCGCTGGCAACGTCGCCCGTGGGAGCGCGGACGGGCTCGTTCTCCCCCGCGGCCGACTTCGCCGGGTGACTGACAACGGGAACGGCCGACGTCGTCGCCTCGTCGCGCGCCGTTTCCTCTCGCGCTGCGGCGACGGCTGCCCTCGCCGCGGCAAGCCCCGCGCCCGCCGGGGCGGGCGGCATTGAAGCAACCGGCTCAATGGGCGCGGGAGTAATGGCGGCGGCGGCTTCGGCGGGGACCTCCCATGGCGGCGGGCTCCGGTGGCTCGCAGGCGCTGGCGGTGTGGTCCTCACCGGCGCCGTGGTCCTCACCGGCGCCGTGGTTCTCACCGGCGCCGTGGTCCTGGTGGGCTCCACCTGGGCGGGCGCGGGCGCCACTGGAGCAGAGGTCGCGACCGGCGTGACGGCGAAGGCGGCGACCGGTTGGGCGTCGGCCGCGATGAGCCGCGCGCACAGAAGTTCGAGGTGGAGGCGAGGCGAGGTGGCGCCGATCATCGCGGTGAGCGCGTCGTTCACGAGGTCTCCAGCATGGGAGGCCCGCACGAGCCCCAGGCGTCGCGATTGGTCGATGAGCCGCTCGCGTGCGTCCTCGGCGTCCACCGCGAGCGCCTGCGCGCCCGCCTGGCCGGAGGCGGACAAGACAATCAGGTCCCGCAGCCGCTCGAGCAGGTCCTCGACGAAGCGACGCGGCTCGTGTCCCGTCTCGATGACCCGCGACACGACCCCGAAGAGGGAAGCGCCATCGGCCGCGGCGATCGCGTCAAGCGCGTCGTCGAGCAGTGTTCCGTCGGTGAAGCCAAGCAGCGAGATGGCTCGCTCGTACGTGACGCCGCCCGCGTCGGAGCCTGCGATGAGCTGGTCGAGCACCGACAAGGAGTCCCGCACGGAGCCGCCGCCGGCGCGCACCACAAGGGGCAGCACGCCAGAGGCGATGGTGACGCCCTCGGCATCGGCCAGCTTCGCCATGTAGTCAGTCAGGATGCCGGGGGGGACCAGGCGGAAGGGGTAGTGGTGAGTGCGCGAACGGATGGTGCCGATGACCTTGTCGGGTTCGGTGGTCGCGAAGACGAAGCGCACGTGGGGAGGCGGCTCCTCGACGAGCTTGAGCAGGGCGTTGAAGCCTTGCGTGGTGACCATGTGGGCCTCGTCGAGAATGAAGATCTTGTATCGGTCACGGGCAGGCGCGAAGGCCGCCCGCTCGCGCAGTTCCCGCGCATCGTCCACACCGTTGTGCGACGCCGCGTCGATCTCGACAACGTCGATCGAGCCGGAGCCGCCCCGCGCGAGCTCGATGCATGAGTCGCACTTTCCGCACGGCGTGTCCGTGGGTCCTTCCGCGCAATTGAGGCAGCGGGCGAGGATGCGCGCGGACGTGGTCTTGCCGCAACCGCGCGGGCCCGAGAAGAGGTAGGCGTGCGCCACGCGGTCCGACTTGAGCGCCTGCATGAGCGGTGCCGTGACGTGTTCCTGCCCGACGAGGTCGGCGAACGTGTCCGGACGGTAGCGGCGGTACAGGGCGGTGGTCACGGGACGAGCCTAGCCCGCAAGGCCGACGTCGCGGCGAGGCCCTCGTCGGGGTGTGGGGTTGCGTGGTCGACGCGGTCGGCGTACGCTTCTACAACGTAGAGGGATTCTACGTTGTAGAAGCGGAAGGAAGCCGCGATGTTGCTCATCGAGGACGTACACAAGAGCTTCGGCGCCCACGCAGTGTTGCGAGGCGTAGACCTCACAGTGCCAGCGGGCCGCATCGTCGGCCTTGTCGGTTCGAACGGCGCAGGCAAGACCACGCTCATCTCGATCGCCACGGGCCTCATCACCGCGTCACGTGGCCGCGCGCTCGTCGGCGAGGGCGACGCAGCCGACGTCGACGTCGCCGCGGATCGCCGTCTGGCCAGCGGGCTCATCGGCCTGGCGCCCCAAGACCTTGGCATCTACCCGATGCTGTCGGTCGAGCAGAATCTCGTGACATTCGCCGAGTTGGCGGGCCTGCGACGCAAGGCGGCGCGCGCCCAGGTCGAGCGCGTGGTCGAGGCCCTCGACCTCGTCCCACAACTTCGCCAAAGGGCAGACACCCTCTCCGGCGGCCAGGCGCGCAGGCTCCACACCGGCATGGCGCTCATGCACCGGCCTGCGGTGCTCTTTCTCGACGAGCCCACCGTGGGTGCTGACGTCGCCGCCAGGCACGCCATCCTCGCCGTCGTGCGCGAGATCGCCTCTCAAGGAACCGCGGTCGTCTACACCACCCACTACCTCACGGAGCTGGAGGACCTGGGTGCGCACGTCGCGATCCTCCACGAGGGACGGATCGCCACCCAAGGCACCGTCGCCGACCTCGTCCATGCCAACGCTTCGCCGTCCATCGGCATCGTCACCTCGGGCGAGCGCCCCGAGTTGCCCGGTTGGATTGCCACGCCGCTCGTCGCCGAGTCCCCGCCCGCGGGAGCGCTGCGATGGGAGGCGAGCGCCTCCGCGCTGACGGCCGACACGGCCGCCGTTCTTGCCGACGCCCTATCGCGACTTGGGACGGGAACCACTCTCGAGGGAGTCGACGTCGCCCCGGCCTCGCTCGAGTCCGCATTCCTGGCCATCACCGGTCATCACTTGGCGGCAGACGCCACCACGCCCGAGGAGGCAAAAGATGTCGTTCACGCGTAGCGCCGCGATTGCTCGCACCACGGTGCGGCTTGTGATCAAGGATCCGAGCGTCACCATCATCATGATCGTGATGCCGCTCGTGTTCATCGCGTTTCTCAAGCCGTCCCTTGAGGCGCAACTCGAACAGCAGGGGTATCACGGCGCCTCGGGAGCTCAGCTGGGTGTTCCCGGCCTCGCGGTGTTCTTCGCCTTCTTGTCGATCCAGACCGTGTGCATGCTCTTCTTCAGGGAGCACTTCTGGGGCACGTGGCAAAGGGTGAGGGCCGCCGGCGCGACCGGTCTCGAACTTGTCGTTGGCAAGGCGGGACCGCTCGTTGCCGTAATCCTGATGCAAATGGCTGTCGTCTTTCTGGCCAGTGCCTGGCTCTTCGACTACCGAGTAAACGGTTCGCTCCTGGCTCTCGCGCTCCTGCTGCTTGGAATCGCGTTGTGCGTTGTCGCGCTGGGCGTGCTCGTGGTTGCGCTGTTTCGCACCCTCGACCAGGCCATGGTGCTCGGCAACATGGGCGGCATGGTCATGGCGGGTTTCGGCGGCGCACTCGCGCCCACGTCGACCCTCCCCGGCTGGGCGCAAGCGTTCGCCCATGTCACGCCGACCTACTGGGGAATCGAGGGCTTGCGGTCCGTGGGCCTCGACGGCGCGAGCGTGGTCGACGTCGCTCCCGCCCTGGGCGTCATGGCGCTGTTTACCGCGATGTGCGTGGCGGTCGCTACCCTGAGGTTCCGCCCCACGGACACCAAGGTGGGCAGCACGTGAGGTGATGATGACCAACGAGGAGACGCAGGGACGGCCCTCGCGGCCGACGCTCAACGCGCCCCACATCGCACAGATGGCGCTCGCTCTCATCGACGCCGAGGGCCTCGACGCATTTAGCATGCGCAAGCTGGGCGCCGCGCTCGAGGTCGACCCCATGGCCGTTTATCACTACTTCCCGAACAAGGCGGCGCTCTTCGACGCGATCGTCGAGGCGATCTACACCCAGATCGACACGTCGGTTGCCGTGGCGGCCGAGTGGGACGAGGCGGTCGCCACCTATATGCATGCGATGCGCAACGCGATGCGCGCACACCCGCACGCGTTGTCGCTCGTGGCCACACGCCCCGTCAACACCGCGCCCGTGCTTGTCTTGGTCGAGGTGCTCGTAGCCAGGCTGACGCGCGCGGGGGCCGCGCCCACCGAAGCGCTCGCCATGGTCAATTGCTTCGGCACCTTCACCATCGGCCACCTCTTGGCCGACGTCGGCGCCCCCGTCGGTGGCCCGGAAGGTCCGCCACCAGACGCGACCATTCTCGATGCGTCGGCGATCCCGACGCTCGCCGCGGCCATGGCGGCAGGCTGGGTCTTCGACCCCGACGCACAGTTTGATTTGGGGCTGCGCGCCATGATCGCTGGCTTTGGCGCACATTACGGCCTGCGCGACCCGAACTGACGGGAGCGCAACGCCACCGTGCATCGTTGTCCGGGCATGCAAGGACCCCTCACGCACCCGCCAGAGCCCGCTTACCCTTGCTTCGTTCCCGACCTGGGGGAGTTGGGCGAGGTGACGCCACGTGAGGGGTCGCCACCATCCTAACGGCTGTCGGCGATGCTCCACAGAGCCCCGTTTCGCCGAGTGCTCTCGCCTCGGGTAGCATTCTGGGGCCTGGAGGATTCGCCTAGTGGCCTATGGCGCACGCTTGGAAAGCGTGTTGGGGTAACACCCTCGGGGGTTCGAATCCCCCATCCTCCGCCAATCGACCGTGCCAAACCCCCGAAGAAGGTGACCGTGGCGTCTCGATCCCGCATCATGCGCACGCGTCGCGACGTTGTCAGGCGGCATCGGCGTGAGCGACAGTTCCTGGTCTTTGGCCTTCTCGTGGGGGTACTTGTCGCGATCGGGGCGATTGCGCTTGCCGCGTACCAGGGACGCATCAACTCCCCGATCGAGGCGGCGTTCCTGACTCCCGATCCCTCGTTCTCGACCGACATCACGGTGCCTTGCCCTCCCGTTGATCAAGCCACCGGCGCGCCGCTCCTGCCGATGAAGCCCGAGGAGGTCGCGGTAAGGGTGCGCAATGGCACCGACAAGACGGGCCTCGCGAAGAACACGCTTGCCGTGCTCACCGGCAGGGGCTACGCGGCCACTTCGCCGGGCGCCACCAACTGGGACAACCGTACCTATGCGGACGCGGTTCGCATTCAGTTTGGTGAAGACGGTTTGCGGCAGGCGTACACCGTTGCGAGGAACTTCCCGACGGTCGAGTACGTACTCGACAACCGCAAGGGGGCCGTCGTTGACGTCATCCTCGGCGCCACGTTCGAGGTGAAGAACATCCGGCCGCAGTCCGCTCCCGAACTGGACCCCGCGACCCCATTGGTGGCGCCGTTGCAGTGCCTCCCCGTCCTTCGCACGCCGAAGCAGCCCGCTCCGCACATCATCCCCGTCGACCCGCTAGCGCCGTCGGCGAGCCCCTCGCCGTCCCCCTCGGCAAGCCCTAGCGCCTGACCGACGCCACGCCGGGACGTCCCGCGTTGACTGAGCGGTGCTGGGTCGCGCGGTCGTAGAGCGACCGCGCACGCTCCGCGGCCTCACGCGCGTGAGATGAAACACTGCCCCGTCGCGGAATCCTCACTGGTCGCCATAACGAACCGATTGTGGGTCGAGTCCAGCGAAAGGCATCGACCATGTCGTCACCCAATTCTCCGTTACCGAGTCGTGAGATCCGCGCCACATCTCCCGCGCCACGTCACAACGCCGCGCTGAGGTTTTACGAGAACTTCAGCCTGCGCGCAAAGATCGTGTCGATTGTGGTGGCTTTCGCTCTCGTCACGTCGATAGTCGCCGCCATCTCGATCTCGGGTGTGAACTCGGCGGTGAACGACACTAAGACGCTCGCGACGATGGAGAACGAGGTCGCCTTCAAGATCGGCGCCGTGCACCAGGAGGAGCTCAAGTCGCGGATGCTGATCGCGATGGCGGGCGCCATGCCGCTCGCGAACGCAAGTGACGTCGCGACATGGACGGACAAGATGGCGGGTACGGACGCGGATCTTCAGGCGGGTGTCGACGCCTACGAGGCTGGCATCGCGCGCATGGGCGCCGCGGGTTCGACGCTCGGGCAGGCGGACTGGGAGGGATTCAAGACCGCTTGGGCCGACTGGAAGAGCAAGCGGGATACGGCAATGCTCGACGCCGTCAAGTCGGGCGACGCCGTGGAGTTTGCCGCCGCAGTCGCCGCGGCTCAGCCAAGTCTCGACGAGGCCATCGCGCGGCTTGAGGCCGAGTAGACCCTCGTGAACGCCGAGGCGACCTCCATCTCGGACCAGTCCGCCTCGCAGGGCGCCTCCGTGATCCGCACCTCGCTCATTTCGCTCGTCGTCGGGCTAGTGGTGGTTGTCATGCTTGCGCTCTTCGCAGCCGAAATCCTGCGACGCCAGGTTTCCCAAGTGAAGCGAGTCGCCGATGCGCTCGCGAGTGGCGACTTCACCGTCACTTCTGGCGTTGATTCGAAGGACGAGATTGGTCGCATGGGCGCGGCTCTTGACGCCGCGACGGGGACGCTCCGCAGCACCATGTCGCGGGTCGCGGGATCCGCGAGGTCTGTGGCCGCGGCGGCCGACCACCTCGCGACGGGCAATGCCACCGTCTCGAGCGGCGCCCAGGAGATGAGCGCCCGTGCCGAGCTTGTGTCGACGGCTGCCACCGAGGTAAGTCGCAACCTCACGGACGTGTCCGCCGGTTCCGAAGAGATGACGGCCTCGATTCGCGAGATCGCCCACTCGACGTCGGAGGCCGCCCGAGTGGGCATTCAGGCTGCCGAGGCGGCTCACGCGGCGGACGTGCAGATTGGTCGACTCGGAGTCTCAAGCCAGGAAATTGGCAACGTCGTGAAGGTCATCACCCAGATCGCCGGTCAGACCAACTTGCTCGCGCTGAATGCGACCATCGAGGCGGCGCGCGCGGGCGAGGCGGGCAAGGGTTTCGCGGTCGTGGCGGGCGAGGTGGGCGAGCTCGCACGCGAGACCGCTCGCGCGACTGAAGACATTGCTTCGCGCGTCGAGGCAATTCAGAACGATGCGCAAGGCGCTGTCGCGGCGATCTCACAGATCGCGCAGATCGTCCAGCACATCAACGAGTTTCAGTCCACCATCGCGTCTGCGGTCGAGGAGCAGACGGCGACGACGAATGAAATGGGCCGCAACGTTGTCGATGCTGCAACCGGCTCGGAGGAGATTGCCTCGGGAATCAACACCGTCGCCCACGCCGCGATGTCGTCTTCGCAGGTGCTGGCCGAGGTCGGCCAGGCGATCGAAGAACTGAATGGCTTGTCGAAGGAACTCAGCGATCGCGTCGCTGCCTTCACCTACTAGTCGGACCCCCGAACGCGACAGCGGCCCCGCGCCTCACATGGAGGCGCCGGGCCGTTGTCGTCTGGCGGTGCCGGTGGGATTTGAACCCACGGTGGACTTTCACCCACACACGCTTTCGAGGCGTGCTCCTTAGGCCGCTCGGACACGGCACCGCCGACAAGGATACCGGCCCGATCGGTGCCCACCAAACCAGGCTGCGCGCCGTCCGCCAGCACACGATGGGGGCGGCTCAGTTCCCGCGTTTGGTCGCGAAGAATTCGCGCAGGAGCGCGGCGGATGCTTCGGCCTCGACTCCCGCCACGACCTCCACCTGCGCGCCGAGCCTCGCGTCTCTCACAAGGTCCCATTGGCTGCCTGTGGCGCCCGCCCTCTCGTCCCACGCCCCGATGGCGAGCCGAGAAATCCTTGCGGCCAAGACCGCGCCAGCGCACATGGCGCAGGGCTCGAGCGTGACGACGAGGGTGTGGCCGTCGAGCCGCCACGTCCCTTGTCGGGAGGCCGCCGCGCGCAGCGCGAGGATCTCGGCATGGGCGGTGGGGTCACCGTCGACCTCCCGCCGATTGTGGCCCCGGCCAACGATCTCGCCCTCGGGCGACAGCACGACGGCCCCGACGGGGACGTCGTCGTGGTCCGCGGCCTCGCGCGCCTCATCGAGCGCCACCGCCATTGCCCCGCGAACGTCCATGTGCGCCAACTTAGCCGACCACGGGACCGTCGGGCTGCCCCGGTAGGCCCGCCGCGCGGTAGCGTGTGGCCATGCACCTCCACGTCGCGAATCACCCGCTCATCGATCACAAGGTCACCGTCTTACGTGACGCGAGCACGCCGTCTCCCACCTTCAGGCTCCTCGTCGACGAGCTCGTGACCCTGCTCGCCTATGAGGCCACCCGAAACGTCCGCGTCGTCGAACGCGAGGTAACAACGCCCTTGACGGTGACGACGGGCACCAAGATCGCGAGTCCCGCACCCATCATCGTTCCCATCTTGCGCGCGGGACTGGGCATGCTCGATGGGATGACTCGCTTGCTGCCGAGCGCCGAGGTGGGCTTCCTTGGCCTCAAGCGCGACGAGGAGACGCTCAAGGCGATCACGTATGCCAATCGCCTTCCTGAGGACCTCTCCGGTCGCCAGGTCTTCGTCCTAGATCCCATGCTCGCCACCGGCGGCTCGCTCATCGCCGCCATCGAGTATGTTCTTGAACGCGGCGCCACCGATGTCACGTGCGTGTGCCTCCTTGCCGCTCCCGAGGGGATCGAGAACGTGCGCAAGGCGGTGGGCGATAGGGCCGACGTGAGCATCGTCGTGGCGTGCGTCGACGAGAAGCTCAACGAGGTCGGCTATATCGTTCCCGGCCTCGGCGATGCGGGCGACAGGCTGTACGGCGTCGTCTAACAGCGAGCGTCGTCTAACAGCGAGCGTCGTCGAGCCGCTAGCGGCGCTGGCGGGGCTTGCGGCTTGCGGCTGCGCGGTCCTCTTGCGTGCGTCGCCACGAGCGCGCGGCGGCGGCCGTGAGGCCGACAGATGCGCCGAGGAGAAGCGCGGCAACTGGCGGGGCGCTGCCGATCGCGGCCATGACCACGAACAGGACGCCCAAGGCCATGATGACGATCGACGCGTCCTTGAGGAAGTACTTCATCGGCGTGAGAGTCGCGGCGCTTAGCCCGCGCACTCCTTGAGGTAACCCGCGTTGATGCGCTTCTGGGCAGCGGGTTGGTCCTTGATCAGGGCGGCCGCCTGCTCGCTTGTCGACAGCGCCGACGTTTGGTCAACGAGGTTGCCGTAGGACGTCGCGCTTTGGGCAATCTGGCCGAGGCCGACCGCGTAGAGCGCCCAGTAGTTCTGCAGCGACGTGAGGTCCGCGGTCAAGGTCGCAGGCGCCATGGTCCCCGCCGTGCCCAGAGCGGCGGCATACGCCTCAGATGCGCTCGTGGTGGTGTCGCCGACGGTGTGGAGAGTGGCGATGTCGCCGTCCTTGGAGCCCGCCGCCATGCCGTCTATCGTCGTGAAGAGAGTGTCGAGAGCATCGGCGGCGGGATGCGCGAGAGTGGCTGCCGCGGCCATGGCGTGGCAGAAGTCTTTCGGCTTGGGGGGCGCCGCGGAGGGGTCAGTTGTCGTGCTCGAAGCGCAAGCGGAAAGCATGAGGGCGGCGACTGCGGCGAGGGTGGCTACACGTTTCACGCGCTCATTCTGACGGTTCCAGGACCAATCGGCAAAGCCGAGTATCAATGTCATACCCGAGAGAGACCATGTATGGGTGGAAAGGGGCGCTTCAATGCCCCGATTCCGGTGCCCACCGGGTCATCCACAGGCGCCGCGCTTTGTCCACAGGTTTATCCCACGGTTTTGCACACGACCACTACATCTAGGGTCGAAAGGCATAGAACACCCCCACATGTTGTTGCAACGAAGGTGACGACGGACTAGTCTCAACCTCAGCGCTTGAGAGGTTTTTGGGCAGAAATGACGTCCTCGCAGCCCTTCCGAATGAAAGTCCCCTGGTAGGACCCCAGCATGTCCGACGGTTGATTGTCGGAGTCCCCATTTGGCCCGCGGGCCACCGTTTTCAAAGGAGCATCGTGACGATCACGGAGAACCACGCAGCCGACGTCAACGACGACGTCGCTTCGGCCGTTGCCGACACCACCCCGACCAAGTCGGGAATTCACGTCACCAAGCGGGACGGTACGAGAGAGCCATACAACGCCGACCGCATCAACAAGGCGATCGAGCGCGCGGCGGCGGGACTGCCCGACCAGATCTCGATCACCACCCAGGTCGCCTCCGAGTTGGCGATCACGTTGTTCGACGGCATCACGACCGAGCAGCTCGACGAGGCCGCCATCGGCGTTGCCGTTCAAAACGTCAAGGACGACCCAGACTTCGACATCGTCGCCTCGCGCCTCCTACGCAAGGTGATCTACAAGCGCGTGCTCGGCGGCTTCGACACCGACCTCGAGCTCGCGTTGCTCCACCAGGCGCGCTTCCCTGGGTACATCCGCGACGCCGTTGAAGATGGCCTGCTCGACACCCGTCTCGAGTCCCTGTTCGACCTGGACGCCCTCGCCGCGGCCATCGACCACCGTCGCGACGACCTCATGCGCTACATCGGCACCGTCACGATGCGCAACCGTTACATGATTACAGATCGCCACGGCAAGGCTCTTGAGGTGCCGCAGTACTTCTGGATGCGCGTGAGCATGGGCCTGTCTCTCAACGAGAACAACCCGACCGAGATGGCGCTCAAGTTCTACGAGAAGATCTCGCGCCTCGAATACCTGCCCGCGGGCTCGACCCTCGTGAACGCAGGAACGTCGTACCCCCAGCTCTCCAACTGCTTCGTGATGCAGATGGAAGACGACATGGACCACATCGCCAAGACCGTCGGCGATGTCATGTGGCTCACGAAGGGCACGGGAGGCATCGGCCTGTCGGTGACCAAGCTGCGTTCCGAGGGCAGCCCCATCAAGTCAAACAACACGACCTCGACGGGCCCCATCCCGTTCATGCACACGATCGATTCGACGCTGCGCGCCGTGAGCCGCGGCGGCAAGAAGTTTGGCGCCCTGTGCTTCTACATGGAGAACTGGCACCTCGACTTCCCGCAGTTCCTCGACCTTCGCCAAAACTCGGGTGACCCCTACCGCCGCACGCGTACCGCGAACACGGCCGTCTGGATCTCCGACGAGTTCATGAAGCGAGTGGCCGCGGACCAGGACTGGTACCTCTTCGACCCCGCCGACGCCCCGGACCTGGTCGAGCTCGTCGGCTCCGCCTTCTCACGCCGTTACCAGGAACTGGTTGCGCTGGCCGAGGCGGGCAAGGTTCGCAGGTTCAAGAAGATGCGCGCCCGCGAGCAATACAAGGCGATCCTCATCTCCTTGCAGGCGTCCTCGCACCCGTGGCTCACATGGAAGGACACGATCAACAACCGTGCCCTCAACACCAACACGGGCACGATCCACCTGTCCAACCTGTGCACCGAGATCTGCCTCCCGCAGGACCGCGAGAACATCGCCGTCTGCAACCTGGCATCGATCAACCTGTCGGCGCACTACATCGACGGCAAGATCGACTGGGAGCGCATGGAGACCTCGGTGCGCCTTTCGGTGCGCCAGCTCGACAACCTTGTCGACATCACGCTCTCCTCAGTTCCGGAGTCGGAGCACGCCAACAAGGAGAACAGGGCCATCGGCCTCGGCGTCATGGGCTTCACCGATGTGACCGAGAAGATGGGCCTCGCGTACGAGTCGGAGGAGTCGTACGACCTCATCGACCAGATCGTCGAGTTCGTCTCCTTCCACGCGATCGACGAATCGGCCGACCTCGCGCGTGAGCGCGGCTCCTACTCGAACTTCGAGGGCTCCGGCTGGTCGAAAGGCCTCGTGCCCTTCGACACGATCGCCATCGCAGAAGCCGACCGTGGTGTCCCGATCGCCGTCAACCGCACCATGCGTCAGGACTGGGACACGTTGCGTGCGAAGGTCAAGGGTGGCATGCGCAACGCCACGCTCATGGCCGTCGCGCCCACCGCGTCGATCGGGCTCGTAGCAGGCACGACGCCGGGCTTCGACCCGCAGTTTTCGCAGATCTTCTCCCGCGCGACGTCGTCGGGGAAGTTCCTCGAGGTCAACCGCAACCTGGTGAAGGACCTGCAGGACCTCGGCATGTGGGAGGACGTCAAGGATGAGTTGCTCGCCACGCAGGGTGACCTGTCGCGGATCGAGGGCATCCCTGAGCACCTGCAGGAGGTTTACAAGACCTCCTTCCAGCTGTCGCCCTACGCGTTCATCGAGGTGGCCGCGCGTGCCCAGAAGTGGATCGACCAGGCCATTAGCCGGAACATCTACCTCGAGGACCGCGACGTCGAAAACATGATGGCCCTGTACGCCTCGGCATGGGAGCGGGGCGTCAAGACGACGTACTACCTCCACATGAAGCCTCGCCACACGGCAGAGCAGTCGACCGTCAGGGTCAACAAGACCGAGAAGATCAATACGACGGGCACCGCCTCCGGCAAGGGTTCCGGTTCGACCGGTCCCGCGAAGAGGGGCTTCGGAGGGTTCGGAGGCGCCAAGAGCGGCTCGGGTGCCGCTCCCGGCTCGTCCGCCGTCGCCTCCGTGGACTCCGTCGTCTCCGTGGCATCGGCGGACGACAACGTCGTCGGCCTAGGGGGTGCCTCTCAGGTGCCGTCCCCCGTGGTGGAGCCGTCGGCGACGGGTCCCGTGCGCCGCGGCTTCGGTGCGGCCGTATCGAGTGCCGCAGTGTCAAGTGCAGCGGTGTCAGGTGACGCCGCTGCACCCGTCGCGACATCGGCGGCTGCCGAGACGCCCGTCGTCGAGCGGGAACCGAGGACGAGGGGCATCTCAATTGCGCCCGCCTCCTTCATGTCGGCGCTCGCGGCCAAGGCGTTCGCGCCCGCACCCGAGCAAAAGCCGGTCGTTCCGCCTTCGGCGCTCCCCGCGATCGTCGAGCCCGCCGTCGTTGAGACGTCGTCATTCGGCGAGGGCAACCGGCTCGACGCCTACCGGGCACCCGAGGGAGCGACGGTGCTCGAGGTCGTCGAGACCGTGTACTCGGCCGACGGCGACATGGAAATGATCGGTGGCGTGGCCTGCCCAGTCGACCCGATGGAGCGGCTCCAGTGCGAGTCCTGCCAGTAGCCATCGGCCACCCCTCAGACCTGAACGACGACAAGGAGTAACACCATGGGCATCCTCGGCACCGGCATTCAAGACGGGCTTCTTCTCAAGCCGGTCAAGTACCAGTGGGCCATGGACCTGTACGACCAGGCCGTGGCGAACACGTGGTTCCCCAACGAGATTCAGTTGGGCGAGGACCTTGCCGACTTCAAGAAGATGACGGACGAGGAGAAGCACGCCGTCACGTTCCTGATGTCGTACTTCAACCCGAACGAGCTGCTAGTCAACAAGGCGCTTGCCTTCGGCGTGTATCCGTACATCAACGCTCCCGAGTGCCACCTGTACCTCGCGAAGCAGATGTGGGAGGAGGCAAACCACTGCATGTCGTTCGAGTACGTGCTCGAGACATTCCCGATCGACCGCGAGGCGGCGTACGCGTCGCACATCGACGTCCCCTCGATGGCGGTCAAGGAGGAGTTCCAGGTTCGGTTCATCAAGAGGATGACGGAGGAGACCCTCGACATCACCACGACCGAGGGCAAGAAGGACTTCATTCGCAACCTCATCGCGTACAACATCATCCTTGAGGGGATCCTGTTCTACTCGGGCTTCATGGTTGCCCTGTCCTTCCGCCAGAGAAACCTGCTGCGCAACTTCGGTTCTCTGATGGACTGGGTCATCAGGGACGAGTCGCTACACCTCCAGTTCGGCATCAACCTGATTCTCACCGTGCTCGAGGAGAACCCGGACCTGCAGACCGAGGACTTCGCAAACGAGATCCGCGACATGATCCTCGGCGCCGTTGACATGGAGGAGGCCTACAACCGCGACCTGCTCCCCAAGGGCATCCTTGGGCTCAACGCCGACTACGTGAACCAGTACGTGAAGTACCTGGCAGACCGGCGTCTTGAGGAGCTCGGCTTCGAGGCTCACTACAACGTGTCGAACCCGGCCAAGTGGATGGCGACGGCGAACGACACCCTGCAACTGGTGAACTTCTTCGAGGCGACCAACACCTCGTACGAGGTGAACGCGAAGGGCACCAGCTCCTAATTGAGCGTGGTGGCGGAGGGGCGAGGTTCCCCGAGACGGCGGTCAGGTTTGATCCCTCTCGTGGCGGCTTCGCCCCTTCGCCATTTCCTCGTCTTCAGACCACGTGCGAGGCGCAGCCCGCGGGCCGCGGGCCTCGGCCAGCCGCCGTGAGTCCTCGCTGCTAGATCAATCGCTGTGAAGAAGGTCACTAAACCGCTCGCGGCGCCGATGGGGCGAGAGAACGTTCAGCCAGATCAAGAAGAGGCGCCGCCATGACCACATCCTCCCGTCCGACGCGCCGCCTCAGTTCGGTTCGCGCCAAGCTTCTCGTGCTGGCAGGTGTCGGCGTGCTGAGCACGATGGTGGCAACATCTGTCGCGCTCGTCAGCTTGAGTTCGCTCACTTCCGACGTCACGACGCTTGGCGATCACGTGGTGACGCCGCTGGGGTACTTCGCGGAGTTGCGAGACGCGGAGGGCGACAGCCGGGGCAATGTGTGGGCGTACGTCGCCGCCGCGACGCCGAGCGACCGCGCGGACGTGGCGGCCTCAGTCAAGGAATCGGACGCGTTCGTCGCGGACTCGATCGCGGGCTACCTGGCTGCCCACGGGTCGAAGACCGACGAGCGTGGCGCGGCGATGGTCACCTTTGAAGGCGACTTTGCCGCGTGGAAGCAGATCCGCGACACCGTGGTCTTTCCTGCGGCGGCTTCGGGGGACCTCGCCGCTGCGTATGCGGCCATCGCCGGCCCGCTCAACGTCGCGAACGAGGCCATGGGCAATCCTCTCGACCAGCTTTTTCAGAGTGAGCAGGCGGACGCCCTCGCAACATCGAAGGCCGCGGCGGCCCGTGCCGTCAGCGCACGGACGGAGCTCATCGCAATTGCCGCCGTCGGTTTGCTCCTTGCCGCCGCGATCGGCATGTGGATGACGCGCCAAATGTTGCGCCAGATATCTGTGGTGCGCGGTCAACTCGCGCGCCTAGCCGACGGCGACCTGACGGGGTCCACGCTCACCATCGCTGGCCGCGACGAACTTGCCGAGATGGCGAGGGCGTCTGTGAAGGTCGCGGGCGAGTTGCGATCCATCGTTGGCGAGATGTCGAGGGGTGCAGCCACCCTGTTGGGCGCCGTCGCAAGCTTGCAAGACGCCAGCACGGGAGTGGACTCCGCGGCCCGTGAAGCGACAGCAGAGGTTGACGCTGCAACAGTTGATGTGCATGCCGTCAACGAGGACATTCAGAGCGTTGCCGCCGGAACCCAGCAGATGAGTCTGTCGATTCACGAGATCGCGTCCAACGCACAGAAGGTCGCGCACGTCGCCCAGTCG
>Ga0302298_10000160_pt1 | contig 14486 bp, 12 predicted proteins | sample III_Fen_N3_3_FD_198757 | JGI IMG/M metagenome (GOLD analysis project Ga0302298, IMG submission 198757) | Peat permafrost microbial communities from Stordalen Mire near Abisko, Sweden - III_Fen_N3_3 | ecosystem: Environmental > Terrestrial > Soil > Wetlands > Permafrost | place: Sweden: Abisko...
GCACGAGGTCATCGCGATCCCCCGTCTCCGTGTCATTTGCCCACGCGTGGAGCCTCGCCACCTCGCGCCCAAGCTCGGACGTCGGGCCGAGGGGAAGCGCGCCTGCGGGCTCCTCGTCGGGATACCCACCGCCCATCTTGTGAACACAGAGGTAGTTGCTCCTGCCCTTGAACAACGCGCTCGAGGCGCGCGCGCCGAGGATCGGTTCGAGGGCGTCGATCACCGCGGGAAGGTCCTTGGAGAACACCTGGCGCTGCAGCGCGAGCGTGGCGGTAGAGACGACGATGCGTTCCTTGTGTTTGATCGCCCTTGCCACCGCGGGGACGAGGTATGCGAGAGACTTCCCCGTTCCCGTTCCGGCCTGGACAAGGAGATGCTCACCATCCTCGAGCGCCTTCGCGACGGCCGCCGCCATCGACTCCTGGCCCTCGCGGCGCTGGCCCCCCACCGCGGCAACCACGTCGGCGAGCAGCGATCGCACGTCGTTCGTGTCAGTCACAGCGCGACGACGGCCTCGTGGATGCGGGCGGCAAGCGAGTCCGTGACGTCGGCCACCAAGTGGTAGCCGTCATGGGCGTGCGTCTCGCTGACGACCTCTCCCGCCCTGTGTGCCTCGCTCACGAGGTCGCCGCGAGAGAACGGCAGGATGACGTCGACTCGCACGGGTGGGCGCGGGAGCATCTCGCCCACCTTGAGCAGGAGCGCATCGAGGCCCTCGCCGGTGAGCGCGGAGACCTCGATCGATGGCTCCCGACGTCCGCGCAGCCTCAGCAGGACATCCGGCTCGGCAACATCGACCTTGTTGAACACGAGAAGTTCGGCGACCTCGTTCGCTCCAGGGACGTCCGCGAGGACCTCGTGGACCGCCCGAATCTGGCCCTCTGGGTCGGGGTGTGAGGCGTCGACCACGTGGAGCACCAGGTCGGCATGAGTCACCTCCTCGAGGGTCGACGCGAAGGCGGCAACCAACTGGTGCGGAAGGTCCTTCACAAACCCGACGGTGTCAGAGATGGTGATGTCACGGCCGTCAGGGACGTGAGCCTTGCGCACCGTCGGATCGAGGGTCGCGAACAGCGAGTTCTGCACCAACACTCCCGCGCCGGTCAGCCGGTTGAGAATCGATGACTTGCCAGCGTTCGTGTACCCGACGATGGCGACGTTCGGAATCGCGAGCCTATTCTCGCGCCGCACCTTGCGCGCGGGCTCCATGTCCTTGATCTGCCTGCGCAATTGCGCCATGCGCGTATGGATGCGCCTGCGATCGAGCTCGATCTTTGTCTCACCTGGACCGCGCGAACCCATGCCCGCGGCGGCGCCACCCACTTGACCACCTGCCTGTCGCGACATCGACTCACCCCAGCCGCGGAGGCGAGGCAACAGGTACTCGAGCTGCGCGAGTTCGACCTGCGCCTTGCCCTCCTTGGACTTCGCATGCTGCGCGAAGATGTCGAGGATCAGTGCGGTCCTGTCGATGACCTTGACCTTGACAACGTCTTCGAGAGCGCGACGCTGGCTCGGCTGCAACTCGTCGTTGACGATCACGGTGTCCGCCCCGGTGGCCTTCACCACGTCGCGAAGCTCGATCGCCTTTCCCTTGCCGATGTAGGTGGCCGGATCTGGGTGCGGAAGCCGCTGAAGCATGCCGTCCAGAACCTCCGAGCCAGCCGTTTCTGCGAGCGCGGCGAGTTCCCTCAAGGAAATCTCGGCGTCGAGGGCGGTCCCGCGAGACCACATGCCCACCAGGACGACCTTCTCGAGGCGCAACTGCCTGTACTCGACCTCGGAGATGTCCTCAAGTTCGGTGGACAGCCCCGCGACGCGGCTCGAACCCTCGCGTTGTTCACGGTCAAACTGGTCGCCGTCGTAGTCGGTGCGCACGGTGCCGCCCTCGGCGACGGCCGTGCCCGCGCGCGACAACACGCGTTCGATCACCGAATCGATCGATCGGGACTCCACTGATGGCGAATCCGGCTCGACTGCGTCTACTTCGTTTTGCTCAGGCATAGTGGTCCATTGTCTCACTCGGGTGGACGGCGCGAGTCTGGCCTTCCCTGCTTGGCACCTCACGCCGACCACTACGCTTGTGGCCCGTGGACCACTATTTCTCGGCCAATCCGGCATCGGCCGACGAGCGGCGCACCATCAGCGTGACCCTCGACGGGAGGGGCTTCACCCTCGAGACCGCCCCAGGCGTGTTTTCGCCTGGTCGAATCGACCTGGGCACGACCGTCCTTCTCGACACCGTCGGCGCGCCGCCAGCGGGCCAGGTGCTCGATCTCGGCTGCGGGTGGGGCCCCATCGCCCTCACGGCGGCCCTGCGCGAGCCTGGAGCCACCATCACGGCACTCGACGTCAACGAGCGGGCACTCGACCTCCTCACGCGCAACGTGGAGCGCGTGAAGGCCACCGCTGACCTGGCTGCGGTGACGCCAACGCTCGCCGACGCCATCGACCCCGACCTTCGCTTCGACGCGATCTGGTCGAACCCGCCGATCCGCGTTGGCAAGGAGGCTCTCCACTCCCTCCTTGCGCAGTGGCTACCGCGACTCGTCCTCGGCGGCGAGGCGTGGCTCGTCGTGCAGAAGCACCTGGGCGCCGACTCGTTGGCCGCGTGGATCGCGCTGCAAGTTGACGACGGTGGCGCGCCGTGGGGCACCGTCGAGAAGGTTCGCTCGTCAAAGGGCTTCCGCGTCTTAGTGTTCACGCGCGCTGGCTGACGCTGGCGCACGAGGCTGGCGCACGCCGCTAGGGAACGTTCACTACCCCGTTGGCTACCAACACCGCGGGGCCCGAAAGCGTCGTCCGGTCGCCTACCACGCGCACCGTAACCATTCCTCCTGGCACCTCGACATCCCAGATATCGGGCGCGCCAGGCCCCGCCCACAGCTTCACCGCAAGCGCCACGGCGCAAGCTCCCGTGCCGCATGAACGCGTCTCGCCCGAGCCGCGCTCGTGGACACGCATGCGCACGCGACCATGCGGCACGCCGTCGACAACCTCCCCGCCGAGCGTCACCGCGAACTCCACATTCGAGCCCTCGGGAGGAACGGGCGTCACCGAGGGCGCCACCGTAAGGTCGAGTCCCTCAAGCTCCGCCGGCGTGGCCAGGGCTACTACGTGGTGCGGGTTGCCCACGTCCACACTCAACGCGGGCCTTGGCGGGGTCAGGCCCCTCGCCTGGACAGTTGAGTCGAACGCCGCCGGGGCAGGTGCTCCGAAGCCCGCGTCGCCAAGCAGCCACGTGCCCATGCCCACCGAGTACTTCCCGCCGCCGAGCGCGGTCACGGTTCGGGCACCCGCTCGCGTCCCGATGACGATGCCGCCGCGCGCGTCGATTCCCGCCTCGCGCTCGAGGAACGCCCCGAAGACACGCGCGCCGTTGCCGCACATCTCGGACAGGGTCCCGTCCGAGTTCCAGTAGTCCATGAACCACGTCGACTCGTCGAACTCCTTGCCCGCTTCCAGCGCGCCAGCGCGCACCGCCCGAATGACACCATCGGCGCCGATTCCTGCCCGGCGATCGCACAGGTACCTCACCAGGTCAGGCGTCAGCTCTATGTCGCCACGCTCGTCAAAGAGCAACACGAAGTCATTCTCCGTGCCGTGTCCCTTGGTGAAAGCGAGCGATGTCATTGCCTGAGCCTACGCCGACGCGGAGTTCGATTGAGAGGTCACGATGGCGAGAACTTCCCTTGCGGCGCGGTCGACGTCGTCCCCATCTCGCGGCCCCGCAACCCACGTCACGCGCGGGTCGGGCCTGAACCACCTGTCCTGCTTGCGTGCGAGGCGTCTCGTGTTTCTCTTGACGAGCTCCCTGGCCTCCGCTTCTGTCAGTTCGCCGTCGAGATAGTGCAGCACCTCCGCGTAGCCGACCGCCCTTCTCGCGGTCACGCCTTCGCGCAGCCCCTCGGCGGCGAGTTGCCTGACTTCGTCGACGAGGCCCTGCTCCCACATGGAGTCGACGCGCGCCTCGATCCGCTCATCGAGAACCTCGTACGGAAGCTCGAGCGCGATCTGGACCGCGGGCGCGAAGTACTCGTGGCGCGGGAGCGAACTCGTATAGTCACCCGCCAGCTCGATGATCTCGAGCGCCCTCACGATGCGCTTGGCGTTTCGCGGGTGGATCTTTGCGGCGGCCACGGGGTCGAGCGCGGCGAGTTCTCGGTGAAGAATGCCGGGTCCTTCGGCATCCGCCCTTGATTCCAGCAGCGCTCGGAGCGAAGGGTCCGTGCCGGGAAAGTCGAAATGGTCGAGCAACGCCCGCAGGTAGAGACCAGAACCGCCGACAACGATCGCCCTGCGGCCACGCGCATGGATCGCGTCGATGTCCGCGCGAGCAGTTTCCTGGAAGTGCGCGACCGACGCGTCCTGACCCACCGTGAGAGTGTCGAGCTGGTGGTGCGGCACTCCGCGCCGGTCCTGAGTCGGCAGCTTTGCGGTGCCGATGTCCATGCCCCTGTAGAACTGCATCGAGTCGGCATTGATGATCTCGCCGCCTCCCTCGATGAGCAGCGCGAGGGCGAGGCTCACCGCCGACTTGCCCGTGGCGGTGGCGCCGACCACAGCGACGATCGGCGGCGTCACGTCGAAGCGACGCGCAGCCGCGGCAGGCCAAGTCCGACGGGGCCGCCGGGGGCAGGCGTTCCGCACGAGTCGAGCGCGGGACCGCCCCCCGCGGCGGCCTCCCACGCATGGCCGGCGCGCGTTCGGCGCACCCGGTAAATGCCCTCGGCTTGGGGATCCGCGATGAGGTGATGCGGCGCGCCATGCGAGATCCGCACCGTCACCATGTCGCCCGGCCTCGGGACGTCGGCGCCGTCGGGAACGGAGAAGTGAACGAGGCGATTGCCTGGTTCACGGCCGCTCATGCGATCGCCCTTGCCCTTGCGGCCCTCGCCGTCGAGAACGAGAACCTCGACAACAAGCCCCTCGAGCGCGGCCGAGTCGCGCAACGTGATCTCTTCCTGGAAGGCGTGAAGTCGCTCGAATCGGTCCTGCACGACGGCCTTCGGAAGCGGCTCCAGATCGAACGCTGGAGTGCCTGGGCGCGGGCTGTATTGGAAGATATACGCGCTCGTGAATCGCGCAAGCTCGACGACCCTCATCGTCTCCGCGAAGTCCTCCTCGGTCTCCCCTGGAAAGCCGACGATGATGTCGGTCGTGATCGACGCGTCTGGCATCGCGGCTCGCACCTTGTCGAGGATTCCCAAGAACTTGTCAGATCGGTACGAGCGGCGCATCGCGCGCAAGACCCTGTCGGACCCGGACTGGAGCGGCATATGCAGGCTCGGCACCACCGTGGGGGTCTCCGCCATTGCCTCGATCACATCGTCGGTGAAGGCCGCCGGGTGAGGGGACGTGAAGCGCACGCGTTCGAGGCCCTCGATCTCGCCGCATGCGCGCAGCAGCTTCGCGAACGCTCCCCTGTCGCCGAACTCGACACCGTAAGAGTTCACGTTCTGACCAAGCAACGTGACCTCGATGACGCCTTGAGCCACGAGGGCCTCGACCTCGGCGAGAATTTCGCCAGGCCTGCGGTCGCGTTCCTTGCCACGCAACGAGGGCACGATGCAGAAGGTGCACGTGTTGTTGCAGCCCACCGAGATCGAGACCCACGCGGAGGCGTGACTGTCGCGACGGGACGGCAGGGTCGACGGGAAGACCTGCAGGGATTCGTGGATCTCGACCTGAGCCGCCTCGTTGTGTCGGGCGCGGTCCAACAGCGCGGGAAGCACATCGATGTTGTGTGTGCCGAAGACCACGTCGACCCAAGGAGCCTTCTCGACGATCTCGCCGCGATCCTTCTGCGCGAGGCAACCGCCGACCGCGATCTGCATTCCGGGCCTGGCCGCCTTGACGGGCGCGAGCTGACCCAGGTTTCCGTACAGCTTGTTGGCCGCGTTCTCGCGCACGGCGCACGTGTTGATGACGATGACATCGGCCTCGTCTGAGCCCTCAGGCGCGGACACGTATCCGGCACTCTCAAGGAGTCCTGCCATGTGCTCGGAGTCGTGAACATTCATCTGGCAACCGAGGGTCTTCACGAGGTACGTCCGTGTCGCCGCCGTGTGTGTCGCCGCCGTGTGTGTCGCCGCCGTGTGTGTCACCGTGCTCATCCCTGCCCAGCGACGAAATCCGCGCGAGTCTCTCGGATCACCGTCACTCTGATCTCCCCGCCAAAACCAAAGTCCTTCTCGATCTCTTCCGCAATCGTCCGTGCGAGATCCGCGGTGCCCGTGTCGCTCACCTTCGAAGGCTCCACGACGACGCGCAGCTCGCGTCCGGCCGCCATCGCGAACACTTGCGCCACGCCCTCGTGGGCGCTCACGAGCGCCTCGAGAGCCCCCATGCGTTCTACATAGCTTTCAACGTCCTCCCGCCGCGCGCCGGGCCGCGAAGCGGACACCGCGTCCGCAATCTGGACGATGACCGCCTCAAGGGTTTCTTGCGGCACCTCGTCGTGATGCGCGGCAATGGCATTCACCACGTCGGCCTGTTCGCCTGCCTCGCGCGCCGCGCGGGCACCCAGCTGCGCGTGAGTGCCTTCGCGAGTCCCGGTCATCGCCTTGCCGATGTCGTGGAGGAAGGCCGCACGCTTGGCCAATTCGACATCGGCACCTACCAACATTGCGATCGAACCCGCGAGCGTCGAGCACTCGACGAGGTGCGCCAGGACGTTTTGGTTGAAGGAGGTGCGCAGGCGCAGCGCACCGAGAAGTTCGAGTAGCGACGACGGGATGGCTCCAACGCCGGCCTGCTCAGCGGCGTCGAGAGCGGCCTCCATGGCCCTACGGGGCGCATCCGCGGCCGCCTTCGCGTAGGCGCTCTCCACGCGGTGGGGCTGGATGCGTCCGTCCTCAATGAGCGCCTCTAGGGTCGCCGCAGCGATCTCCCTGCGCTCGACGTCGAACGAAGAAAGGTGCACGGCGTTGACGCCCTCATCGACAATGACATTGACTCCCGTCAACGCCTCGAAGGCCCGAATGTTGCGACCCTCCCTACCGATGATGCGGCCCTTCATCTCCTCGGAAGGCAATTCGATTCGCGTCACCGATGCTTGAGCGCTTGTGGCCGCGGCCTCCCGCTGCATCGCTTCAACAAGTACCTCCCGCGCGCGGGTGTCCGACTCCGCCTTTGCCTTCTTGGCGTGCCGATGCGCATCGCGAGCGATATCCGCCTCGATCGCCGCCCTGAGGTGCGCGGTCAGCTCCGCCTTGGCCTCCTTGACGGTGAGGCCCGCAATCGCGGCGATCGCCGCCTCGTGCTCGGTCTCCAACTCATCGCGTCGGGAGGCGAGCTTCTTCTCGTCTCGCGCCAAAGCCGCAACACGGTCCTCGAGTGCACGCGAATAGGTCTGCACATTGCGCTGGTCCTCGGCCAACTGCCGCTCGCGCAGGGCCACGCGCTCTTCGCGCTGTTGGGCTTCGGAGACCACGTCTCTGGCCTCGTCGCGGATCTGTGCCGCCTCGGCCCTAGCGGAACTGCGCTCCTCGTTTGCTTCCTTGCGAGCACGGTTGACAACCAGCAGCGACGCCAAGAGCAGCGCGAGCGTCGCAATAGTCACAATTGTCTGCACGGCGCTCCCTCCCTATGGTTCGGCTACCTCACTATCGGCACGGACCAAGTCTCGCACGAGCCCGAACACCATTGACGCGGGGTATCCCTTGCGACCCAGAAAGGCCGCAAGCCTGCGCACCTTGACCTCCGAATCGAGGCCGGACATTCGCCCCCACCGTGACTCGGCGAGAGTTCTTGCCGACTCCCATTGGACGTCCGGGGTAATGTGCTCGACGGCAGACTCGATGTCGGCTTCGGAGAACCCCTTGCGTCGAAGTTCCGCCACAATCACGCGGGGTGCCTGTCCGCGTTCAGTTTGCCTCGTCCGCGCAATCATCGCCGCGAGCGCACCGTCATCAAGCAGGCCCACCTCGAGGTAGCGGGCGACGATGGTGTCCGCAATCGACGGTTCGACGTCCTTAGCAACGAGCCTCGCCTTGAGGTCGGCGGACGAGCGTGGCGCCCTGTCGAGCATCGCCAGGGCCAAAGAACGAGCGCGCTCGGCAGGATCCGTCGTGGGGGATTCCTGCCGAGCGCGTGTTGTCATGACTCGAAGTTGGGCCTCCTACAAGGAGGACGCCTCCTTGGCCATGGCAGCTTCTGTCGCGGCTTCGCCGATCAAGGCGGCGTCGGCCGCCGAAGTGTCGCGCTTGCCCTTTGCGGGGACGTCGACCTCTTCGGTCACGGCGACGGGGCCAATGTTCAGCTTGTTCTTGATCTTGGTCTCGATCTCGATTGCGAGCGCTGGGTTGTCCTTGAGGAACTGGCGGGCGTTTTCCTTGCCCTGGCCGAGCTGATCGCTTTCGTAGGTGTACCAGGCACCGGACTTCTTGACGAAGCCGTGCTCCACACCGAGGTCGATAATTCCGCCCTCCGTCGAGATGCCGTAACCGTAGAGGATGTCGAACTCCGCTTGCTTGAAGGGCGGCGCCATCTTGTTCTTGACCACCTTGACGCGGGTCCTGTTACCGACCGGCTCGTTGCCCTCCTTGAGGGTCTCGATGCGACGGATGTCCAGTCGCACGGAAGCGTAGAACTTGAGCGCCTTGCCCCCCGTTGTCGTCTCTGGCGAGCCAAAGAAGACACCGATCTTCTCGCGAAGCTGGTTGATGAAGATCGCGGTGGTGCCCGTGTTAGCGATGGCTCCCGTGATCTTCCGCAGCGCCTGAGACATGAGACGCGCCTGAAGTCCCACGTGGCTGTCGCCCATCTCGCCCTCGATCTCGGCCTTCGGCACGAGGGCAGCCACCGAGTCGATGACGAGCACGTCGATACCGCCCGACCTGATGAGGATGTCGGCGATTTCGAGCGCCTGCTCGCCCGTGTCTGGTTGCGAGATGATCAGGTTGTCGATGTCGACACCCAGCTTCCTCGCGTATTCGGGGTCCAGGGCGTGCTCGGCGTCGATGAACGCCGCCACTCCTCCTGCCTTTTGCGCATTCGCAACCACGTGAAGCGCCACGGTGGTCTTTCCAGACGACTCCGGTCCGTAGATCTCGACGACACGGCCGCGCGGGAGCCCGCCGATCCCTAGGGCAATGTCGAGAGCGATCGATCCCGTGGGGATGATGGCGACCGCGCGTCGCTCGCTGTCGCCCATGCGCATCGCCGAGCCCTTGCCAAATTGCCTGTCGATTTGGCCGAGTGCCGCCTCGAGCGCCTTCGTCCGGTCAGGTGCCTGTGCCATGTGCTTGTCCTTCGTCGCTCGTGCCTGCTTACGCTGGCTCTTGAACATCCGCTGGTGCGGTGTCGTACAGCACGACGCTATGACGCGCCTCTGACATTCGCGCCGCGGGCCTCCCCCTGATGAGGAACGCCTCTGTCGCTACGTCTTGGGTACGACTGTAATCGAACGCGTGTTCGAACGAAAGCGACACGCCGTGCGTGTCGCACGCGGAGCCGCAGTGGTGCGCATGCGACGTTCCCGCAGGCGCCCCTAAGGCGTCAGCGCCTCGGCGGAATGAGGCGTTTCTCGTCGACGCCGGACCTGATGGCGGGAGCGACGTCCATTTGATCGCACAGTGCGTGCCACACATCTCGCGGCGCCACCCCTCGCTCAAGCGCGTCGTTTGCCGTGAGCGAGTCCAACGTCGTGAGGGCTAGTTGCTTGCACAACGTCGGCGCGTAGGCCTCGCCAAACGCCTCCGCAACCGCCAAGCGAAACTCGGACAGCCGCACGTCGGGCTACTACTTGATCGAACGCAGCAGCTCGGGGACCGTGTCAGGAATGGCAGGCATGACGGGCATGCGCCTCAGCGAACGGGTGTCGATCAGGCCCTCGGCCATCTCGAAACGCACGGAAACCTCGCGGAGAATGGCCGACATCGGAACGTCCAGAGCCAAACAGATCGAAGCAAGCAGCTCGCTCGAGGCTTCCTTTTGGCCTCGCTCGACCTCGCTGAGGTATCCGAGGGACACGCGGGCACCCGAGGAAATGTCCCTCAAGGTCTTTCCTTGTCCGAGTCGGGCGTCGCGAAGCACGTCGCCAAGTTCATTGCGCAGGATAGGCATTCGTGCTCCCTTCATAAACCTTGAATCTTGCATGTACTCTCCAACGCAGACTACCTCAGTCCTGTTCCCGACCCGGGGATTGTTACCGCAGGTCCAGCGATGACAGCGCCTGCGCCAGATGATCGAGAGCGGCGTCAACGGCCCCATGCATTACATCGTCACGATCTCCCTCGATGTGAACAGTCGTCACCCGACCCACACCAGGACCCACGACCGCAATCACCACTGTCCCCGGCGCACTCCCCCCGTGGGGCTCCGGCCCCGCGACCCCCGTAGTGGCAACCGCGACGTCCGCGCCGCACACCCTGAGGGCTCCCCGTGCCATCTCGATCGCGACCGAGTGCGCCACGGGACCCTCTCTCTCGATGAGGAGCGGGTTCACGCCTAGCGCGCTGATCTTGACATCAGAGTGGTAGGCGACGATGCCTCCCCGCACCACCGCCGACGCTCCGGCGACGGACACGAGCGTCTCGCACACCATCCCGCCCGTCACAGACTCGGCCGTGGCCAGTGTGACGCCGGCCCCCTTGGCGAGCTCGATGATGTGTGCCGCCTTAGGCGCCATGGCCGCCTTCGCCCATCGCCTCCGCGCTATCACCAACCGCGCCATCAACATCCGCGGTGTCAACTACGGACACCCCTGCCACCGGCGCCGTGTGGCGTGTCGAGCGCGCTCGAAGGCTCATGGCCACCCTGCCGATGCGCCACGCGTAGTCGACACCCGTCGCAACAGCCACCACGACGGACGCGTAAAGCACCCACAAGCCGACCTTGTCCACCCACGCGACCTGCAGCGGCGGGAGCAGTATGAGGATCGCGATCACCTGGAGTACGGTCTTGAGCTTGCCGCCCGCGGAGGCTGGAATCACGACGTCGCGGGCGACGGCAAGCCTCCCAATCGTGACGCCTGCCTCCCTCACCGCGATCACGACGAGCGGCCACCACGGCGTCTCTCCCCCGACAGCCAGCATGACGAGAGCGGCGAGCACGAGCGCCTTGTCCGCGAGGGGGTCGGCGAGCTTTCCAAAGGAGGAAACGGCTTCCCAGCGCCGCGCGAGATAGCCGTCGAGCGCGTCGGTCGCGGCCGCAAGACCGAACACAAGCCAGGCGATCCAGCGCCACCGCTCCTGCGCGCCATCGTCAACGAGAAGGCACGCCACCATGACGGGGACGGCTACCAGCCGCATCACCGTCAGCAAGTTCGGAACCTCGCGCACCACGTCAACACCCTAGCGGCGGCACCGACGGTCGTGGTGCCTTTGCGCGTGCGGGTGCCTATATTGCCTGGGAAGACCGGCCGCGGGACCGGGCGCGGCCCGCGGAATCTCCCCTAGTGCGCGCTGCGCGCAGACGGCAGGTCGAAGGGATTATCGAACTCCTGCGGACGCGCCTCGATGAGGCTCTCCATGAACGGCAAACCCATCGACGCGACGGCGGCCGCGGGTTGGGCCACGCCGAAGAGCCACCCCTGGCCGTATTTCCAGCCGCATCGGGACAAGAAGTCGGCCTGAGACTCGGTCTCGATTCCCTCCGCAATGGTGGCGAGACCCAGCTCCCTCGCGAGGGCGCCGAGCGCCCGAGATACACGGGCGCCCGAGGGATCCTCGGGAATTCCCGCGACAAATGACATGTCGAGCTTGACGCCAGAGACCGGCAGGTCCCTCAAGTACGACAGGGGCGACACCCCCGTGCCGAAGTCGTCGAGAAGGATGGGGACGCCGGCATTGCGCAGCTCGGTCAGCTCGTGCCTGATGCGCGTGTTCGGTGCGACGAGCGAGGCCTCGGTCAGTTCGACGACGAGCCTCTGCGGGCTGATCCTGTAGCGGGCGATCGCGCTGAGAACCGAGTTGGCGAACTCGCTGTCGCCCAGCTGGTCGGCGGAGACGTTGAGCGAGACCCACACGTTGGGCGACGGGAACTGGGCGAGGAATGCGGCCGCCTGCTCCACGAGGGCGGTTCCCAGTTCCGTGGCGAGCTTGCGGTCGTCGAGAAGCCCGAGGAAGGCGCCAGGGAGGAGCAGCCCGCGCGTCGGATGCTGCCACCGGACGAGCGCCTCGTATCCCACGACGCAGCGGGAGGCAAGATCCATGACCGGCTGGTAATGAAGGACGAGATCCCCGCGCTCGATCGCAAGTGCGAGTTCGCCGCCGAGCGCCGACTGGTGGTCGTTTGTCGATTGCATGGAGGGGTCGTAGACCTCGGTCCGCGACTTCCCGAGCGCCTTGGCCCTGTACATCGCCGAGTCGGCCGCGCTCAAGAGACTAGGGGCGCCGCCCGCGACGGTGTCGACGTCCGCCATCGCGATGCCCAGGGAGCAGTGCAAGTTGAGTTGGTGCCTCTTCACCTGCAGCGGCCGCTTGAGCCCTGCGTGAATGGCGCCCGCGATCTCGTAGAGGGCTTTGGAGCAATCGGGGTCCTGGACCACGATGACGAACTCGTCGCCGCCGATGCGCGCCACGGTGCCGCGTCCAGCGGTGGCCGATCGCAACACGCCCGCGACGTGGACGAGGGCGCTGTCGCCCGCGGCGTGACCGAAGCGGTCGTTAAGCCCCTTGAATCCGTCGAGGTCGGCCGCGATCACGCCCACCCTGGTGGTCGCATCGGGCTGATCGAGCACCTTCTGGAGGACCTCTTGCATGAGGGTGCGGTTCGCGAGCCCCGTCAAGGGGTCGTGCATGGCCCTATGGGCCATGAGTTCGGAATGGAGGCGGTCGTCGGTCGAGTCGCGAACCTGGACCACGTAGTGGTCGGGCGCGCCTCCCGCGTATCGCACGAGCGCGACGTCGAGTACCGCCCACACGACGTTTCCGTCCGCACGCACGTAGCGCTTCTCCAAGGAGAAGTGATTCTGCAGGCCGTCGTAGAGTCGCTGCAACTGCTCGCGCTCGGCCTGGACGTCGTGCGGGTGGGAGAGCGCACTAAATGGCGTCCCCCTGAGCGCGGCCACCGTGGCCCCCATCATCGTCGCAAAGGCCCTGTTCACGGCCATGAGGCGCCATTCGAGGTCCACAAGCGCCATGCCGACGGGCGCATTCTCCATCGCCCTGCGGAACTGGGCGTCCGAGCGGTTGAGCGCCTCGGCCGCCTCCTGCAAGCCGGTCGTGTCCATGAGCGTTGTCACGGTCGCCGAGTCGCCGTCGACGGCGTCCGGCACGGTGCGTGACTTCACCTGGAGCCACCTGACGTCCTCGTTGCCTCGTCGCCCTGGGACGCCGATGACGCGGGGCCTCTCGTCGTCCCTGGCAGGGGCGAAGACTTCGTGAACGAGGAGCGGCCTGCCATGCTCGTCGACCGCCTTGAAGGGCAGCATTCCGAGCGGGGTTCCGAGCACGGCACTCTTGTCGACGCCCATCATGTGGGCTGCCATGTCGGTCAGAACAACGATCTCGCTCGTGCGTGAGGTGATCAGGACCCCGTCGCGCGCGGAAGACAAGATGGCCTCGAACTGCTTGCGCATGCTTTGCTCCTTGCGGAGCGCCGCGTCACGGGAGCGACGAACGCGACCGGAGCGGATGAAGGACGCGAACACCGCGGCGAATGCCACGAGGACAAGCAGGGCTGCACCAGTAGCCACATTGGGCTTCTGGAGTAGCTCTAGGAATCCTCCCATGGTCCATCCTCGGAGTCACTGGCGTACGGTTCACCCACCGTATCCGAGGATGCGCCCCGCAGAATAGCCAGCGTGGACGCCAAATCGTCAGGAGTGACGAAGACCTCACGCGCCTTGGATCCTTGGGAAGGGCCGACGATCTCGCGGCTCTCGAGCAAGTCCATGAGTCGACCGGCCTTGGCAAAGCCAACGCGAAGCTTGCGTTGCAGCATCGACGTCGACCCCAATTGCGTCGTGATGACGAGCTCGGCCGCCTCGAGAAGTTCGTCGAGGTCACCGCCGATGTCCGCGGCGACCTTGGCCTGGTTACCCGCCATGATGACGTCGTCCCTGAAGTTTGGCCTGGCCTGCTTCTTGACGTGCTCGACGGCGGCGTGGATCTCGCTTTCGGTGACCCATGCGCCCTGAACGCGCATCGCCTTCGACTCCCCCATGGGCAGGAACAGGGCGTCGCCTTGGCCGATGAGCTTCTCGGCTCCAGGGGTGTCGAGCACGACGCGGCTGTCGGCAAGTGACGACGTCGCGAAGGCGAGGCGCGACGGCACGTTCGCCTTGATGGTTCCCGTGACGATGTCGACCGACGGCCTCTGCGTCGCGAGCACCAGGTGAATTCCTGCGGCGCGCGCCAGCTGCGTGATGCGCTGGATCGAGTCCTCGACGTCGCGGGGGGCGACCATCATGAGGTCCGCGAGCTCGTCCACGATCACGAGCAGGTACGGGTAGGTCGTGATCCGGCGCTCTGAGCCTGGAAGCGGCTTGACCTTGCCCGCGCGCACGGCCTTGTTGAAGTCGTCGATGTGCTTGTATC
>Ga0302298_10000165_pt1 | contig 14373 bp, 16 predicted proteins | sample III_Fen_N3_3_FD_198757 | JGI IMG/M metagenome (GOLD analysis project Ga0302298, IMG submission 198757) | Peat permafrost microbial communities from Stordalen Mire near Abisko, Sweden - III_Fen_N3_3 | ecosystem: Environmental > Terrestrial > Soil > Wetlands > Permafrost | place: Sweden: Abisko...
CCGAGGTCGCGGAGCGGCGTCTGGCGCTGGCCGCGATTCTGGCAATCCAGGCCGGCGACAACCCGCGCATCGTCTCCCAGAAGCTGCAGGCCTACGCCGGACCGGCCGCCGAAGTGGCGGAAGTCGTGGAGAAACAGGCGGCCGGCGCGGCGATAGCGGAGGCGGCGTGATGGCACGGCGCAAACGCGGCCACGCCGAAGGCCCCCACGAGAACGACGAGCGCTGGCTTTTGACCTACTCCGATCTGATCACGCTTCTGTTCGTTCTGTTCGTCGTCATGTACGCAATCAGCACCACCGACGTCCGCAAGTTCGTCGCCCTGGCGCAGTCCGTCTCGGCCGCCTTCAATGCCGACGTCATGCAGGGCCAATCGGCCGTGACGATCATGAACGGCCAGGAAACCACGGTCGAGAACCAGACCTACGACTCCGGTTCGAGCACCGTGGCCAGCGATCTGCGGACGATCAAGGCGGCGCTCGAGGACTACGCCATCGGCCAGGGGCTGGGCGGCGAGGTCCAGGTCGGGATCGCCCCGCAGGGGATCGTCATCCGCCTCAACGACGCCCTGCTCTTCTCGTCGGGCCGGGCCCATCTCGACGAACACGCCATGACCCTTGTCGGCAAGGTCGTGGCCATCCTCAAGCCGCTGCCAAACCAGGTCCGCATCGAGGGCAACACCGACGACCAGCAGCCCGAGGGCGGGCTGTACGCGGACAACTGGGAGCTCTCGACGGCTCGCTCTCTGGCCGTGCTCGAAACGATGATCCAGCAGGGCATGTCGCCCGATCGGCTGTCCGCCCAGGGCAATGCCCAGTACAACCCGATCCTGCCCGATACCGACGACGCCTCGCGGACCAAGAACCGCCGCGTGGACATCGTCGTGATCTACCCGCCTGTTCCGAGCGGCGCCACCAGCCCGGTCGCGCTGCCTTCGTTCCCATGAGTCCCACCATCTCGCCGGTTCCTCCGGCAGCCCGCCCTTCCGTCGCGATGGAGAAGCTCTCGTGAAACTCCCGATCCCTCACGGCCGCCGCGCCATCCTCGTCCTGGGAGTGCCCCTGGGACTGGCCGCCGCCGGCGCCCTCGCCTTCACGATGATGTCCGGCGGCGCTCCCACGCCGCCGGTGCCCGATCCCGCCGCCGGGCAGCACGGCCCGATGCTGGCTCTCGAGAACCGGGTCATCAACCTCGCCACCGGCACGACCACGGGCGCCTTCAAGTACGCCAAGGTCGCGGTCACGCTCGAGCTTCGGCCCGAGGCAGCCAGCTTCTACGGCCTCTCCGCCGAAGCGCGCGCCAAGCAGGAGAAGACCGAGACCGACAAGGTCGCCGAGAACGTGCCGCTCCTGCTGGACGCCCTCGGCACCGTCGTGTCCTCGCATGACTCCGCGTCGCTCACGAGCCCGGACGGCCGAGCCAAGCTCAAGGTCGAGCTGCTGGCGGCGATGCGCAAGGTCCTCGGTGACCGCGAAGTCATCGATGTCTATTTCACCGACTTCGTAATGCAGTAGGCAGAACGTCCGATGCTCTCGCAGGCCGAGATCGATGCGCTCCTTGGCGCGGTGGCCGACGGCACATTGCCGTCGGAAGACCAGCCGCCGTCTTTGAGCGCGGGCGGTCGAATCGTCAAGACGTACGACTTCCGGCGGCCTGCCAAGTTCTCGAATGAGCAGCTGCGCACCCTGCAGGCCATCCACGAGAACGTGGGCCGGGTTGCGGCGGCACGCCTCTCGTCGTTCCTGCGCGGCCCGGTCGTGATCGCCCTTGCGGGCACCGACCAGCTCGTCTTCGACGACTACCTCAGCCAGCTGACCCTTCCCACGGAGCTTGTCGTAATGACGAGCCCGGGTCTCGCCGGCCCATTCCTGACCGACCTGGATCTGGGCTTTGCCTTCGCCGCCGTCGATCGGCTGCTCGGCGGCCCGGGCCGTATTCCGGCGGACCGCCACGAGCCCACCCCGATCGAGTCCGATCTGATCGCCCGCGTCGTCGGCCATCTGCCCCACGCCCTCAACGAGGGCTGGGCTCATCTCCAGTCGCTGGATGTCTCGATCACGGAGACGGCCCTCTCGCCGATCCTGCTCCGTCTCGCCGCCCCCACCGAAGTCGTGGCGGTCCTGACCTACGAGGTCCGGTTCGCTGGCCAGACCGCCCCGATGACGGTCTGCTATCCGTTCGCGACCCTGGAGCCGCTTCTCCCGAGACTCGCCGCGACGATGTGGTACGCCCAGCGGCGACAGTCGGCCGGAGACGCCGGCGTGCGTGAAATCCTCGAAAGCGAGATCAGAGGGGTCGAGATCCCGATTTCGGCCGCCTTCCGCGCGGTAGACATCCCCGTCGAAGCACTGACCGAACTCCAACCCGGAGACGTCATCCGCTTCGACGAGCACTTCGACGAACCGGTCCTCATCACGGTCTCCGACCAGGCCCAGGCGTGGGCGGTTCCGGGCCGGATAGGCGATCGAATAGCCCTGCGTCTGGTGACGCCACTTGCGCCCACGGAGGCCTGACATGAGCTGGGAATCGTTCGACTGGAAGACCGCCGACGGTCAATCGCTCGGTGCCGGAGCCTCGATCCTGCCGTTGTGGCCGATGCTTCGATCGGCCATCTCGGAGTCCATCTCGGCCGACGCCATGTGCCCGATCACCGTCGGAGATCTGACCGTCGGCAACACGACGCCTGCGGAAGCGCCGACGCCGCTCGAGCAGTCGTCGTCGTTCGAGCTGCTGGGCACGGACCGGCGCGGGTCGTGGGCGGCCCTCGATCCGAGCAAGGGTGACAAGATCGGCGGCAAGGTCTACACCGCGGCGCGCCTGCAGCAACTGGTGATGGAGGCTCTGAGCGGCGCCTTCGAATCGATCCTGGGCGAAGGGCTCGGGCTCGGCGCCCCGGTCGAGTTCTCGGCGCCCGATGCGCCTCTCCTGCTGCTGCGGCTGCCGCTGACTTCGGTCGACAACGAAGAGGCGGTCGTCGTCTCGGCCTTCGACGCCGCCGTCGCGGGCGAGCTGGCGGCCCACATCGTGGCATTGCAGGCCCTCGCGTCCGAGGGTCCGGCGCAGCCGCCGCAGCCCCGCCAGACGGTTGCCCAGCGCACCCAGGAATTCAAGGCCGTGACGGCGCCGTCGCGGGGGAACGGCAACGGCAACGGATCGCCGGCCAACGTTCGGTCCGCTCAACTGCCCGAACTGACGGCCGCTCCGACCGGCCAGCCCGGCTACAACATCGATCTCCTGCTCGGGGTCAATTTGCAGGTCGCGGTCGAGATCGGCAGGACGACGTTGCCGATCCGCGATGTACTGGCCCTCACGCCGGGTTCGATCGTCGAGCTCGACAAGCTGGCCGGCGAGAAGGTCGACGTCCTGATCAACGGCCGGCCGATCGCGCAGGGCGAAGTCGTGGTCGTGGACGAGAACTTCGGCGTCCGCATCACCGATGTCGTGTCCCGCCAGCAGCGCCTGGCGCCGCAAGGCCGCTGACGATGCCGCTCCCTCGCCGTTCGGCTGCCCGGCACCGCCCGATGGCGCGGCGCTGTGGCCTGCCCGCGGCGGCCGCCCCCGCCCGCAAGTTGCGGAGTTGGGCGTCGCCGGCTCGGATCGGCGTCGCCGCCGTCGCGGCCGTGCTGGTCGCCGTCGCGGCCATCGGCGCGCTGAGCCCCTCTCCGGTCGTGGGTGGGGCGAACTCTTCGCCCGCGGCGTCGAGCGCGTCCTCGGGCGCGGCTTCGTCGGTGGTCGGCGCCGCCTGGGGCGGGGCCGGCGGCCTGGACCTGATCGACCTCGTCACCAAGGGCGGCCTCGTCCTGATATTGCTGTTCATCACCTTGCGCGTGCTCGGTCGGATGCAGGCCGCCGGCCCCGGTCGGGGCGGCCGTCTCAACGTCCTCGAGTCGCGGACGCTGGCCTCGAAGGCATCGCTCCACCTCGTCGCGGTCGGCGACCGGCGGCTCGTTGTGGGTCTGACTCCGAGCGGCATGGTCGCGCTTGCGGAGCTCGATGCCGCCGAGCTCGAGGAAGCCCGGACAGAAGAATCGCCCGCCGACGGATCCGATGCCCAGGCGGCCCGCGCCCCGAAGACGGCAACCCGCCCGATCGGCATGGCCCTCGCCTCCGGGCAGGCTCCGTTCGCCGCGACGCTCAACTCGCTGATGGCCCCGATCGACGGTCTGACCGACCGGCTGGCTGGCTTCTTCAACAGCGGCCGCGCCCGATGAGCCGCCGAACTGTCCGACGGCTCGGCGCGCTCTTCCTTCTCGGCCTGGTCGCCGTCATCGTCGCCGGCTGCAGCTCGAACGGCTCGTCGGACATCTCGGTCAAGATCGGCGACGGTCAGGCCTCCAGCGGCAACGGCCAGTTCGCGCTTTCGGTCGAGCTCCTCGTCGCCATCACCGTCCTGTCGCTCGTGCCCGCGATCCTGATGCTGGCCACCAGCTTCACCCGGATCGTGGTCGTCCTGTCGCTGCTGCGCAGCGCGATCGGCATCCCCAACCTGCCGCCCAACCAGGTCCTGATGGGCCTGTCGCTGTTCCTGACGCTGTTCGTGATGGGGCCCGTCCTCGCCGAGGCGAACAAAGACGCACTGCAGCCCTACATGAACAACACGATCAGCCAGGACGAGGCCATCCAGAAGGGCATGGCGCCGTTCCGCGAGTTCATGCTCCGCCAGACCCGCGAAGAGGATCTGCAGGTCTTCATCGACCTCTCCAAGGAGTCGCGACCCAAGACGGCCGACGACGTCTCGATCGAGGTCCTGCTTCCGGCGTTCGTGGTCAGCGAGCTCAAGACCGCCTTCACGATGGGCTTCCTGCTCTACATCCCGTTCCTGATCATCGACCTGGTCGTCGCGTCGGCCCTGATGTCGATGGGCATGGTCATGGTCTCGCCGACCCAGATCGCGCTGCCGTTCAAGCTCCTCCTCTTCGTCCTGGTCGACGGCTGGGTGCTCGTCGTCCAGTCCCTCGTCCACAGCTTCGGCTAGGGCCGCCCGATGACACCCGCCGACGTCGGAACCGTCATGCAGCGTGCGCTCTGGACGACCTTCATGGTCGGCGGCCCGATCGTGATCGTCTCGATGGTCGTCGGCCTCGTGATCTCGATCGTCCAGGCGGCGACTCAGATCAACGAAGCCACGCTGACCTTCGTCCCCAAGCTCGTGGTAGTGGCGCTGGTCCTGGTGATGCTCGGCCCGGCGATGGTCAACCAGCTCGTCGAGTTCACGCAGTACGTCTTCCTCGTCGCCTCGCAGGCCGCGCGATGACGGTCGAGCTGAGCGGCGGCCAGACCTCGCTCCTGTTCCTGGTGATGATGCGCTGCTCAGGGCTCGTCTTCGCCGCGCCGCTCTTCGGCCACCATGCCATCCCGACGCTGCTCAAGTTCGGTCTGGCGGCCGCCCTGACGGTCGCGCTGGCCGTGCCCGCGGGAGGCACGGCCGGGACGTTGCCACTCGTGCTTGCGGCCCCGATCGAGCTGGTCATCGGCCTCTCGCTCGGGTTCATCCTGTCGCTCTCGTTCCAGGCCGTGGAGCTGGCCGGCCGGGTCATCTCGATCCAGCTGGGCCTCTCGCTCGGCTCTGTCTTCAGCCCCACGCAGGAGCAGGCCTCCACGGCCATCGACCCGTTCTTCTCGGTCCTTGCCGGTCTCCTGTTCCTAGCGATGGGCCTCCACCTGGCCATCATTCGGGTTCTCGCCAACTCGTTCGTGGCATATCCGGTGGGGGCAGGGTGGCCGGCCGATCTGTCGCTGACCGGCGCCCAAACCTGCGCCATGGCGATGGAGCTGGGCGTTCGCGTCGCCATGCCGATCGCGCTCGTGTTGCTGCTGGTCGAGCTTTCGGTGGCCCTGCTCGCCCGCGCCATCCCCCAGATCAACGTCTTCATCCTGGGCCTGCCGCTGAAGATGCTGGTCGGTTTCGCGGTCCTCGCACTCGGCATGCCGGCTCTCGTTTCGGGCGCACAGGCGATCTACAGGTTCGTCTTTCAGGCCGCCTCCGGCGGCGCGGTCACCGGGTAGGGCGGGCATGTCTGAGAAGACCGAAGCACCTACCCCTCGACGGCGCGACGAAGCGCGCGCCAAGGGCCAGGGCATCGGGCGAAGCCACGAGTTCTCCATGGGTCTGACGCTCGGCGTCGGCACCCTCGCGCTCTCGAGCCTCCTGCCCGGCATGGCCAGCTCGCTCGTGTCCCGGACCCAGGCCGCAATCCTGACGACGGATCCGCGAGCGAGCGATTCGCGACTTCTGGCGGAGACCGGCGGCGCGATCGTGTCAGTCATGATGCTGACGCTGCCGCTGGCGGTGCTGGTGATGGTCGCCGGCGTGGCCGGCAACCTGGTTTCCGGCGGCCTGGTCTTCTCCTACCGGGCAATCCGGTTCGACATGAGCCGGATCAACCCGCTGGCGGGCATGAAGCGGATGGCCGACCGGCAGGCCATGGTTAGGCTCGGGCTGGCGTCCGCGAAGCTCGGGATCCTGGGGATCATCTCGTGGCAGGTGGTCGGCAGCCGCATCCCGGCCATCGTCGGGACGGAAGGGTCGGACATCAGCGCGATCGCCGGCAGCTGCCTGAGCGCGATCTTCCAGCTGGGCCTGACGATCACGATCCTGCTCGCGGTGGTGGCTCTTGTCGACTTCGTCGTGCAGCGCCGTAAAGCCATGCAGTCGATCCGCATGACCAAAGACGAGGTCAAGCGCGAATACAAGGAGCAGGAAGGCGACCCGCAGATCCGCGGCGCCCGCCGCCGGCGCGCCCGCCAGATGGCCTTCGCTCGGATGATGGACGCCGTCCCGACGGCCGACGTCGTGATCACCAACCCGACCACCCTGGCCGTCGCCCTCAAATACGACTCGCTCACGATGCGGGCGCCCAAGATCGTGGCCAAGGGTCAGCGCCTGATGGCGGAACGTATCAAGCAGATCGCCCGTGACCACAAAGTGGCGATCGTCGAGGACAAGCCCCTGGCGCGAGCCCTCTTCTCGAGGCCGGTCGGGGCCGAGGTTCCGGCTCATCTCTATCGGGCCGTCGCTCGCCTGTTGGTCCTGGTGCACCAGGCCCGTTTCGGGCTCGGCGGGCGCGGCGACGGGCGTGGCAACGGCCGCGGCAGCGGCGACGACTACCGAGGCCCGGTCGCGGGACGGGCGCGCCCGGCGGCAACGGCGATGGGCCTCGCGACACGGCCCTGGTGGGCCGGCGCGGCCGGCTCCCCGGTCCGGCCGATCGCTCCGGACGAAGATGCGGCCCAGGTCGGAGCGGACGCAGACGACCTCGACGGCGAAGCCTGGTTCGAGGAGACCGGCAACGAGCCCGAGCCTGCGACAGAGGTCGACGAGGAAGCGCTGGCCCGCGCCATGGCCGAGGACGAGCTCGCCGATCTCACCCCCGAAGAGCTGGCCCACTACGAGGCCGAGCTGGACGGCACCGCACGCATGAACGGCTCGGAGGCCGACCAATCGATCGAACCCGACGAGGAGCTTGACCGATGACGACCCAGTCGACTCCGGCGCCCATAAGCGTCCTGGGCCGCAGCGACGCCCTCCTGGCCGGCGCCGTCGTAGGCATCGTGGCGATGATGATCATCCCGCTGCCGCCAATGCTGCTGGATATCCTCATCGTCCTCAACATCACGTTCTCACTCACGATCCTGCTCGTCAGCCTCAACATCCGCGAGCCGCTCGAGTTCAGCTCCTTCCCGCCATTGCTTCTGATCGCAACCCTGTTCCGGCTGGGACTCAACGTCTCCGCCGCGCGGCTGATCCTCCTCAACGCCCATGCCGGGGACGTCATCAGCGCCTTCGGCAAGGTCGTCGTCGGCGGCAACACCGTCGTCGGCATCGTGGTCTTCCTGATCCTGGTCGTGATCCAGTACGTGGTCATCACCAACGGCGCCGGCCGGGTCAGCGAGGTGGCCGCCCGGTTCACCCTCGATGCCATGCCCGGCAAGCAGATGAGCATCGACGCCGATCTCAACGCCGGTCTGATCACTCCGGACGAAGCCCGCATCCGGCGCCGTTCCATCGAGCGCGAGTCGGACTTCTACGGGGCCATGGACGGCGCCTCGAAGTTCGTCAAAGGCGACGCGGTCGCGGCCCTGGTGATCATCGTCGTCAACATCGTCGGCGGCCTGACCGTCGGCGTCCTCCAGCACGGCCTCGACATCGGCACCGCGCTCACGACGTTCACGGTCCTCACCGTCGGGGACGGTCTGGTCAACGAGATCAGCGCCCTGCTCGTGTCGGTCGCCACCGGCGTCCTGGTCACCCGCAGCGGTTCGGAGGCCGGGCTCGGCAGCGACCTCGGAACGCAGCTCCTAAGCCGCCCGCGCCTCTTCATGGTCGTCGGCGGCGTGCTGATCGTCATCGGCCTCGTGCCGGGCTTCCCGACCCTCGTCTTCTGCGCCGGCGGCGCTCTGGTCGGCGGCGGCGGCTGGTTCCTGTCGCAATCGGCGGCCACCGCGACGGCCGTGGCGACGGCAAGTGCCGCTCTCGCAGCGCCGGCGCTACCCGCGCTCGGAAGCGGCCAGGAAACCCCGCTCGACGCCCTCAAGGTCGAGACTATGGAGCTCGAGGTCGGATACGGGCTGGTCGGCCTCGTGGAAGGCGGCGCCAGCGGCGGCCTGGTCGAACGGATCGGCCTGATACGCCGCCAGATCGCGGGCGAGCTGGGCCTGATCGTCCCGACCGTGCGCATCCGCGACGACCTGGTCCTCGACCAGAACGCATATGTCATCAAGCTGCGCGGCTCGGAGATTGCCCGCGGCGCCGTCGATCCCACCAAGATGCTGTGCATGGATCCCGGCGGCGGCGAGATAGCCGTCAGCGGCATCCCCACCACGGAGCCCGTCTTCGGCCTGCCCGCTTCGTGGGTCAGCATCGCCGAACGCGAGCGGGCCGAGAGCCTCGGCTACACGGTCGTGGATGCCGCTTCGGTCCTGGCCACTCACCTGGCCGAGACGATCCGCCGCCACGCCCACGAAATCCTGGGCCGGCCCGAGACCAACCAGCTGCTCGAGGGGCTCAAGCACGATCAGCCCGGCCTGGTCGAGGAGATCGTGCCGAACCTGGTGGCCGTGGGCGACGTCGAGAAGGTCCTCCAGGGGCTCTTGCGCGAGCGCATCCCGATTCGCGATCTCTCGACGATTCTCGAGTCGGTCGCCGACGGGGCCCGCAGCACCAAGGAACCGCTCTTCCTGACCGAGGCGGTCCGCCACGCCCTCGCCCGAGCCATCTCGATGCGCTACCGCGCCCCCGACGGCGCGCTCCACGCCATCGCCCTGGCGCCGGACCTTGATACGCGGCTGGGAGCATCGGTGATGGTCCAGCCCGGATACGTGGGGCTGGAGCTGTCCGGCTCCGACAGCCGGGCCCTCGTCGAATCGATCGACCGATCGCTGCGGCAGCTCTCGCTCCAGCGCTACCAGCCGATTCTGCTGTGCACCACCCGCGTCCGGCTGGCGCTGCGGAACCTGACCGAGCGCCACATGCCGCAGATGGCGGTCCTTTCCTACGAAGAGATCCTGCCGAGCATCTCGGTCCAGGTCCACGCCCAGGTGGAGGTCTGATAGATGGAACTGTTCGTCGCCACCTGGACTCTCCGGGTCGCAATCGTGGCCGCCCTCGCCGTCGGCGGCGCGTCCTACTCGGCCGGAACGCCGGTCGTCGAAGCCGTCGACCGGGGCATGGCCGCGGCGGTTCTGTTCACGTTCGCGGGCCGCTGGCTTACGGGCTGGTTGGAGCCCCCCGAACGGAGACTGTTGCGAATGAGAAAGAAGCGCGAGGCTCGTCGAGCGAAGGGCGCCAAGGCATCCAAGCCTGACGCCGCCGCTCGCGCCGCAGCCAAGAGCAAGTCGCCGTCCATCGTCAGTAGAACCGCCTGAGGCTGAGGAGAGCCAGTCATGTTGAACCGACAACCGCTCCCGCCTCACTCCGGCGCCGGAATCCGGGGCCCGCTCGTGCGCCAGCCTTCGACCCGGCTCCTGCCGGCAGCGGTTCACCTCGACGCCGTGGTCGACGCCACGCCGGTCATGCCCCAGTTCGGGTCCGTGGGCGGCGATGGCCGGCACGGCTCCGAAGGTTCCTGGGACCGGCCGCCTGGAGGTCCGCCCGGCGGCTCTCGCGGCGGCGCTTCCGGCGACCGCTCCGAGGCCGTGGCCGATCCGCTCGGGGAACTGGAGTCGGCCGCCGACGATATCCTGGCCGCAGCCGCAGCCGAAGAGGCAGCCGCCGCCGAAGCCGCCGTGCCGTCCGGCGCCGTCCCGAGCGGGGAGTCCCCGGATCTGAGCGGCTACAGCGCTTACGGGAACACGCCGTCGCCCGCCGCGAGTCTCAGCCGCGACGAGCTGGTCCAGAAGTACGCGCACCTGGTCAAGTACGTGGTGGGCCGCCTCGGGGTTTCAGTGCCGGGGCTCTTCGACCACGAAGACGCCATGCAGGCGGGCGTGCTCGGGCTGCTGCGTGCGATCGACGCCTATCGGCCCGACGCGGCAGCGTCGTTCGAGTCGTACGCGATCCTTCGAATCAGGGGCTCCATCCTCGACGCCGTCCGCTCGCTCGACACCGTCGGACGCGCCGGCCGCGAGGCCGCCCGGGCAATCCAGGGCGCCATCCGCGACCTCCAGCACGAGCTTTCGCGGTCGCCGACCGAAACGGAGATCGCGGCGCGACTCAACATGCCCCTCGCCCGCTACCGCGAGCGCCTCCAGGCCGCATCGGTGGTCACGATCTCGCTCGACGAGCATGACTCCCGTGACAATGACGACGAGTCGATCGTCCTGGCCGACAACGCCCCGGACCCGAACGCGGTCGACCCGGCCGACGAAGCCGAGCGCCGCGACGCCATAGCCGGGCTGATCCACGAGATCGGCCGTCTGCCCCAGCGTCCCAAGATGGTCCTCGCCCTCTACTACCAGGACGAGATGACCTTCAAGGAGATCGGGCAGGTTCTGGGAGTGACCGAATCGCGCGTCTGCCAGATCCATACCGAAACGATCCTGGCTCTCCGGACCCGGCTCGTCGACAGCGACGTGGCCGCCCGGCTGGGGCGAAGGAGAGCGCGATGATCCGGGGCTTCTACACGGCCCTCAGCGGCGTGGTCGCGGCCATGACCCGCCAGGCCGTGGTGGCCGACAACATCGCCAACGTCAACACCGTCGGCTTCAAGCAATCCCGCACCCTCCAGACCGACTACGAGCTGAGCATCATGAACGCCGTCGGCCCCGAGCTCGGTCTGCTGGGAAGCGGCACGGTCCCGGCCGGCCTCCGCCTCGACATCAGCCAGGGGCCCTTGTATGAGACCGGCGTCCAGACCGACCTCGCGGTCGAGGGCGACGGGCTCTTCGTCGTCCGGACCGGCAACGGCATCGCCTATACACGCGCCGGCAACTTCCAGACCGACGCCACCGGCATGCTCGTGACCGAGCAGGGATACCCGGTCCTCGACGTGGCCGGCCACACCATCTCGCCCGGTCTCAAGTTCACCGTGGCCGCCGACGGCACGATCGCGGAAACCGGCCAGCGGATCGCCCTCGTGGCGTGGCCTGCAGGGGGAGCGACCCGCCTGGGCGAGAATCTCTATGCCGCCGCGGGCAATGTGCCGCCCGCAAGCGGGCAGATCCGGCAGCGAATGCTCGAGGCGAGCAACACCGACATGTCCATGGCGATGACGGAGCTGATCTCCCAGCAGCGCCAGTTCCAGCTCAGCGCCCGCGCCCTGTCGCTCCAGGACAACACCCTGGGCGACGCCACCCAGCTCGGCCGGCTGCGGTGACCCGCATCGCGCGCCGGCCGGCCAACGCCGCCTTTCGAGGCGGCGGCATCGATGTCATGCTGATCGCTCGCCACGACCCTCGGGGCCGCAGGCCCCTCACAGGAGCGACCAGATGACGAGCATCGGCAAAGAACCGTTCGGCAGCCACGATGGCAAGACCGTCGACCTGTACACCCTGACCAGCACCGAAGGGGCCACGGTCAAGATCTCCTCGTACGGCGGCATCATCACTTCCTGGACGGCTCCGGACCGGTCGGGCAAGCAGGCCGACGTTGTGCTCGGGTTCAAGAACCTGGCGGGCTACACGAACCCCGCATACCTCGCGACGGGCCCGTACTTCGGCGCCCTGATCGGTCGGTATGGGAACCGGATCGGCGGCGCCAGATTCAGCCTGAACGGGGTCGAATACCAGCTCGCGGCCAACGACGGGCCGAACAACCTTCACGGCGGGCCCAAGGGCTTCGACAAGCGGATCTGGGACGGCGCGGACGAGGCGGTCGGCGACGACGCGGCGCTGACGCTCGAATATGTGAGCCCCGCCGGCGAGGAGGGCTTCCCCGGCAAGCTTTCGACGACGGTCGTCTACACCCTCCAATCGGGCGGCGTCCTTCGGATCGACTACTCGGCCACGACCGACAAGACGACCATCGTGAACCTGACCCAGCACACCTACTTCAACCTCGCCGGCGAAGGCAACGGCGACATCCTCGGCACCGAGCTCGAGCTCAACGCCAGCCGGTTCACCCCGGTGGACGCGAACCTCATTGCGACCGGCGAACTGCGCAGCGTCGAAGGCACGCCGTTCGATTTCCGGCGGGCCACGGCCATCGGCGCCAGGATCAGCCAGAAGGACCAGCAGCTCGGCTACGGCCACGGCTACGACCACAACTTCGTCATCGATCGCGGCTCGGAGATGGGTCTCGTGTGGGCCGCCCGCGCGTACGAGCCCGTCAGCGGGCGTCTGCTCGAGGTCCTCACGACCGAGCCCGGCGTCCAGTTCTACTCCGGGAACTTCCTCGACGGCAGTCTCGTCGGCAAGAGCGGCAAGCCGTACACCCACCGCAGCGGCTTCTGCCTCGAGACCCAGCACTATCCCGATTCCCCGAACAAGCCGGCGTTCCCGAGCACGACGCTCGAGCCCGGCCAGACCTACCACAGCACGACCGTGTTCAAGTTTTCGGTGAAGTAGGAACTCCGATGCGATCCCACGACGGCCTGAGCGAAGAAGGTCCGGCGGTGGCGCCTCCGTCATACAGGGGGCCTCGAACGGCCCCCTTCCGGGTCCCCGGCGAAGGTGCGATGCTCGTCGAGCTGGCGCGCCGAGGCATGGTGCGCCGAGCGTCATCAGCCGAAAACGTGGACAAGACGCACCGCATACGTCGAATCGATGATGAATCACCCCACCCGCGAGTCAAGTCCGAAGGGTACCGACCGACGACTAGGTTGACGCCCAATAGAGGAAAGCAATGAAGATCGAAGACCCGCGGTCCGTAACCTCGTCGCCCAGTCTCCACCCAACCGGCCCGACCACGTCGGAGCCCGCCAAGGCAGAGACGCAGCGACCCCAGAACAGCGCCGCCAACCAGCCGGCCGCACGCGTCGAGCTTTCGTCGCGCAGCCGGGAGATGCATCAGGCCCTTGCGGCCGCGCATGCAGCCCCCGACGTCCGGACCGACAAGGTGGAGGCTGCCAAGCAGCGGATCGCTCAGGGCACCTACTCGGTCAACGCCGAGGCCGTGGCTCGGGGGATCCTCGACACTAAGGCGTAAATGCTGACGCCGGGCGACCTTGAGTTCGCCGGCAGTGCGGTTGGCTACGACGCCCGCTTCGGCTCGCCCGAAGTGTCGAAGGAGCTTGCCGCCCTCGTCACCGCGCTGTCGCGCCTGATTTCCGTCTCGGATGGAGTCGCCGACGCGGTCGGGCGCCACGACCGGATCGCCCTCGATTCCAGCAACGCCGCGGCAGACGCCCTGATCGAGGAAGTCAACCGCCTCAACGCCGCTCTCTCCGTCGAAGACCGCACCATGATGGCGGCGGTAGGCATTCCGGGGCTGAGCGAGCGCCTGGCGGCCGGGTCTCGCCGCAACGCGTACCTCATCGAGCAGGCCTGGGCGGTGGACGCGGCTCTGATGCGCCTGCTGCTGGGATTGGGCAAGGTCGGTGCCGACGGCGCCTTCGGCGGCTACGCCAGCAACCCGGGCCCGACATACGTGGACAGGCAGGCCTGATGTGAGCTCCCCGTTCTTCGGGCTCGACATCGGCGTCTCCGCCCTGCACACCGCTCAGCAGCTGCTGGACACGGCGGCCCACAACGTCGCCAACGCCAACACCAAGGGATATTCCAGGCAGCGCGTCTCGGTCGTCCAGGCTGCGCCATATACGTTCCCCGCCTTCAACCGCACCGGTTTGCCCGGCCAGATCGGCTCCGGTGTCACTGTTTCGTCGATCACGCGGGTGCGGGACACCTTCCTGGATCTGCAGGTCCAGACCCAGACGTCGCTCCAGGGTGAATGGGACACGCGCCAGCAGGAGCTGTCCAAGATCGAAACGATCTTCCCGGAGCCGAGCACGTCGGGTCTCGGGAACGTCATCAGCAAGTACTGGAGCGCCTGGCAGGATCTGG
>Ga0302298_10000166_pt1 | contig 14342 bp, 7 predicted proteins | sample III_Fen_N3_3_FD_198757 | JGI IMG/M metagenome (GOLD analysis project Ga0302298, IMG submission 198757) | Peat permafrost microbial communities from Stordalen Mire near Abisko, Sweden - III_Fen_N3_3 | ecosystem: Environmental > Terrestrial > Soil > Wetlands > Permafrost | place: Sweden: Abisko...
GGTCGGAACTGCCGTCGGGACAGGCGTATCTGTCGGTGCGGGCGTGTCCGTCGGAACTGCCGTCGGGACAGGCGTATCTGTCGGTGCGGGCGTGTCCGTCGGAACTGCCGTCGGGACAGGCGTGTCCGTCGGAACTGCCGTCGGGACAGGCGTGTCGGTCGGAACTGCCGTCGGGACAGGCGTATCTGTCGGAACTGCCGTCGGCACCGGGGTGTCGGTCGGAGCCGCCGTCGGCACCGGGGTGTCCGTGGGAGCGGCGGTCGGGGCTGCCGTCGGGGCAGCGGTCGGAGTAGGCGCCAGCGTCGGGACCGGGGTCGCCGGCGCCGCGTATGTGATCACCAGCTGCGGCGGGTTGGCGCCCTCGCGCGAAGACAGGGACAGCGCCGTGCTGTTGGCTGTCGTGAGGCCGAAGCTGACCAGGCCGTTGCCCGTGACCGCCGACGTCACGTTCACGCTGGTCCACGTGTTCGCGGTGGCCGCTCCGGAGTTGCCCAGCGACCCGCCGAACGGCGGCGCATTGGCGTCGGTGACGGTGGTTTCACCCCACGTGTTGTTGGCCACTGCGAAGGTCGAGTAGCCGGTGGATTGGGAGCTTGTTGGGAAGATCCGCAGCGTCGCTGCGATCACCGGCCCGCCCAGACCCGTTACGTTGAAGCGAAGCAACGAGCGGACCACCGGCGAACCGTCCACCCGAACCGTCTGCCCGGTGCCGTTGTTGGTCGTAGGGGCGGAGGCGTCGACGTAGCTGTCGGCAACCGGGACGAAGGTGGACGTCCCGCCCACGCTCGGACTCGAGGTCGGGGTGGGCGACCCCGACGTGAGCGGAGTGGCCGTAGCCACGGCCGTGGCGGCAGGCGACGCCGTCGGCACCGCTGAGGCGGTGTGGCAATTGGCGGAGCCGCTGTCAGTGAAGGAGCCGCCATACCCAGGCACGTAGGACCAGTCGTAGCTGGCCTGGTGCAGTGTGACCTTCAGGATGCCGAAGGTGGAAGTATCCCGGACGACACTGTTGCCGGCCACGGAAACGATCGAAGTGTGGTCGGCGCCGCCGGTCCCGACGGTGATCTCAGGAATGCCGTTCACCGGATCGGCCACCCCGGCCGGGGTCTGGGGAGCGAACCGCTCGTAAATGTGGTCGTGGCCGTCGAGCACGAGGTCGGCGTGGGCCGCATAGAGCTGCTGCCAGAAGCTGAGAGTGTTGGAGTTCGCGCGCCCGCCCGAGCTGAACAGCGGTATATGCCAGTAGGCGAGGACGCACTGGTTGGGGTGGGCCGCCAGATCCGCGGCGAGCCATTTGCCCTGGGCAGAAGTTGCACCGCAACCGCCGGCGCTGCCGCAGTTGCTATTTAGGGCGATCAGGTGCCACGCCCCGACATTGAAGCTGTAGTAGCCCTGGCCCTGGCTCCCTGCAGCCGAGCCGAAGTAGGAGAAGTAGCCGGCCCCGTTGGTGTTCGTGGTATCGCAGCCGGTCGAAGGACCGGATCCGCCGTGAGTCAGATACTCGTGATTGCCAACGACTGGATGCGTGATCGCCTTGACGCGGCCCCAGCTGAGGTCGTACGAATGCTGGAAAGCGGCCAGGCTGCCGCAGTAGTACTGGTTGTCTCCGAGGGCCAGCACGGCGGCAAAGTTGCCGGCCACGAGCTGGTTCGAGGTCACCTTCTGCTGGCACACGTTGACCGTGCCGTTGCCGGCGTTGAAATGGGCGTCGGCGGGGTCGCAGGCGATGTCCCCGGCGGCGGCGATGACGGGGTCTCCGGCCGCGGACGCCTGGCGGGCTCCGGGTGGTGCGACAACGAGCCACGCCAGCGCGAGGGCGGCAACGAAAAGGAGACGGGTGTGGCGCGCCTGCCGAAACCTCGTTCTCCGGCCGGTCGACGTCTTGGTGTGGTCGTTCGGGCGGGGCGTGAGGCCGACGGGCGGCATTTCCCTCTCTCTTTGATGAGAACAATCGCCGCCTGCTAGCCATTCAGGTGGCGGAGAGTTGTGGTCTGGAATACTGGAGTGACGTAGTACGAATTAGCCATGCGTCCTGCCTGGTGGGCTACCCGATCCGTGCCGTGGGCTGTTTTCGCGAAACGGGTAGGTGCCCCTCTGTCCCGGCGCAAAATGTTTCGATCTGTGCTACCCGATCGGCCACCAAACCGGCAGTAGCTTCACTACCCAATGGAGGGCTCAGCTTGACCACCCGCGCCCGGTCGATCCTCGGCGTCGTTCTCGCCTCGGCGCTGGTCGCCGCGTGTTCCGACAGCGCCGCTGCGCCGCAGTCGCCGGCCCCCGCCTCCAGCTCTTCCGCTCCGGCCTCCCCGAGCGCTCGAGCTGCCGGGACAGGGCTTCCGCACTTTGCCCATGTCTACCTCCTCGTCCTCGAGAACGAGGAGTACAGCTCGCTGGTCGGCAGCGCCGACGCTCCGTACCTCAACGGGCTGATCGCCAAGTACGGCCTCGCCTCCAACTACTACGGCGTCGCCCATCCTTCGCAGCCGAACTACCTGGCGCTCTTCTCCGGCTCCACTCAAGGTGTAACCGACGACGGCAACCACGACCTGACCGGCGCCAGCCTGGCCGATCAGCTGGACGCGGCCAACAAGACCTGGAGCGTATTCGCCCAGGATTACCCGGGCGGTTGTTTCGCTGGGGCCAGCAAGAGCGGCACGGGCGAAGGGATCGGCGCGGCCGGCTCGTACGCCCGCAAGCACAACCCGGCCATCAGCTTCACCGCCATCAGCTCGAACCCATCGCGCTGCGGCCGGATCTCGAACTTCGCCGCCTTCGACCCCGCGGCAGCCGACTTCGAGCTGATCGCGCCAAATCAGTGCAACGACATGCACAGCTGCCCGATCGCGACCGGCGACGCCTTCTTGAGCACCTTCGTCCCACGCATCACTTCCAGCCCGGCATTCGCGGACAGCGTCCTATTCATCACCACAGATGAAGGCAAATCCGATTCGGGCGGCGGCGGTCAAGTGCTCACACTAGTGATCAGCCCGCTCGGCAAGACCGGCTTTACGTCGGCGACGCGCCACGACCACTACTCGCTGCTGCGCACGATCGAGAACTCGTGGGGCCTGCCCTGCCTGGCCCAATCGTGCTCTGCCAACGACATGGCCGAGTTCTTCAAGTAAGGGCGATCGCTCAGTTGTTGTGGAGCGCGTCGAGATAGGCGCCGTAGCCGGAGCCGCTCTGCCATTCCGCCGCGCCCTCAACTGCAGTTCCTTCGCCCCACTCGTTGAAGGTCGTCACGAGCTGCCACGGTTCGCGGGAAGCGACCATGTCTCGGACATCCTGCTGCCAGCGGGCAAGGTCTCGCGCCAGCCGCACGGAGCCGGTGGCCAGCCAGAAGCCGGGACTGATGGTGAAGCTGCGGCCCGCCTGGTGGTCGACCGCCACGGCCGGCGAATACTGGTGCCACTGGTCGGGCTGGCCGGCGCAACCGGCGAACCCCGGGAACACCTTGAGCACGACGTAATCGGCGTGCGACGCGTTCGCCTGAGCCCACCGGCTCGCCATTGCGCAACCGTCGGCCGGCTGTGCGTAGACGAATATCACCGGCCGGCCGTTGATCCGATAGAAGGACGGGTTGGAGCCGTAATGGGCGTTGATGTAGGCCAGGTCGGATGAGATCTGCGAGACGCTCGGATCGCTCGAGCCTTCGGGCTCGTAGTAGATCGACCAGCTGAAGCCGGTCCCGGCTGCCGTGGAAAGAAGCAGGGGCATCTTGGCGTCGGTCTGGCTGCCCTGGCCCCACCATGACGCGATACCGACGCTGATCTTGCCGTATTGCATCGCCTGTATCTGGCCGGCCACGACCGTGGAACTGGCGCCGTTGTAGAAGCCGGCCGTCGGATGGTAGTGCGTGAAGGGGTCGATTCCGGATTGGTCCCAGGCCTCCGGGAACCACGGATAGAAGAAGGCGGCCCGAACCGGGTTGCCGGAGCTCGGCGGTGGCTTGGGAGCAGAACTCGGCAGTGCCGTCGGGCCCGGCGACGGCGAGAGCGACGCCGCGGCGGTCGGATTGGCGCTGGGCTGGGCGGCCGGACTCGCGGTCGGCCCAGTAGTGGGCAGCGCGACGGTCGCTGTTGGCACCGGCGTCGGGGTCGCGTAGACGAACGTCACGACCAGAACTGGCGTATGCCCCGACTCGCGGCTGGCCAGGCTGATTGCCGTCGCGTCGTTGTCGGTCAGGCCGAGGCTGAGGAGGCCGCCACCCGTGACCAGACGCGTGACGTCGATGCTGACCGTCTTGCCGGCGGTCAGCGGGCCGGACGACACGGCGGCCTTTCCCATTGCCGGTGCGTTGGCGGCGGTCGTGGCACCTTCGTTCCACGTGGTCCCGGCGACGCGGTGCACGGACAGGCCGACCCGGCTGGAGCTGTTGGGATAGAGCTTCAGGACGGCGCTGGTCAGAGTTCCGGAGGGGCCGCCCAGGTCGAACCGGAGGTAGGCATTCCATGTCGGCGAGCCGTCGATCCTGAGGGTCGTGCCGGTTCCGTAATTGGCGGTTGCGCTGAGAGGGTTCACCCAGGTGTCGGCGACGGGCCTCAGCGAGAGTGACGTCGCCGCCGTGAGCAGCGAAACCGACGACACGATCAACGCGGCCACAGTCAGGACGGCGAGGGGACGGCCGACTCGAAGCAACGGGCGGGTCCAGGATCCGACGTTCGGGAGACGGAACATCGCAAGCCTCCATTCGAGGACGGGAGCGGGGCCGCGCCGGCCGGGACGCCGACGGCGTCAACGAGAAGGGAGGTGCCAAGCGTAGCGGCGGCACCGGCCTGGGGCCATGGCCTATACGGCCCCAACGGGACCGGGGAATGCGTACGGGGACCTGACGGCCGCAAGCGCTCGAAAGGGCCAGTACGAACGGGTGGGCACTGTGACGCGGCTGCAATGTCTCTGCAAGGTCAGCCCACTCACCAGGACCCTACTACGAGAGAGGGCTTTACCTACCCGAAACGGCTGGCCCTATAGCTACCCGATCCGGTCGGTGTCACGGCAGACGTTTGCGCCTGCCGCAACGGTTGCATCCCAGGCGTTGCAAACCGGGAACAGTCCTTCGTCAGCCACCCCGATGGGCGGTACAGTGCCCGACCTTAGACCCGTTTGCAAGGGAGGAGAGATCGCATGTCTTCGGCGATGCACCGCGTCTGGTTCGTGCTGCCGACATACAACGAAAAGGACAACCTGCGCCCGATCACCGAGGCGATCCTCGCCACGGAACCGGACGCCAGTGTCCTCATAGTCGACGACAACTCGCCCGATGGGACCGGCGCAATCGCCGACCAGCTGGCGGCCGAGCGGCCGAACGTGGCCGTGCTGCACAGGGAGGCCAAGCAAGGGCTTGGACGTGCCTACGTCGACGGTTTCTGCAACGTATCGGCCCGCGGCGCCGGAATTGTCGTCCAGATGGACGCCGACTTCAGCCATCCGGTGCGTTATCTGCCGGATCTGCTCGAGCCGATCCTGGCCGGACGTGCCGACATGGTCCTCGGCAGTCGTTACGTGCCGGGCGGAGTGATTCCGAAATGGAGCCCCATCCGCCGATTCATCAGCAAGGGCGGCGGGTTCTTCGCCCGGACGGTCCTCAGATTGCCCTATCGCGACCTGACCGGCGGCTTCAAGGCGATGCGCATTTCGGTGCTCCAGGCTATCGACCTGGACGCCGTTCACGCCGGGGGGTACGCCTTCCAAATCGAAATGACATATCGGGCTCACCGCCTCGGCGCTCGGATCGTCGAGGTCCCGATCACCTTCGAGGAGCGCCGGGAAGGTGCCTCCAAGATGAGCAAGGCCATCGTCCTTGAAGCGTTCAAGGTCGTGGTGGCCCTCCGCTGGGCGGCCGCTCGAGGCCAGGTGCCGGCCACGAAGCCGGGCCGCCTCTGATCCAAGCCCAGGGCCACGAGGCGCGCGGGTCTGCGGACCCACGGCCCTTCTCCCCCGGCGGCGCTGCGCCGCCCCAAGTAATGGCACCGGCTATGCCATTCGGTATCCGTTCTCATCTTCACTCATCGCGTCCCAGGTGCCGTAAGGCCAAGTACAACGGGGTTTGCTAGATATGAAGGCTCAAACGCTCAGCAAGGTCGGTGCGTTGACACCGCCCCGGCTCGCCGCCCTCGCCAAATTCCTCATCGTCGGACTCAGCGGCATCGCCGTGAACGAGCTGGTCTACGTCGGCATGGTTCACCGGCTGGCGATGTGGTTCGTGATCGCTGCGATCGTGTCGACGGAAGCGTCGACGACCTGGAACTTCCTGGGCAACGAGCTCTGGGCGTTCTCAGGGCGCCGGTTCCACGGGCACGTCCTGTTCCGCTACGTGGCTTACGCCAGCATGAACAACGCGTTCCTGCTGCTGCGCATCCCGATGCTTTGGGCCCTGGCGCATTTCGCGCATCTCGGCCCGGCCTCGGCAAACCTGATCGCGCTCGGAGCGCTGTTCCTGCTCCGGTTCGGCGTCTCCGACGGACTGGTCTGGCGCAAGAAGGCCGCCGGCGAATTCGACGCCATCGACGCCTCTGGCGTACACGCACCCGAGTTCCGATACGACATCGGTAGCTTGCTGCGGCTCGACTCCGACTCGGAGTTGCCCGAGCTGGCCTACTTCCGCACCGCCGCGGTGACCCCGCCCGACATCAGGATCACGACCCGACGGGTCGGCCTCCTGCCCAAGACACGCGTCCGCCTTCGCCGCGACGGCGAGCGAGTGACGTACCGAGAGCACCTCGGCATTTTCGGCGCCGACTTCAACGTGACCATGGGAACTCCCATCGAAGTCGAGGCTTCGCAGCTTCTCTCGCTCTCGCGCCACGTCCTCTACACCAACGTCATCGAGGCGCTGCTGCGCTTCGTTCTCGTGTCGAAGGGCTACGTCCTGCTCCACTCCGCCGGCCTCGAAGTCGAAGGCAAGGCAACGCTCCTCTCGGCCCAGACCGACACGGGCAAGACGAGCACCGTCATCAATCTCGTCCGTGAACGCCACTGGCGCTTCATCTCGGACGACATGGCGATCATCGACCCGGCCGGCAAGGTGCTGACGTTCCCCAAGCCGATGACGCTCTCGTACCACACCATGACCCGGGCGGTGGACGCCAGCACTCTCAGCCCGCGCAAGCGCGCGCAGCTGCAAGTTCAGAGCCGCGTCCACTCCAAGAGCGGGCGCACCGTCGGCAAGGGCCTGGGCAGTCTCAACGTGCCGATCATGTCGATCAACAGCGTCCTCCAGATCTTGGTTCCGCCGCCCAAGTACCACATCACCGCGCTCATGCCCGCTCAGATCGCTACTGAGACCCCGATCGCCAACGTCTTCCTTATGGAGCGCGGCGAGCCGATCCAGGAGAGCGTTCCGCTCGAAGCGGCGATCGACCAGCTCATCGACAACACCGACGATGCGTACGGCTTCCCGCCGTTCTCCACTCTTGCCCCGAACTTCGTCATCGGCGGCGCCGACTACCCGCAGCTGCGAGCCCGCGAACGAGAACTGCTGACCCAGGCTCTCGCCAACGTGCCCGTGACGCGGCTCCGCGTGCGCGGCCATGAATGGGGCGAGCTTCTCCCGCGCCTGATCCTGGGCGACGACTCGCCCGAGTTGGTCGCCATCCCGGTCGAGTCGCATGACCGAGAACCGGTCGGTATCCCGATCGAGACGGATCGTCACGCGCCCCGTGGCATCCCGATCGAAATTCCCGAAATGGTCGCCATGACCGGCAATTTCGAAACCGCTCCCGTGCGCTCGTACGGTCCGCCGTATGCGCCGCAGACGGCGGAAGCCCGGTCAAATGTCACGGCGGGTACCAGCCCTTTTCCAGTTGACGCCGCCCGCCCTAAGTCTTACGGACGGCGTCAGCCTGACTCGAGCAGCGGCGCAAGCGCGCCGCGCTCGGGCAGGAAGTCTCGACAATCGGCGCCTCCGAGCGTCGGAGCCGGTGTCAGCGCCGCGGCCGGCGCAGACACCCTGGTCATCAACCCGTACGGCGGCTTCGGGCTGGGTGGAATGGTTCCCAGCCTTTCCGGCGTCGGGGATCGAGTCGTGGCGAAGCTCCGAGTAGATGCTCGACTCTGGCTCGGGCTTGCCGGAATCATTCTCGCCGGGGCATTCGTCCGGATCTGGGCGATCGCCTCGGTCGGGTTCAACAACGACGAAGCGGTTTACGCGGGCCAGGGCGCTTCCCTGGCCGCGGACCCCGTGTACAGCAACCTGTTCGCGATCTTCCGCGCCCACCCTCTGCTGACTCAGTTCCTGTACTCGATCTCATTCCGATTCTTTGGCGTCGACGACGTTGCCCCGAGACTCATCACCGTCGGCTTCGGCCTGGCGGCGATTGCCCTCGCGTACGCCACCGGCGCTCTTCTCTACGGCCGGCGGGCCGGGCTCATCGCGGCCGCCATCCTCGCACTCATGCCGTATCACGTCATCGTTACTCGCCAGGCTCTGCTGGACGGCCCGGAGACCACTCTCTTCCTTCTCAGCATGTACATGGTGGTCAGATACGTTCGAGGCAATGACGCTCGCTGGCTCTACAGCGCCGCCTTCACTACGGGCCTGACCGTTCTGGCCAAGGAGACGGCCGTTCTCATCGTTCCTGTGGCCGTTGCATTCCTGCTGCTGGTGCCCGAGGTGCATATCCCTCTTCGGCGCCAGCTCGTGGCTCTCGGTCTATTCGTGATCGCCGTGGCGCCGTACCCGGCAGCTATCGCGATCGGAAAAGGGACCAACGCGGCGCAGTCGTTCCTGCTGTGGCAGATCCTGCGACAGCCGAACCACACCTGGACCTTCTATGGAGACATCCTGCCCGGAGCCGTTGGTCCGCTGGTGCTATTCGCCGGCGCTGCCGGGCTGCTCTACGCGATCCGTCGCGGCGGCTGGGAAGACCGGCTGCTGTTCAGCTGGATCGCCGTCCCGGTCGCCTTCTTCGAGATCTGGCCGGTCAAGGGCTTCCAGTACCTGCTGCCGATCTCCCCGGCCATCGCCATCCTGGTGGGCCTGACTTTCGATCGGTTGCTGCGCCGGGCTGAGCTCATCCCGGAGCGGCCCTCGGACCTGACGCTCGTGGAGAAGCCACCGGCGCCGTCCACACCCACGACCTCGAGCCGCCCGGTCGGGCGGCTGGCGAGCCGTAGGGCAGCTTTGCAGAGTCGCGTTGCGCCGCTGCAGACCCGCCTCGCGACGCTGCGGGGTCGTGTAGCGACGCGCATTCCGCGCCGTCTGGCGAGCCGGCCGAAGCCGTCCCGCCGGGTCGCCCTCGGCATGACCGCCGCATTCCTGGCCATCACGATCACAAGCATCGCCGTGCCGAGCGCGCTGGCGGTCAACTCGACCTCGATGAGCGGCTCGCTGGCCGGCACCGGCGGGATGCCGGGCGGCCGGGACGCAGGGCTCTGGATCCGGGCGAACGTACCCGATGGCGGGACTTTCCTGACCACCGGGCCGACGCTCGCGAACATCATCGAGTTCTACGGTCAGAGACGGGCCTACGGCCTGTCCGTGAGCCCGAACCCGTTGCGCCGGAACCCGGCCTACGACCCCATCCTGAATCCCGACAGAGCTCTCCAGCTCAACCAGATCCAGTACGTCGCCACCGACATCTGGTCTGCCCAACGATCGCCATTCTTCGACGGAATGCTGCGCCGTTACGTCGCCCGCTACCACGGCAGGCTGGTCTACCAGCAGTCGGCCGAGGTTCGCGACACCGCGGGCAACGTCGCAACGCAGGTCGTCATCCAGATCTACGAGGTCCGGCCGTGAAAGGCTTCGCCCCCAGGTTCGCGCTCCAACGCAGGCCGCGCCTCATGCGCGCTGCCGGCCTTGCCGCCGCGGTCGGATTGATGGCGGCGCCACTCGCGTTCGCCACCCCCGTCGCCGCGTCTGACAAGCCGATTCAGCACGTGGTTTTCCTGATGCAGGAGAACCACACCTTCGACAACTACTTCTCCGCATTCCCCGGCGTCGACCAGGCGCCCACGACTTGCCAACCCAACTGGATCCCGACGCCCAACCCCAGCCCGACGCCGGTGAAGAGTTCGTCTCCGAGCCCGTCGACGTCGCCCAAGCCGACTCCGACCTCGAAGTCGAAGGCCACGCCGAGCCCGTCGCCGACGCCCACGCCGGTCCCCTCGGCGAGCGCGTGCTACCCGAGATTCCATCTGTCGAGCCACCGCACCGTGGACCTGAACCACAGTGCCGACGCCGCGCTTCGTGCCTACGACAGCGGGAAGCTGGACGGTTTCGCGGCTGCGCAGGCGGTCTACAACCTGCCCACCAACCTGGCAACGGGTTACTACGACGGGTCGGACCTGCCGCTCTACTACAACCTGGCCAGCGATTACGTGTTGGCTCAGCGCTTCTTCAGCTCCGGTTGGGGTTCGAGCGAGATCAATCACATGTACACGATCGCCGCCCGTGGCGGCGGCCCGATGCCCACGACCGGCTACGACTTCCCGACGATCTTCGATCGCCTCCAGGCAGCCGGCGTCTCGTGGAAGTTCTACGTCCAGAACTACGACCCCAACATCAACTTCCGCAGCACCAATCTCACCAACCAGAAGGCGTCGCAGCTCATCTGGGCGCCGATGCTGAACTTCTCCCGCTTCATCGACGATCCGGCGCTTTCGTCGCACATCGTCGACATGCAGCAGTACTACACCGACCTCTCGACAGGACAGCTCCCGGCCGTGGCCTACCTGGTCCCGAGCGGCCTCTCGGAGCACCCGCCCGGAGACATCACCGTCGGCCAGTCATTCGCGACCACGACGGTCACCTCGCTGATGCGCAGTTCGGCCTGGGACAGCAGCCTCTTTGCTCTGACCTGGGACGACTGGGGCGGCTGGTACGACCACGTGGCGCCACCGCAAGTCGACGGCGACGGTTACGGCTTCCGTGTTCCGGCGATCTTCATCTCGCCCTATGCCCGCCGTGGAACGATCGACAACACGACCTACGACTTCACCTCGATCCTGAGGTTCATTGAAGACAACTGGGGTCTCGCACCCCTGACCGCGCGCGACGCCACCGCCAACAGCGTGGCCAACGCCCTGGATCTGAGCCGGGCGCCCGCTGCCCCCGTTTTCCCTGCCCAAACCTATCCCCTGCAGGCGACCCTCGAAACGCACAACCGGCCGCTCCTGCTCGGCATCTACGCCGTAGTCGTCGCCTTTGCGATCACCTGCGGAGCATTCATCCTCCAGCCCGGTCGGCGCCGGGCATTCGAGCAAACGTGAGGCCTCCAATGAACGACAACATCTCGCGCTTGCCCGGCAGGCGCAGGAAATCCTCGCTGGTCGCGATATCGGCATTGGTCGCGGTCGTCGCGATGTCTATCGGCCCCACGGCGCTGGCCATGGCGGCGACGAGCAGCCTGGCACCCAGTCCCAACGCAGTCTCCGCCGCGGTGAAGGTGGTCGGCACCAACGTCAAAGTCGAGGTTCCCACCGGGAGCATCCTGGGCAAGGACGTGACCGTATCGGCCACCCTGCGGAACCGCTCGGGCGCGGTCCTGGGCGGCCAGCACATCTCGCTCTTCCTCGACAACGCCGAACTGCGGAGCGACAAGACGGACAACCACGGGCAAGTGGCGTTCATCATTCAAGGCAAGAGACTCAACGAGGCACGGGCGTACGCCATTCGCGTCGTCTTCGGGGGCTCCCACGGGTTCGGGGCGTCGTCCGTGGACGCCGTGCTCACGATTCTTTCGGCCGCGATCCAGATCCAGACCATCCCGCCGCTGCCCAATCTGCGCTTCACCGTCGGTACGGAGACAGCGTTGACCGGCGTCGACGGAGTTGCGGCCCTGCCCGTGCCGAAGGCCGGAACCTATCAGGTCACAGCCGACCTGAACCCCGACAATTCCGGGAACGCCACGGTCAAGGCGAGCTTCGTCCGCTGGATCGACAACAACTACGTCGCCAATCGAACCATCGACGTGACCGGTCCGGCCACCTACACGATGGGCTTGCGAGTGGCATACCGGGCTACGATCAAATTCGTCGATCTTGACAATAAGCCGGTCGACCCAACCCTGATCGAGCAAGCCCAATTCAGCACCGGGACCGGCGCCGACGACGTAGTCCTGAACTCGCAAACGGGCGCGGCGGACGTCTGGTGGACGGCCGCCTCAACAACCCGCGTGAGCACCTCGCTCCTGCCTACGACGGTCACGTACCGGGCGTTGTCGGTCAAGATCCACGGCGCCGAAGTGGTCAACCGAGGTCAGCAGGCCTGGACGCCGACCATGAACGGCGTCTGGACGATCCAGCTCCTCCTGTACGGGATGACGGTGCAGACCCACGATGCGATGTTCGGCATGCCGGTCTCCGGTCAGTTACAACTCACCTATCCGGACGGCGTCACGGTCAAGCAGGCCGTCGACTCTGAGGGCCGAGTCAGCTTTGTGAACCTGCCGCGCGGCCAGTACCAGCTCCAACTCAGCCCGTCCGCCTTCTCACCGCCCACGCCGGTCGCCCTGTCGCGACCTCAGGAGGCGACTTTGCGGGTGATCACGTACCTCGACGTCGCAGTCGCGGCCGGTGCCCTGATCCTGGCCGTGGCGCTGCTCTTCGTGATCGGGCGATGGGCCATGATCTGGCGGCGCTTGCGGCACAGGTCCGCTGCGAATGTGCCGGAAACGGCTTCTTAAAGCGCTGCAAACGGTGGCTCCGATGAACCTTTGGCTCGGCCCGCGACCTCACTCCGATAGCCACCCCGTAAACCGCCGAGGCCTGAGTCTCCGAAGCGGCATGGCGCGGGCGATCCCGATGGTCTTCATGCTGGCGGGAGGGCTCAGCGCGCTCGGCCTGGCCGGGTCGCCGAGCCCTCAACCGAGCTCGATCAGGACCACGCAACCGAGCCCCTCCGGGACGACGCCCATACCGGTCCTTGCCTATTACTACATGTGGTTCACGTCCGGGAGCTGGGCCCATGCCAAGACCGACCAGCCCGCACTCGGCAAGTACACGAGCACCGATCCGTCGATCATTCGCCAGCAGGTGACCCTCGCCAAAGAGTCTGGCGTCGACGCATTCATCGTCTCGTGGAAGAGCACGCCATCGCTGAATCTGGCCCTTTCGGAACTGATCGCGGAGTGCCACAGCCAGGGCCTGAAGCTGGTGCTGATCTACGAAGGTCTCGACGTCAATCGCAACCCTATCCCGACGACAACCGTCTCGGCCGATCTGACGTGGTTCGCAAACCAGTACGGCTCGGATCCAGCCTTTGACCTCTTCGGCAAGCCCGCGATCGTGTGGTCGGGCAGCTGGCGGTTCAGCGACACGGACATCGCCGCGGTCCGCTCCCAGATCGGCGCGCCCGGCAAGATTCTGCTGCTCGGGTCCGAGAAGAGCGCTGCGGCCTACCAGGCACGAGCTTCTCTCCTCGACGGCGACGCCTACTACTGGTCGTCCGGAGATCCTCTGTCTACGCCGAGCTACCAGAAGCGCCTGACACAGCTCTCGGATGCGGTCCACGCGTCCAACGGCCTGTGGCTGGCCCCGGCCGCGGTCGGCTATGATGCCCGCCTCAACGGCGGAACTGCGGTCGTCAGCCGACGCAACGGGGTTACGCTGACCACCGCGTGGGCCGACGCGCTGGCCAGCAAACCGGACGCGATGGCCCTCATCAGCTGGAACGAATACACGGAGAACTCGTACGTGGAGCCGAGCCACAATTACGGCGACCGCTACCTGCAGGTTCTCTCACTGCTGACCGGGGGTCCGGGTCCCGTAGCTACCCCGTCGCCCACCGTCGCTCCTTCGGCGCCACCTTCTCCAACGGCGCTTCCAAGTGCGACCAGGCCGGCCGGTGCGGTGGGAACCCCGGGCGGGCCTGCGCCCGGGCGACCGTCGGTGCCGTACAACTGGACCGCCTCGCTGCTCGTCGCCGCCGTCGTCTTCGGCATCCTCGGCATACTGGCGTTCAGCTTCCGCAGGCGCGCTCGCCGCCGCGGCTCCGAGGACGATCTGACGCTCGGGCCGACCAGATGAGCGACGAGAAGACGGCGCCCCGTCAGCCCCGGTCGAGAATGCGCCGTACGGCATTGGCCGTCGTGATCGGCGGGATCGTGGTCGCCTTCATCGCGGTCTGGGCCTTGCCGAACATGGCCGGACCGGCATTCGTGCAGGTTCGGGCGGTCGTTGCCGCCAGATCGGCGCCGGTCGGTCCGACCGTCGCGATCGGCGGTCTATCGGCGGTGCAGGCGAGCGCCATCGACCTCAGTGTGGAGATCGACAACCGCTACCCGCTCTCCGTGGTCGTGGGCAGCGGCCGAACGGCGTACCAGGCGGCAGCTTACCGGCGCGAGTCGAACGGCCATTTGACGCGTGTCTGGCAGGCGGGCGTGAACGATCCTGCGCTCGAG
>Ga0302298_10000168_pt1 | contig 14273 bp, 11 predicted proteins | sample III_Fen_N3_3_FD_198757 | JGI IMG/M metagenome (GOLD analysis project Ga0302298, IMG submission 198757) | Peat permafrost microbial communities from Stordalen Mire near Abisko, Sweden - III_Fen_N3_3 | ecosystem: Environmental > Terrestrial > Soil > Wetlands > Permafrost | place: Sweden: Abisko...
CAATCTCTGCAGCCGCGCGCACGAGCGACTCGTCGCTGAAGGCAAGCAGGTCCTCGAGGGAACCGCCTCCTCTCGCGACCACGATCACGTCGACCTCTTCGATCGCGTCGAGCTCGCGCATGGCCCTCACGACCTCCTGAACCGCCCGCGGTCCCTGGACGGTGACCCTGCGGATCTCGAATCGCGCCGCCGGCCACCTCAAGAGGGCGTTGGTCACCACGTCGTGCTCGGCGTCGCCCTGGGTGGCCACAACCAGGCCGATCAGGCGGGGGATGACGGGAAGCGTGACCTTGCGGTCTGGGGAGAAGAGCCCCTCGGCCCCGAGCGCGTTCTTGAGGGTCTCAATCCGCGCAAGCAGGTCGCCGAGACCCACGGCGCGTGCCTCGTCGGCGACCATCTGCAGGTCTCCGCTCCTTGTCCACCACTGTGGCTGGGCGTGAAGGACCACCCGCGCGCCGTCGTCGAGCGGTATTCCCATGGCCTCGGCCTGCGCCGCGGGGATCGTCGCCTTGAGGGACATGTTCTCGTCGGTGTCGCGCAAGGTGAGGAAGACGAGGTGCTTCCACCTCTTGACGTTGAGCACCTGACCCTCGACCCACACGGGGCTCATGCGCGCGACGTACTCGCCGATCTTGGGGCTGAGGTGGCGCACCGGCCACGGGCGCTCGGCCGATGTCTCCGCAGCCGTGGCCGGCAGGGAGGCTCGCGCTTCGGGAAGTGCAGAGCCGTCGCGCTCGTTATGGGGGTGGGTCACCCTCTCAGCCTGCCACGTAGGATGGATTTCATGCCCTCGTCTCACTCAAAGCGTGTTCTCCTCGCCGCGCCTCGCGGCTATTGCGCGGGAGTTGATCGAGCCGTCATCGCCGTCGAGAAGGCCCTCGAACTGCACGGCGCCCCGATCTACGTGCGCAAGGAGATTGTCCACAACAAGTACGTCGTGGAGACGCTCACCGAGCGCGGGGCGGTCTTCGTCTCGGAAACCGATGAGGTTCCCGAGGGCGCTCGAGTCGTGTTCTCGGCCCACGGGGTGTCTCCCGCGGTCCGCGAGGCCGCCGACGCCCGCTCGCTCATCAGCATCGACGCCACCTGCCCCCTCGTCACCAAGGTGCACAAGGAGGCCGTTCGCTTCGCCCGCGAAGACCAGACCATCCTCTTGATCGGCCACAGCGGCCACGAGGAGGTCGAGGGCACGGCCGGGGAGGCGCCCGAGCACACCATCATCGTGAATTCGCCCGATGACGTGGCCGGGCTTGTGGTGGCCGACCCCGACAACGTGGTGTGGCTCTCTCAGACAACCCTGTCGGTTGACGAGACCATGGAGACGGTCAGCCGCCTTCGCGAGCGCTTCCCGAATCTTCAGGACCCGCCGAGCGATGACATTTGCTACGCGACTCAGAACCGCCAGGTCGCCGTCAAGAAGATTGCCCCCGACGTGGAGCTCATGATCGTGGTCGGGTCCGCAAACTCATCGAATTCGGTGCGCCTGGTCGAGGTGGCGCTCCAGTCAGGGGCCGATGCCGCCTATCGCATCGACCGCGCTCGCGAGATCGACGACACGTGGTTCGACGGCGTGACGTCCGTTGGAGTCACCTCCGGCGCCTCCGTCCCCGAGATCTTGGTGCGCGATGTGCTCGACTACCTGGCACGCAAGGGCTACGAGACGGTGGAGGAGGTCCGCACAGCTACGGAGGACCTGATGTTTTCTCTGCCCCACGAGATCAGAGCGGACCTCAAGGCGCGCGACGCGGCGGCTTCCGCCTAGGTCGTGACCGCGGGAGGCGCGTTGTTGGAGTCGGGCCAGGCGTCGACCCCATCAACCAGTTCGGGGGCCGAGATGGCGCGCGGGTGGACGTTCGTCGCGTGGGTCTCGGGCAGCGCCGCGGTGATTTCCTGCATCTGCCCAAACTTGCGAGCGCTCACGAGCACGCGGCTCTCGAATGACGCGATCGTGTCGTCGTACGCCTTGCCGGCCCCCTCGATGGCCTTTCCCACGCGCGCAAGGTGACTCCCCATGACGGCGAGCCGCTCGTAGAGCTCCTTCCCGGTGACCAACACGGCTTGCGCATTCTTTGCGAGCGTGTCTTCCTTCCATGCGTGGGCGGCCGTGCGAAGCATCGCCACCAGGGTCGTGGGGGTGGCGATGACCACGTTCTTGCTGAACGCGTACTCCTGCAGGTGAGGGTCCTGTTCGATGGCCGCCTGGTAGAACGCCTCCGATGGGACAAACATCACGACGAACTCGGGCGCCGAATCGAACTGTTCCCAGTACCTCTTCCCGGCGAGATCGTCGACGTGCTTCTTGACGTGACGCGCGTGGGCGAGCAGGCGCTCCATTCGCACTGACTCGTCGTCGGTCTCGAAGGCCTCGAGCAGCGCCGCCAGGGCAACCTTTGAGTCGACGACGATGGTCTTTCCGCCCGCGAGCTTGACGGTCATATCCGGGCGTTGGTTCTTGCCGTCGCTGTCGCGGACGCTCTCTTGCTCCTGGAAGTCCACGAAGTTGACCATGCCGGCGAGCTCGACAACGCGGCGCAACTGCACCTCGCCCCAGTTGCCGCGAACGTCGGAGCGGCGGAGCGTGTTGATGAAGTCCGTCGTCTTCTTGTCGAGCTTGTCGCTCGCTGCCACCATTTGCTTGACCTGCTCGGACAGGGCGCTCTGGCCCTCTGCCCTGTTCTTGTCGGCCTCGGTGGTCTGGCGCCGCACGTCATCGAGCGCCTTCGCCATCGGCTCGACAAGCTTCTTCACCGATTCCTCGCGCTTTGCGAGTTCGGCGTCGGCCGCCTGGCGCTCGCGAGTGAGTCGCTCTTGCGCAATCTGGAGGAAGGACTCCTGGCTTTGCTTGAGGTTCTCGGCGCTCACCGCCTGGAACTGCTGCTTGAGCAGCTCCTGGTCGCCGCGCACCTGGGTCACATAACGCTCGTGGGCCGCGGTCAGTTCGACCTCGCGGCGCGCGGCGGTCTCTTGGCCCTCCACGACGCGTCTTTCGAGCTCGATTGCGCGGGAACGCTCGATTTCGACCGCGCCACGCGCCGCGGCAACGAGGGCGTCCGCGGCACGCGCGGCCGCGGATGCACGCAGCGCGCCGATGAGGAATCCAATGACAATCCCAACGACGATGCCCGCAATGGCAATGACTGCTTCCATGACCACCACTGTGTCACGGGCGCCGGACAAGGGCCGCAGGCACGCGGCCGATGTCAGCGCACGCTCAAGGTGTGACGCGCACCACATTGTTGCCCGCTGACACGAATCGATGCCAAGGCGTAACGTGTTCGTTACTTCATGTTTCCTAACATGGACTCATCACGTGGAAAATCCCCGTGACCCTTCGTGGCTGCCTTGAAACGCCGGATCCGGCGGATGAGCGGCGTCACGAGTGCAGAAAGGAGCCCGAGTATGAAGCTCGGCACATTTGGCAAGGGACTGGCACTCGTCGCGACAGCGTCGCTCGTTTTGGCCGCCTGCTCGTCGAAGAGCGGCGACACAAACCCGACAACTGCAGCGACCTCTTCCGGCCCCGCGACCAGCACCGCGATCATCAGCACCAACGGCTCCGAGCCTGCGAACCCGCTGATCCCCTCGGCGACCAACGAGACCGGTGGCGGCAAGATTATCGACGCCATCTTCTCGGGCCTCGTCTACTACGACGCCACGGGCGCGCCTCAGAACGAGGTCGCTGACTCGATCACCACCACCGACTCGCAGACCTTCACCGTCAAGCTCAAGGACGGCTGGAAGTTTACGGATGGCACCCCCGTGCAGGCCCACAACTTTGTGGACGCATGGAACTGGGCTGCGGACCTCGCCAACGCGAAGACCTCGCTCAACAGCTACTTCTTCGAGCCGATCGAGGGCTTCAGCTGGGACAACTCGGTGCCGAAGATGTCGGGCCTCGCGGTTGTTGATGACCTGACCTTCACGATCAAGCTCGTTCAGCCGCAGGCAGACTTCCCGCTCTCGCTGGGATACTCGGCCTTCTACCCGCTGCCCGACTCGTTCTTCACCGACCCGGAGGCCTTCGGTAAGGCTCCCGTCGGCAACGGACCGTACATGCTCAAGAGCCCCTCTGATTGGCAGCACGACGTTCAGATCGATCTCACCACCAACCCCGGATACACGGGTGGTCGTGTACCTCAAAACGGCGGACTGAAGATCGTCTTCTACGCGACGCAGGATGCGGCTTACGCCGACCTCCTCCAGGGCAACGTGGATGTCATTGACGGCATCCCGAGCTCCGCGTTCGCGACGTTCAAGTCGGACCTCGGCGACCGCGCGGTGAACCAGCCAGCGGCCATCTTCCAGTCCTTCACCATCCCTGCGCGTCTCCCGCACTTCTCTGGCGAAGAGGGCCAGCTTCGTCGCGAGGCGTTGTCGATGGCGATCGACCGCAAGCAGATCACGGACGTCGTGTTCCAGGGCACCCGCACGCCGGCGAGCGACTTCACGTCGCCGGTCATCAACGGTTGGTCTGACAAGATCCCAGGCTCCGAGGTCCTGAAGTACGACCCCGCGAAGGCGAAGGATCTGTGGGCTCAGGCAGACGCCATCAGCCCATGGGACGGCACCTTCAAGATCGGTTACAACGCCGACGGTGGGCACCAGCCCTGGGTCGACGCTGTGGTCAACTCGATCAAGAACACGCTCGGCATTCAGGCCGAGGGTAACCCGTTCCCGACGTTTGGTGAGTTCCGCAAGACCGTCACCGACCGTTCGATCGACACCGCGTTCCGCACCGGTTGGCAGGCTGACTACCCGTCGCTGTTCAACTTCCTCGGTCCGATCTATGGCACGGGTGCCGGTTCGAACGACGGCGACTACTCGTCGGCGGAATTTGACGCTCTCCTCAAGCAGGGCTCGGCTGAAACCGATCCTGCCAAGGCGAACGTCATCTTCCAGAAGGCTCAGGAGGTCCTCTTCAAGGACCTTCCCGCCATCCCGTTGTGGTACTCCAACGTGACCGGCGGTTACGCCGACACCGTCAGCAACGTGGTGTTCGACTGGCACTCAGTGCCGCTCTACTACCAGATCACCAAGAAGTAGTCTCCAAGAAGTTATTGAGTGTCATCGGTCCGTCCCGCTTAGGCGGGGCGGACCGATGCGCTCTCACCGCCAAGCGTCCCTAGCGCCCCTTTGCCGATCGGGGCATGGCCTTGGTCGGACAGTGCCCGCCACTTGGCACAGTAGAATCGGCTTTCAAATGCTCACGCCAACCGACATGTACGGGGTTTACCCATGCTGATGTATGTGGGGCGCCGCCTCCTTCAGGCCATCCCTGTGTTCTTCGGAACGACGTTCCTGATCTATTTCATGGTCTTCTCCATGCCGGGAAACCCCGTGCTCGCCCTGTTTGGCGACAAGACGCCAAACCCCGCGGTCCTCAAGCGGGTGATGGAGCAGTACAACCTGGATAAGCCATTCCTCGTCCAATACTTCCTGTACCTGAAGAATCTGGTGACCGGACACCTCGGGGTGACGTTCTCGGGCAGGGAGGTGAGGGACATCCTTGCGCGTGCGTTCCCCGTGACGCTCAAGCTCGTCATCATGGCCGTGTTGATCGAGCTGACCTTGTCCGTGGTGCTTGGGCTCATCTCGGGTCTGCGCAAGGGTCGCGTGCTTGACCACTCGAACCTCATCGTCGCGCTCGTGCTGAGCTCGGTCCCGCCCTTCGTGGCGCTGTTCGTGGCCCAGTACTTCATCGGCATCAAGCTCAACTGGGCGCCGGTGACGGTCGGGGCGCACGCCACCTTTGCGACGATGCTGCTGCCCGCTACCGTCATTGCGCTCACGATCTACGTCACGGGTATGCGACTCATGCGCGGCTCGGTCATCGAGGCGCAGTCGGCCGAGTACGTACGCACGGCCGCAGCCAAGGGCCTGACGCGCCGCCGGATCATCCCCGTGCACATCGCCCGCAACTCGCTCATCCCCGTCATCACCAACTCGGGGGCGAGTTTCGGCGCGCTCCTTGCTGGCACCACGGTCACCGAGGGTATCTTCAACATCCCCGGCATCGGCAATGTGCTCTTCAAGGCAATTCTTCTTGGTGAGAACGCGACGGTTGTGTCCTTCGTGACCATCCTGACGGTGGTCTATGTCCTCGTGAACATTCTGGTGGACCTGCTGTACGCGGTCCTCGACCCAAGGATCCGCTATGTCTGACCGCAAGATCGAGCATTACGTCGCCGCAGTCGACCCTGCGGACGAGATCGAGGTTGACCGGGTCAAGCTCGGCGACCGGCGATCCAACCTGTGGATCGATGCGTGGCGCGACCTGCGCGTTCGCCCGCTGTTCTACATCTCGCTCGGACTCGTGGCCCTGGTGTCCCTCGCGGCCGTGTGGCCGTCCCTGTTCACTCATGTCGATCCGCGCTTTTGCGACCTAGCGCTTTCCAATAAGGGCCCCGAGGCGGGTCATCTTTTGGGTTCCACCTTCCAAGGCTGCGACGTGTATTCGCGAGTCGTGAATGGCGCAAGCACGTCGCTGTCGGTGGGAATCCTCGTGGTGATCATCACGGCAACGATCGGCCTCCCGATGGGAGCGCTCGCGGCGTATTACGGGGGATGGGTCGACTCGGTCCTGTCGCGCGTCGGCGACATCTTCTTCGCCATTCCTTACTTCCTCGCGGCGGTGGTCGTGATGTCCGTCATGTCCCAGCACCGCAACGTCGTGGTGATCGCCTTCGCGATCGGCGGGTTCGCGTGGGCATCGCTCGCGCGCATCCTGCGCGCCGAGGTGCTGCAGGTGAAGAACCTCGAGTACGTGATGGCCTCCGAGGCCGTTGGGCGGTCGAGGTTCGCCACCCTCTTGCGGCACGTCCTCCCCAACTCGCTCACGCCCGTCATCGTGTACCTCACGATCGCGCTCGGCGCGGCTATCACTGCCGAGGCGACCCTCTCGTTCCTTGGAATCGGGCTTCCGCCCCACACCATGTCGTGGGGAAATGACATCGCGCAGGCCCAAACCTCGATCAGGGTCGCGCCCATGGCGTTGTTCTGGCCGTCCCTCGCGCTGACCATTACCGTGCTGGCGTTCATCATGCTCGGCGAACTCATCCGCGACGCGCTCGACCCGAAGGCGAGGGCTCAGCGATGAGCAAGGACGAGATGGTAGAGATTCTTCCGATCGCGGCGACTCCCACGATTGACCCCAATGCGCCGCTCGTGCAGGTCAAGGACCTCGAGGTCACGTTCGTGACCGGCACTGGCGACGTCCAGGCCGTGCGTGGCGTGTCGTTTGACATCTTCCCGGGCGAGACCGTTGCGATCGTCGGCGAGTCAGGGTCGGGCAAGTCGACGACGGCGACCGCGCTGATCCACTTGCTCGCGGGCAACGGACACATCTCGGCTGGCAAGATTCTGGTCGACGGCACCGACATCACCGGTTACAACGAGAACCAGATGGCCTCCATCCGCGGCAAGGTCATCGGCTACGTCCCTCAGGACCCGATGTCGAACCTCAACCCCGTGTGGTCGATCGGGTTCCAGGTGCGTGAGGCGATCCGCGCCAACGGCATCGCCTCGGGCCGCAAGGACATTCAGGCGAAGGCGATCGAGGTGCTTCAGCAGGCGGGCCTGTCGGACGCCGAACGTCGCATGAAGCAATTCCCTCACCAGTTCTCAGGGGGCATGCGCCAGCGCGTCCTCATCGGCATTGGTCTTGGTGCGGAACCGCGCCTGCTCATCGCCGACGAGCCGACATCGGCGCTCGACGTGACGATCCAGAAGGTCATCCTCGACCACCTTGAGTCGCTCACGCGAGACCGCAACACCGCGCTGCTGCTCATCACTCACGACCTTGGCCTCGCGGCGGAACGCGCGACGAAGCTGATCGTGATGCACAGGGGCAAGATCGTCGAGGCAGGCTCGAGCCTCGAGATCCTGCAGCACCCTCAGCACCCCTACACGAAGCGGCTCATCGCGGCGGCGCCGTCGCTCGCGTCGCGACGCATCCAGTCGTCGGTGGCCACCCGTCTTACCGACGACGATGTGCCCGACATGCTCAGGCTCGCCGTGCGTCACGAGGCGATCGAGGCGAAGCTCGACGAGGCACCCATTGCAGTCTCGGTCAAGGGCCTTCGCAAGACATACTCGATCCGCCGTGGCGGTTTCCGCTCCGAGCCGCTCCACGCGGTTGACGGGATCTCCTTCGACATCCACAAGGGCACGACGCTCGCGCTCGTTGGCGAGTCGGGCTCGGGGAAGTCGACGGCGGCCAGACTGATCCTCGGTCTTGAGAAGCCGACGGCGGGCGCGGTCACGATCAACGGCACGGCGATGACGGGCGTGTCCCGCAGAGACCTGTTCAAGCTCCGTCGCCAAATGCAGGTGGTCTTCCAGGACCCCTATGCGTCTCTCGATCCGCAACGCTCGATCGGCGCAATCATCGCCGAGCCCCTCAGGGTCCACGGGGTGGGCGACCGTGCGGCGCGCGAGGCACGCGTCGAAGAGATTCTTGACCAGGTGGCTCTTCCCACCGCGCTCGCACACCGCTACCCGAACGAGCTTTCGGGCGGCCAGCGCCAGCGCGTCGCCATCGGTCGCGCTCTCGCGCTCAAGCCAGACGTCGTCGTCCTCGATGAGGCCGTCTCGGCGCTCGACGTGCTCGTGCAGGCGCAGATCCTCCAACTCCTCGCCGACCTGCAGGAGGAGCTGGGCCTCACCTACCTCTTCATCACTCACGACCTCGCGGTCGTCAGGGTGGTTGCGGACTTTGTGGCGGTGATGGATCAGGGCAAGATCGTCGAGACCGGCCTTACGGACGACATCTTCGACCACGCCCAGGAGCCGTACACGCAGCGCCTTCTCGAGGCGATCCCGGGAGCGGGCATCGAGTTCGCTTCGTAGTTGCGCGGCTAAGCATCAGGTGATGGGGCGGCCTCGGCCGCCCCATTGTCGTTCCCCGGCTCCTCAGGGGGGTCGAGAGACCACGTGACGTCGAAGTCGACCCCAAGGTCGGGAAGGGTGAATGGCGGCGGCCCAGAGACGGGCGGGGGAGCGGGCAGGATGCGCTCGGCCTCAAGCTGCTTGCGCGCGTTAGCCATCCCAGGACTGAAGAGTTCGCCGAATGCCATTCAGCCACGGTACGTCACGGCAGGCTCCAAGGCGAGGTTGCGCCGTCGACCCCCCGCTAGACTTGCTCCCCGTGGCTCTAACTATCGGCATCGTCGGACTGCCAAACGTCGGCAAATCAACCCTGTTCAACGCGCTCACCCGCGCGAGCGTTCTCGCGGCGAACTATCCGTTCGCCACGATCGAGCCCAACGTGGGGGTGGTGCCCCTGCCGGACCCGCGACTGGGGGTGCTCGCGGGCATCTTTGGCTCCGAGCGTGAGCTTCACGCGACCGTGTCCTTCGTGGACATCGCGGGCATCGTCAAGGGGGCGTCGGTGGGTGAGGGGCTCGGCAACGCGTTCCTGGCGACCATTCGCGAGGCCGATGCGATTTGCCAGGTGACGCGCGTGTTCGCTGACCCCGACGTGATTCACGTCGACGGCAAGGTCGACGCGGTGAGCGACATCGAGATCATCACCACCGAACTGATTCTTGCGGACCTGCAGACCATCGAGAAGGTCATTCCTCGTCTCGAGAAGGAGACCAGGGTCAAGAAGGGTGACCCCGCGTTGCTCGCGGCAGCGGAGACGGTCAAGGGCATTCTCCAGAGGGGCGAGACGGTGTCCGCGGGGGCGAAGGCCGCCAAGCTCGACCTTGCCGAGGTGCGCGAATTCAATCTCCTCACGGCCAAGCCGTTCATCTACGTCTTCAATACGGACGATGCCGGCCTGGCCGACGAGGCCGCCAAGGCCGCGCTCGCCGCCAAGGTCGCGCCCGCCGACTGCATCTTCCTCGACGCGAAGTTCGAGTCCGAGCTCGTCGACCTCACGGAGGACGAGGCCCGCGAGATGCTCGAGGCGAACGGTCAGGCCGAGTCGGGTCTAGATCAGTTGGCCCACGTCGGCTTCCACACGCTTGGGCTGCAGACCTACCTCACGGCCGGCCCCAAGGAGTCGCGCGCGTGGACCATCCGCCAGGGCGCGACGGCCCCCGAGGCGGCCGGCGTGATCCACACCGACTTCCAGAAGGGCTTCATCAAGGCCGAGGTGGTGCACTTTGCCGACCTCGTTGAGGCCGGGTCGATGGCCGCGGCCAAGGCCGCCGGCAAGGTGCGCATCGAGGGCAAGGAATACGTGATGCACGACGGCGACGTAGTGGAATTTCGTTTCAACGTGTAGTTCCGGTCGCACTTCTGGCGGCGAGATGTAGCTTCTTCCTCGCCGTGATTGTGGTCGTGACTAACGCAAGTTTGCCGAATTGTGCCACTCCGCATTTGTGAGAGTCCAAACGCGGCTATCGCTGCGGCGGCGAGCACATTGGGTGCTCCGCTATAGCCTTGCACTCGTGACGGTGCACAAGGCTTCCTACGGCTGCAAACTCAGTGAGGTGCGGTACACCGCCGAGTTGCGCCCTTGCGAATGCTTGCCGGCGTTGACGTTCGCGTCCGAGCGCCGGTGCTCTTCAGGTAGGGGAATTCGTTGAATGCGGATGCTGCGTCCTCGGCGATGCTGGACGAGGTTGCCTTGTGGAGTGTTGATTTGAACGTGGGTCAGGGCGGGGTGATCTCCGCGGCGGTCGACGCCTTGGTGGCCGGGCTCGACTCGCCATCGCTTCGCGAACTCGCTGGCTTGTCAGACAATTCCTTGTACTGGACGGTTCGGCCGCTGGTGGAGGCGACTCTGGAGGAGCTCGACCTCGCCTTGCCAGAGTCCGGCGCCGATGCGCTTCAGATCGCTGCGGCGCGCGCTATGAGCAGGCGACTCTTGCGCGGCACGCTGACCACTCGCGAGTTGACCATATGGGCGCACAGGGTCATCAGCCATGAAGGAGCTGAGCGGCTGCAGTCGATCGTGTTGCTCGACGATATCTACGACGACGTGGCGTTTGCCGGCGCCAACGTGGGCGACTTGGACGAAGTTGCACGACGCGAGGCAGCGAGTCTGCTTGCTGGTGAACCTCTGCTTGTTGGGATTGAGCCCATGGCCTCACGCGAACGTGCGCCACGTGAGAGTGCTGGCAGTCGGCTTAGGGCAGTCTCGCTCCGCCTCCGCGCGCGTCTTCGGCGCTGACCGCACCTGCTCACGCAGACGTTATTCGGCTACGGAACGCGGTGGAGTTTCGCTTCAGCAATTAGCCCGTGCGGCCACGGGCGACGGCTCGGCCTCGTGCTTTCGGGGACGTGGTTGCAACCGGCGTAGCAGCGTCGCACGCGGTACCGTGGTTGTGCGCCGCGGTGAGGGGCGGACGCTGTAGGGGGTGAGGATCGTGGTTCGTCGAGCTCTTGGAGCCGTTGTTGGCGGCATTGCGGTTGCCGCCATGCTGAGCGGTTGCCTGCTTCCCATCGATTCTTCCGGGTCCTATGTGGTGTACGCGAACGAGTCAAGCCAGAATGTGGTTGTGACTATCGAGGGCGAGAACGTGAAGTTCCCTAAGGAGGTCGCTGGCAAGACTTCCTACCCTGAGGTCCTTGACGAGTGTCAGGGAACCGGGATCAGGGTCGAGACCAAGAGCGGCGAACTGATTGGCAGGATTGACAAGCAGGCCTGTCCCCACTGGACGTTGACCATCAACGACGACGGCTCACTCGCCTACGTCAAGGACGAGTAGAGCAGCAGCTCTTGCCTCGCGCCGGGTCTAGCGATCTCCGGAGCCGAGTTCCGTGGCCGGTTGTGGTGCGTGTCTCGTGCTTCATGGCTTGCGCTCAACGACGACCGTTCGCTCGCAGACGTTATTCGGCTACGGAACGTGGTGGAATTTCGCTTCAGTAATTAGCCCGGGCGTCCAGGGGCGGAGGCTCGGCCTCGTGTTTTCGGGGTCGAGATTGCAACCGGCTTAACAGCGTCGTGAGCGGTACCGTGGTTCTGCGCCGTCGTGGGGGCGGACGCTGTAGGGGGTGTGAATCGTGGTTCGTCGTGGATTCGGAGCCGTCGCTGGCAGCGTCGCGGTTGCCGCCATGCTGAGTGGTTGCCTGCTTTCCATCGATGCTGCCAAGACCCATGTGACGTACACGAATGACTCAAGCCAAGATGTGGTCGTGACTATTGAGGGCGAGAACGTAAAGTTCCCTCGGCAGGTCGCGAGCCAGAGTTCCTTCCCAGAGGTCCTTGACGAATGTCAGGGAACCGCGATCAGGGTCGAGGCCAAGGGCAACGAATTCATTGGCAGGGTCAAAGCGCAGGCCTGTCCGAACTGGACGTTGACGATCAACAAAGACGGCTCACTGGACTACGTCAAGGACTAGGGCGTGGCCGGGGACCGTCCACGTGACGATTGCGGGGGCCCGACCATGGATCGATCGGGTGTGTCTGGCGTCCCGTGCTTCATGGCACCAGCTCGACTACGACCGTCCGCTCGCAGACGTTATTCGGCTACGGAACGTGGTGGAATTTCGGTTCAATAATTGGCCTTTGCGCACAAAGCCGGCCGGTGTCGACTGCCACGTCGTCCTCAGTCCGCATGTCTCAGGACTCCACTTGCGACATGGGCGGTCGTGTCCTAGTATCGACCGGCCCACTCGAGCTCGTTGTAGCGATGGCTCACCGTGCGCCGACAAGCGCCGACACGATGGCCGATTCGCGACAGGATCCCCCAGATCCCATAAGTCAGGTAACGCCACAATCACTGCACCAGCCCCGTGCGACGGCAGGCATCTACGTGGGGCGTTCTGGATCGGACAAAGGTTGGCAAACGAGAGAACTCTCAGTGCTGGCGGTATGAGCCTCTTCGCAGATGAGGCTGTAGGTCGGTAGTTCGAGTGGGTGGTTGGGGACAGGGGTCGAGGTCCCCCAGGATGGAAGTTCTGACGCTCACCACCCAAAGGACCTCGACTTGTTCCACGCTACCTTCGGCGCGCCCGATCTGACGACGTTTTGCAACCTTGATGCCTTGGGTCGGACGGTCTCGGGCCAGCGCCTCAACGCCTACCTCGCCATGCTTGAGTGCCGTGTCACCGACGTGGGCGATGACTGCCATGGATGTGGTGGCCGAGGTCGTTCACTCGGCACACAATCACGCAGGCCCGCGCACGCGCCGTTCGGGTCCAGGCCGACAACGCTGCTAGTGCGGGTGCGCCGCTACCGTTGCGACTCCTGCCGCCGTTACTGGGCTGACGATCTCCGCAAGGCAGCTGAGGCGCGGGCGAACCTCTCCCGCGGTGGACTGGGATGGGCGTTGCGCGCCCTCGTCGTGGACCACCTGTCGATGTCACGTATCGCCGCCGGGCTCGGGGTGGCATGGCATACCGCGAACGACGCGGCCCTGACTGAGGGGCACCGCCGTCTCACCAACACCCAGTCCTGCTTCGACGGGGTGCGCGTCATCGGGGTTGATGAGCACGTGTGGAGTCACACCAGGCACGGCGACAAGTACGTCACCGTCATCATCGACCTCACCCCGGTACGCGACGGTGCCGGTCCTGCCCGCTTGCTCGACGTGGTCCCTGGCCGCTCGAAGGCCGTGTTCAAGCAATGGCTGGCCAGCAGACCCCGGGCGTGGTCGGACGCCATCGACGTCGTCGCTATGGACGGCTTCACCGGGTTCAAGGCCGCCACCAGTGAGGAACTACCGACGGCGACTGTGGTGATGGACCACTCCCACGTCGCGCGCCTTGCCGGGATGCGCTGGACCGGTGCCGTCGCCGTGTTCAGCAACAACTCCGTAGTCATCGCGGCCGATCCGGTGACCCGCTCTCCTCGTGTCGTCGCACCCTCCACACCGGGCTCGGGCTCCTTACCGACCGACTATGGGCCCGCGTCAACGCTCTGTTCGACACCGACGACTACGTTGACGTTTGAAGTGACCTGGGCCGCCTACCAGCGCCTGATTGGGGCCCACCGTGATCCCGACCGAACCAACGGCAAGCAGGCTCTGGGCGCACTCATCGACTCGTTCCGCACCAGCGTTCCGGCAGGACTCGTCGAACTGCGGAGGCTCGGCCGCACCCTGAACAATCGCGCCAACGAACGACATCCTCGCCTGCTTCGACAAGCCCGGCACGAGCAATGGACCCACCGAAGCCATCAACGGCCGGATCGAACACCTCCGCGGCACAGCCCTAGGCTTTCGTGACCTCGAGCACTACATCGCCCGATCGCTCCTCGAAACCGGCGGCTTCAGACCACTCCTACGCCCTAACTGGGGAGAGCCCTATAAGTGGGGGCTTGACGCTCTTTTGTACCGTGGTGTAGTTTCACGCCCGGGGGGCCGAGGGGCACCTTTCGC
>Ga0302298_10000178_pt1 | contig 13950 bp, 8 predicted proteins | sample III_Fen_N3_3_FD_198757 | JGI IMG/M metagenome (GOLD analysis project Ga0302298, IMG submission 198757) | Peat permafrost microbial communities from Stordalen Mire near Abisko, Sweden - III_Fen_N3_3 | ecosystem: Environmental > Terrestrial > Soil > Wetlands > Permafrost | place: Sweden: Abisko...
GGGAGCATCCGGCGACTTCAACCCCATCCACTACAACGATGCCTTCGCGCAATCGGTGGGCCTCGACGGCGTGATCGCCCACGGGATGCTCACGATGGGCGTGGGCGCGTCGGTGGTCGAGGAGTGGGCAGGCGCGGGGAACGTCGTCGACTTCAAGACCCGCTTCACGCGTCCCATTGCCGTCGACGCCCTCGAGGGCGTGGTGGTGAGCGTTACCGCGGTCGTCGGTGCCCTCGACCACGACGTGAAGCAAGCCCGCATCGACGTCACCGTCACCGTTGACGGCGCCAAGGTGCTCGGCAAGGCGCAGGCACTCGTCGACTGCGCCTAGTTCTTGACTGCGCTGAGTTCCTGACCGCCCGCACTTCCTGGGACCGTCCCGGCGTTCGCGCGTCGACAGATTCCGATTTGTGCGCACTAAACAGCCGCCATTGTAGGAATCCCACAAGGACTCGCCGCACGCTTTGACGCCCAGCGGGCAACGGCGCGGCCCCATCACTGCCACGATGCGACTATGGCAACTGCATCAAAGGAGAGCACGGGCTTCGCACAGAAGTTCGACACTTATTTCTCGATCTCCAAAAGGGGATCGTCGTTCGGTCAAGAGGTCCGCGGTGGACTCACGACCTTCCTCACGATGGTCTACATCGTGGTTCTCAACCCGATCATTCTGGCAAATGTGCCCGACAACACGGGCCACTACCTTGGCGGCGGCACGGCAGAGGGTTCCGGCTTCGTCGCCATCGCGACGGCAACCGCGCTGATCGCCGGCCTCGCGACAATTCTGATGGGCGCATGGGCGAGGTTCCCGATCGCCATGGCGGCGGGACTGGGCCTCAACGGCTTCGTGGCATACGGGCTCGTTGGCTCAGGGATGCTCACGTGGCAAGAGGCGATGGGGCTCATCGTTCTCGAAGGCGCGGCCGTCCTCATCCTCGTGCTTACGAAGGCGCGCCTCGCGTTCCTGCGCGCCATCCCGCACGAGATCAAGAAGGCCATCGCGGCGGGCATCGGCCTGTTCCTGGCGTTCATCGCGTTCTGGGACGCGGGCATCGTCCACGATCCCGGCAGCGACGCGGTGCCGTCCGAATTCGGCCACGGCGGGTACATCACGACCTGGCCCATGGTGGTGTTCTTCGTGGGACTGCTTCTCGCGGCGATCCTCATGGTCAAGAAGATCAAGGGAGCGCTGCTCATCTCGATCCTCGGCGCCACGGTCTTCGGCTTCATCATCCAGGTCATCCGTCCGCAGACGTGGGGACTCAACGTCCCGACGTTCGACGGGCTGAAGTTCGAATCGCTGCAGTTCACGACGCTCTTCAAGGTCGACCTCTTCGGCGCGTTCTCCGAGGGCAAGGGAGTGGGATTCATTTCCGCTCTCATGCTCGTCTTCTCGCTGCTCGTGGTTGACTTCTTCGACACCATGGGCACGATGACGGCCGTGGGTGAAGAGGCAGGGCTCAACGATGAGGAAGGCATCCCCGAGAACTCGCAGGAGGTGCTGATCGTTGACTCGATCGGCGCCATCGCCGGTGGTCTCGGTGGCGTCTCGTCGAACACGGCCTACATCGAGTCGGCGTCCGGCGTTGGCGACGGTGCCCGCACCGGTCTCGCCTCGATCGTGACCGGCACGGCGTTCCTCATCACGATGCTCGTGGCGCCCATCGCGAAGGTGGTTCCGTACGAGGCCGCAACGCCCGTGCTCGTCATCGTGGGTCTCATGATGCTCGCTGCGGCGGTCGACATCGACTGGAAGGACTACCGCATCGCGGTGCCCGCCTTCCTCACGATCGTCGTCATGCCCTTCGGCTACTCGATTGCGGCAGGCATCGGCGTTGGCATGATCTCGTACGTCGTGATCAACGCAGCGACGGGCAAGATGAAGGCCGTGAAGCCACTCATGTGGGTGACGGCGGGCGCGTTCGTCATCTACTTCATGATTCCGGCCCTCAAGGCTTGGTTCCACATCTCCTAGGAACGCGGGGGCGCCGTCCGGGAGACCGGGCGGCGCCTCTTGCGTTTCCGGACTGGGGCGGCTGTCGCCGCGCCGAAGCCTGCGCTGGGCGTTCGGTCTACCAGACGGTGCCTCGCGGCGACGCCATGCCCGGGCCTACCGGTCCCGGACGACCGCCGTGCTGTTGCCTCGCTTGAACTCGACGGGGAGCTCGAAGGCAGGCGGCTCCTCGCCCGCGAGCAACGCCTTGACGCACTGCGCGATGAGGTGTCCCTTCGCGGCGGCGTCCTGCGTCATGGTGGTGAGTTCCATGGGGGCCAACCATGCGAGGTCGAGCCCATCGAAACCCGTGATCGACACGTCACGGGGCACCTGAAGCCCAAGTTCCCTGGCCGCGAGTACTACTCCACCCGCGAGAAGGTCCGACTGGCACACGACCGCGGTGGGGCGAGAGGGGTGCGACAGCGCCATGTGCCCGGCGGCGATTCCCTCCTCGATGAGCGAGGCACGGGTCTCGATCACGACGCACGGTTCGATGCCGACGTCGGTGAAAGCCTGGAGGCGGTGATGCGTGGGCGACCACAGGGGGCCGGCGAGCATGTCCCCTTCGACGATCGCGGTCTCGCGCTGGGAATTGCGCGGCAACGTCACCGTCGCGATGCGCGTGTGCCCCAGCTCGACGAGGTGGCGAATCAGTTGGGCCGTGCCCGCCGTGTCGTTGATGGTCACGGATGCGGCGCCCGGCGCGGATCCCTCGACGATGGTCACCGGGAGCCCCCTGCGTTCCAAGATGTCGAGCGCGGGTTCGTCGTGATCGCGGGTGCGCATGATGACGGCCGCGTCCATCGGCGCGGTGTCGAGCAGCCCAGGCTCGGTGCTCTCGGTCGAGGGCGACGGGATGAGGAGCACGCCCAACCCCATGTCGCCCAGGTCGCCCACCACGCCGTCGAGCACGCGCAGCGTGAGGGGGTCCCTCAGCGCGAACTGCAGGCGTTCGTGAATGACGAGGCCCACCACGTGGGTGCGTCCGGAGCGCAGCGCGCGGGCTTGGGGTGAGGGCCCCGCGTACCCGAGATCGCTCGCCGCCTTCTCGACGCGGGCCTTCATGTCGGGGGAGATGGGTCCCGCGCCCGAGTACGTGAGCGAGACCGTCGACAGCGAGACGCCTGCCTTGGCAGCGACGTCCGCCATGGTGGGGCGGCGTGCACCTGACATGGTGTCTCCTCGGGGCGTTTGGGAGCGGCAACGCTCGTGTGATCTCAGCGTAGCGGCCTCATGCTAAACTCAAATCGAAACGTTTCGAATTTCTCTGGGCGACGCGCCTGTCGCGACCCATTCTTGGCAGGACACCATGGTTCCCTCGTTCGGTCGTGCGCCGACCACCACGCCCGATGCCGCTCGCATCCAGTCGGGCAAGCGGGCACTCCTGGTGCTCTTTGGCATCCTGGGGTTGCTCACCACGACGTTCCTGTCGCGAATGCCCTCGCTGCGCGACCTCATGCACGTGAGCCCCGCGGGCCTGGCCATGTTGCTGCTTTCGGGCGCAATGGGTGCCCTCGTCGCCCTCACCGTCACGGGTTGGGCCACGGCACGATTCGGCTCTCGCGCCCTCCTCTGGTGGTCGAGCTTCGGCTACCTCGCGGCGTTCACCGCGGTGGGCGCGGCGAGCGCGCTGGGATCCCCGATGCTGTTTGTGATCGCTTACTTCTTTGTGAGCGTCACGTTCGCCCTCTCCAACGTCCCCATCAATGCCGAAGCGGCGGAGATCGAACGGCGCGTGGGCAAGTCGATCATGTCGCAGTTCCACGCGGCCTTCTCCGTAGGAATGGCGCTCGGTCTTGCCGTCGGCGTCGCCGCGTCGCATTGGGGCATCGAGCCCGTGTGGCACTTCGCGATCGTGGCCGCCGCCGCGACCGCGGTCCGGCTCGCCATGATTCCCGTTGCGGTGATCGACGGAACCCCCGACGCGCGCGTGGCGAGCAAATCACTCGGCGGGCCGTTTGCCACCGCGGGAGTCGAGTATCGCAACAAGCGCGTGCTCCTGATCGGCGCGATCGTGTTCGCCGCGGCGATGACGGAGAATGTCGCAGCGCAATGGCTTCCTCTCTCGATCGTCGACGACTTTGGCAAGCGCGAGGCCCTCGGCGACATCATCTATTGGGTGTTTGTGGCGGCGATGTTCTCGGTGCGCGTGAACGGGGCGCGAGTCATCGATCGGTGGGGGCGCGTCGTGACCCTGCGCACCTCGGCCGTGCTCGTGGTGTTCGGAGTGGTGCTGTTCGCGACCACGCCCGTGTTTTGGCTGGTTCCCATCGCCGCTCTCCTGTGGGGCGTGGGCGCGGCACTCAACTTCCCGATCGGGTTTTCGGCAGCCGCAGACGATCCGCGGCACGCGGCCGCCCGCGTCGCCGCAGTGTCGACGTTCTCGACGGTGGCGGGGCTCATGGTGCCCCAAGCCGTCGGCCGACTCGCGGAGTGGGTTCCGCTCCGCCACGCGATGCTGCTTGTCGTCATCGGCTCCATCGCGTCGTTCATCTTCGCTCGTTCCGTTCGGGGCGAGAACCGCATCTTCAAGTCCCGCCGTGCGGACGCCGCCGCGGTCGGTTCGGCCACGCTCGGGAGCAAGCGCAAGGAGCCTGTGGGCGATCCAGCGGCGGTAATCGACGCCGCAGGAGTCGCCACCCCGATGCACGTCCAGGATTAGGCGCCGGTCGCACGGGGCGCCGCCGTTACGCTGGGCGCATGACACGTCTTGACGACCTCACGACGCTTCGCGTCGGTGGACCAGCGCGGGAGCTCGTCGAGCCTACGACCGACGCGGGCGTGATCGCGGCGGTGCGTGACGCCGACGCCGCGGGCATCCCCGTGCTCGTGATCGGCGGCGGCTCCAACATGCTCGTCGGAGACGAGGGCTTCGACGGCGTCGTGATTCGAGACGCCAGGCGCGACATCGAGCTTGACGTCACGATCCAGGACGATGGCTTCTGCGGAGGCGTCTCTGTCACCGTCGCGGCGGGCGTTCCATGGGACGACGTCGTAGCACGGGCCGTGCGCGACGAATGGGTGGGGCTCGAGGCCCTGTCGGGAATTCCTGGCTCCACGGGTGCCACGCCCGTGCAGAACGTCGGCGCGTACGGCTCCGAGGTGGCAGAGACGATCGCCTCGGTGCGCACCTGGGATCGGCTCGAGTCACGCGTGCGCACGCTCCCCGCGATCGACTGCGGATTCGGTTACCGCGACTCGCTGTTCAAGCGGTCCCAGAGAGGCGCGGCGAGCGACGGCGCGGTGTGGGCGCCCACTCCGCGATTCGTCGTGATCGATGTGACGTTCCAGATGCGCTTTGGCACCCGCTCGGCACCCGTGAAATACGCACAACTGGCTCAGGCCCTCGGGATCGAGGTCGGAGAAACCGCGTCGACGGCGGCGGTTCGTGAGGCGGTGCTGGAGCTGAGGCGTTCCAAGGGCATGGTGCTCGATGCCGCCGACCACGACACCTGGAGTGCGGGATCGTTCTTCACCAATCCGATCGTCGCTGCGGACGTCGCGGCGCTCCTTCCCGACGATGCCCCGCGCTATCCCGCGGGAAGCGGCACCCCCGCTGGAGCCGTCAAGACGAGCGCCGCGTGGCTCATCGAACACGCGGGCTTTGCCAGAGGCTTCGGCGTGACGCCCGATGCCTCGGCGACCTTGTCGACAAGGCACACTCTCGCGCTGACCAACAGGGGAGGGGCCACCGCGGGGGACGTGCTTGAGCTCGCCCGTGCCGTGCGCGATGGCGTGAGGCACGCGTTCGGCATCGAGCTGGTCCCCGAGCCGGTGATGGTTGCCGCGGAGATCTAGAAGGATGAGATCTAGCGAAACGCGCGAAGGGCCCCGACCGGATGGTCGGGGCCCTTCGCGTTCGAGCGAGACTAGCCGTCGGCCGCGATGGCCTTGAGGATGTCGAGTCGCGAGGCGCGGAAGGCCGGCCAGATGGCCGCCACGACACCCGCGATCAGTGACGCGACCGTGTAGAAGGCGATCCAACCCCACGGGACGACCGCACGGTCGAACCCGTTGTCCTTGAGCGCATCGACCAGCGCGACTCCCAGACCCACGCCCAGGATGATTCCCAGGATGGTGCCGAACAACGCCATGACCACCGACTCGAGCGTGATCATGCCCCATACGGCGCCCCGCTTGATGCCCACCGCACGCAGCAGGCCGATCTCGCGAGTGCGCTCGGTGACCGAGAGCAGCAACGTGTTCGCCACACCCAGGATCGCGATGACGAGCGCGGCCCCGAGTAGCGCGGAGATGATCCCGATGATCACGTTGAGGCCCTGGTCGAGGAGTTTCGTCAGATCGCTAGGCGACTGCGGTTGCACCAACGGAAAGTCGGTGGCAAGCGCCTCGGTGACGGCCTTGGTGGTGGCATCCACGTCCGCCTTCTTGTCGAAGCCGACGAGCGCCTGACCGATGGTCGGGTCCTTCACGAGTTGGGTCCCCGTGGACCAATCGACAACGAATGCCTGGTCGCCCGCGTTCGTGTAGAGGCCAGTCACGGGCAAGGTCACGGTCCCAGCGGTTCCCGTGAGGGTCACGTCGTCACCCACCTTGATTCCAAGGGCCTGAATGCTCGGATCGATGAAGACGCCGCCGTCGATCTTCGCGAGCGGGCGGTCGACCTTGAAGTCGAACAGCTCATCCGCGTGCGCGGTGTCGACATACGTGATCTTGTAGTCGGCGCCCTTCATCGTCACAGAACCCTGGCCGAGCCGCATGACGTCCTTGACGCCATCAACCCCAGCGGTGGCGTCGACCGCACCCTGAGGCACGGTCGGGCCCTGAGAGATCAGGAAGAGATTCGCCGAGGTCGTGTTGAATTGCGTGGCGAAGGTGTCCTTGAGCGACGTGGTGAATGTGGCGACGAGCGCCAGCAGCATCACTCCGATCATGAGGGCGGCGGCGGTGTTGGCGGAGCGCCGCGGTTCCCTCCTGATGTTGTTGGCCGCAAGCGTGCCGTTGACGCCCCACAAGCGCGACAAGACGCCGCGCAGGCCGAACGCCATCGGCACCAGCACCTGGGCCGCCAAGAGGGTCACGCCGAGCACGACGAGCACCGAGCCGATGGCCACCCACAGCCAAGGGATCGGAACGCTGAGGTACAGCCCAATGAAGATGCCAGCAATACCGGCGACCGTCATGGCGCCGCCCACGATGTTGCGGACGGTGAGCGACTTCTTGCCCGCCGTACCCGCCTCGCGGAGCGCCTCCATCGGAGAGATGTTCGACGCGTGAATTGCCGGAAGGAGCGCAGACACCACCGTAATGGCGACGCCAAGTCCGTAACCCCACACGATGGCGTCGAGCGGAAGGGTGACCGAACCGATCAGGTCGCCAGACAGCGCGTTCACGATCGCCGAGCCGCCGAGGGCGAGCAGCCAGCCGACCAAGATCCCGAGCGTGGAGGCCACGAGCCCGACGGCGGCCGCCTCGAGCAGGATCATGGTGCGAATCTGCTTGCCTTGGGCGCCGATCGCACGCAGCAGACCGAATTCTCGGGTGCGCTGAGTGACGATGATTCTGAACGTGTTGACGATGATGTACGCCCCCACGAAGAGGGAAACGAGGCCGAATACCACCGCGAAGATGTTGACGTACTTGAGGACGTCGTCGAGCGCGGCGGTTTGTTCCTTGGCCTTTGCTTCGGCCGTGATCGCCCTGGTGTCCTTGGGCAGCGTCGGCGTGATCTCCTTGACGACGGCCGAGGGTGACACGCCGTCTCCCGCAAGGACGGCGATCGTGCCGTAGTTCGTCAGGCCGCCGCCGATGGTGCGCACGGTGTTCTCGTTGGCGTACATGAGGGTCGCGGTCTGGAGGTCGTTGTTCTTTCCAAACCTGACGGTCCCCACCACGGTGAGGTTGGTGACGCCGGTATCCGATGCGAGCTTTGCCGTGCCACCGAGTTTGATCTTGAGCGTCTTGAACGTGTCGACGTCGATCACGACCTCGTTGTCGGCGGCCGGTGCGCGGCCGTCGATGAGCGTGGCGCGGTCGAGGTCGGCATTGCCCGTCCAGTTGTACAACAGCGTGGGTGGGCCCTGCTTGAGTGCGGCATCGCCCGCCGTGTTGAGCAGGCTGCCCATCTCATAGGCGACCCCGCCCTCCGCCGCGGTGACGCCGGGAAGCGCGCTGATGGTCGCGACATCGGCGGCGGTGAAGAGGCCTTCCTTTGACAAGGGGTCGATTTTCGCGTTCGGGTCTGGCTCGACCACGACGTCGACCGTCGAGTAGATGGTCGAAAACAGGTCGCCGAAGCTTTTGGAGAGCGAATTCGTGAACGTAAACACCGACGACACGAGCGCGACGCCGAGTGCCACGGCCACTGCCGTGAGGATGAGCCGTTTCGGATTATGCCGAACGGTCTTGAGTGCGAGTCGCAGCATGATGGATCAGTGCCCCATCCGCTTCATGCGGTCGAGGACCTTTTCGGCGGTCGGCTCAAGCATCTCGTCGACGATCTTGCCGTCCTCGAGGAAGAGGATGCGGTCGGCGTAAGAGGCGGCGGTCGGGTCGTGGGTCACCATGACGATCGTCTGGTGGAACTCCTTGACGGCGCGACGCATGAAACCGAGCAGCTCGGCTCCTGCCTTCGAGTCGAGGTTTCCCGACGGCTCGTCGGCGAAGATGATCTCAGGGCGCGCCACAAGGGCGCGTGCGACAGCCACGCGCTGCTGCTGGCCACCCGAAAGCTCGGCGGGGAGGTGCTTGAGCCGGTCGCCGAGCCCGAGGATCGAGATGACCTCGTCAAACCACTCCTTGTCGACCTTTCTTCCCGCGATGTCCATAGGAAGCGTGATGTTCTCCTTCGCATTGAGCGAGGGAATCAGGTTGAAGGCCTGGAAGATGAACCCGATGTGATTGCGGCGGATGTCGGTGATCTGGGACTCGGAGAGGCCGGTGATCGTGACGTTGGAGATGGTGGACTCGCCCGCGGTCAGATGATCGAGGCCTGCAAGGGTGTGAAGCAGCGTGGACTTACCGGAGCCCGAGGGGCCCATGATCGCTGTGAACTCCGAGCGGTTCATGGTGACGCTGATGCCGTCGAGGGCGCGCACTGCCATGTCGCCCTGTCCGTAGTCCTTGTAGCCGTTTGTCATGGTTGCCGCTGCTGGAGCGGTGGCGACCTGGGTGGTGCTCATGGGGATGCCTTTCGTTTTTTCGGTTCCCGACCACGTCAGTGTGACCGGGCGCGACGGCGAAGGGCATCGGCCGAATGGATGGTTCTCCGTCATCCTTCTTGAGGACGACGCCAGGGTTTTCCCCTACGCTTCCCGCCGCTCGAGGGGAGGGAAGGGTAGCCTCGCGGACCACTAACCGCGGGGAAGGACGATTCCGGAGTCGTACGCCTCGACCACTGCCTGGACCCTGTCGCGGACGCCGAGCTTGGTGAGAATGTGGCTCACGTGAGTCTTGACCGTCGTGTTCGACACGAAGAGCTCCGAAGCGATCTCCTGATTCGACAGCCCGCGTGCGAGGAGTTGAAGGACCTCGACCTCGCGATCCGAGAGGTCGCCGATCGCCTCCGCGGAGGGGACGTGCGCGGCGGCCTCGCCTTGAGTTACCAGCGCCGCTGTCGGTGGCGCGACCTCACCGGCGTCGGCGCGTGACCCGCGCGCGAATTGCTCGATGACCCTGCGCGTGACCTCCGGCGCGAGGAGTGCCTCGCCTGCGGCCACAATCCGGACGGCGTTGACGAGGGTGTCCCCGTCGGCGCTCTTGAGGAGAAAGCCGGAGGCTCCGGCGCGCAAGGCGCCGTACAGGTACTCGTCGTCGTCAAAGGTCGTGAGGATGACGATGCGCGACAACGGTGTCGCCTTGAGGACTTCCACCGTCGCCGCGAGGCCGTCCATTCCTGGCATGCGGATGTCCATGAGGATCACGTCGGGGTGGTGCTCCGCGGCGAGAGCCACGGCATCCTCTCCGTTCGCGGCCTCACAGCACACCTCGATGTCGCCCTCGGACTCGAGGATCATCTTCAGGCCGACACGCACCATGGGCTGGTCGTCGACGAGTCCTACTCGAATCACGGCTTCACCTCCACGGGAAGTGTAGGAGGACCGCCGCGCGAAGGCGATCGAGGAGCCACGACTTGGTCGTCGGAGACGGGAAGGACGGCATGGATGCGGAAGCCGCCTCCCTTGCGGGCACCGGTCTCGATGCTGCCGCCGAGAGACGCAACTCGCTCATTCATGCCCGCGATCCCGTGACCGCCGGATGTCGACGCCACGTCGGAGATCACGCCCCTGCCGTCGTCCTCCACCGTGACAGTGACGGCGTCCTTCTTGCGCCTGACCGTCACGGTAGCCGTGGCCCCGCTGCCCGCGTACTTGAGGGCGTTCGTGAGCGACTCTTGGACGATGCGGTAAGCGCTGAGCTCGACGCCGGCGGGAACGTGAGTCGTGCCGGTGATGGCAAGGCGAACGGGCAGCCCGGCCTCCTCGACTTGCCTCACGAGCGAAGGGATGGCCGCGAGCGAGGGCATAGGCGCGAAGACGTCGGTGTCGTGGGAGCCAACGAGTGCGGGCTCGCGGGCCTTGCCGGTGAGCTGAGCCGCCTCCTCGACCGCCTCCTTTTCGGAGGTGCGCAGCACACCGATCATGCGTTGCATCTCGGCAAGCCCCTTGCGACCCGAGTCGGCGATGGTCGCCAAGGCCTCGGCGATCGCGGGATCGGAATTGTTTGCCCTGCGCCTGGCACCCTCCGCCTGCAGCGTCATCACGGTCATCTCGTGGGCTACCACGTCGTGGAGCTCGCGCGCGATGCGGGCACGCTCAGCGCGGACCGCATCCACCGCCGCGATGCGCTGGGCCTGATTGCGGCGTTCTGCGCTCAACTCGAGGTAGGTCATTCGCTCGCGGCGCTTGCGGTCGGCGAGGCCGACGAAGACGGGAAGTGTCACGCCAAGAATTATCGTGAACACGGCGGTCCAGGGCACCGAATCGATAGCGAACGTGCCCACGACAGTCCAGGCGATGACCGCGCCCCCCACGAGGCCGCCGTGAAGATAGGCCCTGCGCCGAGGCAGGTACGCGCCCGCGGTGTACAGCGCGACCAGCAGTGGGAAGAACCCGGCGTCGGCCGAATATGACAGTCCCGCGATGATCGACCACATCAACGCGACGCACCACAGGACCAGTGCTGGGGCGCGCGTACGCCAAATGAGGGGCACCGCCAGGAGCCCAAGTAACGCGTAACCGAAGACGTCGTAAGGCTTCGGGTTGATCGCGGTCTGACTCTGGGCCGTGTAGGCGGTCACGAGCGAAAGCGCGGAAAATGCGATGGCAATCCCCAGGTCGCCGCCACGTCGCAACAGGAACTTCATGCGCCCAGGCTAGACCGCGCGCAAGCCGTTCCGCATCGCCCGCGTGAATGAGCGTCGCCATTCGCACGCGCCACGATGGCACGCGCGACACCAAGCAGCACGGGACATGGGTATTAATCCCCATGCGGGCGCGGGCCGTAGTTCGGTATGGTGACCACGGGTGCCGCGAGGGGGCCCCTGGAGGGGGAGCATCACATGGGGGGCATGGGGTGGTGGCGTTCGCGCAGAACGGCGACCGCATCGAGCGCGCTTCTTGGCGTGAGCGCCGTCGTGCTCGCCGTGCTTGCGGCGTCCAACTCCGGCATGCCGACGGCTGACGTCGAACTCCATGACGGCTCCGTGTGGCTGACGAACGAGTCGACGCTGATGGTGGGAAGGCTCAACTACCCATCGCGGGTGCTCGACGCTTCGCTCCGCACCACGACGAGTTCCTTCGACGTGCTTCAGGAGGGTTCGCTCGTGCTGGTGCACGACGAGGCGAACAACGCCATGTCGGTCGTTGACCCCGCCGCCGTTGCCTCGGAAACCGACGTGTCGCTGCCCCGGAAGACCCAGATTGCTCTTGGCGGCGGCATCGTGGCGTTCGCTGAGCCAGAGAAGGGCGACGTGTGGGTGATGCGCTCCGGATGGTTGCCGGCCTTCGACAAGGACGCGACGCCACCCGCGGTGACTCTCGGTCGCGAGGTGGCAATCGCCGTGAGCGACGGCGGCACCACGTACGCCGTGTCGGCAGAGACGGGCCGTGCCGCCACCATCACCATCGGCGATGACGGCTCAGTGCGTGTCGACGAGACGGGCGGGGTCGACCTCGGCAAGACAAACCACCTGGCCGTCGCGGCCGTGGGAGGCAAGCGGGTCGTCTGGGACGCGGATAATGCCGTGCTCATCTTGCCCTCCGGCGCGCACCGCGAGTTTCCCGAGGGTTCGCGGCTTCAGCAGAGTTCGGCGTCCGGCAGCGGTGTGGCGATCGCGACGCCCACGCAACTTGTCTACGTTCCCTTCGATGGTTCCGATCCGGTGGTGACCGACGCGGGCGGCACCGGCACCCCCGCGGCGCCCGTGGTCCTCAATGGGTGCACGTATTCGGCGTGGTCGGGGTCCGGAATCTTCATTCGCGACTGTGCGGGTGACGCCTACGACATCACTCAGCCGATCGACGGCGCGCTTCCCTCGTCGGCCTTCACCTTCCGCGTGAACCGCGACGTCGTGGTGCTCAATGACCATGTCAACGGCGCGGGATACCTCGTCAACGAGGGTCTCGAGCGGGTTTCAAACTGGGAGGACCTGCTGCCGCCACCGGACAAGCAGCAGGCAACCGAAGACATTCCTGACGACCAAGTGACCGAGACCCTGCCCGACCGCGCCGTTGAGAACACTCCGCCGGTCGCGGAGGATGACTCCTTCGGCGCCCGCGCGGGTCGCACGACGGTGCTTCCGGTGGTTGACAACGACTACGACCTCGACGGCGACGTGCTCACCGCCACCGTGGTGGACGCCACGGGAGTGCCGGGCCGCATCGAACAGATCAGGGGAGGCGCCGCGCTGCAGGTCGCCCTCGCCGACGACGCCGCGGGGCGGGCCACGTTCACGTATCGCGTCGACGACGGCAGGGGAGGAGTGGACGACGCGACGGTGACGATTTCGATCTCGCCGCCAGACTCGAACCAGCCTCCGGAGTCGCGCCGCCACTCGCGGCTCAAGCTTGAGGCAGGCGCGACCGCCGCCTACAACGTGATCTCCGACTGGATCGACCCCGACGGTGACCTTCTCTTTCTCCGCGAGGCGAAGGACAACGGCGTCGACTCGATCGACTACACGGCAGACGGCACCATCAACATCACGGCCAACCCTGACGTCCAGGGAACCAGGACGATCGACGTGGTGGTCTCCGACGGGCGCGTCGACGTCGAGGGCACGCTGCAACTCGATGTGCTGCCAGCCGGCACGCAGTCGCCGCTGACGAACGCCGACCACGTCGTCACCACGGTCGGCGCCCCGATCATCGTGAAGCCGCTCGCCAACGACGTGTCCCGCTCCGCGGGGCACCTGCGCCTCATCGATTTGGACGAGGTGCGCGGCGCAACGCTCGTCCGCGACCCCAACTCAGACACCTTCACGTTCTCGTCAACGACGGTAGGCACGTACTACGTGCAATATGCGGTCACCGACGGTGCGCATGAGGCGACCAACCTCGTGCGCGTGGACGTGCTCGCGGCAGTCGAGTCGAGCATGCCGCCCGTGGCCGTCGCCGACGTGGCGCTCGTCGCGCCCGGTGGCAGCGTGCTCGTGGACGTGCTTGCAAACGACATCGATCCCGCGGGCGGAGTGCTCGTCGTCCAGGGTGTCGACGTCCCAGCAGGATCTGGCGTCTCGGTCGCGGTGCTTGAGCACAGGCTTGTTCGCGTCACCAACGTCGCTGGGATCACCGATCCGGTCACCCTCAGGTATCGCGTCTCGAACGGCGCCTTCACGTCCGAGAGCGAGATCACCGTCCTGCCGATCGACCCGCCCTCGCGTTACCTCGCCCCCGTCGCCCAAGACGACGAGGTGACAGTACGCGTCGGCGATATCGCTTCGGTCGCGGTCCTCGCGAACGACTCGCATCCCTCGGGGCTCGCGTTCTCGCTCG
>Ga0302298_10000194_pt1 | contig 13309 bp, 9 predicted proteins | sample III_Fen_N3_3_FD_198757 | JGI IMG/M metagenome (GOLD analysis project Ga0302298, IMG submission 198757) | Peat permafrost microbial communities from Stordalen Mire near Abisko, Sweden - III_Fen_N3_3 | ecosystem: Environmental > Terrestrial > Soil > Wetlands > Permafrost | place: Sweden: Abisko...
GGCCACGGATCAGCGCGCTCGCGTTGCCGGCGAAGCCGTGGCCCGCGCCGGTCATCTTCTGCTTCCGTTCCCAGAGATCCTGCGTCCACATGCGGCAGGGCGCCTCGGTGATGGGGAGCAGCGTGTTCCAGAGGTCGGCGGCGTCGGCGCGGAACAATTCCGCCCAACGCACTTCGCCCGTCCACTCGTGCATCGTCAGCGCCGCGTGCATCGTCGCGGGCGCGCCCCACAGCAATTCGAGCGACGGGTGTCCCGCATTGGCGGCGATCCCGGCTGCGAGTGCGTCGGCAATCGCGGCGGCGGACTGCGCGTCGCCGCGATCGGCGGCGCGGCGATATTGCAGCAGGCGAATGCCCGAGTTGCCCATCAGCAGGCCGTCGATGCCGTGCCCCCACGGCTTGGTAAGGATGGTGTTGCGCGCCACCAGGTCCGCGACCACGGGTGCAAAGTCGATCGTCGGGGCGATGGCGCCGGCGCGCGCGAGTCGGTCGAGCGCCCAGATCACGCCGGCGGCGCCGAAGTAGATCATCGGGCACGGCGTGTCGCCGATGTCGTTCCCGGTATCGCGCGGGTACGTCTTCCAAAGGCGCTCGGGCGAAAGCGCGGTCTGCGCGTCGTCGGCGTAACGCGCGATCCACGCGCGGGCAGCCGCTTCGTTCCACGCGACGTCCGTCAGCGGCTCGTGGCGCTTGGGGTCGAAGAGCATGGTCAACGACTCGCGACGTGCATCAACCGGGCAGGTCCTGGCTCACGCGGTACAACCCTTCGAGCACGAGGTTGTCGTGCAGCTGGAACGGAATGGACAGTCGCGGCGCGACGGCGCCCGCGGCGCCGCCGGAGAGCACGCAGACGACATCGGGCGTGCCGCGCAATTCCATCGCGTACAAGCGCTCTATGGTGCCGGCCTGCGCGTGCTGGCAGCCGCTGGCGATGGCGTCGACGGTCTGCGTCGGGTACGGGGAAAAATCGCCATCCTGGTCGGGCAGGGCGGCGGTGCCTTCGTGCAGCGAACGCAGCATCAACCCCAGGCCGGGCATGATCATGCCTCCCTTGAACACGCCGTCCGTGGACAGGAAGTCGATCGTCGTCGCGGTGCCGCACACGACGACCATCGCCGCACGTCGCCCCAGCAGGTGGCGGGTCCCGATCAGCGCGCCCCAGCGGTCGCTGCCGAGCTGCGCCGGATTGCGATAGCTGTTGGTGACGCCGCATTGCACGTGCTGCGGGACGAGCCAGAACGGCACCGGCGCATCCGGCCACACTTCGAGGATGCGGATCACGGACGAGCGAATGCGGGTGCCGGCAACGTTGGAAATGACGATCCTGCCCGGCGTCGGCAGCTTGGCGAACTGCGCCGGCAGCGCCATGATCTCGTCGTGCAGCGCATGGCCGGACTCGACGCGGTTATCGCGCGCGCCGCCGTCCGCATTGGCGCGGAACAATCCCCACTTGAGGAACGTGTTGCCGACGTCGATCAGCAGGCTGAATTCACGTGGTGCGGTAGGGGGCATCGGGGTTCCCGGGTCCGGATCGTCGCGGAAGCTTACATTACGTCCAGCGGGTAGATCGGCCGCCTGAGCTTGCGGTACGGATACACGGTCAGGTCGGCGTTGGTCACGCCCGCGCCGGCGCATTCGACGATGTGCGAGGCGATCCCCTTGAATCCTGCCCGGTAGTGGATGCGCGACTTGAGCATCACGTAGCGCTTCGCGCGCGGGTCGATGCCCGCGTGCGTGAACACGCCGAGGTCGAAAGGCTCATGCGCGCGCTCGGTGACGACGATCTGCGCCCGCGCGTTGCCTCGCGTCACCTCGAGCACGGCGGTGCGCCCCATGTGCATGCGTACGCCGGTGTACATGGGGCCGGTGACGACGAATTCGCCGTCGGTGATCGCCAGCACGCGCCCTTCGACCTCCAGCGGCGCGCCTTTGAGGCCGAGCGACGGCATGTCGGTGTGGCCGCCCAATGCAACGCGGACCTTCTGTCCGGCGCCGGCATCGATCATCGACGCGACAGCAGCGGCATCGCGGATCGGTGCGATCGCCACGTCGTCGAGTTGCTGTTCGAGAATCTCGGCCACGACCGCCATCACGTCCTGCGTGCCGCCGGAGCCGCAGTTGTCGCAGTGATCGATCAGCAGCACCGGTGCGCCGGGGTTGGCGAGTCCGAATGTCCGGGCCGTCGCCACCGATTCGCGCAGCGGCGCCGCATGGAACACGTATTCGGCGCGGCGCTCCCAGGCCATGGCGAGCATGTGATCGCAGACCATGCGCGCGTGTTCGCGGCCGCCGTGGCGCGCGTCGCCGACGACGATGGCCGACACGCCGGTGTACGGCGTGTCCGCGTGCGGAAACGACGGCAGCAGCGTCGCGGCGAGGACGTTGCCGTCGGCCTCCATCCGGCGCGCGAAGGCGAGGATGTCGCCGGAGGGTCCGTCCTCCGGCGCGTGGCGCATGATCGACGCCAGCAGCGGCTTCCACCCCCACGCCATCACCGGCTCGATCTGTCGGTCCATCGCGCCGACCAGGATGCCGGCGGCCTGCATGCCTGCCTCGTACATGTCGACGTGCGGATACGTCTTGTAGCCGGTGATGACGGTCGCGTTGTCGACCAGGTCGCCCGAGAGATTGGTGTGGTAGTCGAGCGTCACGGCGATGGGCATGTGCGGCGCGATGCGGCGAATGCGCCAGACGATTTCGCCTTCGGCATCGTCGCAGTCGTCGATCACCATGGCGCCATGCAGGTCGAGCATCACGGCATCGCAGCCTGCGCGCACCGCGGCTTCGAGCGGCTGCACCAGCGACTCGAACGTCGCGCGTGATGCCTTGCCCGAGGGCCACGCCTCGGCGGCGACCGGGATCGCGACCTCGGCGCCTTCGCGCCGCGCGATATCCAGGTACGCGGCGATCGGCGTGTTCGTGTTCTCGAAGCGCGCGCGTGCCTCGGCACCGGATGCGGGGCCGTTGCCGTGGCCGAAGGACGACAACGTCGTCGGCAGCGGCGAGAACGTGTTGGTCTCGTGCTTGATCAGCGCAACGACGTAGCGGCGCGGCATCGGGAGCGGGCTGCCGCTACGGCTTGAACGCGGGTCCGCCGGGCTTCAGGCGCAGTCCCGGGCGCAGCCGCGTCCAGTGGAACATCGTCGGGTCGGCCTTGGCCGGCCCGGGGGCGACGACGACCAGGACTTCCCTGGCGATCGGCTGGAAGTCGGCGCGGAAATGCACGGAGCTCTTGAGTCCCAGCATGTGCTGCTGCTTAGGTTCTATCCCCAGATGCCGGAACATCTGCTGGTCCGCTGCCTGGCACTTCTTCGACGCCAGCACGACGCGCACGTTGCCGCGGCGAAGCACGGCCATTTGCCGCAGGTCCATCCGGAAGCCCTTGAACATGGGCCCGGTGCACGTGAACTTGCCGTCGCTCAACGCCTCGACCGTGAACTCGCCGGCCAGCGGGACGTGTCCGGGCACACCGGAGATCTCGCCCAAGTGAAACTCCGCCGCGTGCCCGATGCCGACCGCGTGGGCCTGCCGCGCGGAGGCGGGATCGATCAGCAGTCCCAGCACGGCACCGCGCGGGTCGCGCTTCAGCATGGCGGCGAGCAGACCTGTGGTGTCGCCGTTGCCGCCGGCGCCTGGATTGTCCTGCGTGTCGGCCATCACCACCGGCGCGCCGGGTTCGCCTCGCTGCATCGCGCGCGCGACGGCGTCGTCGGGCTCGAACAGTTCCATCGCGAAGTCGGGCTCCGCGTCGCGCACGGCGTTGGCGAGCGCATCGACGGCGGCGTTTACCTTGCGCGCATCGGGGCCGTAGCCGAACACGGCCATCTGGCACTCGGGGAAATCCGCCATCGGAAAGCCCGGCGTGAACGAGAGGATCGTGTCGTGCTCGCGCTCGAGACGGGCCAGAAGTTCGTACAGGCTTTTTCCCGGCTCGATGAACGTGCACTGCGACGGCAGGCCGGTCAGGAAGTCGAGCGGGCGCATCGCCTTCGCCATCGGCTTTCCTGTCTTGAGCGTCCTGTCCAGCAGCAGCGCCGCGCGCGCGCCGGTGGCCGCCATGTCGATGTGCGGGTAGGTGGTGTAAGCGTTGAGCCCGTCCGAATGCTCGATCATTGCGGAGGTCATGTTGGCGTGAAGATCCAGGCTGGCGACGACCGGGACCTTGGGCCCGACGACCTTGCGCACACGCGCCAGCAGTTCGCCTTCGCCGTCGTCGAGATGCTCGGTGACCATCGCGCCATGCAGATCGAGGTAGACGCCGTCGATCGGCCCGGCGTCGCGCAGCCGGTCGAGCATGTCGCCGACGATGCGCTCATAGGCATCGCGCGTGACGTGCGCCGACGGCGATGCCGCGCCCCATACGAGTCCGACGGTGCGGTGCCCGGCGGCGTGCAGCGCATCCAGCGCGCCCGTCGCCGGAATGTTGGCGCCGGAGAGCCGCAGCGCGATCGCGTCGCCATAGGTGATCTCCGGCCAGCCCCCGCCGTCCTCGAACGCGGCATAATCGGCCTTCGACGGCGCAAAGGTGTTGGTCTCGTGCTGGAATCCACCGACGGCAATGACGGCCATGCGCTCTCCGATAGGCTTTGCAGCGGGCGAGGTTAGCCGTAATCGTCCGGCGTGACAAATGAGCGACCAATGAGCGACGAACTCTGGAAATGGGATGCGGTGGCGCTCGCCGAAGGCATCCGCACGCGCGCGATATCGTCGCGCGAGGCGGTGCGCGCCTGCGTCGAGCGGATGCGCGCCGTCAACCCGCAGCTGAATGCGGTGACCTGCGACCTGTCCGTGGAGGCGCTGGCCGCGGCGGACCGCGCCGACGCGGCGGTCGCGGCTGGCAGTGCATTGGGACCGCTGCACGGCGTCCCGGTCACGATCAAGGAGAACGTCGACCAGCAAGGCTGCGCGACGGTCAACGGCGTCGCGGCGTACAAGGACGTCATTGCCACGGCCGACAGTCCGGTCGTCGCCAACTGGAAGAAGGCGGGCGCGGTCATCATCGGGCGCACGAACACTCCGTCGTTCAGCTTTCGGCTGGACACGGTCAACGACTATCGCGGGCGCACGTACAGTCCGTGGTCGCGCACCGTTACGCCGGGCGGCTCGAGCGGCGGCGCGGCCTCGTCGGTGGCGGCGGGCATCACGCCGCTCGCGCACGGCAACGACATCGCCGGTTCGGTGCGCTATCCGGCGTACTGCACCGGGCTCGCGGGATTGCGGCCCTCGTTCGGGCGCGTTCCCGCGTACAACCCGTCGGGTAAGGCCGAACGCGTCATCTCGGCGCAGCTCATGTCCGTGCAGGGTCCACTGGCGCGATCTGTCCGCGACGTGCGGCTTGGCTTCCATGCGATGGCCGCGCACGACGCGCGCGATCCGTGGTGGGTTCCGGTGCCGCTCGACGGCGCGCCATGGAAGGCGCCGATCCGCGTCGCGGTCGTTGCCGATGCCGCCGACTTGGGCGGCGCGGCGCCGTCGCCGGCGGTCGCGGCGGCACTCGCGCAAGCCGCAAGTGCGCTGGCGGAGGCAGGCTACGAGATCGTCGACGCGAAGACGCCGGGGTTCACGCTGGCGTTCGAGCATTGGTTCGAGATGTTCATTCCCGAGTTTCGCCGTTTCATGCAGGCCGACTTCGAACGCGATGGCGACGAAGGCGTCCGCCTTGCGATGCGCCTGATGGCGGAAAACGTTCCCGACCGCGGCGTCGACGCCCACCTCAAGTCGCTGGCCGACCGCACGCGGCTGATCCGCGACTGGTACGCGTTCCTCGCGCACACGCCGCTGGTGCTGGCGCCGGTATGCACCGAGCAGGCCTATGTGCAGGGATTCGACGTCGAGAGCGCGGCGCGGACGATGGAGGTCTGGCGCCAGTCGTCGACGATGATGGCGATACCGGTCCTTGGGCTGCCTGCGATGGCGGTGCCCACGGGCGTGGCCAACGGCTTGCCCGTCGGCGTGCAGATCGTCGGACCGCGCTTTCGCGAGGATCTCTGCCTAGCCGCCGCCGAAGCGATCGAGGCACGCGTCCCGCGCATCACGCCGATCGACCCGCGGCAGTGAGCGTAGGTACCTGAGTAGGCAACTGAGTACGCAACTGAGTACGCAACTGAGCGTAGGCAACGGAGCGCAGTCAAGCGCGCGCCTATTGCCGCCAAACCGCCGTGCGACTATCGTGCGGGTTCGCATAAGCCGCAAGCGGCGCATCGCCGCAGTTTCCCCTCAGGAGAAGTCCATGCCGTTCCGCATCCGCCACTCGATTGCCATGGCCGCCGCCGTCGCGTTCGCCGTTGCCGCCGCTGCTCTGGCGGCACCCGCCGCGCTGGCCCAGACCACGCTGCGCGTCGTCAAGCATTCGGACCTGAAGATCGTCGATCCGATCTGGACGACGGCGTACATCACGCGCGATCACGGCTACATGATCTACGACACGCTGTTCGCGACCGATGCCAACGGCCAGATCAAGCCGCAGATGATCGACAAGTACGAGCTCTCGGCCGACAAGCTGACGTGGACGATGACGCTGCGCGAAGGCCTGCTCTGGCACGACGGCGCGCCGGTCACCGCCGAGGACTGCGTCGCGTCGATCCGGCGCTGGGGCGCCCGGGACGCCACCGGCCAGAAGCTGATGACGTTCGTCAAGGATCTGCCGGTCGTCGACGCGAAGACGTTCAGGATCGTGCTGAATGCGCCGACGGGCCTCGTCCTTGCCGGCCTGGGCAAGCCGTCGTCCAATGTGCCGTTCATGATGCCCAAGCGCGTCGCGGCGACTCCCCCGAGCGACCAGATCACCGACTACACCGGCTCAGGGCCTTTCGTGTTCAGGAAGGACGAATGGAAGCCCGGAGACAAGTCCGTCTACGTGAAGTTCGACAAGTACAAGCCGCGGACGGAGCCCGTGTCCGGCCTGGCTGGCGGCAAGATCGCCAAGGTCGACCGCGTCGAGTGGAAACAGATGGCCGACCAGCAGACCGCGGTGAACGCGCTGATCGCCGGCGAGATCGACTTCATCGAGCAGCCGTCGCACGACCTGTTGCCGATATTGCGCAAGGATTCCAACATCAAGCTCGTCGACTGGAACCCGCTCGGCAACCAGTACGCATTCCGCTTCAACACGACGGCCAAGCCGTTCGACAACGTAAAGGTGCGGCAGGCGGTCGTGCTCGCGCTGAACCAGGAGGACTTCCTGCAGGCGGTGATCGGCGACAAGCAGTACTACAAGACCTGCAAGGCGCTGTTCGTGTGTGGCACGCCGCTCGCGTCCGACAAGGGCATGGACGGGCTGATCGAGTCGAATTTCGCGAAGTCGCAGGCGCTGCTGAAGGAGGCCGGTTACGACGGCACGCCGATCGTGCTGCTGCACTCGACGGACCTGCAGGTGCTGACCAACCTGGCGCCCGTCGCCAAGCAGCTGCTGGAAAAGGGCGGATTCAAGGTCGACATGCAGGACATGGATTGGCAGAGCGTCGTCGCGCGCCGCGTGAAGAAGGACCCGCCTTCCGCCGGCGGCTGGCACGCCGTGCTGACGTCGTGGGTGTCGGCGGATATCCTGAATCCGCTGTCCACGGCGTTCCTCAACGCGAGCTGCGACAAGGCGGCGTGGGGCTGGCCATGCGACGCCGAAATGGAAAAGCTACGCGACGACTTCGCGCGCGAGACGGACCCGGCGAAGCAGAAGGCGATCGCCGAAGCGGTGCAGGTGCGCTGGACGCAGTATCCGACGCACGTTCACCTGGGGCAGTGGTACCAGCCGGGCGCTGCGCGCAAGAACATCGACGGTGTCGTCGTGGCGCCGGCATCGGTGTTCTGGAACATCAGCAAGACGGGCAAGTAACGATCGCTCCGGCGCCCCGCACCGGCCGCCGCTGATGCTCGCCTACATCGGCAAGCGGCTGCTCGCGACGATTCCCGTGATGGCGGTCGTCGCCGTGTTCGTTTTCGCCATGTTGCGGCTCACGCCCGGCGATCCGGCCGCGATCCTGGCCGGCGCGTCGGCCACGACGCAGGACGTCGCCGACATCCGCGCGAAGCTGGGCCTCGATGCGCCGCTGCTCACGCAGTTCTTCGCGTGGATCGGCCGCATGGCCACCGGCGATTTCGGCGAGTCTTTCTTTTTCAAGAAGCAGGTCGCCGAGCTGGTCGCCGACCGCATCGAGCCCACGCTGATGCTCGCGCTGACGACGATGACGCTGTCCATCCTGGTCGCCGTGCCGCTGGGCGTGCTCGCCGCGTACCGGCAGGGGACGTGGATAGACCGGCTCGTGATGGGCTTCGCCGTGCTGGGGTTCTCGGTGCCGGTGTTCGTCATCGGCTACGTGCTGATCTACGTGTTCGCGATCGAGTTCAAGTGGCTGCCGGTGCAGGGCTACCAGCCGCTGGCGGAAGGGCTGTGGGGTTGCCTGCAGCGGCTGGTCCTGCCGAGCGTCACGCTGTCGGTGATCTACATCGCGCTGATCGCGCGCATCACGCGCACTAGCGTGCTCGAAGTGCTGGGCGAGGACTACATACGCACCGCGCGGGCGAAGGGCCTGACCGACCTCGTCGTGCTGATGCGGCATGCGCTGCGCAACGCGGCGGTGCCGATCGTCACGGTCATCGGCATCGGCATCGCGCTCCTGATCGGCGGCGTCGTCGTTACCGAAAGCGTGTTCAGCATTCCGGGCCTGGGCCGGCTCACGGTGGATGCCGTCCTTGCGCGCGACTATCCGACGATCCAGGCGGTGATCCTGCTGTTCTCGTTCGTGTACGTGCTGGTCAACCTGGTTGTCGACCTGCTCTACACGGTCCTCGATCCGCGGATACGGTATTGAGCGCCACCGCCGACGCGCTGGGCTTGGAAGTCCCGCCCGGGCCGCCGCCCGCGCCGCGCCCCGGCCTGTCGCGGCGACTGGTGAGGAATCCGACGATCGCCATCGGCGCGGCCATCCTCGCGCTGATCCTGCTCATCGGCCTCGCCGCGCCACTGCTGACGGCGATCGATCCGGCGCAGATCAATCCCGTGTACCGGAACAAGACGCCGGGAACGACGGAGATTCAGCGCCGCGACGACGGCACGAAGGCGACGGTCACGCACTGGATGGGCACCGATTCGCTGGGCCGCGATGTGTACAGCCGGGTCGTCTACGGCGCGCGCGCGTCGCTGCTCGTCGGTGCCGCCGTCGCGGTAATCAGCGTCTCCATCGGCCTCGTCATCGGCCTGGTCGGCGGCTACATCCGCTGGCTGGACGCCGTCGTCATGCGCATCATGGACGGCCTGATGGCCATCCCGGCGATCCTGCTCGCCATCGCCGTCGTGTCGCTGTCGAAGGCGGGGCTCGTCGCCGTGATCGTCGCGATCGTCATTCCCGAGATCCCCCGCGTCGTGCGGCTGGTGCGCTCCGTTGTTCTGTCGATCCGCGAGGAGCCTTACGTCGAGGCGGCCATTGCGGTGGGTACGCGCACGCCGCTCCTGCTCGTCCGGCACGTGCTGCCCAACACGATCGCGCCGCTGATCGTGCAGGCCACCTACATCGCCGCGTCCGCGATCCTGATCGAGGCGATCCTGTCGTTCCTGGGCGTGGGCATTCCGCCGGAGACGCCGACGTGGGGGAACATCATGGCGGAAGGCCGCACGCTGTTCCGCGTCTTTCCGCACAACATCCTCTATCCGGGCATCTTCCTCGCGTTGACGGTGCTGGCGGTGAACATGCTGGGCGACGGGCTGCGCGACACGTTCGATCCGCGGATGAGGAAGGTTCTATGAGTACGCCGGTGCTCGAGATCCGGAACCTCACCGTCACGCTCCCGCGCGGCGGCGATCGGGTCCATGCGGTCGAGGGCGTCGACCTGACCGTCGACCGTGGCGAAATCGTCTGCCTCGTCGGCGAGTCGGGGTCGGGCAAGAGCGTCATCGCGCACGCGATCATGGGACTGCTGCCGAAGGAACTCGCGGCCACTGGCGGCGATATCCGCCTCACCGGGGAGAACCTGCTGGCCGCCGACGCGTCGCGGCTGCGCGAATTGCGCTGCACGCGGATGTCGATGATCTTCCAGGAGCCGATGACCGCGCTGAATCCCGTCATGCGCTGCGGCGACCAGATCGACGAGGTGCTGGCGACGCACACGGACCTGAATCCGCGCGCGCGCCGCGAAAAGGTCCTCGACATCGTCCGCGCCGTACACCTGCCCGAGCCCGAGCGGATGATCGAATCGTACCCGCACCAGCTCTCCGGCGGGCAGCGGCAGCGGATCATGATTGCGATGGCGCTGGTGCTGGAGCCGGCGCTGCTGATCGCCGACGAGCCGACGACGGCGCTCGACGTGACGACGCAGGCGCAGATCCTGGCGCTGATTCGCGAACTGCAGCGCGCACACGGCACCGGCGTGCTGTTCATCACGCACGACTTCGGCGTCGTGGCGGAGATCGCCGACCGCGTCGCGGTGCTGCGCGGCGGCGAACTGGTGGAAGTCGGGCGAACGGCAGAGTTGCTCGCGGCGCCCCGGCACGATTACACGCGGATGCTGATCGCGTCGGTGCCGAGCCTCGTTCCCAGGCACCGCGACGAAGTGACCGCGCCCGTGGTGCTCGCGACCACCGGCATGGCGAAGACCTATGCGGCAGGCGGGTGGTTCGCGCGGCCGCGTAACGCCGTCCCCGCGGCGGAGGACGTTACGCTCTCGATCCGGCTGGGCGAGACGCTCGGCATCGTCGGGGAATCCGGCTCCGGCAAGTCGACCGTCGCGCGCTGCATCGCGCGGCTGATCGAGCCCACGCGCGGGCGAATCGTGATCGGCGACACCGATTTCGCGTCCATCTCGCGGGCGCAGCTGCACGCGCTGCGGCGCCGCGTGCAGATCGTCTTCCAGGATCCGTACCGCTCGCTCAATCCGCGCCGCACGGTCGGCCAGGCCATCGTGGAAGGGCCGATGAACTACGGCGCGTCGGCAGGCGACGCATTGGTGCGCGCGCGCAAACTGATGGAGCTGGTGCGGCTGGATCCGAAGTCGCTCGACCGGTTCCCGCATCAGTTCTCCGGCGGACAGCGGCAGCGCATCTGCATCGCCCGCGCGCTGGCGATGGAGCCCGCCGTGCTGATCGCCGACGAGGCGGTATCCGCACTCGACGTATCGGTCCAGGCGCAGGTGCTGGCGCTGCTGGACGAGATCCGGCAGCGGCTCAACCTGGCCATGCTCTTCATCACCCACGACCTGCGTGTCGCGGCGCAGGTCTGCGATCGCGTCGCGGTGATGTCGAAGGGCCGCGTCGTCGAATATGGAACGGTGCGCGAGGTCTTCGCGCATCCGCGGAACGACTACACGAAGGCGCTGCTCGCAGCGGCGCCGGGGCGGGGATGGGATTTCTCGGAAGGCCGGGCGCGGCCGCTGCCGCGCTGAATCAGGGCCACGGGCCGACGTCCAGGTAGCGCCACTGCTGCTGCACGAACGTGTTGAGCTTGTAACCTTTGAGCCAGGGCTGCGCCAGGACGCTCTCGTACGGATAATTGGACATGATCCACGGCGCATAATTGAATATGAGATCGTTCATCTCGTTGAAGAGCGCCGTCCGCGCTGGTGAGTGGGGCAGCGTGCGCGATTTTTCGTAGAGCGCGTCGAAGGCGGGCAGCCGCATCCGCGCGTCGTTCGACGTGCCGATGTTGCGGCTGTAGAAATAGCTGTAGAAGTCGATGCCTTCCGGGACGTTGCTGGTCCACCCGAATCCCCACATCATCAGCTGGCCGGCCTCGGACATCCGGTTGAGTTCGGGCCACTTGTTCTTGAGGAACGTAATGCGTATGCCCAGGGCGTCCATGTTCCGCTTCCACAATTCGTCGCGGGCACGCGCCGCGTTGTCGGTCGTCGACGCCAGCACCAGCGTCAGAGGCTTGCCGTCGGGCAACTCGCGGAGTCCGTCTCCGTCGCGGTCCTTGTAGCCGAACCTGTCGAGCAGCGCGCGTGCGGCGCGCGGGTCGTAGCCATAGGGCGCAACGTATTTGGGGTCGTGGCCATACAAGGGCGGCGGGACCGGCTGGTTGGCGACGATCGCCTGGCCATCCTGCAATTGCGCGATGGCGGTCTGGCGGTCGAAGCCCATGCTGATCGCGCGCCGCAACGCCAGCTTTTCCGGCGTGTATCCGCCGACCAGCGGATGCTCGAGATTGAAGTAGAACATCGAGATCGACGGCGTGAGTTCCCGCTGGAGCGACATGCCGCGCTTCGCAAATTCGGGCCTGAGAGCTGCGCCATCCAGGACCTTGGAGTTGAGCGTCTGCGGGACCTCCAGATAGTCGAGATTGCCCGAGTCAAACGACAGCAGGCGCGGCTGCGCTTCCTCGATGATACTGACGTCGACGGTGCCGACGAGCGGAAGCTTGCGGCCGACCAGCCCCTTGGCGATCGCGACGTCGGCCGGCGTGCTGCCGGCGCCGGGCGCGGGAAATGCGACGTCGCGGTAGTCGGGATTGGCTTCGAGGACGATGTGCTGCCCGCGCGTCCAGCTCTTCAGCCGATAGGCGCCCGTGCCCACCGGATTTTCCATGACGCGGTTGGAGCTGTCCTTGTAGGCGTCCACGACTTCGCGCGAAACCGCGGCGAAGTACACGGTCGTCAGCCACCATTCGAAGCCGTAGTTGGGGCGCTTGAACCGGATGCGCAGTGTGTAGCGGTCGAGCGCCTGGAGTCCCTCGATCTTCGTGTCGTAGTCCAGCGCGCCGCTCTTCCGCGCCGCGGGCAGCACGTCGTCGAGGCCGACCAGGTTGCCTTCGAACACGTAGACCCAGTACGAGCGGACCTTCGGGTCGAAGATCCGCTTGATGCTGTAGACGTAGTCCTCGGCGGTCAGTTCGCGCTGCTTCCCTTTGAAAGCGGGGTCCGATGCGAAGTAGATGCCCGGCTTGATCTTGATCGTGTACGTGCGCCCCTCGTCGGTCACCTCGGGCAGGGCGGCAGCCGTATTGGGCACCATGCGTACCGGCCGCGCGAAATAGTCGTAGACGTACAGCGGGTCGACGATCGCGCTGATGATGGCCGACGAATAGATGTCGCTTGTGACCTGCGGATCGAAGCCTGTCTCGGCGACGGGGAGCGCGACGCGCAAGGTCTTGGACATGTCGGCGCCCTGTGCGAGCGGCGTTGCCGCCAGCAGGCCGGCAAGCGCGTACGTGGAAATGCGCGACAGGCGCAAATGCATGGGCGGTTCCTTGGCGCGCCCGGGCGCGGCCTCAGTTCCCGATTTATACGTCCCGGAGGAGTGCGGGCGCAAGCGGCGGAGGCGGGCACCGCGGCAAACCGCGTACACTTAGGGCGGCTGCTGCGCGCGCTTGCCCGGGAATGACGGACCG
>Ga0302298_10000200_pt1 | contig 13116 bp, 7 predicted proteins | sample III_Fen_N3_3_FD_198757 | JGI IMG/M metagenome (GOLD analysis project Ga0302298, IMG submission 198757) | Peat permafrost microbial communities from Stordalen Mire near Abisko, Sweden - III_Fen_N3_3 | ecosystem: Environmental > Terrestrial > Soil > Wetlands > Permafrost | place: Sweden: Abisko...
ACGCCTACATCGATGCCGCCTTGTCCGGGGAGCGGACGGTCTACGAGCGCCAGCTGGTCACCCAGGGCCGGCCGCCTCTCTGGATTCGCGTCGACTACCACCCGGACCGGACGACCCAGGGCCAGGTCCGCGGCTTCCTCGTCACCTACAGCGACGTCGACAACCTGAAGCGCCTCGAACTCGAGGCGGGCCAGCGCGAGCACCGGCTGCGGCTGGTGACGGACAGTGTCGGGCTGCCGATCCTCTATTTCGACCGCCAGCTGAAACTGCGCTTCGCCAACAAGCCTTTCGGGACGTGGATCGGCGTGCCGGCCGACGACGTCCTCGGTCATGCGCTGAAGGAAGTGCTGCCGGCCGATGCGCTGGCGGAAATGCAGGGCTACATCGAGCGCGCGTTTGCCGGCGCGACGGTTTCCTACGAGCGCCGCGAACGGCAGCTCTCCGGAGAATCGCGCTGGATGCGCGTGACGCTGTTCCCCGACCGCGAGGTGGGCGGCCGCGTCGGTGGCGCGTTCGCGGTGATGAACGACATCGAGGACGACATCCGCATCCGCGACGCGCTGAAGTCGCAGGAATCGCAGATGCGGCTGTTCGCGGACAACATCCCCGGCCCGATCGCCTACCTCGACCGCAACCTCAAGTACACGTTCGTCAACCAGGCGTTCGCCAATTCGGTCTGCAAGCCGCAGGACGAGATCTACGGCAAGACGCCGTTCGAGGTGATGGCCTCCGACGTCGCGACGTTCATCCGGCCGATCGTCAAGCGCGCGCAGAGCGGCGAGCACGTCGAGTACGAGCGCATCGGCACGACGCCGCAGGGACAGAACCGCTGGATGCACGGACGCATCGCGCCGGACCTCGACGTGTCGGGCACCGTCCGCGGCCTGTACTGCACCGAATACGACATCCACGACCTGAAGCTCACCGAGCAGGCGCTGGCCGCGCGCGAGGAGCAGCTGCGCCTGTTCACGGACAACATCCCGGAACCCGTCGTCTACCTCGACGAGAACCTCCGCTACGTGTTCGTCAACGAATCGTTCCTGCTGCTGACCGGGCTCGAGCGCAACAACGTCATCGGCCGCACGTCGGCGGAGGTGACGGGCACGGCCGACTATTCCGCGCTGGAGCCGTTCATCCTGCGCGCGGCCGGCGGCGAGGCCGTGACCTACGAGCAGACGATCGTCGACGCCATGGGCCGGACGCGCTGGCTGCGGGGCCGAATCGTCCCCGATTCCAGGTTCGACGGCACGCTGAAGGGCCTGTACATCGTCGGCCACGACATCACCGACCTGAAGCAGGCGCAGGACGCGCTGGCCGCGCGCGAAGGCCAGCTGCGCGCGATCATGGACGGCGTGCCCGCACCCGTCGCGTACATCGACCGCGACGAACGCTGCCATTACGTCAACCGAACCTTCCTGCAGTTCTTCGGACTGACCGAGGCGCAGGCTATCGAGATGCGCCTGCGCGACGTCGTCGGCCACGGCATCTACCAGAGCGCGCAGGCCATGCTGACGCGCGCAATGGAAGGCGAGTCCACGGCGTTCGACCGGCTGGTGCCGGGAGCGAACGGCGTGCGCCGCTGGATGACCATCCGCGTCGTGCCGGACGCCGCGCCGTCCGGCGAGGTGTACGGCGCGTTCGTGCTGATGAACGACATCCACGGCCTGAAGCAGGCGCAGGAAGCGTTGCGCGCGTCCGAGGCCGAGCTGCGGCTCATCATGGACAACGTGCCGGCGCGCGTGTCGTACATCGACCGCGACTACAAGTACCTGTTCCTGAACCGCCACAACGAGGACTGGCTGGGCGAGAACCGCAAGGAGCTCATGGGTCGCCAGATTGCCGAGGTCAACGGCGAGGAGCGCGCGGCGCAGCTTTCGCCGCTGCTCGACCGTGTGCTGAAGGGCGAGACCGTCTCCACGGAAAAGCTGCTGGCGCAACCCGAGGGCGAGCAGCGCTGGGAGGCCGTCCACTACGCGCCCAATCGCGACGCCGAAGGCAACGTGATCGGCATCTACGCCGTGCACACGGACATCCACGACCAGAAGCGCAACGAGGAGGAGCTGCGGCGCGCCAACTGGATGCTCTCGTCGCACATCAACAACACGCCGCTGTCCGTTCTCGAGTGGGACCGCGACTTCCGGCTCGTCCGCTGGTCGCCGCAGGCCGAGCACATCTTCGGCTGGAGTTCCGACGAGATCCTCGGCATCCCGCTTTCGGATAGCCCGCTGGTGCACGAGGACGACCGCGAGAGCTTCGCCGGCCTCGTCGGCCGGCTGATGGGCGGGGAAGAGCCGCGCGCCACGGGCCTCACGCGCAATCACCGCAAGGACGGGGGCACGATCTGGTGCGAGTGGTACCACTCGGCACTGCTCGACGACGAGGGACGCATCGTCTCGATCCTATCGTTCGTGCAGGACGTGTCGTCGCGGATCCAGGCGGAGGAGCGCCTGCAGTACCTGGCCACGCGCGACGCGCTGACCGGTTTGCCCAACCGCCTGCTGCTGCACGAGCGCCTGACGCAGGCCATCGCGCAGGCCAAGCGGAGCGGGCATCGCGTCGGCGTGCTGTTCATCGACCTCGACCGTTTCAAGAACGTCAACGACACGCTCGGCCATCGCATCGGTGACGAACTGCTGAAGCGCGTCAGCGCCGCGTTGTCCGGCGCGCTGCGCGAAACCGACCTGCTGGCGCGGCTGGGCGGCGACGAATTCATGGTGATCGTCGAGGACTTCGACGACCCGTCGGTGCTGGGCCGCATCGCGCAGAAGCTGCTCAACGCGATCGCGCAGCCGTTCGAGATCGAGGAGCACGACATCTACGTGACGTCGTCGATCGGCATTGCCGTGTACCCCGACGACTCCGACGACCCGGAAGAGCTGCTGAAGCACGCCGACGTCGCCATGTACCGGTCGAAGGAGCTCGGCCGCAACACGTTCCAGTTCCTCGACGCCAACCTGGCCGAGCACCGGCTGCACCAGCACACGCTCGAAGTCGCGCTGCGTTCGGCGCTGGCGGACAACGCGCTGCAGCTGTACTACCAGCCGGTGGTGCGCATCCACGACCGCGCCATCATCGGCGCCGAAGCGCTGCTGCGCTGGACCGATGCCGAGCATGGCAGCGTGCTGCCGCAGGTATTCATCCCGCTGGCGGAGGAATCCGGCCTGATCCACGCGCTCGGCGAATGGGTTCTGAAGACGGCGGCCGCGCAATGCGTGGCGTGGCGCAAGGCGGGCATGCAACTCAATGTGTCGGTCAACCTTTCGGCGCGGCAGTTCTACCGCGAGGACCTGGCACAAAGGATCTCGGACATCGTCAAGACGGAAAAATGCGAACCGTCATGGATCGAGCTCGAGGTCACGGAGACGAGCCTTCTGCACGACCTGGATGCGATCCGCAAGGTGCTGCACCAGTTGCGCGACGAGGGCTTCACCGTCGCGATCGATGACTTCGGCACCGGGTACTCGTCACTGACGCACTTGAAGCATTTCCCCATCGATACGCTGAAGATCGACATCTCGTTCATCGCCGACCTCGAGACCGATCCCCAGGACGCCGCCATCACCGAGGCGATCATCGGGCTGGCGCGGGGCTTGGGGTTGAAGGTCGTCGCCGAGGGCGTGGGTACGCGCGAACAGCTGGAGTTCCTGGACATCCACGGCTGCGACAGCTTTCAGGGATTCTGGATGAGCAAGCCGCTGCCGGCGGACGAGTTCGCGGATTTCGTCGCCCAGCGCCGGTAACTGTTTCACTTGTGCAGCGCGAGCCATTCGGCGAGCGCTTCCGCTGCCGTTTCCCATTCCGGTTCCAGCATCAGCATATGGGCCATGCCCGGCAGGATCGTCGCCTCGACGCCGTGATGGCGCGCGGTGGCGCGAGCGTCGGCCGGCGTACAGATCCGGTCGTCGTGCGCGCCGAGCACCAGGACCGGTGAGGTCGGCCGTTCGGGCAGCGCCATGTGCAGCCGCAGCGACAGGTCGAGCAGCGCGCGCGGCGACTCGACCTGCATGTGGCGCTGCGCTTCCGTCAGGATGGCCCGCGGCACGCCGGCGCTGAAATAGAACGGGCGCAACGTGGCGAGCAGTCCATCGGTGAGCTGCGACGGATCGAATTGTGCGAGATGGGAAACGTAATCCGGATGCGCGGCGGCCAGCCGGGCGGCCACGGAGAACAATCCGGCGGGCGGCACCGGCGCCAGCAGCGCAGCGGCACGGACCGGGCGCGTGGCCAGCATCCGCTCGATGACGGACGCTCCCATCGAATGGCCGATGAGCATCGGCGGCGCGGACAACTGCCCGGCGACATGCTCGATGTCGGCGACGAAGTCGTCGAGTCCGGCGACGAACAGCGACGACAGGCCGCCGCTGCCGCCGTGTCCGCGCAGGCTCAGCGCATAGGAGGGCCAGCCGCGTCCCGCGAACCAGGACAGGAAATACGGCGACCAGCACCACGCGTCGCAGTAGCCGCCGTGGACGAAGAGCAGGGGTGGCTTGCGCGACGCCCGCTTGGGCAGTTGCGAAAGCACTTCGAGGCGGGTTTCGGGAGGTAACATCGGCAGCCAGGAAGCGGGAATCGGGGATCGGCGGTGGCGACGTGCGATATATTCGCCGCATGCCCGCCGACCAAAAGACGACGATTGTGCCAGATCGCGACGCCGCTGCCGCGAAGGCCGCCTTCGATCCGGCGTGCCGCCGTTGTCCGCGGCTTGCGACGTTCCTTGCCGACGTCCACCGCGAACACCCGGCCTACTGGTGCCTGCCGGTGCCACCGTTCGGTGCCGCAGCCGCGCGGCTGGTCGTCGTGGGGCTGGCGCCCGGCATGCACGGCGCCAATGCCACGGGGCGTCCGTTCACCGGCGACTACGCCGGCATCCTGCTGTATGCGACGCTGCATGCCTACGGCTTTGCCACGCATCCGGTCGCGACCTCCCGCGACGACGGGCTGCAGCTCAAGCAATGCCGGATCACCAACGCGGTCAAGTGCCTCCCGCCCGGAAACAAGCCGACGCCCGCTGAAATTCGCATGTGCAACGACTATCTCGCCGTCGACCTGGCGGCGCTGCCGCAAGGCGGCGCGATTCTGGCGCTGGGCCGCATCGCCCACGAAGCGGCATTGCGCGCGCTCGGACAGCGGCCGTCCGCGTTTGCGTTTGCGCATGGCGCGGCCCACGCGCTGCCCGGCGATCGGCTGCTCGTCGACAGCTATCACTGCAGCCGCTACAACACGAACACGCGCCGCCTGACGCCGGCAATGTTCAATGCCGCCTTCGACACAGTGGCGGCGCATCTCGCGCGTGGCGCGACGGAGGTAGCGTGAGCGCCGCAGGGCCGCCCAAGGACGCGGGCCTGCAGGCTGCCTCCGGGGGCAGCGCAGCGGCCACGCCTGCCTCGGCCGCAAGCGTGGGGGAACCTTTCGATGCGCGGGAGTTGCTCGCGTCGCTGCCGCACCGGCCGGGCGTCTACCGGATGTACAACGCCGCCGGCGAAACGCTCTATGTGGGCAAGGCGCGCGACCTGAAGAAGCGCGTCGCCAGCTATTTCCAGAAGACCGGCCACGAGTTGCGCATCGCGACGATGGTCGCGCAGATCGCGCGCGTGGAGACGACCGTCACGCGCTCGGAAGGAGAGGCGCTGCTGCTCGAGAACAACCTCATCAAGTCGCACGAGCCGCGCTACAACATCCTGTTCCGCGACGACAAGAGCTATCCCTACGTCTGCCTGACGGGCGAGCCGTTCCCGCAGCTCAGGTTCCATCGCGGCGCACTCGACCGCCGCAACCGCTACTTCGGTCCATTCCCGGGCGCCGGCGCCGTGCGCGAAGGCATCGCGCTGCTGCAGAAGGTATTCCTGCTGCGCACTTGCGACGAGACCGTCTTCGCCAACCGTTCCCGACCGTGCATGCTGTATCAGATCCAGCGCTGCACGGCGCCATGCGTGGGTTTCATCGCCGAAGATGAGTACCGCGAGGACGTGCAGGGCGCGACACTCTTCCTGCAGGGCCGGGCGGGCGAGGTGCTCACCCAGTTGCAGGCGCAGATGGAAGCGGCCGCCGCGGCGCTCGAGTTCGAGCGCGCCGCGCGCTTCCGCGACCGGATCAACCGCCTGCAGCTCCTGCAGGCACGCCAGTTCGTCGAAAGCGCGACCGCCGGGGACATCGACGTCGTTGCGGCCGCCCACGAGGGCGGTCTCGTCGCCGTCAACGTCGTGATGATCCGCGGTGGCCGGCACGTGGGCGACCGCACGATCTTCCCACGTCACGCCGACGCGGCGAACGTGGCCGCCGGCAGCGACATCGTTCCGGCATTCCTCGAGCAGCATTACGTCGAGCGGCCGGTGCCGCCGACGATCATCGTGCCGGACGTGCAGGACCACGCCGCGCTTGCCGAGGTGCTGTCGGCGCAGGTGTCGCGCAAGGTGGAGATCATCGGCAACCCCGGCGGCGAGCGGCGGGTCTGGCTGACGATGGCCCTGCAGAACGCCACGCTGGCCATCCGCCAGCGGCTGGCGCAGAAGGCGACGCAGGAGGACCGCCTCGCGGCGCTGCAGGAGGCGCTCGGCCTGCCGGCGTCGGCGCAGCGGATCGATTGCTTCGACGTCTCGCACACGATGGGGGAGGCCGCGGTCGCGTCCTGCGTGATCTTCGACCGGCACGCGATGCAGTCGTCCGAGTATCGCCGCTTCAATGTCGCGCCGGAGCAGGGCGGCGACGACTACGCGGCGCTGCGTGAAGCGCTGACGCGGCGCTGCGCGCGGATCGTCGCCGGCGAATATCCGCCGCCCGACCTGCTGGTGATCGACGGCGGCAAGGGACAGGTCGCCGTGGCGGCCAACGTGCTGGAGGAGCAGGGCATGCACGGCGTGCCGCTGATCGGCATCGCCAAGGGCCCCGAGCGCAAGGCGGGGCTGGAGGACATCGTGTTTCCCGGCCGCGACGGGGTTCTGAACCTGCCTTCCGACCACCCGGGGCTGCACCTGCTGCAGCAGATCCGCGACGAAGCGCATCGCTTCGCGATCCAGGGCCATCGCGCACGGCGCGGCAAGGCGCGCACGACGTCCACGCTGGAGGACATCCCGGGCATCGGGGCGACGCGGCGGCGGGCACTGCTGACGCACTTCGGCGGGCTGCGGGGCGTGCAGGCCGCGAGCGTCGACGACCTCACGCGGGTGCCCGGCATCTCCCGCGCGCTGGCGGAGCGAATATTCGCCGACCTGCACTGACGATGATGTTGGGCGCGCCGCATGCGCGGGTTAGAATCGCAATAGCCGCGGCAATGCTGCAGTTGCCGCGGGCGCGTGCACTCCGATGCCGATCAATACTCCCATCCTGCTGACCTGGTTGCGGATCGTCGCGATCCCGATCTTCGTCGCCGTCTACTACCTGCCCGACACCTGGCTGTCGCCTGTCGCCAAGAACTGGACGGCGATGGGCATCTTTTCCGCCGCGGCGATCACCGATTGGCTGGACGGCTATCTCGCGCGCAAGTGGGGGGAGACCAGCGCGTTCGGCGCCTTCCTCGACCCGGTGGCTGACAAGCTGATGGTCGCCGCGGCGCTGATCCTGCTCGTGCAGCTGGGCCGTGCGGAAGCGTACCTCGCGGCCATTATCATCGGGCGCGAGATCGCGATCTCGGCATTGCGCGAATGGATGGCGCAGCTGGGGAAGACCAAGAACGTCGCCGTCGCGTTCATCGGCAAGGTCAAGACCGCGGCGCAGATGACGGCAATCATCGCGCTGCTCCTGTGGGAGCCGCTGATTCCGGGAATTCCCACGCCTGTCCTCGGTGGGTTCGCGCTGTGGGTTGCGGCCATATTGACGCTATGGTCGATGTTCCACTACCTGCGGCTCGCCGCACCGCACCTCGCCCCGGACAACGCCGCCGGCGCGCGCACGACGACCACGACGCGACGGGAGCCGTAGGCCGGGCCGGGCACCGAATAGCCCGGCCATGCTAGTCAGCGGCGGTCAGCCAGTGAGGTTCGTCAGCAGGAACGCGTCGACCGTCTGCGCGAATCCCTTGAGCGATAGCGGCCCGGCGGGCGCCACGTTCGCCGCGTCGTCGAGCGTCGCGCGCAGGCGCCGGTTGATGAGGATCTGGCCGCCTTTGGCCTCGTCGCACAGGCGCGACGCCAGGTTGACGACGCTGCCGATCGCCGAATAGTCCGAGCGGCCCTCGAAGCCGAACGCGCCAAGCGTGGCAAACCCCTGCGCCATGCCCACACCAAGGTCGAGATCGTGACCCGTTTTCAGCCACCGCGCGCGCAACGGCGCAAAGGCCGCCTGCATTTCCAGCGCCATTCGCGCGGCACGCAAGGCGGGGTCGGGCGTGGGCAGCGGGTCGTTGAAGAAGATCAGGATGCCGTCGCCCGCGAAGCGGTCGATGGTGCCCTCAAAGCGCGTGACTAGCGGCCCCATCGCGCCGTGGAATTCGCGCAGCACGCCCTCCACCTCTTCCGGCTCGGTGACGTCGGTGAACGCCGTGAAGCCGCGCAGGTCGAGGAACACGTAGCAGATCTCCCGGCGATGCGGCGTCAGGATCGACTTCTCGCCAGCCGACGTGATCGCGTCCGCGACGTTCGCAGAGAAGAAGCGCCGCAACTGGCCCAGCCTTTCGATCTGCGCCACCTGCTCGTCGACGCGCTCCGTCAGCCTGGCATTCCACGCCTGCAGCTCCGCGGCCTGGTGCCGCACCTCGTCCTGCAGCGCCTTCACGCGCAGCAGCGAGCGCACGCGCGCGAACAGTTCGCCCTGGTTGATCGGCTTGGTCAGGAAGTCGTCGGCGCCGGCCTCGATGCCCTTCAGCCGTTCGCGGTCGGGGTCGAGCGCGGTGACCAGCACGACCGGCAGCAGCGCCGTCGGGGCGTCGGCGCGTATGCGACGGCAGACATCGTAGCCGGAAAGCCCCGGCATCATCACGTCGAGCAGGACCAGGTCCGGCGGCTGGGAAGCGATGCTCGCGAGCGCTTCCTCGCCCGACGCGGCCGTGGTCACCGCATACCCCTTGGCGGTCAGGATGTCGGCCAGCAGCTTGACGTTGTTGGGCGTGTCGTCGACGACCAGCACCTTGGCCGGCGTGCTCATTGCGGTGGTCTCATTTGGGTGAAGTCTCCAGCATGTTGCGCACCGTATCGAGGAACTCCTTCAGGTTGATCGGCTTGCCGACGTAGGCGTCAAAACCCGCCTCCGTGATCTTGTTGCGATCCTGGGGCATGACGGACGCCGTGACCGCGGCGACGGGAATGGCCGCAGTGGCGGGATCGGCGCGCAGCACGCCGATGGCGTCGATGCCGCTCATGCCCGGCAGCTGGATGTCCATCAATACCAGGTCCGGCTTGCGCTCGCGCGCGAGCACGATGCCGTCCTCCGCGTTGCCCGCTTCGATGGTCGCGTAGCCTTTCACCTGCAGAATGTCGCGGACAAGCTTCAGGTTCTTGTCGTTGTCTTCGACGATCAGTATGAGTTTCATCGCTTCAGCGGTAGTGTGAACGTGAACGTCGAGCCTTCGCCGGGCTTGCTGGCGACGTTGATCTGCCCGCCGTGCAGTTCGACGAAGCGGCGCGTCAGCGCAAGCCCCAGGCCAGTGCCTTCCTGCTTGCTGGTGTAGTTGCGCCCGACCTGGCGGAATTCCTCGAACACTGCTTCCTGATCCTCCGGCGCGATGCCGATGCCGGTATCGTGCACGGCGACGACCAGGTTGTCACCGGTGCCACGCGCCTTGACCTCGATGCGTCCGCCGTCCGGCGTGAACTTCACTGCGTTGGACAGCAGGTTCAGCAGTATCTGCTTGAACTTGCGCTCGTCGGCGACGATGTCGCCCAATTCCGGCGCGACGTCCTGCGCCATGGCGATGCCGTGGTTCTGCGCGCGCTCGCGGATCAGCGTCATGGCGTTGGCAATGGCCGTCGGGAGGTCGAACGTCGAAAGGTCCAGTTCCATCCGCCCGGCCTCGACCTTCGACAGGTCCAGGATGTCGTTGATCAGGTTGAGCAGGTGCCGGCCGGATGAGTGGATGTCCTTCAGGTAGTCGTCCTGCTTTTCGTTGAGGTCGCCGAAGAGCCGCTCCAGCAGCACTTCGGAGAAACCGATGATCGCGTTGAGCGGCGTACGCAGCTCGTGCGACATGTTCGCCAGGAACTCCGACTTGTGCTGGTTGGCGATCTCGAGCTGCCGGCTCTTGTCCTGGATTTCGCGGAACAGGCGAGCGTTCTGTATCGCGATCACCGCCTGGTCGGCGAACGTCTTCAGCAGCGCGATGTCCTTGTCGGAAAAAGGTCCGGCGTAGTCCCGCGCGACCCAGATCGCGCCGATGCCCCTGCCTTCCCACATCATGGGCGCGCCGATGGCCGCCTTGATGCCGAACGTCTCGAATGCGCGGCGCGCGACGCCGGGGACCGGGTCGAGATCCGGGAAGTGGACGACGCCGCGGGTCGCTATGGCGGTACCTGTGGCGCTGGTCGGCTCGACCGTGTGCGGATAGACGCCTTTCACTTCCTCCTGGTTGGGGCCGTGATAGGCGCCCAGGTGCACAAGTCCATCGTCGCCGACCAGGTCGATCACCGCCATCTTGCCGGCGAACAGCCGCTCGCAGCTGTTGAGGATCGTCTCGAAGACGGGTGTGGTGTCCGCGATCGAATTGCTGATTGCGGCGAGAACCTCGCCGGACGCGCGCTGCTGGTCCAGCGCTTCCTTCGTCTCGTTGAACAGCCGGACATTCTCGATGGCGATTGCCGCCTGGTCGCCGAACGTCTTGAGCAGCGCGATCTCGCGCTCGCTGAAGGAGCGCACCTCCTTGCGCCGCAGCAGGATCGTTCCGAACGGCACGCCCTCGCGGTAAAGCGGCGTCACCAGCAGCGTGCGGTTGCCGAGACGGCGCGAGATCTCCGCGCCGACCACGTACTCTGCCGCCTGCTCGAGCACGTCGCGGACGTGGATGGTCTTGTGCTCCAGCACGGCGCGGCCGGAAATCGAGTCGCGGCTGAGCGGGAGCACGGCGGTCGCCACCGCTTCCTCCGGTGACTCTCCCTTGGACGCGACGTGCCGCAGTACGTTGCCGTCGGTCAGGTGAATGGACGCGGCCGATGCGCCGCATAATTCCATGGCCCGGTCGGCGATGGCGTCCAGCACCGGCTTGACGTCGGTGGGTGAACTCGAGATTACGCGCAGAATTTCCGCGACCGCCGTCTGCTGCTCCAGCGCCTCTTTCGTCTCGTTGAAAAGCCGCACGTTGTCGATCGCAATCGCCGCCTGCCGCGCGAAGGTTTCGACCAGCGCAACCTGATCGGAAGTAAACAGACGCGGCTCACGGCGGTAGAGGAAGATGCCGCCATAGGCGCCGCCTTCGCGGATCAGCGGCACCGCAAGCACGGCGCGGCAGCCCAGCCGCGAGATGTTCTCCCGCGCCCCCGGGTAGTCGCTGTCCACCAGCGGCACGATGTCTGCATAGTGGATGGTCTTGCGATCGATCGCGGCCCGTCCGGTCAACGACGTCCGGTTGAGCGGCACGGGCGCCGCATTGCTCGGCGGCTCGGTGAGGGTCTCCGTGCCGGGTCCGACCGAGAACTCGGCCGCCGGGTGCAGCAAGTCGCCGTCGATCAGCATGATCCGCGCATAGGGAGCGTCGCACAGGTGTGCTGCGCGTTCCGCAACCGCGGCCAGCACCGGCTGCACGTCGGTCGGCGAGCTCGATATCACGCGCAGGATCTCGCTGATCGCCGTCTGCTGCTCCAGCGAATTGCTGAGCTCGTGCGTGCGTTCGTCTACCTTGCGTTCGAGGCCCGCATAGGACTCGCTCAGCTGTCCGGTCATGCGATTGAACTGGTCGGCGAGTGCCTCCAGCTCGTCACCGGTGTGGATGTCGATCTTCTGGTCGAGATCGCCGTCACCGATGCGCCGCGCGCCTTCGTCGAGGACGCGGATCGGCCGCACCATGCCCCTCGCCAGTGCCAGGGCTCCCAGCGCCGAAATCACCAGGCCGACGAGCAGCAGAAGCCCCGTACGCAAGACCGACGAATACAGCTTTGCATACACTTCGGTGACCGGCTGCTCGACGAACACGCTCCAGCCCAGCGGTTTGATGGTGGCGACCGACGTCAGCACCTGCGTGCCGGTCAAGTCCATCGACTGCATCGCCGCGGCCGTCGGATCCTGCGGTCCTTGCGCCGCCTTCACATGCGGGAGCATCGACAGGTCGGTCTTGCGCAGCACGAGGCCGATGTCCGGGTCGGCGATCAGGAAGCCGTTGCGGTCGACGACATAGGCCTTGCCCTTGTCGCCGATCTTGATGCGCGACACGACGTCCCAGATGAACTTGAGATTGACGTCGGCGACCGTCACTGGCCCGGCATCCCCGCCGGAGCGGATGGCAATCGTCATGTAGGGTTCGGTCTCCTTGCGGAAATACACCGGCCCGAACCATGGCTTGCCGCGCCGCGCGTCCCTGAACGCGGGTTCCTGCGAGCGATCCCTCCCCGAGTTGACGTTGTCCATGCCCAGGCGCGAAACGGCAATCTGTTCACGGCCGGCGGCATCGAGCTGTGCGATGTCCGTGACCTCCGGCGCCTGGCGCAGCAGTTTCAGGAACTCGATGCGGCGCAGTTCCACGTCGGCCGCGTCCAGCTGCGGCAGCGCCGCGTACGCCAGCTGCTGCTCGATCTGGTGGATGTACTGCTCGATCCGGGATGCTGCGGCAACGGCCTTTTCGCGCTGCAGGTTGGAAAGCGCGGTCTTTATTTCCTGGTACGAGAAATAGACGCTGATCGCGCCCGAGGTGAGCAGCGCGCCGGTGACCAGCGTCAGGATGAGCAGAAGGTACTTGCGGAACAGCCGGCCGCGGTGGGCGTCGCGGTTGACCGGACTTGCCGGAACGGAGGAGGCGGTCTCGGGCATCGTGCGCTACCGTACGCGAAGTGGGCGGGTGAGCGCAATTGCCATTGGCCCCGCGGCGCGGGCAGAGGCGGAGTTTCCCCGCAGCGCGCCCCGGGACGATGCCCGGTTTGACCCGAAACCCCTGAAAACGCTATAATTGCGGGCTCAATTCCCTGATAGCTCAGTTGGTAGAGCGACGGACTGTTAATCCGCAGGTCCCTGGTTCGAGCCCAGGTCGGGGAGCCAAGAATTCAATGC